>Ga0070741_10000410_pt1 | contig 159058 bp, 134 predicted proteins | sample Coa_R1_4_FD_66440 | JGI IMG/M metagenome (GOLD analysis project Ga0070741, IMG submission 66440) | Surface soil microbial communities from Centralia Pennsylvania, which are recovering from an underground coalmine fire - Coalmine... | ecosystem: Environmental > Terrestrial > Soil >... | reverse complement strand
TAGCTTCATAGGTCGTGACCAGATCGTCGCTGGATTGAAGGTGATTCTGGTACGGGCGGCGAGGCGGCTCAGTCACGCTTTTCTCCAGACGTAGACGCATTTGCACAATGCCTCACGCCCATGTTCTCCCATCTGCTAGCCTATGGGCAGCAGTTCAGTACCCTCGGCGTGGATACCTGCGGCGCTTGCGGCGAACAGCGCCGTTCCGCTGCCTGCGAAAGGGTCTAGCGTTTTGCTTTCGGTAATACTGCTGGGAATTTTGCGCGTTTAACTTTGCCGTCGATACGTGCGCTGTCTATTGCCCACACTGATTCTCATTCGGCTGCGCACAGTCACCACGAAATCTGGTTATCAGGATTGTCGCGCCCCACTTCGGCCCGGCGCACCTGCCCGCCGTTTTCCATCCAGCCCTGGTAATGCTGGTTCGGGTAGCCCCGGATCGTCCAGCCGCTCATCACGAAGGGCGGCGCGGGCACGCCGGGCGCGCATGCCCAGCAGTCTGCCGGAATCCATTCGCCATTGTAGCGCCGCGCGATGTGCAGGTGAGTGGCGGCAGCGCTCAGGTAAAAGCCCTGGCACGATGGATGCCCGATCCGCGAGCCGGGCTGCACCACTGTCCCGGCCTTCACGACCTCGCCATCCGGAACGTCCTGAAAGGCGATGTGCAGGTAAAGCACCGTCCAGCCTGTGCGCTCGTCGCCGTCCATGTCTGTGTCGATGACCACCGCGCCATCGCCGCTGCGGGCGATGATCCCGCCGACCACCGCCGTTGCAAAGGCGGGCGAGATGTAACAGCTGCCCTGTTCCGCAACCAGTTGGTCGGGGGGCTGAGGCGGCGCAAAGTCCACCGCTGCCCAACCGCTGTAGCCTGACGCATCCCAACCGCCATGCGGCCCGCCGGTATAGTACCATACCTCGCCGGGCTGGAAGGGAAACTGAAAAGTCGGCTGCTTGATGTCCGGCGGGACGAGCGGCTCGATGGCATTGCGGAACGGATCGCCAAACATGGACATGTAGGTCGTGAAAAAGCCCGACGGCGCAACCTGCGACATCCACACGGCACGATCAACCGTCCGGCTCAGGAAATATTGCACCGCCACCGTGCCGGGGTTCAATTCCGGGGCATAGGCCAGCCGGGAGTGATCGGTAAATTCCAGCCACCGGACGCCCCGGTATTTCCAGCCGTAATACGCACCGTTGAGCGTGTTGGCCGCCCAGAAAAGCTGGTTGAACAGCCCCTTGAAACGCGGGTCCTGGAAGCCCATCGGGTAGTCCATCAGGGCTGCGTCGGGCACGGGGTTGCTGATCCACCCGCCGCGATATTCGAGCAGGGCCAGCAGCAGGCGCGGGTTGACGCTCGTACTGGTCGCCACAAACTGGATGATCTCTGCGCCGCTCATGGCCCGGCCAAACTGCGTCTCGGAGTAGACCCGAATAAAGCCCGGCTGGAACCGGATGTAGGCCCCCACGTCGAAGTGGCTGACCGATGGCGAATTGACCAGCTCGCTATCGGGGATGATCTTGAAGTTGGGCGTGGTCTGCGTGGGGCGGCCCGGCAACGTGAGCAGCTGCCCGACATTGATGATGGACGAAGCCGTCACGCCCGGATTGAGCGTGATGATCTGCTCCACCGTCGTGCCGTAAGCCTGGGCAATCGTCGCCAGCGTATCGCCTGCCTGAACACTGTAGGTCGTGGTGGTGTTGGTAGGCGGGTAGGTCGGGTTAGGCGTCGGCTGGATCGGCGTGGCTGTCGGGCCGCTGGGCGTGGCCGTTGGCTTAAAGGGGTTGGGCAAAGTCGGCTCACTGCTGGGTACGGCGGGAATGGTCGCCGTGACATAGACTACCGGGTTGGTTCCTTGCGAGCAGGCCAGCGCTGCCAACAGCAGCAGCGCAGGGACAACCAGGGGAAACAGGGGGCGAGCAGACGGATTCCAACTCACGTTACGCAAGGCAGATTTACCTCACCCCTGCCCCTTCTCCGCAAGCAGAGAGGGAATCGTTCGGTGCTGAATGGGACATCGGTTCCCCTCTCCAGTTAGAGAGGGGCGGGTTTGGCGTAATGTGAGTCATCGACGCAGATTTCAGTTTTCCAGCAGCGCGCGCACCAGACGCGGCAGCGAGATGTCATAGCGATAGTGTGTACCGCGATGCCCGCCCGGATATTCCTCATGGACGTGCGGCACACCCATCTGGCGCAACCGGCGGCTCAACACCCGCGCGCCAACCTGTAAATTGTACTCGTCGAACTGTCCGCAGTCGATGAAAAGTTCCTTAAGGTTTCGCAGCGCTGCCGCGTATTCGGGCCTCGCCACCAGGCGCACCGGATCGTAAGCCAGACAGCGCTGCCACACGTCCTCCCGCAGCTCACCCGTTTCCAGGTCAACCGGTAAATCAAAGCCGTGCGGCGCATCCGGGTTTGGTGCAAAGGTTGCCGCCCAGGTCAGGAGGCTGATCGTGTCGTAGAACGCCTGGCTTTTCGGCGTGTTCAGCTTCGTGTCCTCCATCAGCCCGTCCAGCCCGCCGTATTCGGCCAGGTTACGATGCAGCCTGGCGATCTCTGGCAGCGCCATATACTCGAAATAGGCATCGCCGCTGTGATCGGCCACCGCCACGAACATACCGGGCCGCGTCATAGCGTGGTACAGCGCCGCGTAGCCGCCGCTGCTGCGGCCCATGATCCCGCGCCGCGCGCCCAGCGTCCGGTAATGGGCATCGACGTAAGGCACGATCTCGTCCAGCAAGTAGTCGGCGTAATTGCCGAGCGCGGGCGAGTTGAGGTGCAGCGCGCCGCCAAGCCGCGTCCACGTGTCGGGGAGGATCATGATGAGCGGCGGGCACACACTGGAGCCGATCAGACGGTCAAGCTGCTGATCCAGGCTTTCGCCCCAGGGCCGCCAGTTGAGCAGCGATTGGGCTGTATTGCCGTGACTGGACAGCATCAAGATGGCCGGGTAGCGCCGGGCCGGGTCAGCGTCGTAGCCGGGCGGCAGGTAGACGAACAGCGTCCGAATGTGGGGATCGCCCAGGCGATTGCCTTGCAGGGCGCGGCTCTCGAAAAGGATATGCTCTATGCGTCCGGTATTCATACTCGTATCCACACACAGCGACTTCCGTCAGGCTGGCCGCTTCCGAAAGCGTCTCAAGACGCTCATCGGCATATCGCGCGCTTCGGGCAGACCGAGGGCGAAGGCCAGCCCCTCGAAGAACAATCCTCCGACGGCTACTCCAACGATCAGGATGAACAGCCAGGAACGTCCTTCCAGCCAACCTGAGACTGCCAGCACTACCGCGCCCATTGCCAGCGAGGCCGCCAGTGTGCGGGCGATCATGCTGAACAGAGTGCGATCTTCCAGCCCGCGCAGCCGTCCGCGCAGCACGAGCCACAGGACGGCGCTCTCGGCTGTCGTCGCCAGCACGTTGGAGATCGCCAGCCCGCCGTAGGGCTGCTGTACGACGCGGATCAGGCTCAGGCTGAGGGCGACATTGAGGATCATCCCGCCGACAGCGATGGCGACGGGCGTGGCCGTGTCGTGCAGCGCGTAGAAGGCCCGCGCCAGGACCTCTTGCAAGGCAAACGCCGCCAGCCCCAGGGCATAAAGCTGGAAGGCCCAGGCCGTCGCAATAGTATCGTTGGGCGTCCAGAGGCCATGTTCATAGATGACTGCCACCAGCGGTCTTGCCAGGACAACCATGCCCACGAACGCGGGCAAGGACATGAAGAGCACACCGCGCATCGCCCCGGCCAGCGTCTGCCGGAAGCCAGTTAAATCCTCACGGGCGCCGAGCACGACCAGCGACGGGAAAACTGCCGTGCCGACGCTCTGCCCCAGGATTCCAAGTACCGTGAACATCAGGCTGAAGGCGACGGTCAGCGCCGTGAAACTGCCCGCAGCCATGCCCGACGCCAGGGCCGTATTGACCAGGAAATTGACTTGCACCACGCCCGATCCCACTACGCGCGGCCCCATCAGCCGCAGCACTTCGCGCACGCCGGGCGTGTCCAGGCTCACAATCGGACGCAGGCGCGGCCCGATCCGCAACAGGGCGGGCAACTGGATGCCGACGTGCAGCAGCGCGCCGAGCACGGCCCCGATCACCAGCCCGTAGACGCCAAACCGTGCGGTCAGGAACAACGCGCCGAGGATCAAGCCCAGATTGTTCATGCTCGGCGCCAGGGCAGGCGTCAAGAAATGCTGATTAGCGTTCAGGATGCCCATCACCAGGCCGCTGATCCCGAAGATGATCACGGTGGACAACATGATCTGCATCAGGCGCGTCGTGAGCGCCTGCTGTGCGGGTGACGCCTCCGGGATCAGCAGCGTGCTGGTGATCCAGGGACCAAACAGCGCTGCCAACGCCGCCAGGGCTGTTGCGGTCAGCGTCACCAGCGTGATCACGGCGCTTGCCAGCCGCCACGCACCATCCGCATCATCGTTGCTCAGAAATCGCCCGAAGACCGGGATAAAAGCCGAGCCAAGCGCCCCGCCCGCCACCAGCGTGAATAACATTTCCGGGATGCGGTAGGCTGCATAGAAAGCGTCGAGTTCGCTGCCCGCGCCGAAGCGTGCGCCGATCACCCCCTGCCGCACGACGCCGAGTGCTCCGCTCAGGACGAACGCCGCCGCGATGGTGCCTGTCGCCTGCCGAAGCTGCTGGCCGCTCAACACGCGCTGTTTGTGCTCGGTCATGGTTGAGTCTTATCCGACACCGCTCTGATTCGCCGCACCGTGAAACAATAGACAGAACATGCTGAAACAATCGAGCCGGGCTATTGTACCCGGCTCAGGTGCAAAAACGCGATCCGAATTCCCCTCTCCGCTTTGCGGAGAGGGGGCAGGAGAGAGGTGAACCTACTTCAACGTGATTTGCAGACTGGCGAGGCTCAGGCCATCCGGCTGCATGACGCCGCCGGAGAGGGAGGCGCTTTCCAGCAAATCCAGCACGGCCAGCGCCTGCTTGGAGCCAGCATCGTTGTTCCGGTTCAATTCGGCCAGGGCTTTGAGCAACGGCGTGATCTGCGCAAAGTTTACATACCAGATCTGGCTGGTCGGCTTGAGCATCGTCGCCTGGGCGCGCTTCCATTCGGGGCTGTTCGCCAGCGTGCCATCGCCTTTGATGGCGGCGGTGGCGATGTTCAGGCCGCTGCCTGTCGTCAGCAGGAAAGTGTCCCCGACCAGGCCATAACCGATTTCGATGCCATCGTTGGTGGTCAGGCTATACAGATTGTCGCCCGCCGGTTTGATGGTCGTTCCTTTGGCATTCTTTTCCAGGCCCGCATTCAGCTTGGTCAGGAAGTTTTTGGTCTTGGCCGTATCACTGGTCTGGATCAGCAGGGCGTGGTCAAAAGGCCACGAACTACCGTTGGGCAGCTTGGACAATGTGCCGGTGGGGTTGTAGGTCATGTATAGGGCAAACTCACCGTTCATCCAGCTCAGGATGTCCTGCTTCACGTCGAGGTCGAAGAACACCTTGAGCGCTGCCTCAAACTGTTGGAAACCCTTCTCGATCTGGGCCGGGTTAAAGCCGGGGGTTCGTGGCCCGCGCGTCTGGCTGCCCATCTGGCCCGCCATGCGCATCGCAGCCTGGATACCCTGGTAAATGTTGGGAATGCCGCTGGCGACGACCAGCGCCAGCGCCTTATTCGGAATCTGGCTGACGAGCTTGCCTTCAATGGGCGGGTTGGCCCCTTTGATCATGGCCTCCGGCAGCCCCAACTGCTGGGCGACCTTGCTGATGGCCTCGAGATTGACACTCTGCGCCACATTCAACGACAGCACCTTGCCATCCATACGCACCGCAAAAGCCTGTCCCTGGATGGCTCCGAGTGCGGCCCGCAGCGCGGCCATTTGCCCACCAGCGGCTTCGGGTGTACCTGCCGCCTGAGGTGTTGCCAGCATGCCCATGCCGGCTGACATCTGCATCATGGCTTCCATGCTTGCCAACTGCACCTGGTAGAAGCGCGGCGAGATGTAAACCGTTGCCAGGTCATCCGACTTCAGCGCGCCCATCAACTTGCCGAAATTGGCGTCGTCGGCCAGGCTCGGCTTCTTGGCTTTCATCGACGCCAACAGGTTATTAACCGCAGTGCTGAGGCCGCCAATAATGTAGCCTTTTGCCAGGACGACGCTACCGCAGGTCGTTTCGCATAGGCCACCCTGGTCGTAGACCGTCACCTGCGTGCCAGCCACGTCCTCGGTGCGCGTCGTAAAGGTCATTTTGGTTGTGCCTTTTGACTTCTCGATGACTTCACCGAGGAACGATTTGGCGGCGGCATCATCCTTGACGGCGATGACGGCCAGGAAGTTGGGACGGTTGAAGATTCGCACTTGCCCCATCGTCGGGTTGCTTTTCAGCGAGTCAAGCTCCGCATCAGTAATGGGCAGTCCGATTGTCACGTGATCGCCCAACCAGGACAGCACATCCTTCTGGAAGGTCGCCGGGCGTTCCAGGAACTGTGTCAGACCCTGGTCGAACTGTTCGTAGGGATTGCCGGGCCGGAAACCAGTCACTTTTTCAACTATATCAAGCACAAATTTCACGGTTTTATCGAGATCTGCCGTGCGAATATCGATGTAAAGGGCGGTATTAGCGGGCAGCAGTTTCGCGTTGGGTGATCCCGCCTGCGCAGCCGCTGGCGTGGCCGTCGCCGGACTCGTTCCCAACCCGACGGCAGCCAGCATGAGCGCTAACAGGGTCACAACGCTGAGGGTTCGTTTAAACATACGATATTCTCTCCTGTGACGGTTTTCGCCAGTCCTCATTATCGAGCTGCGGAATTGCGTTCCGTAGAAGCCTAAAAAGTGATGGAGTTGATTTCCCGGCCCGGCCAGTTCAGGCACGGCATTTCACCCCTCATTGTACTCCAAAAGCTCGGGTCGCAATCAAAACAAAAGCGGCCACAGCACGGACCTTGCCCGGTCATGGCCGCCTGAATCGCTTCAAGTCCGGAGCGCTCTGCTAGAACGGAATATCGCTCGTGTCTTCGGGGTAGTCCCCGCCACTGGCATTGCTCGCCGCCTGGCGGTTGACCTGGTATTCGGCTTCGCCGGCGCCAGCTTCGGCCCGGCTGTCAAGGAACTGGAAGTCCCTGGCCGTCAGTTCGAGAGAAGCCTGGGGCTGGTTGTTTTTGTCTGTGTAGGCCCTGGCCTCGACCTCGCCGACCACCATGATTTTCATGCCCTTCTTGACGTAGCGGCTGGCCGTCTCCGCACGCTCTCGCCAGACGGTGACTCTGTACCAGGTGGTCTTTTCCTGGCGGTTTTCTTCCCGGCCCGTCACCCGGCTAACGGCTACGCTGAAATCGCAGACGGCTATTCCCTGCGGCGTGTAGCGAAATTCGGGATCGCGCCCCACATTACCGATAATGATAGTTTGACTCCAGCCCACGTCAGCCTCCCGTCTGGTAACGACAAACGCACATCGGTGCGCTTGAATAGCTACGTTTTGATTGCTCTATTATAGAACACTCGTTCAATTCTCGCAAGCGCCGCGTGCTTATCCTGAACAGCGCCCGGCCAGTTTGCTGCTCAAGACCTGTTGTACCAGATCAGCCGGGAACTTGCCCTTGCCCTCGCGCATGACCTGGCCCGTCAGGAACTTCAACACCTTTTCCTCGCCTGCGCAGTAACGAGTCACTTCGGCGGCGTTGGCATTCAGGATGGCCTCGACCACTGTCTCTACCGCGCCCGTGTCGCGGGTCTGCTCCAATCCGAGTTTCGCCACCCACTCCGCCGGATCGCCACCCTCGGCATAAAGTGAGTCTAGCACTTTTTTGCCCGCGCTGTTATTGATCGCCCCCGCATCCACCAGCTTGATCAGCCCGGCCAGCGCAGCGGGCGCAACCTTCGTGCTGCCGATAGCTTCCGTGTCCAGGCCCGCTTTATTCATTCGCGCAAACAACTCGTTGATGATCCAGTTGGCGGCTTTCTTGGCGTCTGCGCCCGCCGAGAGCACGGCCTCGAAGTAATCCGCGACGGCGCGTTCGGCCACCAGCACCGAGGCATCGTAGCGACTCAAGCCCAGCTTGATAAAGCGATCCCGCTTGGCGTCGGGCAGTTCCGGCAGATGCTGGCGAATCTCCTCAATCCACTCCTGGCTGATCGCCAGCGGCGGCAAGTCCGGTTCCGGAAAGTAGCGATAGTCGTGGGCGCTTTCCTTTTCGCGCTGGATAACGGTTGTCTGGCGGATTTCGTCCCAGCCCAGGGTTGCCTGATCGACCAGGCCGCCCTGCTCGTACACCTTCGCCTGGCGTTCGATCTCGTGGGCACTGGCCCGCTGCAAGCTGCGGATGCTGTTCAGGTTCTTCACCTCGGTGCGGGTGCGCAGTTCCACGCTGCCCACCGGGCGCACGCTGATGTTCGGCTCCATGCGCAGCACACCTTTGGACATATCGCCGCTGTTCACGCCCAGATATTGCAATATGGCGCGCAGCTTGCGGGCGTAGGCTTCGGCCTCCACGTCGCTGCGGATGTCCGGCTCCGAGACGATTTCCAGCAGCGGCACGCCCGAACGGTTGAAATCGACCAGGCTGCTGTCACCAACGTGAGTCAGCTTTCCGGTATCTTCCTCGAGGTGCGCCCGCCGGATGCGAACGCGCCTGGTCGAGCCGTCCGGCAGGTCAATTTCCAGCCAGCCGTTAACGGCGATAGGCAGTTCGTACTGGCTGATCTGGTAACCTTTGGGCAGATCGGGGTAGAAGTAGCTTTTGCGGGCAAAGCGGTTGAAAGGCGCGATCTCACAGTGGAGCGCCAGCCCGACGCGGATCGCAAACTCGACGGCCCGCCGGTTGATGACAGGCAACACACCCGGCATCCCCAGGCAGATGGGGCAGACGACAGTGTTCGGCTCGGCGGTGGTGCTGTCCACAACGGCACAGCCGCAGAACATCTTGCTTCGGGTTTCCAGTTCGGCGTGGACTTCCAGGCCGATCACCCCTTCGTATCTGGTCGTAGGCATCAATTCTCCAATCGGACTGAGCGCGACATCTGTCTCACCCCCGCCCCCTCCATTCTGATGTTCTGGTGGAGAGGGGAGCTAACGCTCTGAGCAGCACTTGCTGGCTGCCCCTCGCTGCTTGCGGAGAAGGAGCAGGGGTGAGGTCAATATGCTTACTCTTCGCCCGGCAGGCCGAAATGGTAGGCGCGTTTCTTGGCATCCAACGACTGGCTGAGGGCCGTTCCGGTATTGGGTACAGCGGCGATACGGCGCGGACGCCAGGTCGTGTGAATGTCCTTGACGAAGCTGGTCAGCAGTTCAAAGGCCATCGTCTCGAAGTTGGTTTTCTCGATGTCGTCGGAGACGCGCGGCCAGCCATACCCCCACGCGAACCATGATCCGTCGGCAAAAACCAGGAAATCGTAGAACGACTCGGCGCTGGGATCGTCGTTCAAGAACAGCGCAATGCGCCCGCACGCCTCTTTGAACTTGGCGGTGGCGATCCGCGCTTCGTCACGCGGGTTCGGCCATGCCGCCCCCACCAGCGGCACGATGATCACGCTCCAGTCTTCGATGAAAATTTGAAGTGCCTGCCGCCAATCTCCTGCCGGGTGCGGGATGCGGCGCGGCTTGGCAAGCCCTGGCACGCCGAGCGCCATGGTCTGGGCGACGGCTTTCTCGAAGCTGTCAAACAGGCGCTGCGTAAATAACTGCATCATTTGTTCGACCTGCTCACGCTGCCCGGTGCGCTTGGTGAGCTCCTTCTTGAGTTCGTTGATCGGATGATCTTCATCCTCATGGGGGGGGCGCATACTGAGAATTGAAGAGTCAGTCATAGTCCTAACCTCGCACCGCCAGTGCACAATGGCGACTGCATTTCCCTTCAGGTTGATTCCTCTATTTTGCTGAACGGCAGCCGTTGGCGCAAATAGCACGTTGGTCTTGCCCTGCCCATCGCTGCTTGTGGTGAGGGGTAGGGGGTGAGGGCTATTCTTACTCAGACCTCACCGCTCAGTTCAAACCTACCCGTGCCGCTGCATGAAGCGCCGCAGCCGTTCCAGTGCCTCTTCGATCTTCTCGTAAGCCGTCGCGTAGCTGGCCCGGACGTGGCCCGCGCCGCTTGCACCGAACGCGCTGCCTGGAACCATTGCCACGTGTTCCTCGGCCAGCAGTGTATCGGCGAATTCATTATCGTCCATACCGGATGCGCTGATGTTCGGGAAGGCATAGAACGCGCCACGCGGCTCAAAGGTCTTCAGCCCCAACTCGTTGAAGCCCGACACGATCAGCTTGCGGCGGCGATCATACTCGGTGCGCATCGCCTCCACATCCGGTTCGGCGCTCCGAATTGCTTCCAGGGCGGCGACCTGCGCCGTCGTCGGCGCGGACATGATCGTATACTGGTGAACTTTGCGCATCGCGTTCAAGATGGGCGCTGGCCCCACCGCGTAGCCGAGCCGCCAACCCGTCATGGCGTGGCTCTTGCTGAAGCCGCTCAGAACCACCGTCCGGCTGCGCGCGCCATTGAGCGTCGCAAAGTGCGTGTGCGGCACGCCGTACACCAGGCGGTCATAGATTTCGTCGGAGATGACCAGCAGATCGTGTTCTTCGGCCAGCCGGGCAATTGCCAGCAGGTTCTCGCGGGACATGACTGCGCCCGTCGGGTTGTTCGGGTAGCCGATCAGCAGTGCCTTCGTGCGGGGCGTAATGGCGGCCTCAATTGTCGCCGCCGTCACCTGGAAGTCGTCCTTTGCGTAGGTCGGGACACGGATCGGCGTGCCGCCTGCGAAGGTCACTTCCGGCATGTACGATACGAAGCACGGCTCCGGCACGATCACTTCGTCGCCGGGGTCGAGAACAGCCGTCATCGCCAGGTATAAAGCCTCGCTGACACCCACCGTGATCAGCAGCTCGTGTTCCGGGTCGTACTCGATGCCGTACAGTCGCTTGAGATAGCCGACCAGCGCCTCGCGCAGTTCTATTGTCCCGGAATTGCTGGTGTAATGCGTCTCGCCGCGCCGCAGCGACTCGATCCCCGCATTCAGCACCCGCGATGGTGTCACAAAATCTGGCTCGCCGATACCGAGCGAGATCACGTCCTCCATCGTGGCTGCAATGTCGAAAAAGCGCCGGATGCCGGAGGGGGGGACAGCATCCACACGCTTCGACACAAAATCTCGCATAATGCTTTCCTTTGATGATTCGGATCAACCGACAAAGCCGATTGCCGACGAATCGCCCACGTTGGCCGTGCGGAAGCGCCCTTCGACGCGGGCGTTGCGCCCGACAAGGCTCTGTTCCATGAGCGTATCCTTGCATACTGCGCCTTCATCGACAATTGTATCGCGCAAAAAGCTGTTGCTGATGATGCAGTTAGCGGCGATGGTGACGTATGGCCCAATGACGGACTGGCTGATCTGGGCCGAGGGATGGATGTTCACGGGCGGCACAATAATGATGTCCCGGCGGTTGCTAAACTCCGCGCTGTTGTCGCGGCTGTTCTGTAGCAGGTAACGATTGGTCTCAAGCACGGTATCGGGGCGGCCACAGTCCAGCCAGACCGAAACCGGCTCGATGCGGAACTTCATACCTTCCTGCACCATTAACTGCATTGCGTCGGCCAGGAAGTACTCGCCTCTGGTCATCATTTTGTTGTCCATCAACTTCTGGATGGCGTCGATCAGCCGCTTGCCGTTCTTGAAATAATACAGGCCAATGACGGCCAGCCGGTTATCCATCGTTGTGGGTTTTTCCACGAATCCGCTGATGTATTGATCGCCGTTGAGCGTTACGACACCAAACGGGCGTGGGTCTTCCACCTCTTTGACGAAAATCACAGCGTCCGCGCCAGGGGCGTCCAGCGTGGACAGATCGGCTTCAAACAACGTATCCACGAACAGAACAAAGACCGGGCCTTCGTCCAGGTAGTCCCGCGTCAACCAGATGGCATGAGCCTGCCCAAGCATTTCTTTCTGCTCGACGAATCGGGCAGGCAGGTGGTACTCGGTGTTGACGTAATCTTCGACCTGATCGCCCAGATAGCCGACCACAAAGATGTATTCTTCGACTTTCAGCCCGGCCAGTTTGTCGAGCAGATGCCCCAGGACGGGCTTGCCCGCAACGTTGATGAGTGGCTTTGGCTTGGAATAAGTATGAGGCCGCAGCCGCGTGCCAAAACCGGCGAGGGGGATAATCACTTTCATGCACAACTTCCTTCGGTACGCTAATTTCCAAATGACGCTGCCGCTTGACCTCACCCCGATCCCTCTCCAACTGGAGTGGGGAGTCAAATTTCCACTCAGCGCCAGCCGGCTCCTTCTCTGAATTCGGAGAGGGGGCACGGGGTGGGGTAAGTATTATCCAAGTGCCGGGCTGCGCTTGTGCCATTCGGTGGCCTGTTCGTAAGCATAAGCAGCCCGCAGAATGGCGGGTTCGCCGAATGCCGGGCCGAGAAGCTGCAACCCGATAGGCAGCCCTTCCCCATCGAAGCCACACGGCAGGCTGACACCGCAGATTCCGGCCAGGTTGGCAGGCAGGGTGAATACGTCTTCCAGGTACATTTGCAGCGGATCATCCGTCTTTTCGCCGATGCGAAAGGCGGTGCGCGGCGTGGTGGGCGTAGCGATCACGTCCACCTGGGTAAAAGCCTGGTCGAAGTCGTGCTTGAGCAGCGTGCGGCCTTTTTGCGCCTTCAAATAGTAGGCGTCGTAATAGCCCGCCGACAGTGCATACGTGCCGAGCATAATGCGCCGCTTGACCTCCGGCCCGAAGCCTTGCCCGCGTGTTGCCTTGTAGGTCGGCCACATGCCCGGCCTAGTGACTCGCCGTCCATAGCGCACGCCGTCGAAACGTGCCAGATTAGCTGAGGCTTCCGCAGGCGCTAACAGGTAATAGATCGGAATGCCGTAGTCGGTGTGCGGCAGGCTGACCTCGCGCACTGCCGCGCCCATTGTCCGCAACTGCTCGACGGCGGCCCGAACTGCCTGTTCGACCTCCGGTTGCATCCCCGGCAAGAAGTATTCCTTCGGCACGCCGATGCGCAGCCCTTTTACGTCCCCGGTGAGCGTGGCACTGTAGTCGGGAACGGGTGTATTCATGCTGGTCGAGTCGCACTCGTCGTGACCGGCGATCACACCCAGCAGCAGGGCCGCGTCTCGCACCGTGCGCCCGAACGTGCCGACCTGATCCAGGGACGATGCAAAAGCGATCAGCCCGTAGCGGGAAACGCGCCCATACGATGGCTTGATGCCGACTACACCGCACATAGCCGCTGGCTGGCGCACCGAGCCGCCCGTATCCGTGCCGAGTGCGCCCGCTGCGACGTGCGCAGCGACAGCGGCAGCGCTGCCGCCGCTGCTGCCACCAGGGATGCGATCCAGCTTCCAGGGGTTGCGTGTCGGGCAGAACCCGGAATTCTCCGTAGACGATCCCATCGCAAACTCGTCCAGGTTCGTTTTACCGAGCATGACCGCCCCGGCGCTGAACAACTTCTGCACGGCGGTGGCCGTGTAGGGCGGCACAAAGTCGCTCAGGATGCGCGACCCGGCGGTGGTGCGCACGCCCTGTGTGCACAGCACGTCCTTGATCGCCAGCGGCACGCCCAGCAGGGGCGCATCGTCGCCGGCGGCGCGGCGCGCGTCGGCCCGCCTGGCCTGCTCCATCGCCAGTTCTCCGGTGACGGTCAGGTACGCATCGATCTTCGGATCGATCAACGCAATGCGGTCCAGATACGCCTGGGTCAGTTCGGTGGCTTTAATCTCGCCGGAACGCAGCTTTGCCAGCGCTTCCGTCAGAGTCAGATCGGTTAAGGTCATCGGTTTCGCCTGTCACCTGTGAATCTCAGGGGCCGCACATCCGGGCACAAACGGCTTTCGTGGAGTGCCGCGCCCAAAAGTATACACGAAATGGGAGGCTCAGGCGTAGACTTCGATGAGAAAAGGCACAAACCCAAACGGTGGGGTGTCCCGATCCGTTTCAAAGAAACGTGCTACAATCTGGCCCAGTCGTGCAACCCTGACCTGAACCGGAACAACGATATGTCACCCTTCAAAGTCGTCTCCATCGGAGATTTTGTCTGCGATTTTTTTATCCAACTCGATCTGCCCATTCAGCCGCACGAGGTCAAATTCGCCAAATGGTCAAAGGTCGAGCCGGGCGGCGCGTCCAATTTCGCCATCGTCGCACAACGACTGGGTGTAAATTGCATTCCCGTCGGCATTGTGGGCAGCGATATGTACGGTGACCTGATCCTTGACGTATTGCGCGAAGAAAAGATCGATGTGAGTTTTACACAACAGCTACCCAACGCCCAGACACAGGTCGTCCTCAGCCTGGCCGACAGCAACCAGAAGGGCCATGCGTTCGTTGCCGTCAACCTGGCATCGGCAACGTATTATTCACTTGACGAGGCGGTCAAAAAGGCGATTGGCCGCGCAGACGCCATCTACATCCAGGGCTACAGTATGCGCGAGGAAGCCATCGTATCGGCGATTGAGTACGCATACTCGACTGGCAACAAGAACAACATTCCGATTTACATGGACATTGGGCCGCTGGGCAACACGCTCCGGCCAGAACGCCGCCGCCTCGTCCTCAGCCAGACCGACATCTTCCTGATGACGGAGGAGGAACTGCTCGCGTTCACCGGCCAGCGCGATTTTACAAAAGCCTGCGACGATCTTTTGCGTGCTTCGCGCGTCAGAATGCTCGTCGTTAAGCTGGGCGACAGGGGCTGCCGCATCGTCACCCGCGATGGGACACTCGAATTCCCGGCCTATCCGGTTGAGGCCCGAGATCAGATCGGCTGCGGCGACTCGTTCAACGCCGCGTTTATCTTTGCGCAGTTATCAGGATTACCCATTGAAAAGTGTGCCATGTTTGCCAATGCCGTCGGCGCAGCTAAGGCGCGCAAGGTGGGACCGGGGCGCAACATGCCGCGCCCCCCTGAGATCGCTAGTGTGATCAGCCAGTTCAACGTTCCGGTGGTGTTTGATCTGGTCAAAGGGTTGCAGCCAAACCCATAGCTGAACCGCTACTGTCGTCTGGCTTTTCAACCCGGCTTATGGGCCTGAGCCAGGCTGACCGCACGATAGAGGATGTCGATCAGATGAAGCTCCTTTTGTTCAGTGATCTGCACACGGATAGGGACGCCGCCGATGCTATTGTACGACGTGCCCAGGCGGTTGACATCTTGATCGGGGCAGGGGATTTCGCCAGCGTGCGTCGTAACCTGCACACCTGTATTGACATCCTGCGAGCGGTGGATCGCCCAACCATTCTTGTCGCGGGCAATAACGAAACGACTGATGAGTTACGGGCGGCATGTGGACAATGGTCTTCGGCTCATATTCTTCACGGCTCTCAGGTTACAGTTGGACAGTTGACTTTCTACGGCATCGGCGGAGGTATCCCTGTCACGCCGTTCGGCGCCTGGAGTTACGACTTTACGGAGGAAGAGGCTAGGGAACTGCTCGCCGATTGCCCCCAGGGTTGTATCCTGGTCACGCATTCGCCACCGAAGGGGGCAGTCGATGTTGCTGAGGGCGGAAAGAGTCTGGGCAGCATCGCCATTCGTGAAACCGTAGAGCGGGTACAGCCTTTACTGGTCGTCTGTGGGCACATTCATGCCAGCGCCGGGCGGCGCACAACAATCGGGCCAACGCCTGTCGTCAATGCGGGGCCGCACGGGATAGTGTGGCAACTGGACGAGCCGGTTGAATGAGCCGGTGCCCGCCAGCCTTTCGTAACTTCGTAAACTGGTGATGACTGGCGGCTGTCATTTGCAGTGCCACTATTTACAAAAACGAACCTTGTCTACTTTGGAGCAAAAATGATGCCTACTCGTCTGCGCATGGGTGTGGTCGGTTGCGGCGCGATCAGCCAGATCATGCACATTCCGCACATTGTCGATTACGACGACTACTTTGAACTGGTGGCGCTGGCCGATGCCTACCGGCCTGTCTTGGAAGCCGTCGCGGATCGCTACCATGTCCAGCCCCGCTACACCGACTGGCGCGAACTCATGGCCCGCAGCGACATCGACGCGGTGGTCATTGCGCACAGCGGCTCGCACCGCGACACGGTGATCGGGGCGCTGGATGCGGGCAAGCATGTCTTCTGTGAAAAGCCGCTGGCCTGGAACGTGCGCGAGGTAAACGAGGTAGCTGCCCGCGCCGCGACCAGTGATCGTATCGTACAGATGGGCTATCACAAGCTGTACGATCCGGCCTTCTTTTACACCAAAGAGCACGTGGACAAGATGCGCGACCTGGGCTTCGTGCGGATCACCGTGTTGCACCCAACCAACGAACTCGGCTTCTCGCCCTACCGCATCCGGCGGGGCAACGGCCTGATTGTAGAGGGGCACGTCGATCCTGGCACGTGGGAAGACCAGATTCGCGCACAGTTACAGGGCGTGGCGGGCGGCGATCTGGCACCGCTGATGGACGAAATCCTGGGCGAGCGCAAAGGTAACGCACACCTGCGGCTGGCAGCGGGCATCGCCCTGCAAAGCCTGATCCACCAGATTTACATGATGTTCGGCTTCCTGGGCGAGCCGACACGGGTTATCCATGCCAGCCAGTGGCGCGAAGGCGAGTCGATCCATGCGCTGGTCGAGTACCCGAACAACCTGCGCTGCTCGCTGGACTGGCACTACCTCTCGCACCTGAAGGACTACCGCGAGGAGTATCTATTCTGCGGCAACTTTGACCGGGTGGCGCTGCAATTCCCGTCGCCCTATTTCCGCAATTTCCCCAGCCCGGTCATCGTGCAGGGCGGCGAGGGCGAACTGGCCTGGGAACGGCGCGTGATCGTCTCGCACGAGGAGGCATTCCGCAATGAGATGCTGGCCTTCCACGACAACGTGGTCAATAACAGGCAGCCGCGTACTTCTGTGCAGGATGCCGTTCGGCACGCACGCTTTACGCAGAGTTTGATCGACACGATGCAGTAGAGGCGTTTTCCTGCAATTGCCGCCAACCTGTGTTATGCTTTGCGACGCCTGGATACTGCATGAAGAACCCTGATGGCGATCACTAAAGCTGCATGAAGGCGTACACCCGTTTTGTCCCCGTTGTCATTGTGATTGTATTGGCGTTGAGTGCGTGCCAGGCCGCTGCTGCCCCGACGCCAACGCCCACCGAAACGCAGCCGCCAACGGATACGCCCGCACCGACGGAATCCGCCACCCCCGCCGAAACGGAAACGCCCACCTTCACCCCGACCACCACGCTGACGCCAAGCGCCACTTTCACTGCAACCGTGACGCCAACCATCACTCCAACCCCTTACCCGACCATCGACCCACTGCCGACGGTGGGTTTCGCGGGCGACAGATTCAACCACGTGCCGCTTGACAAGCAGGTGGTGGATGGCGTGGGCAAGGTGTGGCTGTCGTACATCAACATCAACGATAAGGTATCAACGGTCATTCCGGGCACGCCCGCCGCCGCCAGCGGCATGGAGACCATTTTCCTGGTGGCGCCCACCGGCGGGCAGCCGATCAAGATCATGGATCTCCCGGCGACCACCGGGCAGCGCCTCTACTGGTCGCCCAACGGGGCGTATCTGGCCTATTTCCTGGCAGGCAGCGGCGCAACGGGGTTATACGTCCTGGACATCAAACTCGGACTGAGCCTGCGCCTTTTTGATCTGGAAGACTTGAACCCGCGTGGCATCCTCAGTGAACCAGTCTGGTCACCGGACAGCAGCCAGCTTACGATTGCACTGGCGACACCCTTCGACGTGGATATTTACAGCGTCAACGTCGATGGCACACAGTTCCGTAACCTGACGCAGAGCGGCGGGTTTGACTTCTGGCCTGCCTGGTCGCCGGACGGCCAGTACATGGCTTTCGTGTCTGACCGGGCGCAATGCCCTTCGTGGGAGCCAAATGCGCCGCAGTCGTGCTACAGGCCAGACCGCCCGCCGCCAGATGGCGGCAACCTGTACGTCATAGAGGCGTCCAGCGGGCAAATCCGGCAAGTGGCAGACGTCTGGGTGAGCGCGCCGCCGCACTGGATTTCCTCGACCCGGTTGGCCTACGTCAGCGGCAAGCCCGGCGACCCGGCAGCAGGATCGACGTTGTGGTGGGCCGATCTACGCGGTGGGCCGCCGCACCGCGTCACCGACGCCGACCCGGCAGGACTGCTCGTCTTGAGGGACTCGTGGAGCGGGGACGGCAAGCGAGTCCTGTACCAGGAAGCGCAGTCCGTCGCGCACCTGGTCATGCGCGACGATCAGGGCAGCGAACTGGCTCGGAACACCGATCTAAACTTTCCGCGCTACGCTTTCGCGGCGGCATGGTCGCCTGACAACAAGCGAGTCGTGATCGGCGGGCACAACAGCCAGTGCCCCTATGGGATGATCGTGGCCGACGACTCGTTCAAGGTGCTGGTCAACGCACCGCCCAATCCGGGTGTGTGCGATCCACAATGGTCGCCGGATGGTCGGTACATCGCCTTTGCTGGGGTGACGCAGAGTAGCAGCGGCACGGATGGCCGCCTGGATGTGTACATTGCCGAGGCGTCCGGTTATGGCGCGCGCAACATGACCGGACGGGCCGGAGGGCAAATCCGGCTGTTGGGGTGGGTCGGCGGAAAGTAATCTCTTACCTCACCCCCCGACCTCGCCGATGAGAACATCGGTTCCGCTTCGCAGCGAGGGGGAACCGGGCGGCGCTGCGTCAAGGAATGGCTCCCCTCTCCACAGGGTGGAGAGGGGCCGGGGGTGAGGTTAACCCGGCGCTTTGCACAATTTTTGGCCCAAAATCTTTTGGACTTTGCTCGATGAAAATCCTGGCGGTCAGTGATAACGTGTTGCCACATATGGAATCGGCGTCGTTTCTGAAACGCGAATTTGCCGATGTAGAGCTGATCATAAGCTGTGGCGACCTGCCCGCCGCCTATCTTGAAATGATCGCCTCGACCTTGAATTTGCCGCTGTTTTTCGTGCGCGGCAACCATGATACGCAATACACCGAGGACAAGCCCGGCGGCGACAATCTGCACGGGCGGCTCATCAAATTCCGGGGACTGACCTTTGCGGGGTTGGAAGGATCACCAAGATATAATAATGAGCCGATACAATACTCGGATAGTGAGATGTTTCGGATGGTGCTCGGCCTGGCTCCGTTCCTGCTGCCGCGCCGCTTGCGCTACGGCTACGGTGTGGACGTCATGGTGACGCACGCGCCCCCGCGCGACATTCACGACATGCCAGACCGCGCGCATCGGGGCTTCGCCAGCCTGCGGACGATGCTGCGGCTGTACCGGCCACGCTACATGCTGCACGGCCATGTCGATACCTGGGATCGGCGGCGGCCCACCAGGACACAATTTGCCGGAACCGACATCATCAACATCAACCCTTCAAAGGTCTTGAGCATAGACAAACTGGAAAGGAGGTCGCCTCATGGACTCTGAGAGTGCTGTTGCCATCGCCGAAGCTGCGCGCAATTTCAACAAGGCGCGTATGGCCGCCTTCTGGCAGGAAGTGTGGGCCTTTTTGCGTGGCAAGTCCATCGACCTGCTCTCTTTCGAGGAAGTGAAACATCGCCTGCGGCTGCGCGACGAACGCTATCTCGGCCTGCAGGAGGTCGAACTGGACAAAATTGTGGGCAGCGTCGGGCGCTACCGCGACTTCACCCGGACGTTCCTGCCCCGTACCAACGCCGTCCGGTCACGCTGGCAGCGCCTCGACGCTATGGCACGCGGCCCGCAGGGCTTCCCGCCCGTCGAGTTATACAAGGTTGGCGACGTTTACTTCGTGATCGATGGCAATCATCGTGTCTCGGTGGCCCGGCAACTTGGCGCGAAGACGATTGAGGCGTATGTGACCGAATTGCCGACTCCTGTGCCGTTGGACGCCAATACACAGCCGGACGACCTGCTGATCAAAGAAGGCTACGCCGACTTCTTACGGCAGACCCGCCTGGATGTATTGCGGCCCGGCAGCCAGGTGATCCTCACCGAGCCGGATCGCTATCGCCAGTTGATCGAACATATCTCCGTGCACCGCTACTTCCTGGGCCTGGAGAAGAAACGTGACATCAGTTGGGACGAGGCAGTAGCTAGTTGGTACGATAACGTGTATATGCCGATGGTCGAACTGATCCGCAAGTACGATGTACTCAGCCTGTTCCCTGGTCGCACCGAGGCCGACCTGTATGCGTGGTTGATCAAGCACCAGGAGGCGCTGCGCCTGCATCTGGGCGGCGAATCCGTCCCGCCAGAAGAAGCAGTTCAGGATTTCCTATCGAAGCTAGAGGCAAAGTAACCATGTGGCAACACTATTACAGCGCCACGTCAGTGGACGAGGTGCTGCGCCTGCTGTCGGAGCGGGGCCAATCGGCCCGGCTGGTAGCGGGCGGCACCGACATCATTCTTGAAATGGAGCGCGGGCAGCGCCCTGGTGTGGACACGCTCATCGACGTGTCGCGTGTGCCGGGCCTGGACGAGATCAAACTGCATGGCGATACGATCCGGCTTGGCCCACTGGTCACACACAATCACCTGGTGGGCAGCGAGGTAGTTGTGCAGCGGGCGCTGCCGCTAGCACAGGCTGCCTGGGAAGTCGGCGCGCCGCAGATTCGCAACCGGGGCACGGTGGCCGGCAACCTGATCACGGCCAGCCCGGCCAACGATACCATCAGCCCGCTCTGGGCGCTGGATGCGACGGTCACGCTCACCTCGCTGAACGGCGAGCGCACCCTGACTTTCCCGCAGTTTTACCAGGGTGTGCGGCGCACAGCCCTGCGCCCGGACGAGATGCTGACCGCGATCCATTTCCCGGCCATGCGCGACAACGAGCGAGGCATCTTCCTGAAACTGGGCCTGCGCCGCGCTCAGGCGATCTCGGTGGTCAACGTGGCGGTGGTGCTTGGCTTTGAAGGCGAGGTAGTCACACGGGCCAGCATCGCGCTCGGCAGCGTCGCCCCGACCATCATCCGCACCCCCACCGCTGAAGCGTTCCTGGTCGATAAAACCCTGACGCCGGACACGATCCAGGAGGCGGCGCGCCTGGCAGCCGCTACGCCCTCGCCCATCGACGACGTGCGCAGCACCGCAGAATACCGCAGCGAGATGGTACGTGTGCTGGTGAAGCGTGCGCTGCGCGCCCTGATGACGCACCAGGAACGCAGTACGTGGCCCGCCAACCCGCCGATGCTGTGGGGCGCGCACCGGGCGCATGTAACAAACCCCTTGCCCGACCTATCCGCGCATGGTGCGGATGAACCCATCGAAACGACCATCAACGGCCAGCCCTACACGCTGACAGGCGGCAACCACAAGACATTGCTGCGCCTGCTGCGCGAGAATGCGCATTTGCCCGGCACAAAGGAGGGCTGCGCCGAGGGTGAATGCGGAGCCTGCACGGTGTTTCTGGACGGTGTGGCGGTCATGGCCTGTATGGTCCCCGCACCGCGTGCCCACCGCGCTGAGATTGTGACGGTGGAGGGACTGGCGCATAACGGCACGCTGCACCCGATCCAGCAGGCATTCGTGGAGACGGGCGCGGTGCAGTGCGGTTACTGCACACCTGGCTTCTTGATGGCGGGCGCGAAACTGCTCGAAGAGCATCCCAACCCGACCCGCGAGCAGATTGCACAGAGCATTACGGGCAATCTGTGCCGTTGCACGGGTTATTATAAAATAGTGGAAGCGTTTGAGAAGGCGGGACGGAAATAGACCTCACCCCCGACCCCTCTCCACCCCGTGGAGAGGGGAATCTGGTGGAACTGCGTGTATAAGGAGCGAGCCAGGCGATGGTGAATAAGTTAATGCAGCCACCCCCAGATTTGTGGGAAAAACTTAAGCCGCTTGCACGTCAAAAGCGCCACGAGCCGACCCCGGCAGAAAATCGTCTGTGGGAACACATACGTAATAGACAGATCGACAATCTCAAATTCAGGCGGCAGCATCCAGTTGATAAGTTTATCGTCGACTTTTACTGCTCTGATGCTCGTCTTGTAATTGAAGTCGACGGTTGGATTCACGCATATACTATGGATGAAGACGCAATCCGCCAGGAGTTCTTGCCAAGCTTAGGGATCAAGGTCATTCGCTTTACCAACGATCAGGTATTCCAATCGCTCTACGAATGTCTTGAACAAATCGCTGTCGTAGGTCGTGAGCGGCGCATACCCTCACCCCCCGACCCCCTCTCCACAGGGTGGAGAGGGGGTCGGGGGGTGAGGTAGACTCATCGTAATCTTTTCATCATGGAGGCGTTATCTATGGTCAAGAAAGCTGAGGTTGTCCGTAAGCGCAGCCCTCTGTTGCCGGTGTTTGGCCTGATCACGGCGGTGGCGCTCTTTGCCATTGCCTACGTGCTGTCCAGCGAGGTCGTGGTCAAAATTCGACAGGTCAGAGACACGATACCGTTGCAGAATATGCCCCTGGCGCGTTGGGCGTTCGCCTTCGTGATCTGGCTGGTGCTGCTGGGGGTAGCCTACTTCCTGGTCTCTTTGCTGGTCGGCAAGGACCCGGAAACCGCAACCAACGTCGTGCTGCCGACCAAGCAAAAAGACTTGCCGAAAGAGCAGCGCAGGGGCTACCGAAAACGTTGAACGGTTGAGGAGTCGGCGTCAATGATGACGACAATCGTCGGACAGACCATTCAGCGCACGGACGCAGTGAGCAAAGTGACCGGGCGAGCCGCCTATCCGGGCGATCTGGATATGGATGGACAGTTGTGGATGAAAGTTCGATTTTCGGATCGCGTCCATGCGCGCATTGTGTCGATTGATACGTCGCGTGCCGAAGCCTACCCCGGCGTGGTGGCGGTCTTCACAGCCCGCGACGTGCCCAATAACGAGTACGGGCTGATCATCTTCGATCAACCCGTGCTGTGCGGCCCTGGCAGTAACAAGCCCGGCGCGGACATCGTGCGCTGCATGGCCGACCACGTGGCGCTGGTCGTGGCGGAAACGGAACAGGCCGCCGCCGCTGCCCGGGACCTGATCCAGATCGACTACGAGGATTTGCCTATCGTCACCGACGCGGAAGCGGCGATGGACGACGGTGCACCGCAGCTTCACGCCGCCAGCCCGAACAACATCCTGTGCCACTATCGTATTCGCAAAGGCGATATGCAGGCCGGTTGGGCACAGGCCGCCGTCGTGGTCGAAGGCACCTATACCACGTCCTGGCAGGAACACGCCTATCTGCAACCGGAAGCGGGCCTTTCCTACATCGACGAAGAAGGGCGTGTGACGGTAGTCGTGGGTGGACAGTGGGTGCACGAAGACCAGGAACAGGTGGCGCACGCGCTCGGCCTCGAACGCGACCAGGTGCGCATCATCTACCCGGCCATCGGCGGTGCTTTCGGTGGGCGCGAGGACATGTCCGTGCAGATCATCCTGGCCCTGGCCGCAATGAAGCTGCGCCGCCCGGTCAAGATTATCTGGAGCCGTGAGGAGTCGATTCGCGGCCATCATAAGCGCCATCCGGTCAAGATTTACGCGCGCTGGGGCGCTACGCGCGAGGGCAAGGTCGTGGCCGCCGAAGCGCAGGTGATCGGCGATGGCGGCGCGTATGCCTACACGACGACCAAAGTCATGGGCAACGCCAACCTGATGGTCACAGGGCCGTATTGCATTCCTAACATTCACATCGACACCTACGGTGTCTACACCAACAACATCCCGGCGGGCGCGTTCCGGGGCTTCGGCGGGCCACAGGGCGCGTTTGCCGCCGAAGGGCAGATGACCAAACTGGCCCAGGCGCTCGGCATGGACCCGGTGGAAATCCGGGCGCGGAACGTGCTGCACGAAGGCGATCTGCTGTCCGTCGGGACGCCGCTGCCGAAGGGCGTTTCGATCCCGGAAGTGGTGGCGAAATGTGCAGCCGAAAGTGGCTACTGGGAACAAACGCCGGATGGTTGGAAGCGCAAGCCGCTGGCTCAACCCGCCGACCCATCGAAGCGGCGCGGCGTGGGCTTTGCCTGCGGGTTCAAGAACGTGGGCTTCAGCTTCGGAGCGCCTGAACAAAACACGGCTACCATCGAATTGTACGGCAAGGCCGAGATCGAACGAGTGGTCGTGCGTCAGGGTGGGGCCGAAGTCGGGCAGGGCGCACACACTGTCTTCTTGCAGATGGCGGCGGAGGCCGTCGGCGTGCCCATTGAGCGCGTGGAGTTGATCACGCAGGACACCGCTCAGACCAGCAATTCGGGCAGTGCCTCGGCCTCGCGCATGACCTTCATGGCGGGCAACGCCATTCGCGGCGCGGCGGAACGTGCGCTCGAAGCATGGCGCAACGAGGAACGCCCGGCCATCGCCACCTACCAGTACCGCCCGCCCAAAACTACCCCCTACGATCCGCAGACCGGGCGCTCCGAGCCGAATTTCGCCTACGGCTACGTGGCGCAGGCGGTGGAGGTCGAGGTTGACCTGGAAACCGGCCACGTCCATGTGATTCGGGTGGTATCGGCCAACGACGTGGGCCGCGCCGTCAACCCGCAGCTTGTCCAGGGACAGGTCGAGGGCGCAGTCGTGCAGGCACAGGGCTACGCTATCATGGAGCATCTGGTCAGCGTGAACGGCGTGATCCAGAACCCGTACCTCTCGACCTACCTGATCCCGACAGTGCTGGACGTACCGCACGAGGTCAAAGCGCTCATCCTGGAATACGCCGACCCGATTGGCCCCTGGGGTGCACGCGGCATGGCCGAGATGCCCTTCCTGACGATTGCGCCCGCCATTGCCGCTGCCGTCCACGACGCCACCGGGGTGTGGATCGATTCGATACCGATGACGCCGGATCGCGTCGTCAGGCACTTGCAAGCGCACCATGTCGCTGTTTGACGTTCTGGTGCTGATTCGCGGTGCGGGCGATCTCGGATCGGGGGTAGCTTACCGGCTGTTCAAGGCGGGCTTCCCGGTGGTCATGACCGAGCTTGCCAGCCCGCTCATGGTGCGCACGACGGTCAGCTACGGCTCGGCTGTTCCTTACGGTAGTGTGGTCGTGGAGGGCATCACCGCCCACCGCGCCACGCTGGACGAGGTTCCGGCCCGGCTGGCCGAAGACACGATCCCGGTGCTGGTCGATCCAGCGGGCGAGACTATCCGGCGGCTTCGCCCGCCGGTGGTGGTCGATGCGCGCCTTGCCAAGACCAAGCTCGATACGACCATTCACGATGCGCCGCTGGTCATCGCGTTGGGGCCGGGCTTCGTGGCGGGTGTGGATTGCCACGCGGTGGTGGAGACCAACCGGGGGCACGCGCTGGGGCGTGTCATCTGGCAGGGCAGTGCCGAGCCGGATACGGGTGTGCCCGCCAGCGTCAATGGCAGGGGGCCGGAGCGTGTGCTGCGCGCACCGAAATCGGGCGAGCTGGTGCAGGTCGCCAACATCGGCGACTTCGTGAAGCAAGGCGAGGTGATCGCGCGCGTGGACGATGTGCCGATCCGCGCTGCATTTGACGGCACGCTGCGGGGTCTGCTGGACACGCCGGCACAGGTCACGGAGGGCATCAAGATCGGCGATCTCGATCCGCGTGCCAAACGCGAACACTGCTTCACCATTTCGGACAAGTCGCTGGCGATTGGCGGCGGCGTGGTCGAGGCAGTGTTGAGTGCGCCGCAGATACGGCGGCTGTTGCAGCGTGCCTTCATTGCCGACCTGGACGCCTGATGTTCTGGGGAATAGGTCGCGCGCTTGAGCAAGCCAGCAGGTCAACTCGCCTCTGGCAAGTATGGATTATCATTGTCCTCATCGCCGCCAGCAGCGTTCCGATCCTCGCCAGCCAACGCCTGGCCCATCCTATCGACGACGCCTACATCACGCTGACCTATGCGCGTTCGCTCTCCGAGGGGCGAGGTTTTACCTTCGGTGAATTTGTAGACAAGCCCAGCCTCGGAACGACAACTCCCCTTTACGCCGCACTGCTGGCTGTAGCGTCGCGCCTGCTACCGTTTGCGGACATGCCCCAACTGGCCGTCGCGCTTTCAGTCGTTGCCTGGCTGGCAACAGCCTGGCTTTGGGCCTGGCAGGGGCCGGCGCTTGGGCTATCACGCCTCGAAAGCCTGTGCGTGGCGCTGCTTCTGCTGCTCGAAACGAGCTTCTGGATTTCAGCACTTGGCATGGAAACACGCCTGTTTTGTTTCCTGCTCTCGCTCAGTCTCGTGGTTTACTTTCGAGGTTGGTATTTCTGGGCTGGCTTGCTCGCCGGGTTGTTGTCCTTAACACGTGGCGAAGGCTTTTTGATGTTTGCCGCGCTCGGCTTCTATCAGGTGTTGTCGGACGTGGCAAAGCACCAGTCGCCGATCAGCAAGCTAGCGCGACTGGCTGCCGGAGGCTTGATCGTTTTGGTTCCCTGGGCGATCTACACCTGGTTCACATTCGGCTCGTTGCTTCCGAATACACTGGCAGCCAAAGCCGCTCAAGTGAATACCGGGAGCCATTTCTCATTCTTGCCTTTTGCGGCCTCCATGTTGATCGTCAGGTGGTCGTCTCTCGGGGTGTTGGGCGTGAATTTCTGGCTGGTGCTTGCGACCCTGGGGCTTATGGTCGCAACTTTAGAATTCCGTAAACTGTTGGTGCTTGCCCTCTGGCTGTTGCTGTTCGTTGTAGGTTATACCGCAGTCGGTGCGCCTGGTTACGACTGGTATGTCTTGCCCATCCTGCTCATCGTCGTGATCTTCGCGGGCCTGGCAATTGGCGCTTTGCCCAGATGGCTGCTCAGGCACAGGAAGCCGGGACGGTCAGAAGGAACGCTATCGGCCCTTGAAAAGAGGCTTGGCACGATCATCAGCGTTGCAGCGCTTATCGCTGTTTTTGCCGTCGTATTGCCGCACAGTATCCCGGAGCAAACGCTGGGCGCGCCCAGCCATGATGTTTACCGGCGAATTGCCGCATGGATCAACGCCAGGACGCCACATCCTGCAAAAGTTGCGTTCGTTGAGGTCGGCTATCTGTCCTGGTATTGCCGCTGTGAAGTTGTCGATCTGCTGGGGCTAACGCGCCCCGATTTGATTCCTGCTGTCAAGCAGAAGAATTATCTGCTGGCCTTCCAGGAGGCTGCCCCGGACTATCTAATCTACACGCCGGATAATGACTTCTGGCTGAAAGCGATTGTGACGAATCCGGGTTTTCTGCACGACTTCCGGCCTGTTGCGACCTTTCCGCGCAGCGATGCCAGCCCGATGACTCTGTATGGGCATGTTCGGACGGTTGGAATGGGCGCAAGCAAGTAACAACTATCGAGCCGAGGTCTGGGATTCATCCCGATTCTGTTTCCTTATCGCCTGCTCGCTCGGATGCCTGGCCGTGCCCGAATAGCCCAACTCCCGCAGTCGCTCCGCTTCGAGCCGTTCCAGCGTGTCCGAAACTCTGGCGTAATCGCTCTCCGGGATGCGGTGATCGACTCCCGCCGCATCCCGGTATACGTAGCCAATCCCGCCGCACCAATCGCAGTCCTCGGTGACGCCGTCCTCCTCGAACCAGCCGTAGCCATCGCAGGAGACGCACCGCACAATCTCAGATGTCATTGATAGTGTACGCCCTCGCCCGATCCGGCAGCGCCAGCCAGCGCTGCACCGCCTTATCGACCTCTTCCTGGGTCGTGCATACATCGTAGGTGCGGAGGCGCTTGCTGTTGGTCACGGCAGCCAGCGACCCCACCAGCCGCAGCGCCTGGCTGTGCGTGCCCAGGATGATGTGTGCCGTCCGCCTTGAGGAAGGAAAACGTCCAGTACTGATGAAGCGGCCCAGGAAGGGGATTTGCGTCACCTCCAGCATGTTGTACACAGCACACACGTGGTCGTGCGGCCCTTCATCGGTCATCTTGACGGCCATACCGATTACGTCCAGCGCGTCTTTCGCCATCGTGACGCGCCCCCGCCCGATAATGTAGAGGACTGGCTTGCCGGTGCTATCCCACTCGATGTCAACGCTGTAGCTGGGTTGTTCGATCTTTGGCATGGTGCCGCACCTCGATCATGTTAGCAGATTGTGATCCTAGAATATATATATAGTCCAGAATTGTTTTTTGTGCTTGACCTATCTCCCGGATCACAGGCTTCAGGGCGGCTGCTGTTGAGGAATTTCTCGATTGGGGAGAGACGATCTCACCCTCGGCCAGAGGGTGAGATATGCAGTAGCGCTGTCAGCGGTACAGCGGTAGCGCCCGGATCATTGTGCCTGGGTCGCCTGTGGCCTGGGCTGCATCGGGGCAGGATTGTTGACGAAGGCGGCCACTGCCTTGTCCAGATTGGCGCTCAGTTGGTCGGATTGCGCCTGAGTAATCACGCCGTCGGTCACGTCCTGGGCCATCGCATCTTTATAGGCTTTGGACAGGGCGTCCACTACTGCCTGCGTATCCACCTTCTGATCGGCGGCGACAGCGGTAATCGATTTGCCGGGCGGCGTGATCAGCGTCTTGACCAGATCGGTGCATTTCAAATTAAGCGCCTGCGCGGTCACAGCGTAAGGCTTGACCAGGTTGAACAGTCCGCCGCCAAAAACGCCACCGAGGAAGCCGCCAGCGCGGGGGCCATTGCCGGGCGCGCCCTGCGCGTTGGGCTCCAGTTGCAGCAGGAAACGCATGTTGCCGATGTCAGGAAGCGGGTTGCCCAGGAATGCGGGAGGCTGCTGGCCTCTCTGGCCGTTCCCGCTGGGTGCGTTACCATTCCCACCATTCGGCCCGTTGCCATTGTTCCCGTTCGCCGGGTTGCCATTGCCACCTGGTGCGGAAGCATTGCCGCCCGGCGCGGCTGGTGGGGTTTCCAGGGCCGTCGCTTCGTCCTGGGTCAGCACGCCATCTTTCACTGCCTGATCAATATCGGCTTTGCGCGCTGCCTGAAGCGCGGCAGCAACCGTCTGGATATCCACGTTTTTGGCGGCAACGATGTCCTGCAAGGACTGACCTGCAACCAAGTCTTTGCGCAGTTCCGCCGCCGTGATGCCGATGGCTTTCGCTACGACGTCAGCATAGTCGGTGGCGGTGCAGGCATTGAACGCCTGGACGCCAATGGATGGACGACCTGGCTGACGCCCTTGCGCCAGCGCCGCCTGCCCGCTCAAAAGGGTGCTGGCCGCCAGGAGCGTCGCTGCACCTGCTAACAACGGCCATCTTGAAAACTTTGAAACGAACCTCATAGAAACCTCCGGTAGAAAGGTGATACAGCACCATCTTAGAGACGAATTGTCGGGAAAATGTGAAGATTTCGCGGGAAAAGTGTGAACTCCCGGTTTCTCATCGGAGGCTCATAAAGCGTTGAGCAACCGGCATGAGGCGGGATGCGAAGGTCAGAGTAGAGGTGGGCGAGTCGCTTGGGCCTGTTGTGCAGGGAAAGGCGCAGTCTGTTGATCTGGCGCATCAAGCAGCCGAATATTTATCGGCCAGTCACAGGTGGAATGCTATGTAAAACGCTCACGACGGTTTCGCGCCTGATGCACGGGCGATCAGGGAAACACGTCTTCCGAACGAAACTTGCCGGTCTTGTTTTCCTGCTTATCTTTGCCGTCGTGCTGATCGGGTGATTCGGCGGTCTGGTCTGTGACTCTCTTGTTGTGAGCCACGCGCTGTGCAGCCTCTTCGAGCTTGCTCGCTTCGACGTTTCGGAGCTTCTCCCGAAACAGATCGGCTTGAAGCTGGTCGATGTGATCCTGGTGATTCTGGTCGTAATCCATGCCTGATTCCTCTACAACCAGTATAACAGCTTATGCTAAACAGGATGCTTACGACCTCTGGCGTGCCCGCTATGATCGAGCTGATCCGGTGGTATAATGGCCTGCTGGTCGGACAAATACCGGAGAGCTGAATGCCCATATCCGCATATTTGCGCAACCTGCGCGCCAAAGTCGGCCATGATCTGCTGTTCATGCCGGGCGTCACGGCTGTCGTGTTGAACGAAGCAGGTCAGGTTCTCTTGCAGCAGCGCAGCGACAACGGGGAGTGGAGTCTGGTGAGCGGCGTGATGGACCCCGGTGAGGAACCTGCCGACGCGATAGTGCGCGAAGTTTGGGAGGAAACGGCGCTGCACGTCGTACCAGAGCGGATCACCGGCCTCTATACAGGCGAGGATTTCCTCGTCCGCTACGCCAACGGGGATGTGGTGCTCTATCTGGATATTACCTTTGCTTGCCGGCCCGTCAATGGAGAACCGCCGCGTGTGAATGACGACGAGTCCATCGACGTTCGCTACTTCCCACTGGACGGGCTGCCCTCTATGAAGCAGTTCCACCTGACACGTCTGGCCGATGCTCTGCGCAACGAGCCTCACGCCCGCTTCAAATTCGATGGGCAAGAAGGTGGAGGCGGGCACTGATGTCTATGTCAGAGTACATCCGCAGGCTGCGGCTGAAGATCGGGCACGAGCTGCTCTTCATGCCGGGCGCAACGGGTATCGTGATTGACGAAGCGGGGCAAGTGCTTTTGCACCGCCGCAGCGATAACGGACAGTGGTGGCTGCCCGGTGGGGCCATCGATCCGGGTGAAGAACCCGCCGACGCCGTCGTGCGCGAAGTCTGGGAAGAAACCGGCGTCCGCGTCGTGCCGGAGCGGGTGTTGGGCGTTTACGGCGGGCTGGATCATTTCGGGCGTTACCCCAACGGGGACGAGATAGGGATGGTCAGCGTGGTCTTCGTCTGCCGTCCGGTGGGTGGCGAACCTGCCGTCAACGATGAAGAATCGCTGGAAGTACGCTACTTCCTGCCAGACGCCCTGCCAGAACTGTTACCACGCCATCGATCTTATATTGAGTTGGCGCTGCGCGGTGACGTGCGCGCCGATTTCAGATTCACATTTCCTTCACCACAGGGGGCAAAAGAATAATGGCAAACCGTCAAGTTGTCCACGCCGAACATGCGCCAAAGGCTGCCGGGCCATACTCGCACGGCATACTCGCCAACGGTTTTGTGTACGCCGCCGGCCAGGCAGGACTTGACCCGGCGACGGGCCAACTGGTAGAAGGCGGTGTCACCGAACAAACGGCCCAGGCGCTCCGTAACCTGAGCGCGGTCTTGCAGGCTGCCGGAACGTCGCTCGAACACGCTGTCAAAACGACGGTCTACCTGCACGCCATGAGTGACTTCCAGGCGATGAACAAGGTCTATGCCGAGTTCTTTCCGGCCAACCCGCCGGCCCGGACGACGGTGGGCGGCCTCGATCTGCCGCTGGGCGCACAGGTCGAGATCGACATCATTGCTGTGCTCCCCTGACTTCGCATAGTGTGCTGATCGGCTCCTGCTTTCTGAATGCCTGAGTGTGGCAGCGCATAAGGAGCGAAGCCTATTCTGAACCACACCGACCTGACCGACGCGGAAGTTTTCAGCAAAATACGCCGGGGTGAAATCACCCTGGCGGGCCATCGCCCGCGCAGGGTGTATGGCCGCCTGGACTGCCGCAGCGGGCGGCACAAGATGAAGCGTCGCAATCGTGTCTTCTTCGCCAGCGAAGCCGAAGCCGTCCAGGCCGGCTATCGTCCGTGTTCGGTCTGTATGCCGCACGCTTACCGGCTCTGGAAAGCGGCGCACGCCAGCATTAACGGCCCGGCTGGCCGATAGGCTCCGGCTCGGCGCTGTGCAGGTTGGTCACCGGACGTTGAAGGTTTATTCGTTCCAACATATCCCAACCCGCGATACTGAAGAACGCAGTGGTGTACAGCAGGAAATAGACCACGAAGGACGGGGCCAGGCTTTCGGCCATCAGGGCTGCCATCAGGGTGTACAGCCCGAAGCCGATTTCCCATAGCAGATCGCTCCCGCTGTGCGTCGCGTAGCGACTGCGTTTCCAGCCGCGCGATCTGCCGCCGAGGTGGAATTTGGGGGTGCGCTTGAATTCCCCCGGTTTGCCGAGCAGTGCAGAGAGCGCAGCCCGGCTGTTGTTGACCGTCATCCCGCTGCTGAAAATCATCAGGAGCGGGAAGTACATACTACGTAGCAGCCAGTCGTCGTAAAGGGCCTGCTGGCCCAGAACGTACAGGAGCGGCACGCCCAGGCCCAGAACGCCCAAAGGAGCAACGGCCACGTCGTCCAGAGAGCGGGTCAACATCATGATCGGCGTGAGCGACAGCGTCAGGAGCATGATTGGCTGAATCGCATACTGGAAAAGTTGCAGCGCACCCATGATGCGCTTACGCAGACTCAGCCTGGAGCGCAAGAGCGGCCCGATCATTTTGAGCAAAACCTGGGTTGAGCCTTTGGCCCAGCGCGCCTGCTGCTGCTTGTAGGCGTGGATTTGTGGCGGCACTTCGCCGGGGACAACCACATCTCGCAAATACCAGAAGCGCCAGCCCCGAATCTGGGCGCGGTAGCTGAGATCAAAATCCTCGGTCAGCGTTTCGGACTGCCAGCCGCCTGCATCGAGGATGCAGGCGCGTCGCCACAGGCCACACGTGCCGTTGAAATTGAAGATCAGGTCGCCTGCACAGCGCGCATACTGTTCCACTGCGAAGTGTCCATCGATGGCAAGCGCCTGGCTGCGGGTCAACAGATTCTCGTCGCCATTCAGGTGGCCCCAGCGAGTCTGGATGACACCAATCTGCGGATCGGCCAGGAAGTACGGCACAGTCTGGCGCAGGAAGTCCGGCGCTGGAATGAAATCGGCATCAAAAATGGCGATAAACTCGCCATCTGTGTGTAAGAGGCCGTTCGCCAGTGCACCGGCTTTATAACCGGTGCGCCTGGCACGGTGTATCAGATCGATGCGCAATCCTTCTGACTGTAACTGGGCAATGCGGCCCTGGATCAGGTCGGTAGTGTCGTCGGTAGAGTCGTCCAGCACCTGGATATGCAGGCGCTCACGCGGATAATCCAGGGCCGCTACGGCGTCGATGATCCGACGGGCAACGTAGCGCTCATTGAACAACGGAAGCTGAACGGTTACTTTGGGCAGTTGCGTATCGCTGCACAACATTGCCGGCGATTTTTCGTCGTAACGGCGTCGGAAATAGGCATGAACAATATACGTATAAAGAAGATAAAGCTGCCCACAGGTATATAGTGCGAGGATCAAGATGCAAAGGACATAGACGAGCCGGAGAAGCGCAATTGCAAATCCCAACTTCGTTCCGCCTTTCGGGCCAGCAACTGGCGGTCCGCGACCAGTCAGACTGCCCAGGGAGAATGGATATAGATGGATTGGACCGATGCACACGATACGTTGGCATAGCTCCGACTGTTGCGCATCAAGGCGTGCTCAGAGCGTAGGGTGTCCAGACGAGGCTGAACAGTTTGCCAACTTGCCTGATGCCGTCTGTCCTCCCGACCACTAGCCAGTCAGCGGCGGAAGATTGTACCATGATCCAGATGCCGCGCGAATAGATGAGTTCCAGGGCCAACGCCTTAAAAAGGGAAACGAGGAAGTAGCCGACGAGGGTGAGGATGAGTGCGACACCATTCAAGAACAGGGCTGTCTGGCCCCAAATCGAGACTGGCACAGCACGGCGTCATCCGCTAGACTAAACGCGCATGGGGCGTGTGATCGCCTTCAAGGAACAGGAGACACGCGATGAATCGGCTATTCTTCGCTCAAAGTCGCGCCGGGCATCGCCTGGCAGCGGCGCTGCTGGTTGTCTTACTACTGATCGTGTTGGCGGGCGCGGGATTGGCGCTGGCACAGGGCGGTACGCCGCGCGCGCTGCGCGTCGGCCAGACCGTAACTGGCACGCTCGATGCAAGGAATTTTTCTCAAAGTTATACCTTTGATGCCAGAGCCGGAAACACCGTGACCATTGCTGCGTCCACCACGACACGCGGGCTATCGCTGGCCCTGACCGTGACCGACACAGCGGGCGAAACACTGGCACGCGCCTCAGATTTGACCAGGACCGAAGTGACGATCCGCGATTTCAAGATTCCCGCCGACGGCACGTATTTCATTACCGTGCTGCGTGCGACTGGCGCACAGGGCGCTGCTCAGGGCGAGTTCAGCCTGTCGCTGACTGGCGACGTGGCAACGGCCCCGGCAACGGTCACACTGGCGCAGGGTCTGTCCGTCTCGCTCACGTGGAGCACCAATGACGACATGAACCTGGAAGTGCGCGATCCGGTGGGTGGCGCAGTCAACTTCCGCACCCCCTCTGTACCCAGTGGGGGACGATTGTCCAGCAACGTCAACGGCGGTTGCACCAACACGACAGGCAACAACCCGACGGAAACGATAAGCTGGCCGGGCGGCAGCGTGCCGGGCGGCAGCTATGAGATCATCGTCTATTTCAATCAGGCATGTGGCATCACCACCGCCGGGCGAGAACCGCAGTTCAAGCTGGCGCAGACGCCTGCTGCAACAGAAGAGTCCACCGAGTCCGCCGTCCGTCCACAGTCCACGACAGAAGCAACGCTGGTTCCAACGTCCGCGCCCACCACGCAGCCGGAACAGCCCTCGCCGGTTGCGCCTGCTGCGCCCGCAGGCGCGCTCAATTTTGTGGTGACCATTACCGTAGACGGGCGTGTCCTGGAGCCGATCCGGGGAACGCTGGCCGCCAACCAGCAGTATGTGACGAGCTTCATCCTGGCAGGCGCGGATCAGGTCACCGTACAGCCGGGTGGCCCCAACCTGGAAATTGACCTGACACCTGCCGCAGCCAAGATTGCCGCGCCAACAGCACTCGGCACGCGCACGACGGTGAATGGCACGATCAGCCACGACAACCCCTTCGATGCGTGGAGTTTGCAGGTGGCGGCCAATGCACGGCCCATCACGATCCAGATGAATGCCGTCGGTGGCGGCAGCCTTGACCCATTCCTGGTGTTGCTCGGCCCGGATGGGAGCATCATTGCGTCCAATGACGACGCGAACGCCAATACGCGCAATGCGGAGATCGCCAACCAGGCGCTCACCGCCGGGCGCTATACCATCCTGGCAACCCGCTTCGCACTGGCAATCGGCGGCACGGAGGGCAGCTACACGTTGCAGATCAGAACCGGGACGGGCACAGCGACCAGCGCAACGGTCACGCCAACCGCCGCGGCCACCGCGGCCACTGCCACCACCAACCTGCCCACCGGCCCGATCCAGGTGACGTTGATCTGGAACACGCGCGCCGACCTGCGCCTGCTGATCCGCGACCCGAATGGCCGCTCCGTCTTCTCCGATAACCGCACTCCGGACAACAGCGGTATCCTGGAACGTCTCGGCAACTTCCGGTGCGAGAATGTCACCAACACGCCACTCACCTATGCCTACTGGCCGACCAACCCACCCGTCGGGACTTACGAGGTCAGTGTCTGGCAGGAGAGCCGGTGTAGCGATCCAACGATTCAACCGACCTACACGCTGACCGTCACTGTGCGCGGTAACGAGGTGATCCGCGTCACGGATCGGCCTGACCCGAACAAGCTGCACTTCCTGACCACGTTCACCATCGACGCCAGCGGCAACGCCACCGCCGGGCAGGGCGGCATCGTTCAGAAGACGTTCAACGGCCAGAACATTGCGGCGCAGTTGCCGAGCGCCCCGGTGCTGGAAATCGGCACGCCGGTCAACGGCACAATCGCCCCGGAAGCGCCTTTCGTGATCTACCAGTTCCAGGGCAAGACGGGCCAGAAGATACGGATCGAGATGAAGAACACGGGTGGTAACCTTGACCCCGAACTGTTCCTGCTCGATGCGAACGGCGTGCAGAAAGCTGAAAACGACGATGTGGAACCGGGCAAGGACTCCAACTCGCGGATCGACTTCACGATCACGACGGACGGCAGCTACGTGGTCGTCGCCACACGTTACGGCGTCGAATTCGGCGGGACAACGGGTAGTTACCAACTCACCCTTGCCCAAACCAACCGGTAGTTGCTACGATAGTGTTGGGGTACGGTCAATTCCGTACCCCTGCTGTGCTGTGTTACCAATGGAAAGCCTGAAATCTGATGAAAAAAGCCTACGTGCCTGTCGTGGTAATGATCCTTTTTGGCTTGCTTGTTACGGCGTGTGGAACGCCGCCGCCGCTGAAATCCGACAAATACCTGAATGACACGAGCCTGATCAGCGGTACGCCCTGTGCGCCGCCGTGTTTTCATGGGGTCACTGTCGGGCAGACGACCTACACCGATGCTCTGAGCAAAGTCAAAGCCGATTCGAGTTTCAAAGACGTGCAGGAAATCCAGAACCAGGACAAGGTTCCCTCGGCTGCCTGGAACACTGCGGGTGGTGAAGCCTGCTGCCAGATGAGCGCCGACAAAGACACCGGCCTGATCAACGCGCTGATTGTTAAGGTCGCGCCGAACATGACCGTCAAGCAGGTCATCGACAAATATGGCCCACCCGACTGGGTGACGAGCGTGGACTACACGCCGCAGGAGGTCGCACTGGGTCTGATCTTTCGCAAAGTGGGCGTGATGACCTGGGTGACGCCCGGCGACGAGAACAGTACGCTCAAGGAGTCCGACCCAGTGGTCATCGTGCTGTACCTCAACCCTGAGCCGAAAGAATTCGACAAGCTGCTAGACACGGCCACCTTGCAGGGCTGGAATGGCTATATCGCCTATAAAGCCTACAAGGCTGCCACACCCATCGTTACCCCGCGCGTGACGCCGACAGCCCAATAACGAACCGCTGGTTGAAACAAAAACGGAGGGCATCATACACCCTCCGTTTTGCTTTGCTGTCGGGGCGCCCGGATTTGAACCGGGGGCCTCTTGCACCCCATGCAAGCGCGCTAGCCAAACTGCGCCACGCCCCGTCCTGATCGTGAGTGAAATTCTAGCAGACTGCGGCAAAAGATCAAGATCAAAAGTGGGCGGGTGATAACCTCATCCCTGCTTCCTCTCCAACTGGCAAGGGGCAGGGGATGAGGCGAACTGATACCCAGACTCGAAAGTGTCGGTGTGAACTGCCTGCGGGCGAAACTGGAGTCACGTCATTGCAGCACCCGAAGCTGTCGGGCGCGCGTGACGGCCTGCACGCGGCTACGGGCGTTCAGCTTGCCGTAGATGCTGCGGACGTGCGTTTTGATCGTGTTGAGTGTGACGGTCAACGCCTGCGCGATTTCCTGGTTGGACATGCCAAGCATGATCAACTGCAAGACCTCCAATTCGCGTTCGCTCAATGGCTCGACCAGGGGCCGGGCCAACGGCGGTTCCACGTAGTCCGGCGCGGTGATGCCTGGCGGCATAGTGCCCTGCGGCGTAAGAACGGCAACGCGCACGTTGAGCATTTCGCCATGCGCCGGGAGCGCATCGAGCCAGCGTTGAACGAGCGCCTGCTCACCACGCGCCAGTAGCGAAGGCGACGCCTGCTCAATTAACCGGCAAGCCCAGGGGAAGTCCGCAGCAGCCAGGGCATGATCGATGGCGTCGGCCAGTCTGTCTTCCTTTTCGTACCAGCGCGCTGCACAGCTATGCAGCCGGGCGATCTGCTGCGGTTGGGTTTGTCGCAGACGTTCTTGCAGGAACTCGGCAAACAGGGGGTGGTAGCGATACCAGATGCGCGCGTTGTCCAGCGGTGTCACAAAAAGGTTGGCCTGGTGAAGATATTCAAGGGTGGCCCCGGCATTGGGCTGCCCGGTGACCGCTTCGCACAGCGGGCCGCACAACGCCGACAGGATCGACGTATGCAGCAGGAAGGTTTGGAGCGCCTCACTTTGCGACTGGAAGACCTCCTCGCCTAGGTAGCTGGCAACGTAGGGATGGCTCCCGGTGAAAGTTTCTGCAATACCCGCAGCGTCTTCCTGGCCGCGCATTGAAAGGGCGGCAAGCTGCAAGGCCGCGATCCAACCCTCGGTCCGGTTCTGGAGTGCGGTCAGTTGTGCGTCATCAAGCCCTATTCCCGTTTGTTTCAAAAAGGTCGCTGTCTCTTCGGGTGTGAAGCGCAGCTCGGAATCGCGCAGCTCGGTCAACTGCCCACTGGCGCGCAGCCGGGCCAGCGGGAGCGGCGGCTCTGTGCGGCTGGCAATCAGCCACCGCATTTGCGGCGGAGCGTGTTCGATCAGGAACAAAACTACCTCGTGGATGGCCGGGCTGCGGATCAGATGGTAATTGTCCAGGATCAACGCAAAATCGCCGGGATAGGCGCTGATGTCGTTCAACAGGATGGACAAACTCGCCTCGATGCCGTCCTCGGTGGGTGAAGCCGGCGAGGTACGCAGCAAGACCAGTGCCGCGCCGCCCAGGCAGTGATCCAGAGTTTGAAGCGCACCGATCAGGTAGGACAGGAAACGCGTCGGCGTGTTATCGCCACTGTCTATCGCCACGTAAGCGGTAGGCAGGGCCGTGTGGTGCATCCACTGCGTGAGCAAGGTCGTCTTGCCCGACCCGGCGGGCGCGGACAGCAGCACCAGGCGGTGCGCCATACCTTGTGTTATCCGCTCCAGCAGGCGCAGGCGCGGCACAGCATCGACGTGGGTGCGCGGTTGGCGCAGCTTGGTGGTGAGCAAGGGTTGAACTGGGACGGCGTAATGGCGGCGGTGCGAAATGTTAGTCCCAAACCTGGATAGGAGCGGCATGACGACAAGCGAAACGATGGCAAAGCCCATGCTGGAAGCGACAAACACCACAACACCCGTCACCAGCACGTCTCGCGCGTCCTCGATGACTTTGCCTGCCGTTGCCGCCTTCGCCGCGCCTTGAATAAAGGTTGCCAGAATAATAGGTATGCTTAGACTCGCATCCATAAGTTCGGCCCGCCTTTGCCCGATTCGGCTGTCGTGCCATCGAAGGTAAGCCCATTATAACCCATGTTTCTGCTACCAGTCTGAGGCCGGGCATTCACGCTGAAACACGGGAGTCAGGTCGGCTGATGTCGCTAATCATGAGCGGCGCTGGTTGGCGGGTAAGGCCGCTGTCTCCCTATGTTGTGCCATCCAGGGCTGAGGGCGGAGAAGGACATCATGTTCTGCCAGGAATTGGCTGAGGCCAGGCCTGGTAGATAAGCCGCCGCTCTGCTCTGCACCGTTCCCGACGGGTTGTCTGCCAGTCCCCGGCCTGATCAGTTGTTCCGCAGAAGGGAGAAGCTGTCCCGCTCCGCCCGCAGACCTGGATCATTCACAGCATAGTTTTGAAGGATGCAAGGCGTCATCACCCGAAAGGGTGATTCCGGGCGATTCACGGGTGAAGCCGCTGCATGATTTGAGGGTTTGCCTCACCCCTCCCTGGCTTCACCGGGGAGGGGTGAGAGATGAGTGAACCTGGCTCTCAGTGGGGCTTCACATCCCACTTTTCCAGCCGTTCGTCGCCACTGACCAGCGCATAGGTGCGTTCGACATAGGGCTTGGTCAGGGAGACGCGGGTGTACCAGTAAATCGGAATGACCGCCGCATTCTTGTTCACAAGCAAGTCTTCGGCCTGGCGGTACAGTTCAACGCGCCTGGCGACATCGCGCAGGGTGGCAGCTTCATCGACCAGTTTGTCGTACTCATCGCTGAACCACTTGGTATCGTTCTGGACCGAACCGGAGTGGAATACGTCTTTCAGGAAGTTGCTGGCGTCGTCGTAGTCCTGGCAATAGCCATCGCGGAAGACCTGCGGCGCGTCGTTGTGGCGGGTTTCCAGGAACACTTTCCACTCCTGAGTCGTGATCGAGACTCTGATGCCCAGGGTATCCTGCCACATCTGGGCGATGGCCTGCGCAATCTGGACGTGCGCTTCAACCTGATTCGCCATCAAGGTGATAGGCGGAATCTGGTCGACTGTGATCTTCTGCTCGTCCAGGTAGGCTTGCAGTTCCTTCCTGGCAGCTTCGGGGTCGTAGCCGATGCCCAGGTTGGGCGAGTCCTTCATGGTCGGCGCAGCCACCATGCCAGGGCGCGAAATCCAGCGGGCAGGTTCCTGGCCGCCTTTGGTCACGTTGTCGATCAACGCCTGGCGGTCTACGGCCAATGACATGGCGCGGCGCAGGTGGACGTTATTGGTCGGCTCTTTGGTGACATTGAAGCCGTAGTAGTACGTGCAGTTGTTCGGGGCGATTTTTAGTTCTTTGCTCAGGACCGGGTCGGCCTTGATGCGATCCAGTTCGGTAATGGGCACTGTGCCCGTCGGGTCACTGGTATCTACCTGTCCAGCTTCGTAAGCATTCATGCCGGGCGTGCTGTCGAGCATCATAAACTGAATTTCGTCAATGGTGGGCTTGGGCGAATTCTCAATGCCCGGCCAGAACGGGTTCTTGACGATAGTTTCGCTCTGGTCGTGCTTCCACTCCGAGACAACGTAAGGGCCATACGAGTTGCTGTTGCCCGGCTCCGTCCATTTGTCCCCAAATTTCTCGATGGCCCACTGCGGCTGCGCAGCGGCGTTGACCAGCGACAGGATGCCCAGTGCAAACCCCACAGGCTGTTTGAGTTTGACGACGAGGGTCTTGTCGTCGGTGGCCTTGACGCCCACCGCGTCACGCAGTTTGTTCAACGCATCGCCCTTCTCTTTAGAGCTGTTGAATTCCGCAGCGCCGACAATAATCGAATTAAAGACGAAAGCGTAGTTGGAGCTGGTGGCCGGGTCGAGCGTGCGCTTGAGGCCATACTCAAAGTCGTGAGCGTTCACCATCCGGGGCTTGCCTGAGTCGTCCATGACCTGCACAACCTGTTTGCCATCCCACCTGACCCAGGAAATGCCCTGCCGGATAGTGAAGGTGTAGGTCAGGCCATCATCCGAAACCGTCCACTGTTCGGCCATACCTGGCTGCACTTTGGAAGGGTCTTCTTCAAGGCCGCGTATTAGCGGGTAGTGGGTTTCGGTGGCGATCTGATTGGAGGACGTATCTTCGACCAGCGCCGGATCGTTGGTCGGGATGTCGCCCTGTCCGGTGGTCATGATGAGCTTCTTGGGTGCGTCGGCAGCACGCACCGCACGCGCCGCCGGAACGACGGCCAGCAGCATGAGCCAAACCAGGACGAGATTTAAGTGACGGTAACGATTGCGAGTCATAAAACCTCTTCTCCCTTCTACCCTGTGCTGTGAAATCCGGGGCTGGAGGCGGAAAAGAACCCGTACCGCTCATGCCTGCCACCCGACGGGAAGTGCAGCGCCGCCTGCGTTCCTCGCCCGCATCCTCTGATTAGCTTGCGTCGATGGTTTAAGCATGACGCGGCCAGGGAGAAGTGGTTCTTCCCCGCCTTCAGCCCCGGATTTCAGTACTGCCCAGAATCCACTGCCCAGAATACTGTTCAGGGTAAGGCAGAGCGGGTATGGATACTTCCCCAGACAGGGCGATTCCGGGGTGAAAAGCGCTCGCCTGTTCGGGTGAGTTTCCACCTCACCCTTTCGGCGTTCTCGGTAGTCGTTGTCGGCAGTCGCTTGCAATTTCCTACCCAGATCGTGTAAGGTCTTGTGCACCAACGGAATTTTTGATGCGCCGAGTGGAGAGATGACCGCCCTAACCGGAACCGATAACCCGATCCTGTGGCAAGAAACGACCCATCAACGGCGAAATGCGCCGCGCTTTCTCTCGCGGCTCACCCTGGCCGGGCCGCTGCTCATCGCGCTAATGATCGCGGTGGTCGGACTCACGCTGCTGATGCCGGACTACCCGACCCGCGAACTGGGCATTTTTGCCATCTGGTTCGTGCAGATCGTGACGGTGGTGCGTGCGCTGGTGGCCGGGGCCAACGCCATCAGCCGCGAACACGTCGGGCTGACCTGGGATTCGCTGGTGCTGACGGGGATCAGCACCCGGCAAATCCTGTTCGGCAAGTGGCAGGCGGTGCTGCGGCGTGTCGCGCCCTGGATGTTGATGCTGGGCACAATCCGCCTGGCGATGATCCCGATCTTCGAGGTGGCCCTGGTCAACGTGTATGCCTGGTACAGCGTCCGCTACGCGACCTACAGCGGCTACAACGGCCAGTATAATTACCCCGATTACACCGGAGACGTGTACTGGGTGCCGTGGGCGGCCATACTGGCCGTCGTGATGAGCGTCGTGCTGACCGTGCTGGAAGTGTTGGCCTGCACGGCGCTTGGGTTGGCGGCCAGCGCCGTCACCCGGCACGGCATCACAGCCATGATGGCGGCCTTGCTAGTGCGCTTTGTTCCGGTCATGGTGTTTGCCGCGTTTACGCGCTACGAACTTGGCTCGATGTCCAGTTATTCGTACCGGGTGCTGCGCTTCGGGCCGTTCGCCATCGCCGACAGCGGGACGGCCCCGCTGTCGCGGTTGAGTGTGCCCTACACGCCGTTCTCGATCACCACACATGTCGATGCACTGTATGGATTGTCGCTGGCAACGCTTGTCCTGATTGTGCTGCTGGTCGGGTCCGTCACGGTGGCGTGGATCGCCATCCGGCGCACCGGAGCGCTGCCGCACCCCAAACCGCCTACCATTTGATCAAGCTCAAGGTCCAGACATTTGGAATGCTCTGGAGCAGGCCTGGAGGGTCGATTTTTACCGCTACCGATTTGTCCCGGCCTAAATTAGGACATCTGCCCCTTCTGGCTGCCTGCCGGACGATCTAGCATGATAACAGTACGGAAGAATCAGGAGGTCGTTCATCATGCGTATTACCGATAGAGAATTCTGGACGCTGGTGCACGGGATGGGCTTCGGTGCAGCGTATTTGCTGGCTTTTGCAGGCGGGCTGGCCGGGCTGTACAGCCTGCGGCCCGAACTGGTCACCACCGAGGGCATTACGGAGCGTGTGCGCCGTCTGCGCTGGGGCATCATTCTGATGGTTGTCCTGGTCTGGCTGACAGTGCTTGTCGGCACCTACGTGGTCTATCCCTGGTATCGGCAAACACCCCCTCCGAGCATCGACACGAAAACTCAGTCCGAAGCACTGAAAGCCTACCCACGTTACTGGCTGCTCGCCAGCGAGGAAACCGCCGAGTTCCACGACTTTGGCATGGAATTCAAAGAGCATGTCGCCTGGATTTCTCCGCTGTTGGCGACGGTGGTTGGGTACGCTGTCCTGCGCTATGGCAAAGAGCTGGCAAATAACCGCCGCGCCCGCTCAATGGTCATGATCCTGTTCTTCCTCTCGTTCGCTATTGCCGGGATCGCCGGGGTGTTGGGTGCGCTCATTACCAAAGCCGCACCGCTGACCTGAGCGCCGCGCATAGCCCGGAGGGAAATTCTTTTCACGGATGAATGGGAGATAGAAAAGGAGACAGGCAATGACAGCACAGACAACACAGGCAAAATCTCAGGCGCAAATCGGCGCTGATATCAAGAGCGGAGAAGGCGCAGAGGTCAGCATACTTGATAGGGAAGTCGGCGCGGCGTTTATTGCCAGCGGGATCGGGTCATTCGTCCTCGGCCTGTTGGTAGTGCTGACGGAAATGAAAGCGGGTAAGGGCTTGAGTGCGGCACTGAACTGGGTCGGCCCCGTCGGGCCGTTGAGCGGCAAGACTGGCGTAGCAGTCATCGCCTTCGTGGTCGGTTGGGTAGTGCTGCACTTTGCTTTCAAGAACCGGGCCGTCACCCTTACGACTGCGTTTGTTATCACCTTGATACTGGTCGGTCTCGGCGTGCTGATGAGCTTTCCGCCATTCTTCGAACTGTTTGCAAAGTAATGTTGGTCTGGTAATGCAATGGCATAGGGTGTTCACACTGAGAGCCTACCAGGAGTAGGCTCTCTCTGCTGGCAGAGTAGCCCTGACAAGCATGACTGGCTTGCGCGAATTCTTCACGCTGAACCGGCCCCTGGTGCTGTTTGTCTACGGACAAACCTTTTTCATATTAGGTCTGGCAATCCTTCTCCAATCGCGGCGGCACAGCCGGTTGCGGCTGGCGCGTGACCTGCGATGGCTGGCGGGCTTTGGTCTCCTGCACGGCATCCACGAGTGGGGCGAGGTATTCATTCCGATCCAGGCGGCTTTTTTGCCCCGTCCCTACGTCGAACTGCTCCTGACAGTGCGCGTCGTCTTACTGGCAGCGTCATTCACGTGCCTGCTCGTCTTCAGCGCAGTCACGCTAGAAGGGCGGTGGCCCTGGGGTCGCAGGCTCGTCATCGGTCTGGTGGCGCTGTGGGTGGTGCTGTTCTGGCTGATGCTGTATCCGGCTAATACTGTCGAGCAGTGGCATCAGAGGAGTTCGATCTGGGCACGCTACTTGCTCGGCTTTCCGGGCAGTCTGCTGGCGGCGTATGGCCTGCGCTATCAGGCTGAGACCAGTGTCAAGCCACTTGGCGTCGCGCGGATTTATAGCACGTTGCGGGTTGCGGGTTTTGCGCTGCTCGTCTATGCCGTCCTGGGCGGCCTGGTTGTTACCCCTGGTGACTTCTTCCCGGCGAATGTTTTGAACCGGGAAACCGTCCAGACATTTGTCGGAATCCCCATCGAGGTCTTTCGTTCGACCATCGGCCTGATCCTGGCCGTGAGCATGATCCGTGCACTTGAAGTATTCGAGATTGAAGTTGATCGACTGATCGAAGATATCGAGGTGGAGCGGATACAGAGCGCCGAACGAGATCGCATCGGCCAGGAAATCCATGATGGCGCAGTGCAGGCGGTTTATTCGGCCAGCCTGATCCTGGAATCCATCGGCCCCTACCTGATAGACAACGCCGAGGCTGCGCTTCGTCTGGATCGAGCGGGACGGGTGTTGAGCAGTGCCGTCAGCGATCTGCGGCGCTACATGATCTCGCTGCGCTCAGATACGCCCCATGAGCCGTTGGTCGCCAGTTTGCGGACACTGATCAGCGATCCGCGTTTTAGCACCCTGCTCAACATTCAGTTAAAACTGGATGCCGACCCCGATCTGAACTCGCTGCAGGTCGGCCACGCGCTGGCGATTGTCCAGGAGAGTCTGTCGAACGCCATCCGCCACGCCAATGCCCATCACATGACGATCAGTATATGCCAGGCTGTGGAAGGTTGGCTGTTGCGTATCGAGGACGACGGGAAAGGCTTCGACGAGAAGACAGCGGTAGCCGGGTTCGGGTTGCGTGCAATGCGGGATCGTGCGCGGCTACTTGGTGGTACACTGGACATCAGGAGTCGCCCCGGCAAAGGGACGACCATTACGCTCCTCGTCCCGGAGGAAAAAATCCATGAAGGCGCTACGCTTGCTGCTGGTCGATGATCATGAAGTGGTGCGAATGGGCCTGCGGATGCTGCTCGAACGGATTGAGGATGTTGAGGTCGTAGGCGAGGCCGGATCGGCGGACGAGGCCGTTGCTGCCTGTGAAAAATACCAGCCCAACGTCGTGATCATGGACATTCGGATGCGTGGCAGCAGCGGGATCGACGCCTGTCGTACTATCATGCGGCGCTGGCCGGATACGCAGGTCATCATGCTCACTTCGTATGCCAACGACGAATTGATTGCCGACGCGATCCAGGCAGGGGCGGTGGGCTACGTCATGAAGCAAGTCGGGACGGGTGAACTGATGCGGGCGCTGGACGCTGTTCGGCAGGGCGCGGCGGCGCTCGACCCGGCAGTGACACGGCATGTTCTAGCAATGATGCGTCAGCAGGGCGCGCAGGCGCCAGACCCTTTTGGCGAATTGACCGGGCGCGAAGTGGCGGTCTTGCGGCTGCTGGCCGAGGGCAAGAGCAATGCGCAGATTGCGGAGGCATTGGTTTTGAGCGACAAAACCGTGCGCAACCACATCAGCACCATCCTGAGCAAGCTGCACGCCGCCAACCGGGTCGAGGCGGCGACGTTTGCCGTGCAGCACGACATCCACAATTACTCGCGGGGGGAGTAGACGTGTGCTGTCAGGCGGGAAGTGCTAACCAGGGTTAGCACGATTGGCCTGTTGGCTTTATATTTATAGGCGTGGAACCGTGCTTGGATCGCTCATTGGCGACAGGGTGCAAAGATGCCGACAGTATTGGTGGTCGAAGACGACAACGATCTACTCTTTCTCTACTACACAGCCCTCAGCCAGAAGGGTTACGATGTGGTTGAAGCGCGCAGTACCACGCAGGCCATGGAGCTTTTGGAGCCGCCCGACTTCATTCCCGAATTGGTTTTTGTCGATATGGGAATGCCCGATGCCCCGGGCACGCGCGTGATCACTTATTTACGAAGTGAGCCGCGTTTCGACAACACCCGGATCGTCGTCGTGACGGCCAACGATCAGTACCGCGCCCGCGTTGCGGACAAGGGGATCAGCCATTTCCTCGTTAAGCCTGTGACGATTGCCGAACTTGTAGCCGTTGCCGACGAATTGACCGCATAAGGGGTTGTGCAATGCCAACCTATACGAGACTGACGGACGAGCACATCGCCCAACTGACGGCCATGCTCGATCCGGAGCGCGTCTCTGTCAAAGCTGCCGATCTCGACCAGCATTCCCGCGACCAGTCCTTTCACGAAGCGCATCTGCCCGAAGCCGTGATCTGGCCGGAAAGCACCGAGGAGGTCAGCCGTGTCTTGCGCTTCGCCAATGCCAACCTCATCCCGGTCACAGCCTGGGGCGCTGGTACGAGCCTGGAAGGGAACAGCCTGGCCGTTTACGGCGGGATCGTGATGGATTTCAGCCGCATGAACCGCATCCTGAACGTGCGGGCCGAGGATTTCCAGGTGGACGTGCAGCCGGGTCTGACCCGGCTCGAACTGAATAAGGCGCTCCAGCGCTACGGCCTGTTTTTCACGCCCGAACCCGGCGCAAATGCCAGTATCGGCGGCATGATCGCCAACAATGCCTCCGGCATCAAGACCATCAAATATGGCGCGACGAAGGACAACGTGCTCCGATTGGAAGTCGTGCAGGCCAACGGCGACGTGCTGCACGTGGGCACACGGGCGCGCAAGGACTCCAGCGGCTACGATCTGCTGCATCTCTTCGTTGGTTCCGAAGGAACGCTCGGCCTCGTCACCGAGGCGACGCTCAAACTTGAACCGCTGCCTGCCAACTACAGCGCAACCCTGGCTGCCTTCCGGGCCATTGAGCCAGCCATTCAGACGGTGGTCGATATTGTGGGGGCAGGGCTGGAACCTTCCGCGCTCGAATTTGTGGACACCGAGACAATCCGCGCTTTGCGCCTGGACAAAGGGCTTGACTTGGTGGAAGCGCCGACGCTGATTGTCGAGTTCAACGGCACCAGCGACAGCGAAGGACTGGTTTCGGCCCAGGCGATCTGCGAACAGAACGGCGCGATCAACTTCCGGGCCGCTAGCGGCCTTGAGGAACGCAATCGCCTGTGGGAAGCGCGCCACCATACTTACGAGTCGCTCCTGCGGCAGCATCCTGGCAAAGCGCAGCAGATCGTGGACGTGTGCGTGCCGATTTCACGTTATCCGGAAATCGTCCTCTACGCCAATGACGTGCTGACCGAGCACGGCTTGCTCGGCTATAAATTCGGCCATGCCGGCGACGGCAATCTGCACATCAACATCATCCACGAACCCGATTCGGCTGCCGACATCGAGCGCGTGCAGGCGGCCTATGCGCTGATTGTCGAGCGCGCCATCGACCTGGAAGGCACGGCGACGGGCGAACATGGCGTCGGCATTGGCAAGCGCAAATTCATCGTGCGGCAGCACGGCCAGGCGTTAAACGTCATGCGCCAGATCAAAGACTTGCTCGACCCGAACGGCATTCTGAATCCTGGCAAAATCTTCTTGGAGTGAATGCAGCATGGATAATCCGCTCAAGCTGGCGCGGCCCACCGATCCGATCCAGCAGATTCACGATTACGCGCGTGACCTGGCCTATTTGTTTGCTACCGGCAATATCGGCCCGATGATTTCCATAGGCGGGCGTTTTTCGTGGAGCGACAGCCCTTACATCGAGCGCGATCACGACAGCCAGGATCGGATCGACTTTCGCGCCAAATGGGTGACGAAATCCGACGAGAACTTCAGTCCGCCCGCCTTTGAACTGCTGGCTGCCTACGAGTATCTTTCGGTGGCGAGCAAGGAACACGACATCAACAACCGCACTATCACCAACTACGTCCTCACGCCCAAAGCGCTGCAACTGCTCGAAAAACCGGCGCAGGCGCCCGGCGTGTTCATCTCCTACAGCCGCAAGGATAGCAGCGCTTTCGCCCTGCTGGTCGAGGCCCGGCTGCGCATCGTCGGTGTACCGGAAGTCTTCATCGACAAAAAGATCGCGGCGGGCGACGAGTGGGCCGAACATTTGGAAGAACGGATTCGAGAAGCCAGATATTTCATCTGTCTGGTCGGCCCCAATACCCTGAATTCGAGTGTTGTCCGGCAGGAAGTTGAGTGGGCAGTGCAGGCCGGCTGCCGGATCATCTCGATCTGGCATGGCGGCGCGAAGATCACCGACTCTACGCCGGAAGCGCTGCGGAAACGCCATGCGATCAGCGTAACCGGGGAAAGCGCCCGCGAATATGAAACAGCCATCAGCGAACTGCTGAACAGCATGGGTTACCGCACTTATTAACAACCACGCCGCCATACGTATTCGGATGGAAAAGGCAGCCTAGGAGATTGTCCCTACGAATGGCTGACGACTGTCGGGGGTTGCATAGCCCCCGACAGGGCGAAGTCTGGCTCAGGCCGACATCGCCTGACCGACGATCCGCTGCAAATTGGTCGGAGCATAGAATTCGGGGATGGGTACCACCCCAGAAATCGTGCCGATAAAGCGATCTGCTTCTGTTGGATTATGGGCTAGTGCAGCGAAAAGCTGCTGCATTTGTGGCGAGGGTGGCTCCATGGAGGCAAACTGGCACGTCAGTTGGTACAAGGGCATGACCGATTCGTTGCGCCGCCTTTCGTAAGCGGCCAGAGCATCTTCCATTGGCATTCGCCCGCAGAACCCATCATCAACGGCTTCGGTCAGGAGTTCAGCGCTATGGAAGGCATCGGTGATGCCCTGCGCCGTGATCGGGTCTTTGAAATACCCCGCATCGCCCACGAGCGCCCAGCCCGGCCCATAAGGCTTGCGGAAGAAATTGGCAACATTCGCCATTCCCTTCCAGGGTTCCTCACGTTTGCCCTGCCGCACACGCTCGGCGAAATCGGGCGCGAGGTCGAGCGCCTTGAAGAAATGGCCTTCGATGTCCGCCCGAAATTCGTGGAACTCGGCGTTCGGGAAGATGACGATAATCCCGGTCAATCCATCGTTTGTCATGCTGCTTACAAAGAAGCGGCGCTCGCGTATATACAACTCTGCACCATCCAGGGGCACACCGCTAAAGTACGAATAGTAGTTGCAGGTGAGCGGTGGAGTCTCATGGTAGGTTGTTGCTTGCACGGCGTCTGCAATGAGCGAGCGCATCCCGTCCGCGCCGATCACCAGCGGGGCAGTTTCGGTGATTGTTGAACCGCCCTGGGTGTGGCCGCGAATGCCAGCCACTCGCCCGCTGTCCGTAATGATGTCCTCGACGACAAAGCCCTGGCGCACTTCCGCGCCTGCCTCGGCGCAGGCATCAACCAGGATTTGATCGAATACGGTGCGGCGGGGCGCGTAGCTCGTGTTGATTCCATCGGATGGCAGGTTGTTCGCCGTAAAATACGCCGGGCCAAAATCGACGCGAGTCCGCTCGATAGGGGGACAGTTCGAAGCAATAACCCTGTCCAGTAGCCCCCAGCGATTGAGCAGGCTGACCCCGGGTTGGTGGATGTAGTGGGTGGAAATCGTATCGCTGGGGAATGTTGCCTTGTCCACGACCAGCACCCGGTAGCCCTTGCGGGCCAGCAGCATCGCGGTAGTGGAGCCAGCACAGCGTGCGCCGACTACGATTACGTCATACATACTGTTCTCCTTTTCCAATACTATCGGCGGCGGAAGGCAGTCAGGAGTTGCCTGGCGCATGACGAGGTGACTCGCGGGCTGTCACCTCGTCGCAGCCCTCAAGCCTTTGCGATCAGGTAGCGGAACTCGTTCTCCAACCGGTAGCCGCCAGAGGCCGTCTTGAAAGGCGCAAGGGCCTGCGTCACAGCTTCCCTGACCCGTTCTTCGCCTGAGTGGCGGATGGCACGGGTCGCTGGCCCGGCGGATAGCGAGGCGCGCAGAGCTTCATCCAGATTGGCGAAAGTCCAGATGCTCGGGGCATCGTCAGATTCGAGCGGAGTCAGCCCTGCCTCGGACACCAGAGCTTCCAGCGCGCCATCCTCCGACAGTGCAAATGGCCCCGGCGCGCCGGGCGGTGGCGGGGGCAAAAGCGAACCGAGCGCTTTCAGGACAGCCACGCCTTCACAATGTTCCGCCTTGCCCCACACAGCGATGAGCACCTTCCCCCCGGGTTTGACGACGCGGTGGGCTTCTCGCAGCGCATTCACCGGACTGGTGGCGTATTGGAAGGAATTGAATCCCGTCACTGCGTCGAAGGTGTGATCGGCGTAGGGCAGGTCTTCCATCTCACCGACGCGGAAATCCCCGTTGGGTGTGCGCTGTCTGGCAATTTCAACGGAAGGGGCCGAGGCGTCGATGCCGCTGACTTTAGCGCCCCGCTCTACCGCCATTGCGCAGGCCAGGCCCGTACCGCAGCCCACATCCAGCAGCAAGCTGCCAGCGCCAACTGCCAGTTTCTGAAGACCGGCCTCAAAGAGTTGGCGGGAAAAGCCCTCCTGTGTATCGGCCCAATCTCTGGCCCTGGCTCCCCACAGATCACCTTGTACCGCCGCCGAACCGCTCACCTTCGGACTTACTGCTGACATCGCAGGCTCCTCTCCACTAACCGCAACAAGCCGAGCCACTTTTTGAACCCCTGCACGGCCTGTCCGAACTTGATGAAGCCAGTGTAAAGGAAGACACGAGGCATATCTTCCCCTGCTCTGGCTATTTTGGAGAGATGTTCCGATAGCCCGATCTGGCTATTCAGTGTGGGGGCGGTGGCGCGCGGCGTAGGCGGCTGCCGCAGCGCGCGAGGTAACGCCCAGTTTGCCCAGGATGCTCGACACGTGGCGATGTACGGTGTGCTCACTCAGGTTCAGGCGGTTGGCGATCTCCTGGTTGCTCAACCCTTCGGCAACCAGGCCGAGCACTTCAAGCTCGCGCGGGGTCAATTGCTCGGTGTTGGTGGACGGCGCAGTCTTGACAGGAGTTTTCGCCTCCATCTCGCCTAACAGGGCACCTGCCCGTTTGGCCTCCCAGACGGCCCCCAGTTCTCGGAGTGAAACCAGCGCCGTCTGGAGTTCCTGCGCTGCCGCTTTCCAATCGTCCAATGCGTACAAGGCGCGGGCCAGTTCGATACGGCAACGTGCAGCCTCGAACGGCACATCGTTTTGCTGATAGAGATCAACCGCATCCTCAAACCGCCAGCGGGCGGTATCGTGGTCGCTGTGTGCAGAGGCAATGATCCCGGCGGCAAAGCTTGTCGAAGCCCGCAACACGTCATTGGGCGCAATATCCACGAGCGCTTGGAGCGCATCAAAGGCAGCCTGCGCCTGTTCTAGCTCGCCGAGGGCAACCTGCGCCTGTACCATCAGCTCAAGCCCCGCCACCCGCTCCACGCGGGCAACAACCTTGCGCAGGTAACGATGGGTCAGATTGGCGGCCAGCCGGGCGTCGCCTTCATCGAGGGCGAGCCGGGCACGCCCAAGTTGAGCAGCAGCATAGGCCAGGGCTGGCGCAAAGAGCTCGGCAGCTTCATGAAAGCGGCCCTGCCGGTGACGAAGCTCGGCCAGCCGGAGCGTCGCCATCTGTACCTGCGCCGGACGTACTTCGAGCAATTCATTGGCCGCCGCTGCCAACTCGGCCTCGGCATCAGCCCATGCCCCGCGCCACATCAACACATCCGCGTAATGGATACGGCAGACGGCGAAAAGGGGACGATTCTGCCAGCGTTTGCAGCTCGCTTTTAGTTTGTCGCACCATTGGGCAGCGCGCTCAAAATCGAAGACCTGCTGGCAGCCGGAGATAATATTGCAGCAGGTCAGGCCCATCATCGCGGGATCCTTCACTTCACCTGCGGCTGTCGCTGCTGCCACTTCATCCAGGAGGGCCATGCCTTCATCAACCTGGCCCAAAGTGACCAGGGCGATGCCTTCCACCGACAAAGCCAGCATTTCCAAGTCAATCAGACCAAGCGAACGCGCCTGTTTAACTGCTTCGGAAGCAAGTTGCCTGGCGCGTTCGGCATCATGGTCGATCACCAGGCCCGCTTCACGAGCGGCAAGCCAGACGTGTTCCGGGCCGGGGTCCAGATCGTCGATCAGGCGGTGGGCGCGCCGCAGCCAGCCGTTCATGATGGCTTCCTCACCGCGAAAATCTTTGTAATTCCAGGCCAGCCACGTTGCAACCCTTGCCGCTGCCCGTCTGTCGCCGCGCTCACGATAAAGCCGGTAAGCGCGTTCCCGTGCATCGAATACTGTAGCGGCATCGTCAAGGCACATGGCAGCGATGCCCAGCCCTTCCAGCGCTTCAGGAGTTTCTGAAAGCGCCAGGGCTGCCTCAAAGCTGGCACGCGCTTCCTGCCACGCGCCCTGGTTCAACGCCTCGCGCCCGGTATTTATCAGATCAGACTGCCCAACGGGGATGTCCTTCATCGGATAAGTTCAAGCCTGACTCATGCTTCCAGACCGTGTCTTTTGTAGTATTGTAGTCAATCTGTCAATCGAACGATCCTTTCCGAGTCTGTACTGTGCGCTTCGTTGTACGCGGCGACCCTTGACATATCCTGATTCTGCGGTATACTTCCCTCTCAATACGATATGGCTGGTAGAGGGTCCGCGTGTCCAAAATCGCAGCGCTGGAAGAAGGTTCCTTGCGCTTTTTTGGCGTTCTCGCGGCCTGTCCTGTTCTCTCGTTCCCTAATCCTGCTCGTGCCGGGCATTTTCGGTTCGATCCATTCATTGGCGTAATGCCGATTGGTCACTCACTTTTCTGTTCACACTAGCGCAGAGGAGGAACGCCTTGGAGGCGAAAGATTTTAGCGCGCTGCGGATCAGTCTGGCTTCCCCGGAGCAGATCATATCCTGGTCTTACGGCGAGGTCACGAAACCGGAGACGATCAATTATCGTCGTCTGCGCCCTGAAAAGGACGGGTTGTTTTGCGAGGCCATCTTTGGGCCGACCAAAGACTGGCAATGCTACTGTGGCAAGTACAAGAATGTGCGCTACAAGGGGATCGTCTGCGACAAGTGCGGCGTCGAAGTCACCCGCACCTCTGTGCGCCGTGAACGGATGGGCCACATCGAACTGGCCGCGCCGGTTGCGCACGTCTGGTATACGCGCCGCGTGCCGAGCTACCTGGGCCTGCTGTTGGACGTGAGCCGCCGCAACCTGGATCGGGTGCTTTATTTCGCGCAGTACGTGATCACGACGGTGGACGAAGATGCGCGCAGCAAGGCCATTAAACGCATTGACGACGAGATCAGCCGCCTGGAAAGCAGCGCTGGCGATGACCTGGACGACAAGATCGAAGCCATCAAGCAGTCCCGCGATACTGACCTGAGTGAGCTTCAGGCCCAGATCGACAGTATTCACAACCGCTTCAATGAGGAGCGGGATCGCCTCTCCGACGAGATCATGAAGGAAGGCCAGAGCCTTCAGCGCCGCATCGAGTCGCTGAAAGGCCAGACCCTGAGCGCGCCGCTGGTCTTTGAGTCAGCGGGCGAGATGATCGCCGATGCAGGCGAATTCGTGAACAACGAAGTCCTGAGCCGCGTTCAGCAGGCCGTGACGGCCCGCCTGAGCGAAATTCAATCCGAAATCGAGGAGCGCCGCCAGCAAGAACTGGCCCGGCTCGACCTGCGCGCCGACGAGCGCAGCGCGACCGCTGCCGAGGAGATCGAAGTCCTCCAGGATGAGCGCCAGAGCCGCATCAGCCGCGCTCGCGCCCTTGCCATTGACCAGCGCCAGGAACTGCAAAGCCTGCAACCGCTCATGTTTCTGGGCGAGCCGCGCTTCCGCGAGTTGAAAGCGCGCTACGGCAATGTCTTCAAGGCCGATATGGGCGCTGAGGCGTTTTACGAGATCCTTAAGAACATGGATCTCGACAAACTGTCTGCCGAACTGTGGAATGAAGTGCGCACCACACGCTCCAAGCAGCGCAAGAAGAAGGCGACCAAGCGCCTGCGGGTGGTGGAAAGCCTGCGCAAGAGCCAGAATCGCCCGGAGTGGATGATCCTGACTGTCTTGCCCGTCATCCCGCCCGACCTGCGCCCGATGGTGCAGTTGGATGGTGGCCGCTTTGCCACGTCCGACCTGAACGACTTGTACCGCCGTGTCATCAACCGCAACAACCGCCTCAAGCGTCTGCTGGAACTCGGTGCGCCGGACGTGATCGTGCGCAACGAGAAGCGTATGCTTCAGGAAGCGGTGGATAGCCTGATCGACAACAGTCAGCGTGGCAAGGCCCTGAGCCGTCGTGGGCGCCGCGAGTTGAAGTCCCTGAGCGATATGCTCAAGGGTAAGAAGGGCCGCTTCCGCCGGAACCTGCTTGGCAAGCGCGTTGACTATTCAGGCCGCTCCGTAATCGTGATCGGCCCCAAGCTGAAACTGCACCAGTGCGGTCTGCCGCGCACGATGGCGCTCGAGCTGTACCGCCCATTCGTGATCAGCAAGCTGGTTCAGTACAACTATGCCAGCAACGTCAAGGGTGCGAAGCGTATTATTGAGCGCGAAAAGCCGGAAGTCTGGGAAGTCCTGGAGGAAGTGATCAAGGAGCGCCCGGTGCTGCTCAACCGTGCGCCAACCCTGCACCGCCTGGGCATTCAGGCCTTCGAGCCGCAGTTGGTCGAAGGCAAGGCCATCCAGATTCACCCGCTGGTCTGCTCGGCCTTCAACGCGGACTTCGACGGCGACCAGATGGCCGTTCACGTGCCGCTTTCACAGAAGGCGGTCGAGGAAGCGCGCACCCTCATGCTCAGTACCAAGAACCTGCTCAAGCCCGCCGACGGCCAGCCGATTGTTGGTCCGTCGAAGGACATGGTGCTTGGCAACTACTACCTGACGATGGACCCGACGGCTGACCTGATCGCACGTAAGGACCGCGCCAACGATTTCCGTCATCAGGAAGAAATTCGCGGCAGGGGCCTGAAACTGGGCGTCGCCTTCAACACGTCCGGGCAGCGCTGGGTGGAACACCACCGCCTGTATGAGGGCAACGAAGTCAAGGTCTTTACCAAGACCAGTAAGAAGGAAACTGCCGAGGTCAACCTGTTGAATGCCGTCCTGGCCGGCGATGTGGACGTGGCCGTGTTCAACGGTTACGACTTCACACAGTTGCTGGCGAAAAACCAGTCGTTCGCCGATCTGGAGATCGCCAACTTGGCCGAGCGCCGCCATGTCATCGACATGGATGAGGTCGAATACCTGTATGGCCTGGGGCTGGTCAAGCTGCACACGCCGATCCTGCTCGGCAACATCTACGACAACCGCGAACCCCAGGGCAAAGCGGAGATCACAACCATAGGCCGGGCCATCTTCAATCGCATCCTGCCCGACGAAATGCGCTTCGTCCAGGAAACGATGGGCAAGAAGCAGTTGCAGAACCTGGTCGCCAAGTCTTACCAGCGGTTGGGCGCAGATCGCACCACCGACATCGTGGATGCCATCAAAAACCTGGGCTTCCACTATGCAACGGTTTCCGGCACGACCATTGCCGTGTCCGACCTGACGGTTCCGGCGGAGCGTCAGGAGATTCTGGCGACGGCCAGCAGCGAAATCGAGCGCGCCGAGCGCGACTTCCGGCGCGGCCTGCTGACGGAAGACGAGCGCTATCAAAAGACAGTGGACATCTGGACGGACGCCAAGACCAAGCTCGGCGACGTGATCAAGGATACGCTTGACCCGTTCGGCCCGATTGCCATCATGGCCCTGTCCGGCTCGACAAAGGGCGGTTTTGGCCCGATCACCCAGCTTTCCGGGATGCGCGGCCTGATGGCCGACCCGTCGGGGCGTATCATCGACCTGCCCATCCGCAGCCACTTCCGTATGGGCCTGACCGCGCTTGAATACTTCATCTCGACGCACGGTGCGCGTAAAGGTCTGGCCGACACCGCCCTCCGCACGGCGGATGCCGGGTATCTGACACGCCGTCTGGTGGATGTGGCTCAGGACGTGATCGTGAACCGTCTGGACTGCGGTACAGAAGCCGGGATGTGGATTCGCAAGTCGGACAACATCGCCGGCCAGACGATCCAGGAACGCATCGTCGGACGCTGCGCGGCCAAGCCGCACTATCACCCGCAGACGGGCGAACTGCTCGTTGACCGCAACGGCATGATCGACGAAGACGTGGCCGATGCCATCGTCGCCGCTGGGATCGAGGAGGTCTTTGTCCGCAGCCCGATGAGTTGTGCGTTGATGCACGGCATATGCGCGTATTGCTACGGGCGCGATCTGGGGCGTGGTGAACTGGTGGAGATCGGCGCGGCAGTCGGTATCGTCGCGGCGCAGTCCATCGGCGAACCCGGCACGCAATTGACGCTGCGTACCTTCCACACGGGCGGTACGGCCCAGGCGTCCGGTGACATCACCAGCGGTCTGCCGCGCGTCGAGGAACTGTTCGAGGCCCGCAAGAAGCCGAAGGGCGAAGCGGTCATGACTGACATTGATGGCACGCTGCGGCTCACCAAAGTCGAAGGCGTCCGTATTGCGAAGGTCATCAACAGCGAAGTCTTCAGCGAACAGCACACCATCCCGGTGGACTGGGAACTGATGGTTGAGGACGAACAGGAAATCACCGAAGGCCAGGTACTTGCCCAGCAGATCGATAACGAGGGCAACGTCACGGCCACGCTGGTCGCCAAGATGGGCGGCACGGTGCACCTGGAAGGGCACACGCTGTATATTCGCTACGAACGTCGTGAGGAACGTGAGTATGAGATTCCGTCCAGTGCACGCCTGACGCCGCAAGCCTTTGACGGCGCGCAGGTCAAGGCGGGGCAGCAGTTGACGGAAGGCGCGAAGAATCCGCACCGTATCCTGCGCATCCAGGGCGCCGAAGCCTGCCAGTTGTACCTGCTGGCTGAGGTGCAGGACGTGTACCGCAACCAGGGCGTGAACATCGCCGACAAGCACTTCGAGATCATCATTCGCAAGATGCTGTCGAAGGTGCAGATCACCAAGAGCGGCGACAGCGACCTGCTGCCCGGCGAGCTGATCGACAAGCTGATGCTGCTCGACATCAATGAGAAGTTGATCGCGGAAGGCAAGGAACCGGCGGCAGGTGTGCCTGTGTTGCTGGGCGTGACCAAAGCGGCGCTGAACACGGACAGCTTCCTGTCGGCGTCCAGCTTCCAGCACACGATCAAGGTGCTGGCGGGCGCGGCCATCGAGGGTAAGGAAGACCGACTGTATGGCCTGAAGGAAAATGTGATCATCGGCAAGCTGATCCCGGCGGGTACGGGTTTCCATACCTACCGTGACCGCGAGTTGATTGCGCCGAACACCACGCTGGAAAGCCAGGGCGCGCTCGACGCCGATGCTGAGATCGACCTGGACGCCATTGCCGACACGCCCGAACTGGGCGAGGGCGGCGAGGTGGCGGCCCGCTAGGGTTTACCCTTTCCGAACCCCTTTCCGATTGGAAAGGGGTTCGTCTTATCACTCACCCCCGAATCAGTGTCATAAGCGATCTGGAGACTCAAAACGGGTCTTTGAGGGTGTCGATTCTGCGAACTGCTGTTCGTCATAGTAGTAGGCGACAATCGCCCGAGCAAAGCATCAGCTATCGGACAGGGTAAAACGCAATACTGGCGGCGTTGCAGAAGGGAGTTCACTGGAATGTTATTTGCGGTGATTGGCAGCAGCGGAGGAAAAACTCGTGACGAGGTTATGGCTGTCTTTCCACGTCACAAGGCATTCCTGGATCAGTTCCTTGCCCGCGGCGAGGTGGTTGGAGTAGGGCCTTTCACCGACCCGGGAGGCGGAAATATGGCACTCTTCCGCAGCCGGGCCGCGGCTGAAGCCTTTGCCAGGTCAGATCCGTTCTTCCTGGAAGGCGTCGTGAGGGAGTATCAGATCAAGGATTGGGGCGATAACATGCTTTCCTAGTGTTCCGATCTATTGCCTATTAATGTCACCTTGAGCCGTGTTGCCATTGCCTACGCACCGTTTTTTGGCTTGAGGTTGTGGCGCCGCAAGAGCTTCAAGAGGCGGTGTTGAGCCGGGCGCGAGAAATCCTCGCCGAGCCTGTCCCTGCCAACGAGACGCAGACTTGAACAGGGCGAGTTCCACGTTCAGATTCAGAAACGGGTGTCCACTACACCGGTACAGCAAGGTCGCTGTACCGGTGCGCGAAGTTAAAGTCTGGACGGGAAAGCCTACTTGGACATCGTTGCGGCCATCGTTGCAGCGGCCACGCTGCCCATCGCCGTGAAGGGCTTAGTTGCAGTCAGCAGCCCTTTGCCGATCAGCTTCTTGATTGCATCGTCCCCTGGATACTGGTAAGCCGATGTCTCGAAATCAACCGCCAGTGGGCCGCTGGCGGGCTTCTTGCCGTCCAGCAGCGGCGTCACGACGGGCACAGCGTCACCCACGTTCATGAAGATCGGATCGGCCAGGGCGATGTTGTTGGGTACTTTCTCACCCGCCAGCCCGCGCATGAACAGCAGGTGTTGGCCTTCGACCACCGCAACCTGGGCCGCGACGGCTGCCAGTTCGGGTGCGCCGAGCTTGGCGAAGCTGTGGGTTGCGGCCACGTAAGCGCCGACAAAGACGGTCTCCGCGATGGACGTGACCGCGCCGAGCGTCTTCTTGTTGGAGAATGTCCCTTTCGGGAAGTAGAACTTGTCCTGAAGGGCTGCGCCGCCATTGGCCTTCAAGAACTGAAGGTGGTCGAACTCGGATTCCAGCGCTGCGAGCATGTAGGTCTTTTCGCCCTCGCTCAGGCTCAGGCTCTTTTCGGTCAGCGCGCGATAGTAATGGGTGGTAGCAAACGTTTCGGCGGTGGCGGCAACGGTGACAATCGTCTTGGCGTCATCGTCGGCGGCAAAGGCGCGGCGCAGACCAAATACGCCGGTGAACCCCAGTGCCGAAGCGGCTGCGAGCAAGGCGCTTCCCTTCAAAACATCACGACGGGAAAGAGTGTTGGACATTTCGCCATTTCCTTCATAGTGACCGATTGATTCAGGAAGGCGCAACCCACCAGCCGGCTGTTTGATCACGTGGGATGCCAGACCTTCACACTGCAAGATACGCAGTCGATCATAGGAACGGATTTGGTGGATGCCGTATTTACAAGATTTTTACAGGTCTGCGACAGGATTTTTGCAGGCGGATAGGAATCTGGTTCAGTTCATGGAGCGGCACAACAGATCAGGTCGCAGCCCCGGCGGAGCCAATCGGGGCTGCACGGTTTCTCCACCCCGAATGTCTGTGGCTGGGTCAGCGCGTTTTCAACCTGCACGCCATGTCGAACCGCAGATTGACGCCCGCACCGCTGATGACAAACGAATAGCCGTTTTTGTCATAGCGGATGACGGCGACAGCATCCCTCGGCGCATCTTCTTCGAGCGCCGCTTTCCACAGATCGGCAGTGCTGCATTGCGGCCTGGCTATGAATTCAGGCGACAGGCTGCTGGTCGGATCGGAGACATCCTTCACCAGACCCTCATTGACCCAATCGAAGCTCGTCCGCACGCCGCCTTTGGAGATTGACGTGCGCCGCCGCTGCCCCGGCTGGAAAGCGCGGATGGTGATCGGCTCGTACCAGGGGCCAGTCGTTGAGCCTGCAACCCCGACAGGCGGCGCGTCGCCTGGTCGCGCTACTTCACGGGCAAATTTGTAATCGGCATATGGCGAAGGCGAATAGGTCGCCGTCAAGTCCATCGTGCCGTCGGCGCGCACGTAGCTGGCGTTGATCTCGATAAGCTGCGCGTCCTGGCCCGCAAAGGCGCTGATCTCGTCGTAGGCGCCGAATGGATCGAAGTTGCTGGCGTCGCTGGCGATCTTGCGCGTTTCGGGCGCTCTGACCCCGGTAATGGCCGTCATCGCGCCCATGAGCAGGTTAGGGCTGAACACAGCCAGAATGGCTGCCGCAATCCCGCCAATCGTCACCAGCGCGATAATGAGGGCGAACACGATGCCCAGACAGCCACAGCCTGCCGAACGGCGGCGCGGGCGCTGGCTGGACACGATCTGCACCTGCGGCGCGGCCTGCCCGCCGGATTGTGCAAGCTGGTTGAGGTCGATTTCCCGCCCGTTGACGACGATCCGGGGGGGTATCTGGCCGGATTGGGCATACTGATTCAGGTCGATCTCTTGCCCATTGATGATGATCTTGGGCGCATTATTCCGATGGTCGGGGTCACTCTCATCACGTTGCGAAAACATAATATGGGTCTCCACTTGGCAATAACGCTAGAAGGTATGGCTACCCATTATATGGATGCGGGGAAATGCGCAACTAGATGACCAGTTCGTCGTACAGAAGCTCTTGCGTCAGTTCGGGCACAACCGCCTCCGGGCTGCGCAGCGTGAGCGTGGCCGCGGACACGCCGAGGCGCATCGCCTCGTCCAGCGGCACGTCGTTGAGCAGCCCGAAGATCACACCTGCCGTAAGTGCGTCGCCCGCGCCTGTCGTGTCCTCGATGTGGGTGCGAATGGCCGGGATGTGCCCGCCGCCGGAACTATCGGCGTAGGCCAGGCCCTGTTCGGCCAGCGTCACAATCGCAATCTCCACGCCGAGCGCCACCAGATGCCGCGCCGCCCGGATGCCCGTTTCGGCGTTGTGAGCCGGGATGGGAATGCCGCACAGCGCGGCGGTTTCGGCACTGTTCGGCGCAATCATGTACAGCTTCGGCAGGTAGTCACACAGCTTACCTGCCAGGGCCGCCGAGGTCGGGTCGGCACAAACAGGCACGCGGTGTGTCTCCGCCAGCCGGAAAACCATGTCCAGTGCCTGCGGCGACAGGTTGGCATCGATCACTACCAGCGACGCCTCGGCGAACAGTGTGGACTGAGCGCGCAGGAAATCGGGCGTGATGTGCTCGATGATGCTGTAGTCAAACACACCCAGATCAAGGTCGTGCTCGCTGCCGGACAGCCGGATATAGCTGCCCGTGCGCTCGCCCGCAATCCGCGCCACGTGCGACATATCAATCCCTGCCGCCCTGCACTTGTCCAGCATAATCTGGCCGTTGGCGTCGTCGCCGATGGCCGTTAGCAAAACCGTTGGAACCTCCAGACGGGCCAGGTTCTCGGCAATGTTGCGCGCCACACCGCCCAGCCCGAATCGAATCTGGCCCGGCGTAATGATGCCAGGTTCTATAGCGAGGTCGGGGCGACCTTTGACATCGATTCCGGCGGCTCCGACGACCAGGACATGTCCTTCGGCGCGTTCAGTCTTGGGCATTGGTTCGTTCCTATCTTCAGTGTTAATCAAAACCCCCTCAGCAGTCGAGGGGGCTTTGTGGGGCCAGGACTGTGCTGCTTAGGCAGGCTTGATCGCGGTTTCGGTGGACGCAGGGCTGGTCATCTGGGCCAGTTGCGCCTCCAATTCCCTGCGCCGCTGTTCCGATGCGCGCCGCGCTTCGGACAGCATGTCGTCGAAGCGATGCCGCGCGTCTTCCCGCATCGCGTCGCCGGATGCAGGAGTCAGCAGTAACGCCACCGTCGCGCCGATCATGACGCCGCACAGGAGGCCCCCGGCGAAGAACATCAGACGCCGCATCGTGCCATCCTCCGGATGCAATCGGCTTCTACAGGCCCATTATACCAGGGATGACCGTTCTCAACGTATGGCACCATGAGAAATGTGATAGGAAATAGAGGCACAGGTCTCTGTGAACTGCCCAAAGGAACTTTTCGAACTGGCAAGACGTGTATTCTGTTGCGATCAATTTGATGGCGCGCTTGTGTCAGGATTGTGTCAGAAATTGAGCGTAGAAGCGTCGTGAAAGAGTACGGTTTATACTATAAAAGAGTATAGAATTGTGACGATACTGAACGGCGAGCTGTTTTTGCCAGCACGTCGAAAGCAACGTGAAAGGGACGTTGGCGTGGACAGTCGATTTGCGCAGGCCAGGACGATATACGGCTTAACCAGCGACATCTTCGTCGTATATGAAACCGACGACAACACCATCATCGTCGGTGGTCTGGATGTGGGATCAAGCCGCTGGACGCAGCGTCTGACGGCACAGGCTGCCCACCAGTTGTGGAGCATCCTGACGCGCCTGTTGTTCCCGGAAAAGTCCCGCCACGTGCTGGGCATGGCGAAGACGGCCCCTCTGTGTGCGCCCGTGCCCGAATTGACAACACGCTTCGAGATCATGCGCAATCCCGACCTGCATGTCTATGACATCCTGGGCTGGATCGGTGATGAAGCGTGGTGGTGCCGCGTCGATTACCATACGGCGCGCCGCCTGTGGGCGGCGCTGGACGTGGCGCTGTACCCGGCGGGGTGGGCCGGGCCGGTCACGCTGCACGGCAAGCTGCATTAGTGCCGCTGAATCCTAATCTGTCTCCGTCATCAGGCTGTTGGCGATAATCAACACGCCGCCGATGAACAGGTAGAGCCGATCCAACAGCCTGCGCGTGATTGTGCCGCGCAGCGCCAGCACCAGCAGCACCAGGCCGGCAGTGGCCTCGATCTGAAGGCGCTGCCGCAAGGTCAGGTCGGAATCGTCGCGGCGCAGCCAGAGCAGGCCGCCCGCCAGCAACTGGCATAACATCACCGTCCGGCGGCTCATGCCCAGAATGAGGGGCGTCAGCAGCGAGTCCACCGCCAAAATGGTGCTAAAGGCAGCGTGCGTGTCGCGCCCATAGCGGGTCGGCACCTCGATGCCCAGGCTTTCGCCAAAGGCGACGCCTCGATCAAAATCATCAATCTCCACCCTGGAAGCCATTCACACCTCGCTTTCACCCACAATCGCTTTCACAATCTTATCCGAAAACAGTCCAGGTTGTCAGGATCAGCGGCGTGATCCAGCTCGCGCCGCTGCCTTTGTAACATCTTTGGATGAGGCGCGGTTTAGAAACATCGTACCGGGCGTGCCTCTGGTCTGGCGTACTGGTCAAGCGTAACCGTGATTTGGTCACGTTCATCACTAACGTTACGGGCCTGGTGGTAGTTTAATCGGGGGAGAGGGCGTTTTCACAAACGGTGTTCTGTTGACGCTGCACCGCACCTTTCTCGTTCTGCCCAGTCTGCACACGAAACCAGGAGTCCAGATTCATGTCCCCCCGAAAAGCAAAGACCAGGTCTCCAGCCAGGAATTGTCCCACTGGCGTGGCATTGCTGCACGACCCGACGCTGAACAAAGGCACAGCCTTCACCGAAGAAGAACGGGATGCATTGGGTCTGCGCGGGCTGCTGCCGCCGCGCGTCTTTACGATGGAACAACAGATGGCCCGTGTCCTCGAAAACTATCGCCGCAAGCCAACTGATCTTGAGAAGTATATCTACCTGGTCGGCCTGCAAGACCGCAACGCGACCCTGTTCTACCGGGCAGTTGTCGATCACCTCGAGGAGATGATGCCCATCATCTACACACCCACCGTCGGGCAGGCGTGCCAGCAGTACGGGCACATCCTTCGCAGGCCGCGCGGCCTGTACATCTCGATCAAGGATCGCGGGCGCGTGGCCCAACTGCTGCGTAACTGGCCGGTGGACGACGTGCGCGTGATCGTCGTCACGGATGGCGAGCGAATCCTGGGGCTGGGCGACCTGGGGGCCTATGGCATGGGTATTCCGGTGGGCAAACTCTCACTCTACACGGCCTGCGCCGGGATCCATCCCTCCCAATGTCTGCCCATCACGCTGGACACGGGGACCAACAACGATGCACTGCTGCAAGACCCGTTGTACATTGGCCTGCTGCAACACCGGGTGCGCGGCGAGGAATACGACGATCTGGTTGAAGAGTTTGTACAAGCGGTCCAGGAGCGCTTCCCCAACTGCCTGTTGCAGTTCGAGGACTTTGCGAACATCAATGCTTTCCGTCTGCTCAAGCAGTATCGTGAGCGCATCTGCACGTTCGACGACGATATCCAGGGAACGGCGGCAGTGGCGCTGGCCGGGCTGTACTCGGCCATTCGTCTGACCGGAGGAAGACTCTCCGACCAGAAGGTGCTGTTCCTGGGTGCTGGCGAAGCCGGGATCGGCATTGGCGACCTGATCGTGTCGGCGATGGCTGACGAAGGGATGCCAAAGCAGGAAGCCCGCGAGCGCTGCTGGTTCGTCGATTCGACAGGGCTGGTGGTCAAGAGTCGCACCGACCTAGCCGAACACAAGCGCCCCTTTGCTCACGAGCATGCCTTTCTGGCTGATTTCCAGGCTGCCGTCGAAGCGATCAGGCCGACAGCCATCATCGGCGTATCGGGCAAGCCCGGAACCTTCACACGCCCGGTGATCGAAGGCCTTGCCAGGTTCAACGCGCGCCCGATCATCTTTGCGCTGTCCAATCCGACATCCAAGTCCGAATGTACGGCAGAAGAGGCTTATACGTGGACAAACGGCTGCGCCATTTTTGCCAGCGGCAGCCCGTTCAATCCAGTCACAGTGCACGGCCAGACTTATGTGCCGGGCCAGGCCAACAATGCTTATATCTTCCCCGGCGTGGGCCTGGGCGTGGTGGCCGCCAAAGCCAGACACGTTACCGACGAAATGTTCTTTGCCTCGGCCAAGGCGCTGGCGGGCGAGGTGTCGGCTTCCGACCTGGCGCAGGGGCGCATTTACCCGCCTCTGTCGCGGATCAGAGAAGTATCCGCCGTGATCGCCGCTGCGGTTGCCGACGTAGCCTACAAGCGTGGGCTGGCACTCGCGCCACAGCCGCCGGATCTGCTGGCGTCTATCCGTTCTGAGATGTACGAGCCGTGCTACCGTCCCTACGTATAAGGGCTATCACCTCACCCCCTCTCGGCTGGGCAGAGGGGGGAATCGCAGCAGCCTGCCTGCGCTGGCTCACCTTTCAAGATGGGCTTTAGAACCAATACCTTTTAGATAAGGATGTGAGGGGCTGTAGTTTGCCTCACCCCAACCCCTCTCCACCTTGTGGGGAGGGGAGTCTGGGCCGGTCGGTTTCCCCTCTCCGCTGCGCAGCGGAGAGGGGGTCAGGGGGTGAGGCAAATCGCCTTAACTTAAAGGTATTGGCTTTAGAGCGAAATCGTGGAGTTTCGGTTTGCACTAAAAACTGCCCCCGCTGCCTTTCGCTTCCGACTGCCGGGCGATACAATCTGCACGCTTTGCTGCAAGGCTGATGTACAACATTATCCCTAATCCAAGAGCGCCAATGCGTTTCCGACAACGACTGCTGGATGCTTTGTACACGAGCGCCCTGGTGATGTACGTGGTCGCGGGTATGGCTGCCGTGCCCTTTCATGGTGACGAGTCAACCATAATTTATATGAGCCGTGATTGGTTTCAACTGGTCGGTGAAGGCGATCTCCAATCGGTCTTTTTCCGTAATCCGCCGCCCGATCCGCACGCGGCCACCGACCAGCAGTTGCGGCTGGTGAACGGCGTGCTGTCCAAGTATGCAATTGGCCTGGGTGCGTCGCTGATGGGCTGGACGAGTAACGACATTAACGAGCAATGGCTGTGGGGCGCGGATTGGGATTTCAACGCCCGGACAGGGCACATCCCGGCAATGCCATTGTTGTTCGTTTCACGGCTCACCTCGACGCTGATGACGGCGCTCAGTGTTGCCGTCGTCTTCGCTGTCGGGCAACAAATCGGCGGACGTAGTACGGCCTGGATCGGCGCGGGGGCTTATGCCCTGACACCTGCTGTGCTGCTGAATGGCCGCCGGGCCGTGTTCGAGGGAGCGACGTTTCTCTTTTCAGCGCTGGCGATCTGGGTGGGCCTGATCCTTGCCCGCCACGTGTGGCGCAAAAGGGAGTCCTGGCGAGACTGGCTCACACTGGGCGTTGCTTCCGGGCTGGCACTGGCCGCCAAGCACACGGCGGTGATTGTGCTGGTTCCCATTTTCGTATCGCTGGTGGTGCTCGGCTGGCGGCGCTGGTTACAGACAGCGTTTCGGCTTGGCGTTGCGGCGCTGCTGGCGATTGGCGTTTTCCTGGCGTTGAACCCGGCGTGGTGGAATGCGCCACTGCAAGCCCCACGTGAAGTATTGCGACTACGGCAGGCATTGCTGGCCGGGCAGACCGCCGCTTACGGCGGCTACAAGAGCCTGAGCGAGCGTGCTTTGACACTGCTGCGCGAGCCGTTTGGCGACCCGCAGTACTACGAAGACAGGAAGGGTTGGCCGGATTGGATCGGCGGGCAGATCGTTGCCTACGAGACCTCCGGATTGGCGGGCATACGCCTGGGTGCATTGTCCTTCCTTGTTGTTCCGCTGGCGGCATTCGGACTGTACGTGCTGCTCGGATCGCCGGGACGCTGGCGGCGGCTGTTGGCCGCAGTCAGCGTGTTTGTGTTCATGATGATCTTTCTCCTGACGCCGGTTCCCTGGCAGCGCTATTACCTGCCGCTGGCGGCCCTCTGGGCGGTGTTGAGCGCGCTTGCCCTGAGCGTGCTGGCCCAGAGGCTTCATAAGGACCTTCGCCATGTCTGATGGGCGTAAGCGCGCTGCGGATGGCGCATTCCTCCTGGCCCTGATGCTGTATATCCTGGCGGGCGTGTTCTCCGTCCCGGTTCATGGGGACGAGTTCATGCAGATGGCGATGGCACGCGATACGTTTTACCTGGCGCGGGGCCAACTGAACCGGATCGCGTTCCAGCCGCCCGTCGAACGGGACACCGAACAATACCTGCGGTTGATCAACGGGACGCTCAACAAGACTCTGATCGGCGTGGCCTGGATGCTGGACGGGCGCGATGCAGCCAGTTTGCCGGGCATTTTCGCCTGGGCGATGCCCTTCGACTGGAACCAGCAGCACGGCAACGTGCCAGCCGACGACGCGCTCCATGTGGCGCGCTGGCCGTCGGCGATGCTGGCGGCGCTGGGAGTTATCCCGGTGTTTCTGCTGGGTTGGCAGCTTCGGCTGCGTTCGCTGGCCTACCCATCGGCACTGCTGTACGCTCTGCATCCGGTCATCCTGCTCAATGGACGGCGGGCGATGATGGAAGGCAGCTTGATGACGGCGATCCTGGCGACAATGTGCTGGCTGCTCGCCATGATCATTGCCGAACATTCCGCCACCGCCAGCGGCTTTATGCGGCGTATCCCACTGCCGCTGCGCTACGCTATCCTGGGCTTGCTGGCGGGGCTGGCGATGGCCGCCAAGCAAACCGGAGTCGTCACAGCAGCGGCGGCGCTGCTGGCGGCGCTGCTGGCCGGGCTGGCCCGCGAGCGCTCGTGGCGTCCGCTGGCGCGGGCCGGTCTGGCAGCAATAGTAGCCATGTTCACCTGGTTCGCACTCAACCCGGCCTACTGGAATAATCCGGTGGGCGCGATCCGTGAGACGATCACGGCGCGCAGCGATTTGCTGACCTTGCAGACACAGGGCAATCCACTGGCGTTCGACAGCCTGGGCCAGCGCTTGCAGGCGATCATCACGCAACCCTTCCTGACGCCGCCGCAGTATTACGAACTACCGAATTGGGCGGGTGTGCTTGATACGCAGATCGCGGCCTACCAGCAGTCGGCAGTGGATGGGTGGGACTGGGGGCCGCTGGTTGGCGCGGCACTGACGGTCTTGATGGGTATCGGACTGCTGGCGCTGGTTTACGACGCCCTGCACCGCGACCTGGTGGCGTGGGCGATCCTGATCTGGACAGCGGCCACGTTCTTCTCGTCGCTGGCTGTTCCGCTCAACTGGCAGCGCTACTACCTGCCCCTGATCCTGGTCGGGATCATCCTGGCAGCGGCGGGCCTGGGCCGTCTGGTGGTGCGCCGCGTGCCCGAAGAAAAGCCTGCACTGTCCGCTGTGCGAGAAGGAAAACCTGCTGCCTGATCGCCTGTTTAACAGGCATGTGGATCAGGTGTCATTCCTCCAGACAGAGTCTGGTTATAGAGATTTAGCATGGTAGGGCCACCCACCGATGGAATATAGCACATATGTTCTAGTCTGTCAAGGGTGGAATCGCTCTGTTCCGGGCGTCTGATTTGCGGGCAGGAACCATGCGCTAAAATTATCAGTACGATGCAGACTATCTTGAACTTCGACGCGCGCACATGCCCACCCAACTCCTCAAACGGAGCCTCGTCGCCTCAATGGGTCTGACTCTTGCTGTCTGGATCGCCGTTCAAGTCGCGCACTTCAACTATCCTCATAGCGAAGCCGTATTCCTGGGCGATTCGATCTTCGCCGGATAGTCAGGAGCGCCCATAGACCGGAATCGCGGCTCCGCTGATGTCTCGCGCCGCCTGGGATGCCAGAAAGGCGATCACCCCGGCAATCGAGTCGGCGCTGACCCATTTGCTGAAATCGGCATCGGGCGATCCCTGGCGATTTTGCGGGGTATCGATGGTGCTGGGCAGCACGGCGTTTACGGTGATGCCACGCTCAAGCAGTTCGGCGGACATGCTCTCCGTCAGGCGTAGAATGCCCGCCTTGCCGACGCTGTAGGCTGCCGTGTTGGCGTCCCCTTTCAGGGCTGCTCGCCCTGCCACACTGATGATTCGACCTGGGTTGCCTTTCTCGACCATGCGCCGCGCCACCGCAGAACTGAGCAGAAAAGTCGTTTTGACGTTCAGGTTGACCAGGAAATCCCACTGGCTTTCATCCAATTCGTGAACGGGCGAACTAGGCCGCCAGCCGCCAGCCGTATTGACCAGGATGTCGATCTGGCCGAACATGGCAACGACTCGATCCACAAACGAGTCGATGTCGGATTTCTTGAGCAAGTCCACCGGGCCGATCAGCACCTTGCTATCGTCAATGCCCTCGGCGCGAAGTGTCTGGCGAAGGCGATCTTCGTTGCGATCAATGAGCGCAAGCCGGACGTTTTCGGCGTACAAGCGCCGGGTGACGGCCAGGCCCAGGTTGCCGCCCGCGCCGCTGATCACAGCCACTTTGCCGCCGAGATCGGGATAAGTTGGGGTTGTCGTTGCCATGCCGGTTCATTCCTTTTCTGTTTCTATGAGGGTCGAAACGCAATTGGCGTTAGCGTTTATAATATTGCTACAGGAATCCCCTTTGCTCTTTTACAGTGTTTTTACGGATAATAAGCATATTGCGGCCAGCAAGTGGCAGCAGAGTAACATCCGTGCCAATCCAACGAACGAGCCTCTGGCGTATGGAGTATTGTAGCGTAATCTCCGGGTGCGGATGGGGAAGGTGTGACGTTGACAAACTCTGGGTTTTCGGTGTGGGCACTGCCTGATAACCTTGTCGAATTCATCATCCGAACCTTTTTCGAGCAGAAAGCTCCTGGTAACACAGCACTGGTGAAGGGCTATCTGCCTACCGGGCAGGTTTATGCCTGGCTGTATACGGCCAATCGCCACTATACGATCAATCTGGACGAACACGAGAAATTCCGGTGCGCAGCCTGCTCGCGGGGCACGCTGTATTCCCTCGAATTGTGCGAATTCACAATCGAAGAGACCCGGCCCAACGGTGACATTGTGATGAACTTCTGGCGGCGCATCGGCGACGAATCGGGTGAGGGCGGGCGAGCCATCCTGACACACCGTCGCAATGGGTGGGCGATCTCGCAGCGCCAGACCGAGTGGAGCACGGTGCCCTGACGGTCATTTCTCGTGCGTCAGCATCAAGAGGTAGGCACCCCGCGACGATCCTTTTTCGCGGCCCCGGCGTGAAGCGACAATCGTATACATTCCTGTAGCGGATAGTTTCAGCTTGTTCAGCCGGGCACTGCCCGTGCCCGGATCGTCGAGCGCGATCTGCTTGCGGGAAGGGTCGAGCAGGACCAGCTGGCAGGCCAGGTTGCCCGACGACGTTTCCATACTGATGGTCACGACATCGCCCGCTGTCCCGGCAAAAGTATACTGCTGCGCGACGTTGCCGTCGTCGATGATGGCATTGACGGCGCTGTTGTAGGGGAGCGTCGCTTTGCCTCCCGGCCCGACGGCGACACCGACTCGCCCGACCAGCGAGAGCGTGTAGCTGCCCGCCGTGATGCCCTTGTCGCGGTTGAAGCGCGAGACCATCAGGATATAGTCACCGTCGGACGGCACGACGTAGGTCGAAATGCGGGCATTCTGGCCGCGCTGACCGCTGTCGTTGGCGGCCAGCTCTTTCAGATCCGCGGTGAGGAGCGTCAGGGTCGGGTCAAGATTGCCGCGCGTCCGCTCGACGTTGATGCTCAACACGTCGCCCTTGTGCGCGTCGATCAGGTAAAAGCGCATTACGCTGTCGTTGTCTATAGCGCCGGTGACGCTGCTGCCGTAATCGAGCAGGATGGCCTTTTCGGGCACTTTGCCCAGCGACTGCGGCGGCAGGCGATCCAGCGTGAGCGAATAGCCGCCATGACTTTCGCCCGCTTCGCGCCCGAAGCGCGTGGCAACCAGCAGGTAGGTTCCCGTCTTTTTGATGCGCAGATCGGTGATGGCTGCATCCAGCGAGCCAGGGCTGTCCGGGTCTTCGTCGTTCACCACCAGGACGGTTCCCTGTGCGTCAGCCAGGACGAGCAGCGGGTCAAGATTGCCGGAGATGCGCTGCATGGCGGCCCGGATAATATCGCCGCGCGTGGCCTGGAAGGCGTAAACCTGCTGGAATTGATCGCCGCCCAGTTCACCGACCACGCTGTCGCCATATTGCAGGGTTGCGCCGGAAGGCGTGGTCAGGCCGACGTGCGAGAGCGTCAGCGAATAGCCGCCGATAGTCATGCCGCGTTCCTGCCCGAAACGTGTCACGATCAGGAAGTACAGGCCGTCGTGGGGAAGCTGCTGCGAGAGCAAGGCAGCATCGAAGCTGGCTGCGCTGTCGTCATTGCGGGCGATCAGGTTGTTCTGATCGTCGGTCAGGATGAGCATCGGGTCAAGATTGCCATCGGTGCGGCGGAGCGTCACGTCTACGATGTCGCCCTGCCGCCCCTCGAAAGTATAGACGATCCGAAAGGTCTCGTTGGTAATGCGTCCGGTCACAGTCTGCCCGTAGGACAGGCTGGCTGACTGCGCACGAATGGGCAGGGGCGCAAGGATGAGCAGGAGAAAGAGGAGAAGGGTTAACCTCACCCCCCGGCCCCCTCTCCGCAAGCAGAGAGGGGGAGAGGATTTGGGGTTGACCTCACCCCCCGGCCCCCTCTCCAACTGGAGAGGGGGAGACAAGGTGAGCAAGTGACTCCGAGTGACGGGGAAGTTCCCTTTCGTCAAGGGTGTGGGGGGGCGATGTGTTTTACTCATCCCGGTTCAGCGTCAAGATAAAATTGCCCTCGGTCTTGCCCTGGGCTGCGCCCATGCGCGTCGCCACGATCAGATAGGGGCCGGACTGCGGCAGTTTGAATTTGACAATGGCCGCATCCACGTTGCCAGGGGTGAGGTCATTATTGGCCGCCAGCAGTTTCGGCTGCGGGCTGTACATGTAAAGGTAGAGCAGCGGATCGAGCGTGCTGCCGGGCACGTGGCTGAGACGGATCGAGATCACGTCGCCCGCGTGGCCCTGGAAGGTGTAGTAATACAGGTAGCGCTGCGCGCTGATCGCGTCGCTGGCCGTGCCGCCGTAGCTGATGGGCACGACCTGGGGCGGCGCGCCCGTCGGCGGTGGGGTGGGCGTGGTCGGCTGGCGTGCCTCGACTTTCAGGATGTATGCGCCAGTGGTCGTGCCCGCCGCCTCCTGCGCGCGGGTCGCCAGGATGGTATAGGTTGCATCCTTCGATACATCGTAGATGAGGGCGGCGTTTCGGGTCGATTTGGAGGCGTTGTCGTTGATCAGCAGCAGGTTGTTCCCGGCATCCAGCAGGGCGACCATCGGGTCGAGCGTCGAGCCGGGGGCGGCTTCCATCGTCACGAGCAGGGCCGTGCCGGCCCTGGCTTGCACCGTATACCGAACCTGATAAGCGTCCTGGGTAATCGTACCGGTCACGGGCTGGCCCAGGGCCAGGAGGGTCGGTGCAGCCGTCGGCGCGGGGTTGACTACCCCTTGCAGCGTGAGGGCGTAGGCCCCGATGGACGGATCGTTGGGGCCGCCCTGCCGCAGCACAAAGATGTAGTATGTCCCGGCTCTGGGCAGCAGCGTGCTGCGGATCGGGCCGCTGACCGCCGTAGCGACCTGATGGAAGCCGCTGTCGGCCAGGATGGTGACGACATCCAGGCCCGCCGCCGGGTTCACGTCCACGCTGACGGCGGTGTTGGCCTGCGCCTCGAAGTGGAACAGTGTGCCAACCTGCTGGCCCACCTGCCCGGTCTGGGCCTGCCCGGCCACGAGCGGCATTCCTTCGCCTGCCTTGCCGCTGGCCTGGGATGGATCGAGCACCGCTAACTGAAGGTCGAAGTGGCCTGTCGTCGTGCCCTGGGCGAACCGGGCGCGTGTGGCGATCAGTGCGTAATACCCGCCAATGGGCAGTGTGGCCCGCAGTCTGGCGTTCTGCGCGCCGCCGCCGTTGTCGTCCTCGGCAATGGCATCTCCATTGGCATTTTGCAGAATCAGATAAGAATCGAGATGGCTATCGCTGGCCGCGCTCATCGTTGCTTCGATGGCGTCGCCCGCCTCGCCGGCAAACACGTAGGGGATGGCATACGTCTTGTCGTCAATCGTACCGCTGACTTTATCGCCGTATTGGAGCGGCGCATAGCCCTGAAAGGCGGGCGGAATCGGCGCGGACTGTCCCGGCGGCGAGACGGTCAGCGAGTAGTCGCCCGTCGTCGTGCCGGTCTGTTTGCCCTCGCGGGTGGCGACCACCGCATACATCCCATTGGCGGGCAGCACCACGCTGAGTTCCGCAACACCGTTGTCGCCTGCTGCCTGGGCAATGGTCTGACCGTTGTCGATGGCTACCACGTACAGGAAGACGGCCAGGTCGCCGGACAGACGCCGCATCCGTGCCACGATCATCTGGCCGGATGCACCCTGCAAGCTGTAGGTTTTGACGGCATTGTCGGCGGTGATCGTGCCGCGCACTGTCTTGCCCGGCCCAATCGAGGTCGTGGCGGAATCGCTGCCCTGGTACAACGTAAATGTCCCGGCCCCGCGGCTCGCGGCGCGGGCCACCATCAAAAAATACAGACCATCGGCGGGCGCGTGCGCGTTGAGAGCCTCGCCCAGTTCAGCCCGCGCCAGCTCGCGGAAGTCCGCCGTGTAGAGGTACAACCCTGCCTGCAAATTCCCGGTCAGTTCCAGCCTGGCGGTGATCGGCTCGCCCTGCCGGGCGCGCAGACTGTACAGATGGAAACGCACCGCATCGCTGAGATCGCCCGTGATGGCCTCGCCGGGTTCGAGCGGCGCAATGAGCGGCGCGTTGGCGTGGGGCGAGGGTGTTGGCGTCGGGTTGCCGAGCGTGAGCGTCAGCTTGTAGGAGCCATTGATGTCACCCGATCCCTGTACCGCCGTCGCCCGGATGATGTAGTTGGCGGAGTCGGGGATGACGAAGCGCAGCCGGGCGCTCTGGCTGCCACCCGCAGCGTTCCCCACCGCGATCACCGTCTGCTGCGATTGATCGACCAGGATGACCAGCGGGTCAAGATTGCCTTCGGCCTCCATCGTGACGGTGATGGCGTCGCCTTGCTGCGCCGCGAAGATGTAGAGCGCCTCTGGCTGGCGCGTGGTCAGTTTGCCGCTGACGGTCTGGCCGTAGGCGAGCGGCTGTGGGCCGTTCTGCTGTGCAGGATGGCTGCTGAGATGTGCGCCTGGCAGGATCGCCAGAAACAGGCACAGCAGGGAAATGGCCGGGACACGACGCAAACGCATACTACGGCGACTCTGGCTGGGACTGCGACGATTGGCGCATCGGAATAACGCTCTGAGAAATCGCCCTTCACAGCACCTGGGCGAAGATCATGCGAACCTTACGCGCCATTGTACATCAACAGGCCGAAGCGTGCGCAAGGGCTTTGGCGTGAGAACGGACGTGAGGTACAGTTCTGCCATCTTTTACGTCTGCGAGAACGAGCATGACCCTGGAAACCGAAAGCCTCACCCTTTTGCGCGATGCCCTGGCCGAGTTGGAGGGCGGTTTCGACACACTGCCCGAATTCAAGACGGAGGTCGATCTGGAGGCGCTGCGCGGCGTACTGATGGAAGTTGCCACGCGGATGAAGGACAACTTCCCGTATCCACATCCCTTTTACGCCGGGCAGATGTTGAAGCCGCCGCACCCGGTGGCACGCCTGGCCTATGCGCTGTCGATCTGGATCAACCCGAATAACCATGCGCTGGACGGCGGGCGGGCCAGTTCGGCGATGGAAAAGGAAGCCGTTGCCGAGATCGCCGCGATGTTCGGCTGGAAGGCCCACCTGGGGCATCTATGCAGCGGTGGGACGATGGCAAACCTTGAGGCGCTGTGGGTGGCGGGGCGGCTGAAACCGGGCAAAAAGATTGTCGCGTCGCAGCAGGCCCACTACACACACCAGCGCATCTCAGAAGTGCTGGGGCTGCCGTTTCAGGCTGTGCTGTGCGACAGCCGGGCGCGGATCGATCTGACAGCACTCGAAGCGCTGCTGCAAACGAGCGAAGTCGGGACGGTGGTGGCTACGCTGGGCACGACGGCGACAGGCTCGGTGGATCCGCTGCCGGGCATTCTGGAATTGCAGGCGAAATACGGTTTCCGGCTGCACGCCGACGCGGCTTACGGCGGCTATTTCACGTTGGTCGATAACCTGGACTCGGAAGCGCGGGCCGCCTTCGACTGCCTGGATCGGGTGGACTCGCTTGCCATCGACCCCCACAAACACGGGCTGCAACCGTATGGCTGCGGCTGCATCCTGTTCCAGGACCCGGCAGTCGGAGCGCTGTACAAACACAACTCGCCGTACACCTATTTCAGTTCGGCAGAGCTGCACCTGGGCGAGATCAGCCTGGAATGTTCGCGGCCCGGCGCGTCCGCCGTCGCGCTGTGGGCAACTCACCGTCTGTTCCCGCTGGTGCGCGGCGGGTCATTCGCCGCCGGTCTGGGCAAAGGGCGGCAGGCCGCGCTGACCTTCTTTGAGCGACTGAGCGCCGATCCGCGCTTCATGACGGCTTTCCCGCCGCAACTGGACATCGTGATCTGGGCGCCGCGGGGCGAATCGGCAAGCGCCATCTCGCGGCTTTCGCGTGAGATGTTCGAAGCGGCAGCGGCAGAGAACCTGCATCTGGCGGTGGTCAGCTTCCCGGCGTCGCTGCTGCGCGCGTGGTGGACAGACATCGATTGGGATCAGGAGACGGTGACCTGCCTGCGTTCGTGCCTGATGAAACCAGAACATCTGGACTGGCTGGATCGAATCTGGCAGGTTCTGGACGGTGTGGCGAGTAAGGTCATTCACCTCACCCCCTGACCCCCTCTCCGAATTCAGAGAGGGGGAACCGCCGGGCGAAGACTCCCCTCTCCACCAAAGTGGAGAGGGGATGGGGGCGAGGCAGACAGCCAACTCCGTAGCGCTGCTATTTGCCCAATCTCCGGCTGACCACTAGAATCCTCACGGGGAATCGATTCTTCTAAAGTTGATTATCCATGCCTCGCTTGCCTGCTTTTTCGCCACAACTGGATGAACGGCTGACTGCCGAATTCCTGGCACACTCGCTGGAACTGCTGCCCATTCCGCTGCATCAGGACGATGCCGCGCTGGATGCCTGGGCGCTGCGCTTCGAGCGCCCGGAGCCACCGCGCGACCCCGATCTGCCGCTGCTGCCGGCCAAAATCTACCCACGCCCGCCCATTGCGCTGGTCGAGGAAACAGTGCGCTCCCTGATTCCACCGCCACCTGTTGAGGGCTTCATCGGGCGCAAAGCGGAGCTTGATCAGGCGGTGCTGTCGCTGCTCTCCGAGCGGCCCGTCGTCATCAGCGGTGAGGGGGGATCGGGCCGGACAGCCCTGCTGCGCCAGATCGCCCACGACCCACGTATCCGCAAGCATTTCAAACGCATCTGGTGGCTGGACGATCTGGACAACGCCGGAGCGACCATCGGCCTGGCGTTGAACGCGCCCAACGTGCTGCGCGCCGAGAGTGCCGACCAGGCCCGGCTGTCCCGCGAATTCCTGATGGCGGCGGGAACTCTGCTGCTGATTGACGACGCCGACAACGTGGAATGGGCGCTCGGCTTCACGCCGACGATAGCGCTCGTGTCCACGCACCCGGAGGTGACAGCCCAGGTCACGCACATCCGGCTGGGCGGGCTGGCGCCAGAAGCGGGTGTCGAACTGCTGGCGCGGCTTTCGGGCCAGACACCCACCACAGTTCGGCCATTGGCGGGTCTGGTCAACTCCCAGCCGGGCGCGCTGGAAGTGATGGCGGCGCTGATCGCCGAAGATGGCATTACCCCGGCGGCCATCACCGAACTGCTCAACGGCGTCACGGAGAACCCACTGGCGGCGCTCTATGCTATGTCGTATGAGGCGCTGCCGGAAGCCTTTCAGGCGTTGTGCCGGGCCTTTGCAGCCTCGCCGCGCCGCTGGATCGACGTAGATACGGTATTGGCAAGTTTTCCCCGGCCCATCGTCGGACAGCGCACGCTGACCTTCATCGAGCGGCGGCGCTTCGTGGAGCGGCGCGGAGACACGGTGCGGGCCCGCGGCCCCTGGCTATCCAGCGTGCCGCCCGCCGAAAGTGGCTTCGAGCCGGTGTCTCGCCCGGCAGCGCGCTTCACCAACCAGACCGGCAACCCGGAGGAAGTGGCGCGGGGCCGGGCGCTGATCGAGCAGGCGGTGAAGTGGATCGACGAGGTACAGGACGATAAGGCCGAGGCCGCACTGAACGAGGTGCTGGCGCTGCGCCAGGCTCACGACACCGATCATGCGGTGGCTGAAACGCTGGTCGCCATGGCCCGGCTGGCCTATCTGCGCGGGGAGGATGCTGCCGCGATCAAGAAGCTGGAAGAAGCGGCGGAGAAGCTGCACGGCCTGCGCGATGAAGAATCGCTGGAAGTGGTGCGCCTGGCCCTGAGCCGGGTGTACCGGCGAACCGGGCGGCTGGACGCGGCGCTGTCCGTACTCGGCGACGATGCGCCGCCGGAAGACCTGCTGGCAGTCTACCAGATGCGACAGGAGTGGCCGGAAGCAATTGCGGTTTGCGAAAAGTGGCTGGATCGCAAGTCCTGGGCGCGCTTCGCCCTGGCCGAAACCTACATCTACGCCGGGCGCTATTCGGATGCGCTGGCGACCATTGCCGACAGCAACGTGTTCGAGGCGCACTGGCTGCGGGCCATTATCTACCACATCCAGGGCGACATCGACAAGGCGCAGAACCTGTACATGCGGCTGCGCAGCGACGTGCCACCCTCGTTCCGTTCCGTCTTCGCGCGGGCCTATTCGCGGGCGCTGGCCGCCGCAGGCGAAGTGCACGACGCGGCCATGATCGTCGGCGCGGAGGGGGTGTGGTACGAGGCCAAAATGCCCCGTCCGGTCTTCGCCCGGCAGCGCCTGAGCCAGGCGCTTTTTGCCCATTTCACGCTGATGCTCGGCAAGGATGAGGACGCAGAGGCAGCGGCCAAACGCGCCCTCTCCATCCCCGGCGAGCGGCCCGATCCGGCAGCGGAGGCGATTGCGCAGCGCGTGCTGGCCCGCGTGGCGTGGCGGCGTGGGGATCGGGATCAGGCCCTGAGCGCGCTTGAGGCCGAACTGAAAGCGCGCGGCTCGATGGCCTACCGGGACGATCACGAGACGGGCGTGACTCTGCATACCATTGCCGACATCCAGCGCGAACGTGGTGAACGAGATCGGGCCATCGCCAATTACCGCCGGGCGCTGACGCACAAAGATGCCATCCGGGATCGAAACAGCGTGGTGCTGACGCGGCTGGCGCTGCGCGACATGTTGATGCAGGCCGGGCGGCAGATCGAGGCGCTGGAAGTCGGGCAGGAAGCCATCGACCTGCTGCTGCACCGTCCGGAAGGAGACTTGCAGCCGCTGGGCTACGCGCTGTCCTTGCAAGCTCGCCACCAGTTCGACTTTGGGCGGCCCCAGCGCGGCTCGTTGATGCTCAACACCTGGCTGGAACGGCTGGCGGCCCGTGCCGAGGAAGGCCTCGAACATCCGTATTGGGGTGTGCGTGCGCTGGCAATCGGGCTGTATCTGCGCAGTTTGCCCGCTGATGGCCCGACCAGTGTGGACTCGATCACGCTGGTCGATCTGGCGGAGCAGGCAGTGGAAGCCGCCGAGTCGGCCTTGCCGGGTAGTTGGGTGGCCTGGGCTGCCCGGCGCGATCTGGGCAACGTGTACCTGCGGCTGTCACGTTGGGCCGACGCCTACGAAGTCTTTGAACCGCTGCTAACCCCGGAAGGGCCGGATATGCGGGCGCCGTTCGTGACGCTGGCGGCGCACATGGGGTCGGCGCTGGCGGCGGCGCGCCTGGGTGAGCCGGACAAGGCGGCACAGCATTACGACGCAGCCCGCAAATACGAACCGGATCAGCACGCCTGCGGCCTGATCGTGCTGGAAACGGCGGAGATGTACCGCGGTGCCGGTGACGACGTTCACGCCGCCGAACGCTACGGCCAGGCGCTCGAACTGCTGGATCGGGCGCGTGCACCTGCCGTCTACGTGCAGGCGATTGTCGCGCTGGCCTACGCAAAGCTGCGCCTGCGGCGCTTCAGCGACGCCATCGAAACCTTCGAGGAGGCGATTGGTATTGTTCAGCAAATGCCGAACACCGAGCCGGGGCTGATGGCGTCGGTGTTGTTCGACATGGCGACGGCCCATTTCACGCTCGGCCAGTACAAACGGGCGGCGGCAACCTTCAAGCAGTCGCTTTCGTACCAGGACGGGCGCAAAGACGTGGCACGCTACATCGAGACGCTGACCGGCATGGCCCGCAGCAACATGGCGGCGGAGGACTACCAGCCTGCCCTCGAAGCATACCACGACGTGCTGCAATTTGAGACGCCGGACGCCAACCTGCGGCGCGAACTGCTGGCCGAACAGGCCAGCGTCTTTGAGCACGTCGGGCTGACCCAGGCGGCCATCGATTCTTACCGCGCCGCGCTTGCTATCGAGGGCGGCTCCAACGTGGAGCGCGCGGCTATGCACCGGGGGCTTGGCGCGCTGTATGCCGGGATCAACGAACATGAGAAGGCGCGCGGCCATTTTGAGGCGGCGCTGGCCTTCGTCCAGGACGAGCAGACGGGGCTGACGCTGCGAGCGCTCGGCGAGGGCTACCGGGCGCAGGGCAATTTGCCAGCCGCCATCAAAGCCTACCAGGATGCGCTGGCTCAACTCAACCGCGCCTCCTATCCGGTGGAGATGGCTGCCACCGAACGCGCCCTGGGCGAGATTTACCTGGGGTATGGGCAGATCGAGGAAGCGCTGGAACATCTGGAGAGCGCGTTGGAGATCGAGCGGGCGCTGCCCCAGCAGGACGGCGGGCGGATCGTCAACACCTTGCAGAGTCTGGCGCAGGCTCACGAACTGCGCGGCGAACTCGACCTGGCGATCCGCCGCCACCACGAAGCGCTGGTGTACCGCGATGCTCGTCACGCGCCGGAAGGCTACATCGAAACGCTGCGCAAGCTGGGACGCCTGTATGCGCAGTTGACGCGCTACAAGGATGCGATCAAAGCCTACGACGAAGCGATCACGACGGAGCAGCGCCAGCCCGAACCCGATGCCAGCCGGATCGACGAACTGACGCTCGAAGTGGCCGACGTGTACCGCGCCCAGGGGAAACTCGAAGCGGCGGCGAACATGTACCGGCGCGTGGTACAATCCGTTGCGCCGGGCAGCGCCGCCATCCGTGACCGCGCGTCGGACGCGCTCCAGACGGTGGAAGCCGAGATTGCCAGGCATTTGCAGACACTCCGTGCCGCCGAACAATCCTGGATACTCCTGAACCGGGTGGCGCAGCCCGATCTAAAAGGGCTGGCCTTTGTGCGTGCTTTGCAGGCGCAGACCAGCGCCGCACTGGGCCGTATCGAAGAAAGCGACAACTACCTGGATCAACTGATGGGTTTGTTGAAGCGCCGCCGCAACGAGGTACAGCCGGACGATCCGCGCTCGGTAATGCGGGCGATGGCGATGCTGGTACAGGGCCAGGAATACGAGGACGCGCAGCGCATGGAACAGGCTGCGAAGGCGTATCGCTACGCGCTGGAAACCGCCGAGCACGACGCCAAGAGCGATTCGGCGCTGGTCTGGGCGATCCGGCAGAAGGCAGGACGGGCAGGCCGCAACAAATAGAAGTTTTGCGCGCAGCCCAGGGCCGAACAGGTTCCGGACAGCAATTCACCGAAGGAATGGATAGCCGTTATGCAGGTACGCAACATTCAACTCTATGCCAATGGCCGCCGCGATCAGAACAAGGTGGCGCTCACTTTTGACGACGGCCCCACGCCGGGCGTGACAGAACAGGTCTTGCAGATTCTGGAATCGAAGGGGGCGCGCGGCACTTTCTTCGTGGTCGGCAAGTGGGTGGATTGGCTGCCGCGCGGCCCGGAACTCATCAAGCGTATTCGGGATGGCGGCCATGTCATCGGCAATCACAGCTACTTGCATGGCAGGCCCGCCTGCGATTTTGAAACTGCCGAGGAACTGATCTGCGATCTGCTGGGGCAGCCTACCGCGTTCGTGCGCCCGCCCTATTTTGCCTATTCGACCACCCTGGCGCGCTGGGCTGGCCCGCGCAAGATCGTTCACGCCGACGTGATCGGGTTTGATTGGGAACCGGCTCTGACCACGCAGGATATTATCAACAACGTCCTCAACAACGTGACCAATGGTTCGATCATTCTGCTGCACGATGGCTCGGAAGTCGAGGCAGATCGCGTTGCGCGGCCTGCCCGGATGGTGGCAGCACTGCCTGTCATCATCGACGTTTTACAGCAGCGAGGGTTTGAACTGGTGGGTGTGGACGAACTGGCGTTTGATCAGCCGCAGCAGATGGCGTGGTAGCGGCAGGCTCCACACGGAATCTGACCCTATAAAACACTAACGAGCCACCAGTGTGAAGGGGGGAGCACTCCTGGTGGCCCGTAGTAATTGGCTGTTGCAACCTCGGCGACGCGCATCTCCGTGATTACAGAAGCAGCCAGTTTACCGTCTGCGCTTACACTCCATCCCGATACACCTGCATCGGTAAACTAACCGATAGAATAGGGCCGCTGCCTGAGTTACAGGTTAAGTCAAGATGAGAGTCAGATGAGACGGCGCTGCTGGCAAGGTCAGCCTACCTGTGCTATAGTGCGTTGCCATACTTAGGCGCAAAAGGGCCATTATGAGTCGACGTTCATTGTTGGGCTTTGTGTTGCTGAACATCATCGTGACATTTGTGACGGTGTTTACCATCATCAATGTGTGGACGCGGCTGGCCCCGCAGCCCACGCGCCAACCCGTGTTGCCGCTCTTTGTGGTGGTTACAGCCACGCGCCAACCCGTGTCGCAGCTCTTTGTGGTGGTTACAGCCACGCTCGATCCCAGGGCGACTCCAGCCGCCCAAAGCAGCCCGAACAACCTGGCGGCGCTCAACGTCACACCCAACGAAGCCGAGAGCACGGCCACAGCGCTGGCCGCGCTCGGCGCGATTCCGACACTCGACCCCTCGCTGCTGCCCACTGGACAGGCAACGGCGGGGATCGCAGCAGCAGAATCGGGCACGCCCGGCAAGGCGGCCACCGGAAACGCCACCGACGCGAACGGCTGCCAGACCTACTCCATCCGCAAGGGCGATACGCTGGGCAGCATTGCCACCACGTTCGGCGTCCCGCTGGCCGATCTGATGCGTGCCAACAAATTGACCGAAGCGGACGCCACCCGTTTGCAGATCGGGCAGATTTTGACGATCCCATTGAACGGGTGCGGGTTAGCCACCGAGGAACCCACCCAGACGCCGACCAGATTTGTTGTCCCGACGCCGCTACCGACGGTAACGCTGGCTCCGACAGCTTCTCAATCAAAGGTCGAAATTGTCCAGGTGATCAGCCCAGGTGACATCACGTCGGAGGGAGTGGAGATTCGCAACGTCAGCGGCGGCGTCATCCAGATGCAAAACTGGAAGCTGACCGACTCGAATGGGCATACCTTCACCTTCCCGGAGTACCGTATGTTTCCGGGAGGCCGCGTCACGGTCTATACCAAAGATGGCAAAAATACGCCCATCGTGCTGTATTGGGGCGAGGCGCGCGCGCTGTGGGGCGAGGCCGGGCAGACGATCACGCTGATGGATGCGGAAGGGAACGTGCAGGCCAAACGTGGTGTTTCGGGGGATGCGCCGGGAGAAGGTTCCGGTTCAGATCAATCGTCCGGGGCGGGTGTGCCGACCCCGACTGAGTCAAAGGCCATGTAACGGAATGGATTTCTCGCAATGGTTGAGTGACCGGAAAATTGAAGAGGCGCAGCAATCGGGCGAGTTCGACACGTCGGGCTTCCGGGGCAAGCCACTAGATTTGACCGAGAACCCCTTTGTGCCCGAAGACCAGCGGCTGGCTTTCAAGCTGATGAAGGACAACGATCTGGTTCCGGCCTGGATCGGAGACGGCAAGGAGATTCGGGAAACGATCAGCCGGGCGATCCAACGGGCGGAGCGGGCGCACGCCACTTTCCAGGCGACGCTGCGCCGACTGGAAGCGCGCATCGACGTGGAGGCGATCTATGCACGCGAGGATGCATACCGGGCCTGGGACAAGGCCCGCGAGCGTTTTCACACTGAGGGCGCGCGGATCAACCGGCTGATAAACACCTACAATTTGAGGGTTCCGATCAGCGACCTACAACGACTATACTTTAATGTAGAACGCGAGCTAGATCGCATAGAAAACGGCAGGTCACAGCGTTGAGCGCATGTGGGTTGCCGCTTGCGGCTTGAATATCGAATGGAGGTCAGGACAACTCGTTCTCGCGCTCTGTCGTCCAGGAGGAAGATGCGATGTTAAAACGGTGGATGATGGTGATCGCGCTCGTGTTCGTGCTGGGGATGGTGGGGCTGGGCAGCCCGACGCAGGCGTTGCAGGGCCAGGGCGGAGCGCTGGAACAGATGTTGGGGCAGGTTCCCGACAACGCGGTCAGCCGCACCCTGATCTGGTATGGCTCGGCGGGCGATCTGGAGCGCATTCTGGGCGTCCAATTCAATAATCTTCAAGATTTCCAGAAACTGCCCCCACAGCAGCAAGCAGCCTATTCACTTGACCTGGGCAACCAGGTGTACACGTCGTCGTTCAGCGGTCTGGACAACTGGGCCAACTGGCAGAAGACCTTTGCCATCGATCCATTCGCCATTGACCGCGAATTGACCGTCGGGACAAAGCCCAACTGGTATGCCATCTTGAGCGGCAAATTTGCGGCGGACACGATCACGCAGGCCCTTCAGCAGCTAGGCTACAAAACGGCCCAGGTTGGACAGGCGACGGTCTACAGCCTGGGCGGGGACAACACCGTTGATCAGAACAGCGTGGCTGCCAAGCTGTCCGGCGGCCAGTACAATCGGCTGGTGGTGACCGATTCGGTGATCGTCGCGGCTCCCTCGACGGCGATGATCCAGGCGGCGACCAGCGGCAAAGCCCTGGTCAGCGATGCGGCGTATGCGGCACTGGTGCGGGTGTTGGAAGGCGCGAATACGGTGCCGAACACGCAACTCTTGAGTGCGGCGCTTTTCAACGGCCAGTTCTTGACGGATAGGCTGTTAAATAACGTTCCGGCTCCGGGCCAGCCCCTGCCGCGCTACCAGACGGCGGGCCTCGGCTTCCGTCGTGATGCAAATAACCGCTACTGGGTGATCGCGCTGGTCTACGCCAATGCGAACGACGCGAACCAGGCCCAGGCGGAGCTTACACAACGGTTGGCCGGGTACGCCAGCCTGACGTGGCAGCCCGGACGCAAGCTGTTTGAGGGATGGAAGCTCACTCCCAAAGTGACCCCGGCAGCCAATGGCGGCTTGCAGGTCGTGACGGTCAGTATGCAATTGCCCGCGCAGACCGACATGTCCTGGATCGAGCTGGTGCTGGACCGCGATCTGGGCTTCTTGAAGTAGGGGTTGGCCGAGCAGGTCTGGAGTCTGAGAACCATCCGGGACGGTGAGAAGTCCCGGATGGTTTTGTTTACCTCACCTTCTCGTCACTGCAACGATCAGCGTAAAGTTAGAGAATGGGATAGAAACGCTTAGTTTTCGGCAGCAAAGCACACCCAGATTCGCATTTCAGGTAGATAGCATCCTACTCGGGTTTTGGCGTTACAATGGGCCGTCTGCCTGATCGGGCGATTCCCAGTGCAGGGAGGCCAGAATGAACAATCAACCGGAATCCGAATTGGGGCTTGACATGAAAGCGCCCACGCTCTCGACAACCAGAGAGCGCGCCGAAGTCCAGCCAGACTCCCCACAAGCACTCAGCGGGTTCGCCAGACGACAGATTCTCGCCATTACCCTGACTTCCCTGTTTACGGACATCTCCAGCGAGATGATGTTCAACCTGCTGCCGCTGTTCCTCGCCAACGTCCTGGGCGCGCCCACAGGGGTGATCGGGCTGATCGAGGGCATTGCGGAAACGACAGCCAGCTTCATGAAATCGGCGTCGGGCTGGCTCTCCGACAAATTGCAGCGCCGCAAATGGTTGACGGTGGGCGGGTACACACTTTCGGCAGTTTCCAAGCCGTTTTTGTATTTTGCGACGACCTGGCCGCTGGTGCTGCTGGTGCGCTTTGTGGACCGCACTGGCAAAGGCATCCGCAATCCCCCGCGTGACGCCCTGATCGCGGACAGCGTGAACGAGCGCCAGCGCGGGATTGCGTTCGGTATTCACCGGGCGGGCGATACGATGGGCGCGTTTCTGGGCCAGGTGATCGCGCTGCTGGTCGTTCTCTCCATACAGCCGCAATCGATGACACTGGCCCGCGAGACCTTTCAGCGCATCGTGCTGATCAGCATCATCCCGGCAGTGATCGCCGTGTTGATCCTGGCCTTTGGTGCGAAAGACGTGCCTGTCAAGATCAAAGATGGCACGAAGGCTGTCAGTTTGGGCTTTGGCGCGCTGAACGTGCATTTTCGGATTTTCCTGCTCATCGTGGTCATTTTCACGCTGGGCAATTCGTCGGATGCATTCTTAATCCTGCGCGCACAGGAACGCGGGCTGGACGTGGCGCAGGTGTTGGGGATGCTGATCACCTTTAACCTGGTGTATGCCATCGTCTCCGGCCCGGCGGGCGCGCTTTCGGATCGGATCGGGCGGCGGCGGCTGATCGTGTTTGGCTGGCTGGTGTACAGCCTGTTGTACTTCGGCTTTGCAGCCGCCTCGACGGGCTGGCAGGTCTGGGCGTTGTACGGGCTGTACGGGCTGTACTACGGGACGGTGGAGGGCACGGCCAAAGCGCTGGTCGCCGACCTCGTGCCGCAGGAACAGCGCGGGACGGCCTACGGCTACTACAACGCGGCCATCGGGCTGGTGGCCCTGCCCGCCAGTGTGCTGGCAGGCGTGCTGTGGCAGGGGGCATTCGGCTGGCATGGATTCGGCCCGTCCGCACCGTTTCTGGCAGGGGCAGCGCTGGCGCTCCTGGCAGTCGTGCTGCTAATGCTGTGGACGCCGTTTGGCAAGCCGGGCGCGCAAAAGCCAGCGCCGGAGCATTGACCCCGGCGCTGCAAACCCTGTGCGGGTATTGAAGAAAGCAGACAGAAAGTCACGTTCAAGTTGACAGCAACTTCCATGCCCTGTGCAGGCTTTCAAGGGAAACTTTAGCGAAGGAGCGAGGTGCTGTCAACCAGTCACCTGATACCTGCCGCACAGTTTTTATCGGGGCAATACCTGATCCGCCTTCCGAGCGGCCCTGCTCGCATCCACATCCCGCGACCCACAGCCAGCCTCTATTGTATAGCAGACATCGAAACCGTCAAGGACTGAGACCAACTATCGAAGGGTATCAAAAGGTAACGTGGGGTCAATTCAATCTAGCCGATGGTTAGGTTGCGGTTTGACCAGACCCGTGCCGGAATGCTATCATGGACGGGCGCGACGAACACTACAGCGGATTCTCTGCTGCCGAGGAGGCGATGCATCATGGTACGCATCAAGGCGTTATGGGGGGCGTTTCAGAATCTGGTCACGATTTTTTCGTTTATTATCAATCTTGTCCTGATCCTGGTCGTCATCATCCTATTGATGTTGATCTTTGACATCAAAAACGGAATCGCGCAGCCACTCATCGGCGGGTTGCACAGCAGCTTTGTTGGCCTGGACGAGGCGCGAATCATTACGACCATCAACGTCAACGACACGATCAACGTCAAGGACACGATCCCGGTCAAGCTGAACATTCCTCTGCAACAAGACACGGTGGTCACGCTCACCGACAACGTGCCGATCCGGGCCAATACGTCCTTCACCCTGCGCGACGGCACGACCCTGAATGGCCTGGTCAATATCCAGTTGCCGAGGGGCCTGCAACTGCCGGTTGCGCTGAACCTGAACGTCCCCGTCGATAGCACGCTGCCCATCGATCTTAAAGTGCCGGTCAACCTGAACGTGCCAGTTGACATTCCGCTGAACCAGACGCAGCTTCACGGCCCCTTCGACAAGCTCAAGACGCTGTTCGACCCCTTCGACAGGCTCATGAATAATTTGCCGAGCAGTTGGCGCGACGTGTGGCCGCTGGTGGGCTGCATCATGGCGGGCCGTGCGCCCGACCTACTGAGCACAAGCGACGCGATTGCGCGCACCTGCCCTGCCTACAGCGTGACAAATACCACCTCCGCGCCCGTGCCGCCCTCGCCCACGCCGACAGCGGAATTTGGCACGGGTGGCGCAGCGCCTTTCACGCCAGAGCCGGGTGAGGCGAACCCAACGCTTGCACCCGGATCGACTGCGCAGCCACAGCCGGAACAGCCTACCGCGCAACCTACCGTCCAGGAGTCACCGACGTCCGTCAAAGACCTGGGCATTATCACGCCGACGCATTAGGAGACCTGGATGCCGGGGCAACCGCCTGCCATCTGTGACTACGAAGGGTCTAGCTACCGCACCGATTTCTGGGAGGGGAAGGGGCGTGAATACGAAGATGCGGTGGAGCGGATTGCTTTGCGTGCCCTGCTGCCGCCTGCCGGACAGCGCTACGTCGAGTTTGGGGCGGGCTTTGGTCGCCTGATCAACGAAGCGGGCCGCTACGATCAGGTGGTTCTGGTCGATTATTCTCGGACGCTGCTGGCCGAAGCACAGGCTCGCCTGGGGCGCTCCGAGCGCTACCTGTACGTCGCCGCCGATGTCTATAACCTACCGTTCGTCACCAATGCGTTCGACGTGGCGATCATGTGCCGCGTCATCCACCATCTGGCGGATGTCCCTGCTGCGCTGCGTCAGATTCGGGCCAGCCTGACACCCGGCGCCACCTTCATCCTGGAATTTGCAAACAAGCGCAACTTGAAGGCCATTGCCCGCTATCTCTTGGGCCGCCAGGACTGGAATCCGTTTGCACCAGAACCCGTCGAGTTCGTCAAACTGAATTTTGACTTTCACCCGGCGTACATTCAGCAGGCACTACAGGCGGCGGGCTTTGTGCCGGGGCCGCGCCGCAATGTGTCCATGCTGCGCCTGGGCCTGTTCAAAACCGTGCTGCCGCTCGGCGCGATGCTGGCGCTTGAACGGCTGATCCAGCCTACGGGCAGCCTGCTGCCCATCTCGCCAAGTATCTTCGTCAGAAATGGCGTGTCCGGCAGCCGCGGCCAGGTGGTGGCTAGGGAATCGCTATTCAAATGTCCGGCTTGTGGATCGGCTGACCTGGAGCAGGATGGGGATGTGCTGGTTTGCCGCACCAACGCAGAGCGGTGGGCAATCCGTGATGGGATTTATGACTTTAAGGAGCCTTTATCGGCCTGACTAGGGCCGGAACCGAATGGTGATTCTGAGCTTTCCCAATTGCACCTCGTCGCCATCTCTGACGACCCGTTCTCCCCTGCCCACCAGTCGCTTGCCATTCAGCCATGTGCCGTTGCGACTGTCCAGATCGGAGATGTAGATCAAGTTATCGCGCCGCACCAGGCGCATATGACTGCGTGAAACGCCCAATTGCACAGCGGCAAATCGGCTCAAGTCGACGTCGGGCTGCTCGCGGCCATCGGGCTGTGTTCCTCGCCCAATCACCAGGCTGTCACGCTGCGGCAGCGTGACTTGCTGCCCATTGATTTCAAAAGTGACCGGATTCGGCTTTGCCAGGAAGGCATCGCCCCGAAGCTGTTTCACATACTCACCGAGCAGCGACCTGAAGTCAACTTGCAGCGTGTCCGGGCCTTTGCTGACGACGTGACCGCAGCGCGGGCAGGGCATATCTGGGGCGGTGTCCGGTAAGCCACATTTCGGGCATACCAGCATTTCGCCGGACGATTTTTCGGAACCGGATTGTTCAGCAGTTGGGATTCCGTCTTCCATCGGCATATGCTACAGACTGTATGCAGGCCCTTACGATACTACAAACACGATCAGTCACCGCGACGTGTGAAAAGGTTCAGCAACGCTGCGCTGACGAGCGCGGAATGAACCCGGCGACAACTGCCGCAGTCACGCTGGTGAGTCTTTACGGCGCAGGCGAGCACAATGGTGGCTGTTGATCTCAGAACCGGACTGTGAGGGCCAGTGTGCCCAGCCGCAACTCGTCGCCGTTGCGCAACAGCCGTTCGGCAGGGCCGCTCAAGCGCTTGCCATTCAACCAGGTTCCGTTGCTGCTGCCCAGATCAATGATATAGGTCAGGTAGTTCTTGCGCTTCAGCCGAATGTGACGGCGCGACACACCTTTCTCTTCAGCGCCGAACGGGCCAAGGTCGATGTCCGGTTGGGGATCATCGGCAATCGGGCTACGGCGGCCTACGACGATTTCCACAAAACCTTCCGGTAATGTCAAACGCTGGCCTTCGACGTAAAGGATGATAGGCTTGGGACTGGTCACGAAGGCATCGCCCCGAGGCTGGACCGGATTGGTGGGAACATCCTTGAGGTCAATCTGGCGCGTATCTACCCCTTTTGCGAAGCGAGTATTGCAGTGGGGGCAGATTAGCTCGCCGGGCCGGTAGGGCTGTCCACAGTTGTAACATCTTAGCAGGCCGGTGCTGGTGGTTTCCGTGGAAGCCTGGGAGGATGGTTGGGTGAGCATGACGACGTCTCCAAGGGTTGAATTCGATGACCGGCGGATGCGGATGCACCGCATCCATAATTACGTGATCCATTATATTACGAATTACTCAGTAACGCAGCGGATCACTACCGATTACAAACAGACCACAAACAAGCCCCAGGTAACAATAAAAACGCCCCGGTACAGACCAGGGCGTTCTCGTGGCCTGCTGCCAACTTAGAGCGCGCTGACGATGTTGGAGAAGATATTGCCGATAGCCGGGCCAAGCAGGGCCAGGATGACGATCACGACAACGGCGACCAGCACCAGGATAAGGGCATACTCCACCAGACCCTGGCCTTCTTCACGTGGTAGATACAGCATGATGAGTTCTCCTTATAGGGAAGAATGTAGAAGATTGGATAAACATACTGTATCACAGGCTGGCAGGAGATCAATGCCCCGGTGCTGTTTTTGGGGAAGTTTTCATAACTGCCGGGTGAGCGGCTGCGACTGTCCTAATTTCTGTCCTATTTGAAGTAGATGTGGCAAACCAGCCTGCCGAGGCGAATCTCATCGCCATCACGCAGGACGCGGGGGCGGCCCGGCAAGACCTGCTGGCCGTTCAGGTAGGTTCCGTTGGAACTGCCCTTGTCCACCAGAGTCAAGCTATCTCCATCTCGGAGAAGGGCCGCGTGCATACGGGATACGCCTTTCTCCATTCCACCGTAAGGAGTCAGGTCCAGGTCCGGCAGTACACCAGTATCCGGATCGGCCCGCCCCAATGTGGTTTCGGCCTGGGGTTTCAAGACAATGGGTGTGGTTACGTCCCGAATGTGCAGAATAATGTTCGTATCGCGGTTCAGACGGGCCGTGCCCCAGGAGCTTTTGGCGTTTAGCTCCTGAGCAATCCCTTGAATCTGTCGGGTGGCGAGAATTGCCGCATGTTCCCGCTGCAAGATTTGACCACAATCACCACAGTAGAATTCACCTTCCGCATTATTATGACCACAGGCCGGGCACTTCTTCATTGCCAGTACAATCGCTTTCTATGTCAACGTTCGACAGTATCCTCCGCCATCAACGACAGGTATGCGATGTTGACCGGATAAACTCATTGTATCATAAACTGCACACCTACAAGCTGTAGGGCCTGATTGCGGCAGGGCACGTGCAAAGTCGTGGCCCTCACCCTCTTTCCCAGGACGGGCAGGGGCAATCAGGCTGAATTGCACCTCTGCTTCCACCTGGCCGTTAATCTCTGATGGGTGCAGGCAGAACGGTGTTGGCCTTAAAAGCCGCTCAACCGGCTCAGATCGGCGCGGCCCCGCGCCAGGCTGCTGACAAATTGCAGCAAGGCCAGCCGATTCTCACGGATTGCCGCGTTCTCATCCATAACCAACACCTTGTCGAAGAAGGTGGTGATGATGGGCACAAGTGGCTCAAAGGCGGACAGAAAGGCTCCGACATTGTCCTGGGCCGAAAGCTGGCTGTGCGCTTGCCGGGCTGCCTGGTACAACGCCACCGACTCAGCAGGCGTCAGGGCATCGGGAACCAGTGCGTAGGCAGGTTTGTCACGGGTGATGCGCACGCAGCGCGCAAACGAGTCCAGGATACGGCTCCAATCGGGACGCTTGACCCACTCGCTCAATTCGCGTGCGCCGATCAGCGCCCGGTATGGGTTGTGTCCCTGTTCAGCCAGCACCGCATCCACGACGTCGAAGGCGAAACCGAGTTCGTCCAGCATGAATGTGCGCAAGCGCCCGACGATAAAGGCCAGCACCTCCGCCTGTAGCTCCTGGCTGACGGGAACGGGCTGCTGACCGGTGACGATCTGGATAGCTTCGCGCAGGTCAAGGTCGATCTCGGAATTCAGCAATACCTGGACGACGCCGAGCGCCGCGCGGCGCAACGCAAACGGATCGGCGGAGGCTGTCGGCGCAAGGCCCACCGCAAACAACCCGACCAGGCTGTCCAGACGATCCGCCAGCGCCAGCAATGCGCCCGCCGGACTGGGCTTTCGGTTCAGCGCGTCCGGGCGGTAGTGTTCCAGGATGGCGTCGGCTACAGCCCTGGGCTGGCCTTCCAGCAGCGCGTACTCACGGCCCATCACGCCTTCGAGCGAGGTCATCTCCACGACCATGCGGGTGGCCTGATCGGCTTTGGCGAGTGCCGCCGCTGCTTTCGCCGTCTCGGTGTCGGCAGCACTCAGGCCAAGCAGCTTTGCCATCGGCTCGACGTTATATTGCAGCCGCACGTTCTTGTCGTAGATCGAGCCGAGCTTCTCCTGGAAGGTCATCGTCTTGAGCCGATCCATCCGGTCTGCCAGGCGGTGCTGGCAGTCATCGCGGAAGAAGAAATCGGCGTCGGAGAAGCGCGCCGTCAGCACGTGCTCGTTGCCGTGAATCACGTCGTCAAGGTGTTCAGCATCGCCGTTACGCACCGCAATAAAGTACGGCAGCAGGCGACCATCGGGGCGCTGCACCGCAAAGTAGCGCTGGTGCTTGCGCATGACGGTGATGAGCACATCGCGCGGCAGTTCCAGGAAGCGCTCCTCGAATTGGCCGCGCAGCACTGTCGGCTGCTCGATCAGGTTGGCAACCTCGTCCAGTAGCCCGTCGTCGGGCGGGATCGTGCCACCGACTTCCTGCGCCAGCCGCTGCGCGCCCTCCCAGATCGCCGCGCGGCGTTGTTCGCGGGAAAGCACGATGCCACATGACTGTATTGTGCCCAGGTAATCTTCGGCGTTGCTCACCAAAAGGTCAGGCGACCCGGTGGCGCGCGTGCCGCGCGTGGTGCGGCTGCTGACGACCCCGGCATACTCGAACGGGATCACGGCGTCGCCGATCAGAGCCACGATCCAGCGGATTGGGCGCGAGAAAAACACACCACTGCTGTTCCAGCGCATCGTCTCGCCGAACTTGATTCCGGCGATAATCTGCGGCAACTTTTCAGCCAGCACGTCAACGGCGGGCCGGCCCACTGTCTTGACCAGCGCGGCGGCGTACTGCCCGCCCTCGATCTCGTGCGGCTGGACAGCGCTGACCGGAACGCCCTGCTTGCGGGCGAAGCCCTCGGCGACGGCGGTGGGCTTGCCCTCCGCGTCAAAGGCTTTGTTGGCGGGCGGCCCTTTGACCAGCTTTTCCTCGTCCTTCTGGCGCGGCGCGACTCCGCGCGCCACGATCACCAGACGGCGCGGTGTTCCATACACCTCCACACCCGCATGTTCCAGCCGCAGGTCGTCGAACAGCCTCGGCGCGGCCTGCTGCAACTGCGCCAGGGCGTCGTCCAGGTCGCCAGCCGGGAGTTCCTCCGTGCCGATTTCGAGCAGCATATCGGCGGGGCCAGCCGGGGGAGTGCCCTTCGCCACTTGAAGATGCCCGTCCGGGGCGGTGGGCCACGAGCGGCCATTGTCGATCAGCGGATATTCCAGGCGTGTCCGCTGTTCAAGGTAGGCTTTGGCAACGTTGCGCGTCATGGCTGCCATTCGGCGGAAATAGTTAGCGCGCTCGGTGACGCCAACAGCCCCGCGCGTATCCAGCACATTAAACAAGTGGCTGCACTTCAACACATAATCGTAGGAGGGCACGACCAACCCCGCCGCCAGCGCCCGCTGGCTCTCGCGCTCGTAGGTGTCATAAACCTGGCGCAGCGCATCCACGTCGGCCACCTCAAAATAATACTTGCAGTGTTCGATCTCGCTCTGCAAAAAGATGTCACGGTAGGTGATGTCTTCCGTCCAGCGGATGTCCCAGGCGGCATCCCGGCCTTGCAGCGCCAGCACGATCCGTTCCAGGCCGTAAGTGATCTCGACGCTCACCGGATCGAGCTTGATCCCGCCGCCCTGCTGGAAATAGGTAAACTGGGTGATCTCCTGCCCGTCCAGCCAGACTTCCCAGCCCAGGCCCCACGCGCCAAGCGCCGGGCTTTTCCAGTTGTCCTCGACGAAGCGCACATCATGTTTGCGCAGATCGATGCCCACCGCTTCCAGGCTTTGCAGATAAATCTCCTGCGGGTTGCCCGGGTCGGGTTTCAAGATGACCTGGTACTGGTAGTAAAGCTGCATCCGATTCGGGTTTTCGCCATAGCGGCCATCGTCGGGTCGAACACTCGGCTCAACATAGGCCACGCGCCAGGGTTCCGGCCCCAGCACGCGCAGCAGCGTAGCCGGGTTGCCCGTGCCTGCGCCGACCTGGATGTTATACGGCTGCCACAGCAGACAACCCTGCTTCGCCCAAAAGCTGTGCAGAGTCATGATGACATCTTGGAAGAGAAAACTCGACATAAATTGACTACCCCTCGTGCGGCGGAAATGTCGGGCCATTATAGCGCATCTGCCGTGTGTTTTACCGGAATTTGGCGAGATGGCATTCCTGCGTAAAACTTAGGGACGTTTGCCTGACTTCATCCTTCAAGGAACGCTATGCGCTTTACACGACTCGCTCCGGCAGCACTGATCTGGCTGCTGACCGCAACCCTTGCCAGTCAACCCACCAGCGCCAACCAAACCAACCAGGCCGACTGGCCGATGTGGGGCTACAACCTGAGCAACCATCGCTATAATGCTAACGAAAGCACGATCACCCCGGCCAACGTCGGCAAGCTCACACTGCGCTGGGCGTTCGTCTTCCCGGATACGATGATCGCATCCAGCCAGCCGACTGTGATCGGCGATACGGTCTACGTCGGCAGCTACAACGGCAGCGTGTACGCGCTGGACACGGCGACAGGCCGGCAGCGCTGGGCCTTCTCGACCAACATCACCGGCCAGCCGGGGGGAGTGCGCGTCGGCATTGTGCTGTCGCAAGGGGTGGCCCTGTTTGGCGACCAACTGGGTCGGTTCTTTGGCGTCAACCGGGACAACGGCACGATGGCCTGGCTCCCCGCCAAATTGAGCGACCATCCCCTGGCACAGATCACCGGATCCCCTGTCGCTTACGGAGATCGGGTTTACGTGCCCATCGCCTCGCGGGAGGAAAATGCGGCAGCCGACCCGACCTATCCCTGCTGCACCTTTCGCGGCGGTTTAGCTGCGCTCAACGTGAGCGATGGCTCAGTGGCCTGGCATTTCTACACGACGGGGCAGCCTGCCCGTTTGGGCGTAAACAGTGCGGGGGCAATCCTCAGCGGGCCAAGCGGCGTGGGCATCTGGTCTACTCCGGCCATCGATCCGGACGAGGGCCTGATCTATGTATCGACGGGCAACAGCTACTCGCCACCCGTTTCACCCTATAGTGATGCCATCCTGGCAATCAACCTCAAGGATGGCACGCTTCGCTGGGCCACGCAGCTTGTGAGGGGCGACTGGGCCAACGGCGCCTGTGGAACTGAAACACCCGGCCCCAACTGCGAGGGCGAGCACGGCGGTGACTTCGATTTCGGCTCCGCGCCGCTGCTGATGACGGTGCAGACTCCCCATGGGCCGCGCAAACTGGTCTCGGCCATGCAGAAAAACGGCACGCTCCATACGCTCGATGCGCTGACGGGCAAAGTCATCTGGCGACAGAAGCTGGCAAAGGCTATCGCCTACCCCTGGGGCGCCTCTTACGATGGCAAGCGGTTGTACATGGCCGATACCAGTTACGACACCAACGGCGGCATTTACGCTCTTGATCCAGCCACGGGGGCGGTGCTCTGGCACGCCGGGCCGTTCACCTGCGTGCCCGGCCCCGGGCAACCTGCTGCGGCGTGCTGGTCGGGCTACATGGCTGCTGCCGTCACCACGCCTGGACTGCTGTGGCTCGGCGCGATGGACGGCCAGATGCGTGCTCTGGATTCGACCAGCGGCAAGGTGCTCTGGTCGTACAACACGGCGCAGACTGTGCAGGGCGTCAATGGCCTCTCCGGGCACGGCGGCTCCATTGGCCCGACCAACGCGACCGTCGCCAATGGGCAGGTTTACGTCATGTCCGGCTATGCCAAATGGAACGCGCGGATCATGGACGGCAACGTCCTGTATGTGTTTGGTCTAGGCGATCATTAAGGCCATCCGCTGCGTTTCTGACAATTTCCACTGGAATATATATGACATTCTTATTCGTCATGATCGCTTGATTTGCGTATAATTGAGGTACGCTGGACTTCATCTACCTCGCGCAGGCGGCAAAGCAATAGAGAGGGTGGGAATTCTCAGAGTTTGATGAGTAGCCAGCGCAACCGTATGTGCAGCCTAGCGTGAACAGGTGAAGTCGGGTAGATTGATCAATCGAGAGGGGTTAGTAGGAGTCAGACAGCCTGTGTCAATCGGCTGGTATAACACCAGCGCAGATCGCCAGGGTGATGGAGGACTTGAACCGTGCCGAACAAGATGGAGCGCTTCACTCAGCGCGCACGACGTGTTTTAAGTCTCGCGCAGGAGGAAGCCGAACGACTACAACATAGCTATATCGGGACTGAGCACTTGCTGCTTGGTCTGATGCGCGAGGAAGGTGGCGTGGCCGGGCGTGTCCTTCGTGATCTGGGCCTGGATCCGCGCCGCGTCGAGGAGCTTGTCGAGCGCATGACTCGCGCCGGACAGCGCGTAGGGACGGCGCGGCTTGACCTGTCGCCGGGAACCAAGAAAGTGCTGGAACTGGCGGTGGATGAAGCGCGCCGGATGGGACATCACTATATTGGAACCGAACATCTGCTGCTTGGGTTGGTGCGGCAGAGTGAAGGGATTGCGATTGACGTGCTGAAGCGGCTGAACGTCAGCCCCGAAGAGGTGCGCCGCCAGACACGTCGCGTGCTGCAGGAAAGCCCGGTGCAGGGTCGCTCAACGTCAAGCAGCGGCCCTGGCGCAAGCAGCAACCCGCCGGAGCGCCAGTCGCGCAAGACGGGGGTGAAAACGCCGCTGGTTGATCAACTGGCAACTGACCTGACCGCTGCCGCCGAGGAAGGTAAACTCGACCCGGTGGTGGGCCGCGAGATGGAGATCGAGCGCGTCATCCAGATTTTGAGCCGCCGCACCAAGAATAACCCGGCCCTGATCGGGGAGCCAGGTGTCGGCAAGACGGCCATTATCGAGGGGCTGGCCCAACGCATCGTGAACCGCGAGACGCCCGAAACGCTGCTGGACAAGCGTGTGTTGCAGCTTGACGTGGGCAGCCTGGTTGCCGGGACGATGTATCGCGGGCAGTTCGAGGAGCGGCTCAAGCGCGTGATCGAGGAACTTAAATCCTCGGACAGCATTCTTTTTATCGACGAAGTGCATATGCTGGTCGGTGCAGGTTCGGCAGGCAGCAGCGTGGACGCTGCCAATATCCTCAAGCCTGCCCTGGCACGGGGCGAGCTACAGTGCATTGGCGCGACCACCTTCGACGAATATCGCAAGCACATCGAGAGCGATGCAGCGCTCGCCCGGCGCTTCCAGCCGATTTACGTCGATGAGCCGACCATCGAAGAAACGATTGAAATCCTGCGGGGCATCAAGCAGCCCTACGAAGAGCATCACAACCTGGAAATCACCGAGGAGGCGATTGAAGCTGCCGCCCACCTCTCGGCGCGCTATGTGCCCGATCGGTTCCTGCCGGATAAAGCCATCGACCTGATCGACGAGGGCGCCAGCCGCGTCCGTATGTACAAGAGTCCAGAGGCAATTCGCGTGCGCCGGGCCGAAGCTGAACTGGCCGACATCAGCGAGGAACTGGAAGAACTCAGCGGCGACATGACCGAAGATCAGCGCATGGAACTCAAGAACCGCGAAAACGAACTGGCGCTGCAACTGTCCGCGCTCAAGGCGGGTTGGAACCCGGAGACGAACAAGCCGCAGTTGACCGCTGAAGACATTGCCGAAGTCGTCTCGATGTGGACGGGCATCCCCGTCACCAGCATCAGCGGCGACGAATCCGAGCGGCTACTGAAGATGGAAGAGCACCTCCACAGCCGCATTGTGGGCCAGCACGAGGCGATTGAAGCCATCTCGAAGGCGGTGCGCCGGGCGCGCGCCGGGTTGAAAGACCCCAAGCGCCCCATTGGTTCCTTCATCTTCCTCGGCCCGACGGGCGTCGGCAAGACGGAACTGACCAAAGCGCTGGCTGAATTCATGTTTGGCAGTGAGGACGCGCTCGTCCAGTTGGACATGAGCGAGTTCATGGAGCGACACACGGTGGCCCGGCTGGTCGGCGCGCCGCCCGGGTACGTCGGCTACGAGGACGCCGGGCAGTTGACCGAAGCGCTGCGCCGCCGCCCGTACTCGATTGTCGTCTTCGACGAGATCGAAAAGGCGCACCCCGAAGCCTTCAATATGCTCCTGCAAATCATGGAGGAAGGGCATCTCTCCGATGCACGCGGGCGCAAGGTAGACTTCCGCAACGCGATCATCGTCATGACCAGCAATGTCGGCGCGGATACGATCAAGCGCGGCGCGACGCTGGGCTTTGAGGTCCCGCGCGACGACGCGCAGACGCAGCAGCAAGATTACGAAGAAATGCGCAAAAAGGTGATGGATCAGTTGCGCCGCGCCTTCCGGCCCGAATTCCTGAACCGCGTCAGCGCCACGATTGTGTTCCGTTCCCTGACCCGCGACGAAATCAAGCAGATCGTTGATCTGGAACTGAACAAGGTGCGCGAACGGCTGTCTGAACACGCGCTCATCCTGGACGTGACCGATGCCGCCAGGACGCTGCTTGGCGAGAAGGGTTACGACCCCGAATTTGGCGCTCGCCCGCTGCGCCGCATCATCACTAACATGGTTGAGGACCGGCTCTCCGATGGCATTCTGGCCGGGACGTTCAAACTGGGCAGCACCATCCACATCGATGCCAAAGACGGCGAACTGGTGATGGAAGCTGTCGAGGGTGATCCTCAGGTGGCCGTCAGCGAGGCCGCGCCTTCCACCGAGTCCAGCAACTAAACCGCACCCGAACTACCCCCTCTCCAACCGGAGAGGGGTTGGGGCGAACTCAGACAGGCGATCTCTGCGGATCGCCTGTTTTGTTGCGATCCCACACTCATCAATTATTAATATCGTTATCGCCCGAAAACCTTTAACCTTGTACTGTCCGTTTTTTCAGTTTTTAGGGGAGATAGAGCCAGATGGAAGAGAAGGTCCATGAGTTAGTCAGTGAGTATAAAAGTGGTAGCCTCTCGCGTCGGCAATTTCTAAGGCGGGCAACGCTGCTCCTGGGCGGGGCAGCCGCAGCCAACGCGCTGCTCCTGGCCGCCAATGGCGCATCGATCCCGGAGGTCGCACGCGCCTCGGGGCAGCTTACGCCCGAGGCCTCACTGCCGGCGACGATGGCCGCCACCGGACAGGCCGCCGACATCGAAACCGCTGTCGTGCAGTTTGCCGCTGGCACAAGCCAGGCCCCCGGCTATCTGGCTCGCCCCAAAGGCGATGGCCCCTTCCCGGCGGTGGTCGTCATCCAGGAATGGTGGGGCGTCGATGACCACATCAAGAGTGTTGTCGAGCGCTTTGCCGGTCAGGGCTACGCGGCGCTTGCGCCCGATCTATATCGTGGCAAAGTCGCCAAAGAGCCAAACGACGCGCAACAACTGGTCATGCTGATGCAAATGGATCAGGCGCTCAAAGATGTTCAGGGCGCGGTGGATTACCTGGCACAGCAGAGCTACGTCTCGCCCAAGAAGCCCGGCGTCATCGGCTTCTGCGCGGGTGGCCGGCTGGCGATCCTGATGTCGTACCAGGGCAAGAACGTCGGCGCGGTGGTGGCCTTCTATGGCAGCGGCGCGAACCCCTCCGACGACGATCTTAAGAACGTTTCCGCACCTATGCTCCGCATCTACGGCGACCAGGATCAGAGCAACCCCATCGACAAAGTCTCTGCCTGGGAACCGAAGTTGAAGGAGTATGGCAAGATCAGCGATATCATCGTGTACAAGGGCGCGCAGCACGCCTTCTTCAACGACACACGTTCCTCGTACAACAAGGAAGCGGCCCAGGATGCCTGGAAGCGCACGCTGGACTGGTTCGGCAAATACCTGACCGAATCGTCTGCCGCGGCCACGCTGGCCCCGACCATGATGGCAACCCGGGGCGGTTGAGTGAACCTCACCCCCTGGCCCATTTGATTGACCTCAGCCCCTCGCCAACTGGCGAGAGGGCAGCAGTGGTCCAGGACGCCCCTCTCCACCCTGTGGAGAGGGGTTAAGGGGTGAGGTGATCTACTTGCCCTTCGGCTTGTTCTCCGGCGTCAGATAAATGACCATGCGCACCTGGTTGCCGCCTTCGGGCAGCCGCGTGATCTCCACCTCATCCACCAACTGCTCGATGAAAAACATGCCCCAGCCCCGGTTGTCCGTATCGGGGCGGCCCGGCGTGGGGAACTTGTCGGGGATCGGCGTCAGCCCTTCGTCGGCCACCTTGATCTCAAGCTGCCTGGGCGCAGCCGTCAACAAGACCGTGACCGAGGTGGTTTTGTCCTCCTGATTGCCGTGCTCAATCGCGTTCATGCACGCTTCTGCAACGGCAGTTTTCAGGTCTTCGATGCGATCCGGGCTGAAACCCATCTCCTCGGCGACGGCTTCCGCTGCGCTGCGCGCCACTTTCTCGTAACCTAGCGTGCTGGGCAGGAAAATCTCGACCCGCTCCGGAGCGGGCTGGGCCGTTCGATTGCTTGAAGATTTGGCTGGCATAAATGCTCCTTATGATTCTCCCTCACCGACTCAGCTAAACTTCCACTGAGTTCATGACAACTATCGTAATATCATCCTGTGGTTCCTGGCCTTCCAGGTGCGCGTAGACAGCCTCAAGGATCGCCTCCAATACCTGGTCAGCAGTCGCCGTTGCGGGCAGCGAGTTCAGCAGTTCCTCAAGCCGTTCAAAGCCGAAAAATTCGTGTTGCAAGTTCTGCGACTCGATCACGCCGTCGCTGAAGAGCAGGAGCATCGAGCCGGGAGCCAGCGTCACAGTCTTGGACGAGTAAGACATGCGGGAGCTGGCCCCCAACGGGTAGCCGCCGACAGGCACAAACGACCAGCCCTGGCCGTTCCGCACGTAAGGCTGCACCATACCCCCGTTGGCGATTTCCACGTGGCGGGTCAGCGGATCGAAGATAGACATGAGCAGCGCACTGGTCATGTTGTTTTGCTGCATACGCGGCAGCAAACGGTTATTCAGTTCGTTGAGCAGGGCCGAAGGTGACGGGTTGCGCAGAATTTCGTCACGCAGCGCCGTCGTGATCACGGCCATGAGCAGCGCCGCCGGAATGCCTTTGCCGCTCACGTCACCGACAGCGATGCCCAGTTTGCCATCTGGCAGCGGGAAATACTGGTGATAGTCACCGCTGACTTGCCGCGCCGGAATGGCGCGCGCCGCCAACTGTAGCTGCGCAAGGGGCGGTTGTTCCTGGGGAAGCAAACTGGTCTGGATGGCACGCGCCGTTTCCAGCTCCATCTCGTAGGCCCTGATCTGAAGTTCGTGCGCTCGTGCGTTTTCGATGGCGATCCCGGCCTGATCGGCGAAGGCTTCGGCCAGGTCGATGTCGTCGGGCTGGAAGCGATTGGGCTGGTTGCTGTTGATGTTCAGCACACCCACCGACTGGTTGCGGACGCGCAGCGGGACGCCCAGCCACGACTGCGTGGTGCTGCCGGGCATAGCATTCCAGCGTGGGTCGTGCAGGCAATCGTTGATCAGGGTGGGCTTGCCCGTCATGACCACCTCGCGCGCGCCGCGCAGTTCGGTGAGCGGCATCTGCACGGGGGTCGGATTGACTGTGCCCGTTTCGGCAGCCACCGTAACGCTATGCTCTTCCTCATTGAGTAACATGACGGAGGCGTTATCGTGCGGCAAAATCTTGCTCAGTTCGCCCAGGATGCGCTGTAACACAACTTCCAGTTCGAGGCTCGAATTGAGCGCGCGCGACATTTCCAGCAGGGTACGGGCAGTGGATCGGCGCTGTTCCTCTTTGCGGCGACGGCGCGTTTCGTTCAGCAGAAACCGCCCCACGAATATGCCGACAATGACAATGAAACCGATGATCGCCAGCCCGAACAGGAACAGCGATTGCAGCGTGCTGTAGACGGCCTGCTGCCCTTCGCTGATCTCGCGGGTCAGTACCACAGACAGGCGGTGATTCTGTTGAAAGGCTACGTTGACCGGCGCGATCACCGTCTCTTGGCCGGGCGATGGGAACCCGGTCAGCCGAACCGTTTCGGCCTGGTTGCGCACCGCGTTGATGTCCCCCGTAAAAGGCTGGTCGTGATAGTGGAAGAGTTCTTTGCCGGACTGGTCAAAAACCCATAATTGGGTCGTGCTGCGGAAAATCAGCGAGCGGAAATTGGTTTCAAAGTAGTTTTCCAGGTCCATCTCGACAGCCAGCGCTTCATTGATGTTTGTGCCCTCGGTAATTGGCGTGACCATCAGGTAAGTGACACCGCCCGCGGTGAGCGGCTGCTGGAAGAACTGCACGGTTTGCTGCTGGATGACGTTTTGTACCCAGGCGGCATCGACCTGCCACAACAACGGTTTGCCCGCCGCAATCTGATCGTTGAGCGATTCCGGCCAGGCATAGACGGGCGTGCCGTCCTCTGCCAGCCGTACTATCGACCTGATCAGGCCGACGTGCCGCCGGTTCATCTCGGCCATCGCGGCCAGGGCTGCCGGGCGCGAGGCTCTGGTGGTGGATTTGACTTCGGGGCGATCCGCCAGCGCGCGCAAATCGTAAGCGATACTGTTGAAGAAGAGACTTTCCATTTTGCGCGCCAGCGATTCGGCGCGCACCTGCTGATCTTCGCTGGCCTGGGCCGAAATGGCCTGCGTGATCGTCTGCGCAGGCAGCAGTGTGATCAGGCCGATCAGCGCGATCAAAATCATCACGGCGATCACAAGTGCGCCAATACCGATAGCGGTGGTGCGGTCAAAGGGCTGTTCTGGTTGGGATTGGTTGGCGGGTTGAGATCGAGCGGTCACGACGTTGCCTCTCCGGTGTGCGCTTGTTCGGATTATAGCACAACCCTCACGAGGGGCAGCGACTCAATAGCATTCGGGAGGCAAAAGGCGCGATCAGGCTGTGCACAGCAGCCGGATGGCGAGAAGCAGGGTTGGGCAGTCACATGGATCAGCCAGCCGGGGCGGATTCCTCCACCTCGACAGGATAATACGGCAGAGCCATCCCAAAGATACTGCCGTGTCCCGGCTCGCTGTACACATAAGCGCGCCCGCCATGCTTTTCGGCCACCGATTTGACCATCGCCAGCCCGAGTCCGGTTCCCGATACTTGCTCCTGGGTCTGGCGAACGCGATAGAAGCGCTCAAACAGGCGTGTCTGCGCCTCTTTGGGAATGCCCGGCCCATTGTCCTCGACCTGCAACACCAGGGTTGAACCCTGCGCCCCGGCCCGAATGGTCACTGTGCTGCCTTCCGGGGTGTATTTGTGGGCATTGCTGATCAAATTCGCCAGCGCCCGGTACAGCCAGCTTGCGTCCCCGAGGATCGGGCGCAGTCCGTGCTCGACACTCAATTCCAGCTTTTGCTGCTTGCCGTGAAGCATGGGCCGCATGTCAATGGTGCAGCGCTCGATCAGATCAGGAATGTCTACCGGCTCGGAGCGCAAATCCACACCGCTCTCGATACGTTCCAGGTTGAGCAGATCGTCGATCAAATCCTGCATCCGGTTGATGCCCTGCAAGGCGATGTCGAAGACTTCGCGCTCGGTGGGGGTCGGGTCTTTCCAGTTCCGGTTGAGCATGGTCAGCGCGCTCAATGTTACCCCCAGCGGGTTGCGCAGATCGTGGGCCGCCGTCTGGACGAATTGCAGCCGGGCGCGCTCGGCTTCTTTCAGATGGGTGACGTCCTGGAAAACGACAACCCAACCTTCCGCCTTCTGCTCATCCATGCGCGTGTGTGAATAGACAGGCGAGACGATCCCGGCCAGAAAGCGCCCGTTATGCAGGGGAATCTCAAAAGGCTGTCCGGCTGTACTCATTTCTCGATCCATTGCCTCTCGCAGTTTTTCCACAACGAGCGGCGGCAGTGGAGCCTCGCGGAGGGTCTGGCCGAGTGTCGCCTGCATATCCAGCTCGAACAGCGCCTGCGCTGCCTGGTTGATCAGGTTGATATGCCCCCGATTATCGGTAGCAATGATAGCGTCAGCCGTCGATTGGATAATGGCCTGCAAACGGCTTTGCTGCTCGCGCACAGATTCGTACAGCCGGGCATTGTCCAGCGCCAGGCCGACCTGATCGGCGATGGCCTGAAGAATCTTGATCTCGTCCACATCGAATTCGTAGGGCTTGTGGCTCAGTACGCTCAGGATGCCGATCACCCTGCCGCGCGCGTGCATGGGAGCCAGCACCATCGCCTGTACTTTTTCCTCGGTGAACGCGGGAAAGACCAGGCGCGGATCGTTGGTGACATCGCCAGTGATGAGCACTTCGTCGTTGGCGATGACCAGCCCGGACATGCCCTGCCCTAGCTTGATGCGCATGGGAAAGGTGGTTACGAAATCTTTGCGCCAGCCGCGCTGCGCGCGCAGCACCAGTTCCCCGGCCTGCTCGTCGATCAGGCTGATGCCGCTGGCCTCGACAGGGATCACCGATAAAACAGCGTCAAGCGCGGTTTGCAGGGTGACGTTGAGATCAAGGGACTGGCTGACCGCAGCCGTAACCGAATTGATCGCGGCAAGCTGCCCGGTCTGGCGCTTGAGTTCCGCGGCGAGGTCGCGCTTGCGCAAGATTGTTTTTCGACTTCTGGATTTGGCTGCTTCTGGCATAAAATGTAAAACCAACATTCTTGAAAATTGGGGCAGCGCTGCCTCTCCCCACTGTTCACTATAGCACATCGTATAGAAAATTCATAACCGACTTGTAAAAATCTCATAAAACGCCAGGTGGTGGCGCGCCCGCAAGCCATCGAGGATAATACTGGATGGCTGTGATATACTTTTTTACAACTGCTTCAGTTGGTAGGAGCCTGGCGTGACGAATGATCCCTCAGCCCTTCCCATCTACAAAGTCGTGGTGGCGGGCGATGGCAATGTCGGGAAAACCAGCCTGGTGCGGCGTTACTGTGAGGGCAAGTTTGAGCAGTCGCGCATCACCACCCTCGGCGTGGATTTCCAGACCAAAGTCGTGAAGATTGGCGAGAAGACCATCAAACTCTCCATCTGGGACGTAGCAGGCCAGGATCGATTTGTCAGCTTCCGGGATACCTTTTATCGTGGGGCGCACGCGGCGGCTCTGGTTTACGACGTGACGTCCCCGGCCACATTCTTCAATCTGACGCACTGGCGCGACGAAATTCAAAGCGTCGTGCCGCTCGTGCCGATGGTGGTGATCGGCAACAAGGTTGACCTGTTCAGTGTGGTTCCGCCCGACGAGGCGCGGGGCTGGGCCAGGAGCCTGAATATGCCTTTCTTGCTGACCAGCGCCGCCACAGGCGAACGGGTCAACGACTTTTTTGCGGGTCTGGCCTACCTTGCCATCCAGGAACAGCAGCGCCGTGAGGAGCGCGAGAAGGCGCAAACTCCTCCCCCCAGCCAGGCGTAAGCCGGAAACTCCCCAACCCGGGCATTCTGGCTTTGCGACAGTCTCCCTGAGACGCAGCGCATGAGCGAGGCAATCACCTGAGCGCCTCCTGACCGCCTCATTTCCGCCATGCCTTGCGGCCCGACCCGGCTCAACGCAGCGCCACTTCCCTTTCTTTTAAGGTTCATTAAGGCTCAGACAGGGTCGATTCCGGTGTGGCAGGGCGTGTTTCAACGCGCTGCAGAGGCAGCGTATCTTTGCGACCAGCCGTTTCTGGCAGCAAACGAAAGGCGCCGATTCCCGAAAGCGCAGTTAGCAGCGCGATAGCCGCAATCGCCAGATGAATACCGAAAGCATCTGACAAGACACCGCCGAGCAGCGCACCACAGGCATAGCCGCTGTCCCGCCACAGGCGGTAAGTGCCCAGGGCCGAGGCGCGCCACGACGGGTGCGCCAGGTCGCTAATCGCTGCTAACAGCGTCGGATAAACCATGCCTGTGCCAAGTCCCATCACACCGGTTGCCAGCAGCCAGAGTCGTTGATCGCTGCTCAACACGAAGAGCGCGATTCCAACGGCTTGCACCCACAAACCGCCCACAGTAAGTATCTTGCGCCCGATACGATCACTCAATGGCCCGGTGATCGCCTGGCTGGTTCCCCACACCCCAAGATAAACGCCGCCGAGCGTTGCAGCTTCAGCCACAGAGACCCCTGCTTTCAGCGCCAGCAGAGGAAGCAGCCCCCATATCACCACGTCATTTAGATTGTTGACGAGGCCACCTTGAGCAAGACTGAAGAAGCGCTTGTCCTGCCAACTCACCCGGCGGAAAATCGTCCAGAACGAAGGCCTCCCTTCTGAGGTGGCGCCTGGCTGTTGCGCCGCTTCCTGACGTGCATAGTCCTGTGTTTCGCGGACGAATAAGACCGACAAAGCCAGTCCTGACGCAGCAAAGCCTATCCCCAGGTAGAAAGGGTAAGGACGTAAGGCGGTCTGCGCGGCGATCCAGCCGCTGGCTACTGTCGAGAAGGCCATTGCCAGGTATCCCCCGAACTCGTTTAGCCCTGTAGCCAGCCCGCGCTGTGCCGGACCTACCAGGTCTATCTTCATAATGACCGCAGCCGACCAGCATAGACCCTGATTGATGCCGAGCAGGATGTTGGCAAAAACGATCCATTCCCAACGCGGCGCAACGATGACAAGCAGCGGCACGGGCAAGCCGATCAGCCAGCCAGCGATCAGCAGCGGCTTGCGCCCGAAGCAGTCTGCGCTGCGCCCGGCGAACAAATTTGCCAGGGCCTTGACGATCCCAAAGCTGACGATGAACGAAAGCGTCACGCTGACGGAGGTTAGGCCAAAGTCTTTAGCGGCGATGAGCGGCACAATCGTCCGTTCCAGGCCGAGCATCGCCCCCACAAAAGCATTGATGGTGACGAGCAGGGTGAACTGCCGCCAGTTGGCGGCCAGTCCAAGGCGTAAGGGGCGCCTGGAATTCATGGTGACACGCCGACCCGGGCCTCAAGATTTGCCCTGCGGATGGCAGCAAATTCAGCCGGAGCTGGCGTTTGATTTTGCTGTACCTGCGCAATGAAGGCATCCCGATCTGTTTGCTGTAGGGCGGGGTTAAAACGGCGCTCAAAGCCAATCGTCGAACTGGGCTTGCCGCTCATCGCCCGTCCACAGGCCGAACCCGCGAAGTGACCTGGATACACTTCAACCGTATCGTCGAGCTTCAGGAGTTTGTTGAACAGGCTGTCATAGAGCTGTCCAGCGAATGAAACTGTATGAGCCTCGCCATGCAGGTCAGGTCGCCCGACATCGCCCACAAATAAGGTGTCTCCGGTGAACACCAGCCAATCGGCGTTTGCGCGCGCGCGATCTCCGACAACCAGGCTGACGCTGTCCGGGGAATGGCCTGGTGTGTGCAAGACGCGCACGTAGTCATTCCCAAGCTGAATCAGGTCGCCATCATGCACGGGCACGAAAGGGAATTTGGCCTCTGCTGATTCGTGAAGGTAAATTGACGCCCGGCTTGCTGCGGCAAGCTGCTGTGCGCCAGAGAGATGATCCGCCTGGACATGGGTTTCAAAAATGGCGACAATAGGCGAGTTCGCCTGACGCGATACAGCGAGATAATCCTCAATGTGTTCGATATGCGGATCGACGACGGCCAATTGGGCTTTGCTGGTGCAGCCGAAGATGTAGGAGGCGCAGCCCGTCTGGAGATGGAGAATCTGGCGGAAAATCATTGCGCAGTCCCTCTCATTCTGTTTCTATCGGTAAGTTGGCAAGTTGCCAATCGGGATAACCTTCGCGCAGTCGCCGCGCCTGATAGCCATTTTCGATCAGGATTTCAACCGCTTCGTCTGCGAACACACAGTATGGCCCCCGGCAATAAGCGACAATTTCCTGTGTCGGCGAGAGTTCGCTCAGGCGCGCTTTGAGTTCGTCAACAGGGATCGATTTTGCGCCGGGAATATGCCCTTGCGTATATTCCAGCGCGGGGCGAACATCCAGGATGACCAACTCTGGCTCGTGTAAGCGTGCGTATAGTTCGTTGAGCGTCAGCGGTTCGAGCGATTTCCGGTCCGTCAAAAACATATTGACGAGTCGCTCGATCTCAGCGAGTTGACGTGCCGCGATCTCTCGAATAACTTGCACCAGCCGAAAAACACCCGGATCGGCCAGCCGATAGTAAATGTGCTGCCCTTCTCGACGCGAGGTAACAAGGTGCACCTCCCGCAGTGCCTGGAGATGCTGTGAAGCGTTGGCAACGGACAGGGCTGTTTCTTTCGCCAGTTCCTCAACACTCCGCTCTCCCTGGGCCAGGACGTCCACAATTTCCAGGCGATGGGCATTGGCGAGAGCTTTGGCAATGCGGGCAAACTGCTCGTTCAGTTCAGATTTGAATGTTCGGTGATCCATATCTATTCTCAAGTATTCAATTGACTCCTTGAATAATAACTGCGCAAGCAATTTCTGGCAAGCAATCCCTTGAACAATTCAGCAAACCCGTTGACTCGATCAGGCTGGTGGCCGCAACCTGGATGAAACTTAACTCGTAATGGTTATATCTGTAGTGCAAGGCGGAAAGACATGCCAATCAACCTGGAACTTATCGAAGACGGCCACATCCTCTGGTTTCAAATTGAGGGCGTCTGGCGGTCTGAGGAGATACTGCCCGCGAAGGAAAAGACGCGCCGCATTTTCAAGCAAGCGCCGCACACGGTACACGCGCTGGTCGATTTACGGCGGGCTACCGTCAACATGTCGCTGCTCATGGCTTCGCAGCAGGTCATTGGCGGCGAACCGTTGCCCAATGCCGGGCAAATTGCCATCGTTGGCGTCTCTCGTCTGATGCAAATGCTGACGGAGCCGATACTTCGCGCCGCCAGCAACGATCCGATCAGCTTCTTTGACAGCCCCGAAGAAGCCAGAAGCTACCTGCGGCGCTATATACGAAAAAAGCATGAGTGGTAGGCCGGCGTGGTATCAAGCCACAGCCGCAGCCTGCGCTGCCAATGGTGCGAGGATCGCTTCCACATCGGCCAGGCTTTCGGCGCGGACAAGCTGTGTGCGCATAGCAGCAGCGTGGTGCGTGCCCAGATGATACTTGGTCAGTTGGCCGCGCAGTTCCAGGATGGCCTGCCGCTCCGGGAGATGGGTCGTCGCAAGCGTTAGCCGGGCATGGCGCAGTGCCAGTGCCGCCTGCTCTGCTGCGCCCGGTTTCGGCAGCTTTTCACCTGTCCGCAAGTAGTGGGCGATCTGCCGGAAAATCCAGGGGTTGCCCAGCGCCGCCCGCCCGATCATCACTGCATCGCAGCCGGTTTCCGCAAACATCCGCGCCGCGTCTTCTGGGCCGAAAACATCGCCGTTGCCGATGACCGGAATGTGTACCGCCTCTTTGACGCGGCGGATCATGGACCAGTCTGCGCTGCCCGTGAAGCCCTGCTGGGCCGTGCGTGCATGGACGGCAATGGCTTTCACGCCAACCCCTTCGGCAGCGCGTGCAAACTCGACAGCGGTCAGGTGATCGGCATCCCAGCCACTGCGAATCTTGGCCGTGACCGGGACGTTTACCGCCTTAACCACCGCCTCGACCACCGTCGCCGCCGTGCATACATCCCGGAGCAGTGCCGCGCCCGCACCCGTTTTGGCGACTTTGGGAACCCAACAGCCCATATTGATGTCCACGATGTCCGCGCCGTGATCGACCACGATCCGTGCCGCCTCGGCCATCGTCGCCGGGTCGCTGCCGTAAAGCTGTACCGCACAGGGCGATTCGGCAGGCGTCCAGTCGAACATGGCAAAGGTCTTCTGGTTCTTGTAATGCATGGCAACGCTGCTCAGAAGCTCGGTACAGACCAGCCCGCAGTCACCCCTCTCCCGGCACAGCACGCGGAAGGCGTGGCTGGTCTGCCCGGCCATCGGGGCCAGCGTCAGCGGCGGGTCGATTCGGATCGCGCCAATGTGCATGGGGGTCAGTTTTTCCAGCCTTCCAGCATCGTTCACAATTATCAGTCCAGTCCGGCCCGGCGGCGTTCCTGCTGGTATTCTTCGGGCGTATCCATGTCGCGCAGCACGCTGTCATTGTTCACGTTGATGTAGTAGGTGTCGTCAGGGTGCGCATTGATCACGTCGCGCGGGGCACTGCCCGGCGGCAGGCTCAACAATTCCGGCCAGTAGGCCCGGTCAATCAGGATCGGATGACCGCGCCGCCGCTGATAGCTCGGCGCGACGAGGGAGCCACGTCCCTCAGCATAGGCATTCAGAACCTCGTTCACGATCCGGTTATCGATTTGCGGCTGATCGCCCAGGACGACCAGGCACGCGCCGATCTCCGGCCCCAGAGCCTGGATGCCCGCTTGCAGCGAGGATAACATTTCGCCCTCGCGGTACTGGCGATTGTGCACAAAGCGAACCGGCTCCTGGTTCAACGCCGCCTGAACCTGGCGAGACAGGTGGCCCGTCACAATCACAATGTCATCCAGGCGCATCCGTTTCAGCTTATCCACGATCACGCGGATGACCGGGCGACCATCCCAGGGTAACAGCACCTTCGACTGCCCCATACGGCTCGACAGGCCAGCCGCCAGCACAATCGCGGCTACACGGCGCTGTACCTCGTCAATCGGCTGTTCGGATTGCACCGCGCCAAGCGCCACCGCATGGATGCGCGGCTCGCGCAGGATCAGGCGGGCGATCATGCGGGCGCGGCCCTTCTGAAAGCCCGCCGCCGGCACTTTGTTGATGAGCGCTACGACACGCGCCGTCGCCGGGACGTACTTCAAACCGAGTGTCGTGTCCCGCAGCACCGAGGCCACCCAGGGGCCTTTCACGCGCCCACCCGGTGGAAAGCCGTAGCGCTCGATCATACCTTCCGGGTTGTAAACATGTTCAGCATCAAGGGGTTGGCCGACCACGTCAAACCCGGCCATCGGCACGACCAGCGTTGTCCCCGCCGGAATGACTGGCTCATGCGAGAATGGTGCTTTGAACGGCAGGCGGCGGGAACCGTCGGCCTCAACCAGTATCGCATCCGAGTCCACTGCGTCCGTCAGCGCCTCGATCACCTCCGGCCCGACGCCGATGGCCTTATCGCGCCGCACGTGCCCGTACACAAACACAAAGCCGTGCTGGTTGAGCGCCTTTGAGATCATGGCGGGGCGATAGCCAGCACCGGGTGCATCGATTTGCAGTTCGCCGGGCGCAAGCGACAACTCGCTGGCGGCAATGCGCGTGGTGGTCGTGCCGATCACACGCCAGCCTTGCTCGGCGAGTTCGTGGCCCAACCGGAAGAGCGCCGAGGTCTTGCCACCTGCGCCCGTGAATGCCACGATGTCGCCACGCTGCACATTGAGCGCCCGCCGTATCTGCATCCGAAATCTTCGCCTCGTTGCGTTGACTCCTGCGTTTATGATGTGTATTGTATCGCGTATCGCCTGGGAGTCGGGTTGAGGATGTAACTTGCACGGATCGACTCAAAGGGCCGCGCCGATCAACCAGTCAATAGACCGGGATCGACGGATCAACTTCCTCCGCCCAGCGATCAATGCCACCCGCCAGGCTGTACACGTTGTCATAGCCCTGCTTTTGCATCCAGTTGGCGACCATTGCGCTCCGACTGCCCATATGACACATAAGGACGATGGGCTTGTCCCTGGGAATCCGATCCAGCGACGCCGGAATATCGTTCATAGGGATGTGCATCGCCCCAGCGAGGCGACTCTGGTGCAGTTCCCACGCTTCACGTATATCGATGATGTCAATGGCTTCACCCGCATCCAGGCGGACCTTCAATTCCTTTGGTGTTATCTCACGTACCATATTGACTCCGGAAGTTGGGGGCCGAACGCGCGCCATTATACCCTGTCCGCACTTCAAACTATCGATTGCCTTCTCCATACAAATGCTGCACCTGGGGCCAGGTATGAGCCACTGCCTGCTGTACGGCGGGATCGGCTGCGTCGATGGCGCGGGCCTGCTGAATGTAGCTCCACGCTTCGAGCGGCGTGGTCGCCAGGTTCGCCAGATACAGCCAGGCAGCGGTATTTTGCGTATCGGCCTGCGTCACCTGTACAAAATAGTACCGGGCTTCCTCGTGCCGCCCGCCGAGGAGCGCCGCCACACCCAGGTTATAGGCAACCGATATGTCGAAGCCGTCCGTCAGGCGATAGACCTGTCTGGGCTTGACCAGGAGCCAGAGCGGAACGAGCAGGAGCAGGTTGCCGAGCGTGCCGACCAGGACGCCAGCGAAGAAGCCGCTGGCGGGCTTCCGCCCCTTGCTCCAAAAGACAAGGGGCGTGATCAGTGCGCCGATCAGCCCACCGAGAAAACACACGATCAAGAGCAGTTGGACAGAATCCATGCCTGGCCGGCCCTCCTGTGCATATTATAGTTAAAGTGAGGCCGCTTGAAGCGTCAGGCAGTTCGTTTTACAATTACCGGCAAGTGCCAGGCATTGCCGTGTCCGTCTGGTTGTTCTCTGGCAACATTTATCATCGCAGCATGGGGATTCACCAGGAGACTACAACGATGTCTTTCCTCTCACTTGCCAAAGGCGATCCGGCGGCGCGTGATCTTTTGCAAAGGGCTGTTCGCGCCCGCTATGGCCTGCGCCCTCTTCCATTAGAAAGTGTAGAGTTGGAGATGGTCGGGCAGCGCCGGGGTTGGCTGGGCCTGCCCGTCAGAGTCCATGTCGTGTCGCGCATTGTCACGGACAGCCATTGGCGTTGGGACGAGACATGGAAATTATTTGGCTTGCCGCTGCATTACTTCTCCACCAGTTTTGATAGTGGGGCTGTTTATTATCGGGTCGGCAACCAGGTGGAACAGGCCAGCGATCCTGTCGCCATTCAGGGTGCACGCCGCCGTCTGTGGGGAGAAGCCTGCGCGCTGCTCACGCCGCTAACGATGCCCGGCGTCGTGCTCAAGTCGCTCGGCGAGAAATCGTTGCAAGCATCGCCCGAAAACCAACCGGACGATGTGGCTGAAATCCGCTTCAACGCGGACGATACCGTCGATTCCGTGCGTACCGAGGCTTACTACGCTGAACTGAGGCAGGTGCTCCCACTGACGATCAGACCGGCGGGCGGCCTGCAAACGCTGGATGGCTTTACACTGCCCAGGCAGGTTATTTACGAGTGGGGGAACCAGCGATCTCGAATCCTGACCATTGTCAGGGCCGTCGCTAACCCCAAAATTCCTCTGACCGAATTTACGATGGGCTAATGGCGCTTTGCCCACCAGCGCCGCACGCGCCACTCGGCCACTGCAATTGCGCCCAGCCCGGCGATCAAGGCGACCGGGTTAGTGACCGCCTCCGAGACGTTCAGGTTTAGCAGGATAAACTGGACAATCAGTACAGCAGCGACGGCGCTGACCAGCGAGACAATTGCGATGAGCACGGGCAGTTTCCACATGATGTCGCCATTCTAGTGAGGGGGCAACTGGCGATGGGTGCGCAGCGCGTGCCGGATGTCGGCCAGCGAGATCAGTCCGCACAGATCATCCTGGCTCACGACGGGCACGGCAAACAGATGCGACTGCTGCAATTTCTCATAGGCCAGCCACAAGGGATCGGACGGGCGAACGCTAGGAAACTGTGTACGCATGACATGGGCAACGCTCAAGTGATCGGCACGGGTCATATTCCGCAGTTCGTGGGCTGTCACCAACCCGATCAACCGTGCGTGTTCGCCGATCATCACCACCACCGGCACGACCAAGCCTTTCGATACGCCATCCAGCGCCGCGTGCAGCGGATCGTGGGGCGAAACGGTCTGCGCGGCTGGCTTGAAAACCTGCCCAACCGTCCAGGCCTCGAGCAAGACCTGTCGTCGCGTCACGCGGTCTTCGTAGGTGGCGCCGCCATACAGCGCCGCCGCCACCATAATCAGCGCCAGCCCATATGGAACAACGCCGAGTGCCAGGATCATGAACCCGACGGCGGCTATACCTGCGCCGAAGGAACGCCCGGCTATGGCGGCGCGATGGGTAGCGGCCACCACAGACATCCGCGAACTCAACAGGGCGCGCAGCACGCGCCCACCATCCAACGGAAGCGCAGGCAGCAGATTAAAAAGGGCCAGAACCAGGTTAGCGATTGCCAGGTAGATCGTCAGGCCCAGCACGGTGGGCTGTTGAAGCGATTGCCAGGTCAGCATTCTGATGTTCTGTCCGTCGGCGATGGCCGCACCGGAGGCGATCAGACCAAACAGCAGCCCCAGGCCCAGATTCGCCAGCGGCCCCGCCAGCGCAATTCCGATTTCGTCCTCCGGTTCGATAGCAAGGAGGTCCAGATTGGTCAACCCACCGAAGGGCAACAATACGATCTCCTGAACGCCGATGCCCCGCACTCTGGCCTGGAAACTGTGCGCCATCTCGTGCAGCAGCACGCAGGCAAACAGTAACAGTACGGCCAGCGCGCCGAAAGCAGCGCCCTGGAAGCCACCATAGCGCGCCCAGCCCAACCACGCCGCCCCGATCAGCACCGGCAAGAAGGTGACGTGAACGTTGACGACGATCCCGTGCAGCCGTCCCAGACGAATAGTGCTGGACATCTCGCATCAACCCTACTCATACGTAGTCGCTTGATTGTCGCACAGATGTCCGGTAAAGTGAAACGGTATGGCTCATGTTGGGAAAGCGTGCGCGTAGGAGTAACCTGTGGGTCGTGGAAGACCCAATCTTAGCTCGTGTACGGTGCAAAAGAAGCCCTGAAGTGGATACGATGGAAGTAGCAAACAACCATTGTCCACACAGGGTTAGGAGAATGCTACGGGATAAGCTGGGCTTTGCACATGACAATTCTCGCCAAATGGCCTGAGTGTGCAGGCAGCTATCCAAGGCTATCGGACTTTTCAAATACGGGCTTGACCGCAACACATTGAAAAAGTCAGAAGCCATTTGGGGCTGTGCCCATGCCATCGGCACATTCAAACTATGAAGATGTGCAAAGTCCAGCTTAGACCGCGCAAGTGCGCAGTGTAGTGCCCGAATTTGCAGGCCATGACCAGGCAGACCTGATTGAACGCCTTTGCACCATCCCAGATATTGGTCGTCGTCTGGCTGAGGATATTCTGGCGGAGATTGGCTGGGATATGCACCGCTTTCCCAGCGCCCACCACCTGGCTTCCGTTTAGCTGGCTTTCATTATTCGTACAGCACAGACTTTGTATTCTGGCTCTTTCGAGATCGGGTCAACCGCATCGCTTGTCAACTCATTGGCAGCAACCCCCGAGCGGAACAGATCGCCCCAGTGGAATGGCATAAACACAACGCCTGGACGCAGAAGATCGTTGAGCTTGGCCCGGACGGTCACACAGCCGCGCATACTCTCGACCCTGACGGCATCGCCATTGTTGAGGGAATATAGGTGTGCGTCAGAAGGGTGGATTTCAATATATGGATCGGCTGATTGCTTTGCCAGACGGGCTATTTTGCCTGTGCGCGTCATCGTGTGCCACTGGGATGCGATACGCCCGGTGGTGAGCATTAACGGGAAGGCCAGCGTTGGCAGTTCTTTGGGTTCTTCGTATCGGCAGGCAATAAATCGAGCCCGTTTATCGGGAGTCGCAAACTGATAGTCGATGTAGCGACGGGCTGTACCGGGATGATCTTCGGAAGGGCAAGGCCATTGAATCTGCTGGGTCTTTAAGCGCTTATTGGTAATGCCGACCTGATCGCAGGGACGATTTCGTGTGAGGAGGCGGTATTCATCCCAGATCGAGTCGATGCCATCATAACCGAATCCGGTGTAACCCATTGCCTGGGCCACCCGACTGAAAATCCACCAATCTGGCTTCGCTTCACCGGGCGGTTCAGCCAGTTGGATAGAGCGAGTAACACGCCGTTCGCTGTTGGTCATCGTGCCCGATTTTTCTATCCACTGCGCGGCAGGCAGAACAAAATCGGCCACGCGAGTCGTTTCCGTCTCGAAGCAATCTTGCACGATGACCAGTTCCGCCTTTTGAAGTGCCTGTTTTGCCAGTGCCAGATTCGGCAGGCTGACCAGCGGATTGTTACACACGATCCAGATCGCTTTCAGCCGCCCAGAATCAAGCGCTTTGAACATCTCCACTGCGGTCAGGCCCGGTTGAGCAGCAATGCTGCCTTCGGGGATGTGCCAGGCTTGTTCTACCTCGCGGCGGTGATCTGTGTTCTCGATCAGCCTGTAGCCCGGCAGCAGATGAGCCAGCCCGCCTAGTTCGCGTCCGCCCATCGCATTCGGTTGTCCGGTCAGCGAGAATGGCCCTGCTCCTGGCCTGCCAATTTGACCTAAGAGCAGGTGCAAGTCGATCAGCGACTGATTTTTGGCGGTTCCACTGCTGCTTTGCCCAAGCCCCATGCAGTAGAATGACAGTAACGCCCGCGACTGAAGGATCACGTCGGCTGCATGATTGATCAGGTTGAGCGGCACACCGCAGATCGCAGCAAGCTCGTGCAGGTCGAGCGAACAGAGCAGCGCGGCGTAGGCTTCAAAGCCTGTGGTGTGATCTTCGATGAACCGGCAATCCTCACGCCCACGATCCAGCGCAATCCGGGCAATGGCATTGAAGAAGGCAATGTCGCTGCCGGGCAACAACGGAACGTGAATATCGGCGACCTGCGCAGTATGGGTATAACGCGGATCGAGCACAATCATTTTGACGTTCGGGTTGCGATGACGATGCGCTTTCAAGCGTTGAAAAGTCACGGGATGCGTATCGGCCATGTTGCTGCCTGCGATCAGATAGCAGTCGCTGTGGACGATGTCGTCGTAGCAGGTTGGCGGGCCGTCGCTGCCCAGTGTTGATTGGTAAGCAGCGACGGCGCTTGCCATACATAAGCGGCTGTTACTATCGACATGATTGGAGCCGATATAGCCTTTGAACAGTTTATTGCCAAGATACCATGCCTCGGTATCGAGCTGACCGGAGCCATAGAGCGCCACCGAATCCGGGCCGTAGCGCTCGATAATGTCGTGCAACCGGGCGCTCACTTGCGCCAGCGCCGTCGGCCAATCCAGATCCATCCACTCATCAGCACGATCATTTCTGAATTGGGGAGTCAGCAAGCGGCCTGGAAGATCGAGGATGTGGCTCGACAATGCACCCTTCGGGCATAACCGTCCTTGATTCACGGGCGACTCAGCGGTGCCATGCACTTCAAGAATGCGATTGGTCTGTGTCGCAACATCCATCAGGCAGCCGACTCCGCAGTACGGGCAAATGACCTTGCCTGTACGTTTGCCAGTGCTATCACGTTCGATCTGGTGCATGACGCCCCCTCTTTGCAGGCACTCAATCAGATCATGGAGAGAAGGTCAGTCAGTAACCGTATTCGAGAATGCCGCAGGGGCTGGCACAGCAGCCGATGCACTATTCCGGGCGCGCCCGCCATCGCCCGCCCACGCACGCCGCCATGCGCCACGCACCGCCAGGATCAGGCCGACGCAGGCCAACGCGGCAACCGTATAGACCAGAAAGCCGCTGCCATACGATCCGGTCATATCTTTGAGGCTTCCCAGCAGATTGGGGAGCAGAAACCCACCGATCCCGCCAACAGCGCCGACAATACCCGTCACCAGACCGATCTCTTTTGGGAAGCGTTGGGGGACGATCTGGAATACCGAGCCGTTGCCGCTGCCGAGCAGAGTCATCATGAGGAACAGCAGCACTGTTTCGATACCAAGCGCAGGCAGGCTGCCAATCAACAGCGCCAGCAATCCGATGGCAGCATACAGTACGACCAGAATGCGTATCCCGCCGAAGCGATCTGCGAGGTAGCCGCCAATTGGCCTGACAAAACTGCCTGCAAAGACGCACAGCGCAGCAAAATTTCCGGCAGCGACTTTATCCAGGCCATATTGATCGTGGAAGAAAATTGGCAGGAAGGTCGAAAGCCCCACAAAGCCGCCGAAGGTTACGCTGTAGAACAGGCTGAACCACAGCGTATCGGCTTGCCGGAAGATAGCAGCATATTCCTTGAGCGTTTTGGCGGCAGGCTTGCCGGGTGCGTCTTTCGCCAGCAGCGCCACGACCAGCCAGGCAGCGGCGACAGGGATCATGGCGAGCAATAAAACCGGCTGCCAACTGCCGAAGCGCTCCGCCAGACGGGGGGCAAACAACGAGGCTAGCACTGTGCCGCTGTTCCCGGCCCCGGCGATGCCCAAAACAAGCCCCTGTTGCTCCGGTGGATACCAACCGCTTGCCAGCGGCAGGGCAACTGCAAAGCTGGCTCCTGCGATGCCCAGCAGCAGCCCGATCAGCAGCACCACTTCATAGGAATTGGCCGCCAGCCCGCCCAGCAGCAGCGGAACAAAAGTCAGCGACAGGCCGAGCAGTGCTGTGTTGCGCCCGCCGATGCGATCCGCCAGCGGGCCAAGCACCAGCCGCAGCAATGAGCCACTCAGCACAGGCAGCCCGGTCATCAAGCCTTTTTGCGAGGCGGTCAGGTGAAACTGATCGCCAATCGAATTACCAAGCGGTCCCAGCATCACCCAGATCATGAAGCTGATGTCGAAGTACAGAAAGGCGCTGAACAGTGTTTTGGGGTTGCCGCTTTTGGCGAAATCTTTGAGATGCATGGGATTACACTCCGTATGTGGTGGCTATTCACCAGAATCACTGACAGCAATGTGGACGATTCCATCAACAATGCAGATCGGCCAGGTGCGCAGCCTGACGGTTTCATCTTCAAAACACTGTCCAGTCAACAGATTGAAGGTGTTTTTGTAGATAGGCGAAGCGACTTTGGGGATGCCGTTTTTATCTCCAACCAATCCACGCGCAATGACGTTGACCTTGCTGAACGGATCATAGTTGCTGATGGCGTAGCACTGCGCCTCGCCTGTCGGCGTAGGCAGGTGGAAAATAGCGATCTGTTCTCCATCGATGAACGCGGCAACACCTGTGAACGGCACAATATCTTTTACTGCGCAGACAGGGTGCCATCGGTGAGCAACCTGATTTGTAGCTTCGGCAATGGTTTGCGGTGCAAACATGGCTTCCCCCTTTTTGATCAAACTTACTTTTCGTGGGCAAAGGCCGGGCGTTTTTGCCCGCGCTCTTCGACATAAACGAGATTTGGATCGGGCTGGTCGGTGTTGACGAAATGACGGAAACGACGGAGCTTTTCCGGATCATCCAGCGTGGCCTTCCATTCGCACTGGTAAGCGTCGAGGGTGCGAGCCATATCTGCCTCGAGTTCGGCAGCAATGCCCAGCGAATCTTCGATGATCACTTCCCGCAGATAGTCGATCCCTCCTTCCAGGTTGTTCAGCCATGTTGCCGTGCGTTGCAGCCGATCCGCCGTGCGGATGTAGAACATGAGGTATCGATCAACGTATTGGATGACCTGTTCTTCAGATAAATCCTGCGCGAAGAGGAGCGCGTGCTGGGGCTTCATTCCGCCGTTGCCGCCCAGATACAGGTTGTAGCCTTTTTCGGTAGCGATCACGCCGAAATCCTTGCTTTGCGCTTCGGCGCATTCGCGGGTGCAACCAGACACAGCAGCTTTGACTTTGTGCGGAGCGCGCAGCCCTTTGTAGCGGTTTTCAAGCTTGATCGCCAGCCCTACTGAATCCTGCTGACCGTAACGACACCAAGTCGTCCCTACGCAGGATTTGACGGTGCGCAGTGCTTTGCCGTAGGCGTGCCCGGATTCGAACCCGGCATCGATCAGGCGCTTCCAGATGTGTGGCAATTGATCGACCCGTGCGCCGAACATGTCAATACGCTGGCCGCCCGTGATCTTCACATATAGATTGAATTCCTGCGCCACCTGACCGATGACGATCAACTTTTCCGGCGTGATCTCGCCGCCGGGAATGCGCGGCACCACCGAGTACGATCCATCACGCTGCATATTTGCCATGAAGTAATCGTTCGTGTCTTGCAGCGCAGCCCGCTCGGGTTCCAGGATGTGTTCATTCCAGAGTGAGGCCAGAATCGAAGCAACGGCTGGCTTACAGATTTCGCAGCCCAGCCCGCGACCATGCCGTTGCAGCAGGTCGTCAAAGGATTTGATCTCATGGATGCGGGCCAGATGATAAAGCTCCTGGCGCGAATAGGAGAAATGTTCGCACAGGTGATTGACGATCTTTTTTCCGGCGCGCTTTAGCTCGCTCTGGAGAATATCATTCAGCATGGGAACGCAGCCGCCGCAGCCTGTCCCTGCTTTTGTGCAGCGTTTCACGTCGGTGACAGTGGTCAGGTTCTGCTGGCGGATTGCGCCGCAGATCGCGCCTTTGTCTACATTTTCGCAGGTGCAAATACGAGCTGAATCGGGAAATGCATCAATGCCCAGCGGCTTCTTACCCGTGCCTTCAGCGCGAGGGGGTAACAACAGGTCTTCAGCATGAGGTGGCAAAGCCATGCCGCTTTGCATCATCTGATGCAGCAGGCCATAGGCGGAGGCATCGCCCACCAGAATGCCGCCCAGGATTCGTTTACCATCCTCGCTCAACGTCAACTTCTTATAAGTGCCCGCCAGCGCATCGAGCATGGAGAAAGTCTTTGCGCCGGGAGTCGACCCGAAGGCATCGCCAAAACTGGCAACCTCGACCCCCATCAGCTTGAGCTTGGTGGACATATCTGCACCGGTGAATCGGGTGGCCGTGCCCGGCTCCATCAAGACGTCGGCAACAATCCCTGCCATTGTGTAACCTGGCGCAACCAGGCCAAATGTCCGGTTCTGATAAGCGGCGCATTCGCCAATCGCAAAAATGTGCGGATCGGAAGTACGGCACTGCTCATCGATCTGGATACCGCCGCGTTCGCCAAGCGCCAGTCCGCAAGCGCGCGCCAGTTCATCGCGTGGGCGAACCCCGGCGGAAAAAACAATCAGGTCGGTTTCTAGTTCTGAGCCATCGTCAAAACGCATTCTGACGACACGATTATCGTGAGAGACGATCTCAGTGGTTGATTTGCTGGTATGAACGTGGATACCAAGCGCTTCGATTTTTTGTCGCAGCAGTGCGCCGCCCAGATCATCCACCTGGACAGCCATCAGCCTGGGCGAGAACTCAATAACGTGCGTTTCAAGGCCCAGATTTTTGAGGGCGTTGGCGCATTCCAGCCCTAGCAGGCCGCCGCCAACCACGGCGCCGATCCGGGCCTTGTCAGCATAGGCGCGTATCGCATCCGCGTCCTGGAGTGTACGATAGACGAATGTGCCCTGCGTTTCTTTGCCCTTGATCGGCGGAACAAAGGGGTAAGAACCCGTTGCGAGCACTAACTTATCGTATTCAACACAAACACCGTTCGCGGAGATCACGCACTGTCGCCTCCGATCAATCGCCACAACGCGATCTCCGACATAAACCTGAACAGCGTTTTCCTCGTACAGTCCAAGAGGGACAAGCGAAAGTTCATCAGCCGTTTTGCCGGAAAAATAGCTGCTCAGGGCCACACGATCATAGGCGAGTTGAGGCTCTTCGCAGAAGGTCACCAGCCGATAAGTGCGGGCCGCGCCACGTCGAATCAGCAAATCCAGAAGTCGGTGGCCGACCATGCCGTTACCCACGACGATGATCGTTTTTTCCTGTGAATGGTGCTGCATCTCGCCTGCCTCCTCAAGCCAAACAGCTTATGTCAGCAGTGTAGAGAATTTTGGGATGGCTTACAGCGGGCAGGGGGATAGACTCGGGGCGAAAATTTCAGGCCAGATGGCTAGCCACCTGGCTATTTGCTCTGGTTCACGAGGGACTCTTGCAGCGCCAGCCGTACTGCATCGATGCGGCTTTCAACGCCGAGCTTGGAAAGGATCGTGCTGACGCTGGCTTTGACCGTCGCCCGGCTGACAAACAGCCGATCCGCGATCTCCTGGTTGTTCAGCCCTTCGACCATCGCCCTCAGAATGGCGCGCTCGCGCTCGGTCAGATTGTAATGGGGTGCAGGTTTGCACGGTGCGGCCAGATTGATCAGCGATTGTGTGGCCGCGCTAGAGAGGGCAGGTTTTCCGGCGTGAGCGGATCGGATGGCGTTTACCATTTCGGAAACTGAAGCGTCTTTGTGTATATAGCCGATTGCCCCTGCTTGCAATGCATCCAGGACCAGGTTGTCATCATACGTTCCCGTCAGCACGACAACCTCAGTAGTTGGGTTTTGCGCCCGGACAGTTTGCGTTACGACGATACCATTCAGATCGGGCAGTGCCATATCTAACAAGAGGACATGAGGGTGAAGTTCATTGCAAAGCCGGATGGCTTCAGCACCGTTGACGGCCTCGCCAACCAGTTTCAGGTCATCAAACTCGGTGAGAAACATAGCTAAACCGCGCCGGACTACAGCATGATCGTCGGCGATCAAGACAGAAATCATGTTTGGTGTCTTTCTTATCGAGACTCAGCGTGAAACAGTGATTGTTGTACCGTGCTGAGGGGCACTGATCAGGTCGAAAGCTGCGCCGATCTCTTTGGCGCGTTCCTGCATGATGCTCAGGCCCAGATGTCCTTCAAGGTTGTGGTTGATGTCAAATCCACACCCATTATCCTGAATCTTTAGGGTAAAGTGTGCATCACCAACCTGTAACCAAACCCAGCTATGAGTCGCCCTGGCGTGTTTGACCACATTATTGAGCGCCTCTTGCACGATACGGTACAGCGCCATTTGCTCTGCGCAACTCAGAGAACCCGTGTCCTGAATATCCGATGTTATTTGAAGGCACGAATGACATTTCACCGACTCGATCAAGTCTTTGAGCCGCTGGCTTAAGTCGGCGGAGACTGTGATCTGGCCTACTGGCTGGCGAAGTTCAGTCAGTAATGCCCGCATTTCTGTCAACGCCGCGTAGGTCAGAGCGTGTAATTCGTCGAGGCTGGACCGTACCTGGTCTGGGTCACGATTCCAAATCTGCGGCAGCAATTCCGCCATGACATTCGCCGAAAATAGCGTCTGTGTAACCGAATCGTGCAGGTCGCGGGCAAGCCGTTGACGTTCTTCCAGGGCCGCGACTTTCTTTGCCTGCTGCTGCTCTTCATATGCCATCCGTTTGTATTTGATGAACAGTCCAATCTGGCTACCAATTGTCTCCAGAGTACGCATCAAATCCCGATCCGGCGTCAGAATCCGGCGGCTGAAAAAGGCCATTACGCCGACGATTTGGCCTTCAGCCTGGATCGGGATGCCGAAAGCTGCGTGCAACCCCTCACTTTCGGCAAGCGAAGCGCGCAAGAAATTTCTATCCACTACTACATCATTAATCCAGGCTGGCTTCTCGTCCGCCCATACACGCCCTGGCAAGCCCCAGCCCGGCCTAAATGTTATTTCCGGCCCGCTCTTGACAAAGGCGGGGAATCTCAGGGTGGGGTTGTGCCAGTTTGTCTCACAATACAACTGGCTGGCATCACGGTCAACGTGCCAGACTTCACCAAAATCCCAGCTAATGGTTTCGCAAATCGTCTGAAGAATGCGCGGAATAGCGACATTGAGTTCAGTGGAACAAGCAATTACCTGAGTGATAGCGTGCTGCAGGGCCTGATAGCGCTCGTAGTGATCAGTTTGCCGTTCTAACTCTCGCCGGCGACTGTTTAGGCGTTCGCTTTTGTGAATGATGCCATTGTTGAACACTGTTCTCTGCATTTGACCTGGACGGTGTAGAACAGCATATGTGTTGGTGATTGCCATTTCGTCCCTCAACCTGATACATCTACAATTTCTTGAACAGCAATGTTCGATATCTCTTGAGAACGCACTAAATCACGAGGACGAAGGCCACCTATGATGACAACAAGGCTTGAGGACACCGCCTTTCCTCTTTGCAACATATCAGTAATCGCCAACTAACTTTGCGGTAAATCATAATCTTTGGTCATCTCAATAGCATCGTATATTTTACCTAGTATGTTTTGCGGAGTTTTCGTGGGAATCGCTGAACCGACGTGAAGTCTTAAAGTAGGTAAAGAAATGTACGAGCTAAGTATTTGGTTGCGTCAAACGGCGCAGCATGAGGCGTGACATGGTGAGAGAAGGCCGGGTCTCCTCGGTCCTAGATAAGAGTGTGTATGAGGCGCTGGTGCAACCGCAGCCGAAGGAGCGGGATAGTCGCTTGAGGAATCTGGCCTTGATGGGGGCGCGCAGTGTGCAGACAGGACGGCTAGACGCCTATATTCGGCTGCATATCAAGAAGCCCAGTACCCCGCGTATGGAACGATTTTTGAACAATGGCACAGTGCGCGTGCGCCGGTGGTACGAGCCAGTGGCAGGCTGGTTGCTTCAAGCGGGCAGTGTGGCCGGAGAAATCGTGCTGGTCATCGATGGCCCGAAGGTCAGCACTCACCACGCCTGGTGCTGGTCGGTGACGCCTGTCGTCAGCGGGTGATTCCAGTGGTCTGGAGTTGGGTGTGCAGCAGTCGTGGTCACAGCACAACCCATCAGCTTGCAAATTGCCCTGTTGAGCTATGTGCGCAGCCTGCTGCCCATCGGGCTGACCGTAACGGATGTCGTCTACAGTGGTTCCCTCTTCACCGCCCGCTTTTATTTCTCCTGGCCCCCTTCAAATTAACAAAAACACCGACAGACAGGTTGACCTGTGAATCGTCTTGTGTTATCATACTTTTATAACTCCGCATCTGGGAACCGTCTCAGGAAGTTTTTCATCAACCGAAAGGTTTGGGGCTGATTAGCAGCCTTTAATTCCACTGTAGAATTCAATTTCCATAGCTAGGACCTCAACAACCATATATTGGCAACGTTGCGCCGTTGCGCCACTTTCCCCGGAGATTTTGTCAGACATGGATATAGCCGAACTGGAACAACAGACCCTAGACACCCTGCGTACTATGGCCCGCGACGCCAATATCGCAGGCTTCAGTCGCCTCAAGAAGCAAGACCTTGTGATCCGTCTGCTGCGCGACAAAGCCGAAAAGCAGGGTCATGAACTGCGCGGCGGTGTACTGGAAATCATCGACGAAGGTATTGGCTTCCTGCGCTCCGATCACTACCTGCCCGGCCCCGACGACATTTACGTGAGCCAGACGCAGATCAGGCGCTTCAACCTGCGAACGGGCGACATGGTGATTGGGCAGGTGCGCCCGCCCAAAGACTCGGAAAAATACTACGGGCTGCTCCGGGTCGAGGCGGTGAATACGCTTGACCCCGAAACCGCCAAGCACCGCCCCATGTTTGAGCAGTTGACGCCCATTTTCCCCGAAGTCCGCTTCAATCTCGAAACCAACCCGCGCATCCTCTCCACCCGCCTGATCAACCTGATCGCCCCGATTGGCAAGGGACAACGCGGCCTGATCGTCTCTCCGCCCAAAGCAGGTAAGACGACAGTTTTGAAGGAGGTCGCCAACGCTATCAGCCGCAACTACCAGGACGTACACCTGATGATCGTGCTGATCGGAGAGCGTCCCGAAGAAGTGACCGACATTGATCGCTCGGTGGAGGCCGAGGTCATCAGCTCGACCTTCGACGACCCGGTGACCAACCATGTGCGTGTGGCCGAAATGGCCCTGGAGCGCGCCAAGCGGCTCGTCGAAAGCAAACGGCACGTCGTCATCCTTCTGGACAGCATCACTCGCCTGACACGCGCCTACAACCTGACGGTGCCGCCGTCGGGCCGGACGCTCACCGGCGGCCTTGACCCCTCGGCGCTCTATCCGCCCAAGCATTTCTTCGGCGCGGCCCGTAACGTTGAAGAGGGCGGCTCGCTGACCATTGTGGCGACCTGTCTGGTCGATACTGGCAGCCGCATGGACGACGTGATCTACGAGGAGTTCAAGGGCACAGGCAACATGGAACTCCATCTGAGCCGCCGCCTGCAAGAGCGCCGCATCTTCCCGGCCTTCGACATTGAGAAGTCTTCGACGCGGCGTGAGGAATTGCTGCTTGGCCCGGACGTGCTGCAACGGGTCTGGACGATGCGCCGTATGCTCAGCCAGATGATGGCCGACCCGCCCAACGGTGCGGGCATGGGCCTGATCGGCGCAACGGAAGCCCTGATCAACCGGCTGCGCCAGACCGACACCAACGAGGAATTCCTGGAAACACTCGAAAAGTAGGGCCTTCGACTGTGCGGCCCTCTGCCAAAGCAGGATATTTCTGTTTCACACTTGCCGAGAGGAAACCCAATGCGCGCCACTCCGGAAGGAACGCTTCGCTACGCCCAGACTCAGCCGGAATCGCGGCGCACCAACTACCGCCAGACTGTCGATGGGTTGTGGGTGTCCTCGGTGGGGCTGGGGACGTATCTGGGCCAGCCCGACGACGCTACGGACGCCGCCTACCAATCAGCCATCTCGTGCGCGGTAGCGATGGGCTGCAACATCATCGACTGCGCCATCAACTACCGCTTCCAGCGCAGCGAACGGGCTGTCGGCGCATGGTTGAAGCAAGCGCTGGCGGAGGGCAGCGTCCGGCGTGACGAGGTGGTGCTTGCCACCAAAGGCGGTTTTGTGCCGTTCGACGGCGTGCAGCCGCCCGACCCCCGCAAGTGGACGTACCAGAACATGATCGCTACCGGGCTGGCCCATCCCAATGAATTCTGCGCCAATTACCAGCACTGTATCGCGCCCGCTTACCTCGACCAGATGATCGCGTGGAGTCGCCGCAACCTGGGTGTGGAGACTATCGACATCTACTACCTGCACAACCCAGAGACGCAGCGTATCTCCCTGAGTCACGACACCTTCCGGGCGCGAATGCTGGACGCTTTTGAGACACTTGAGGAAGCCGTCGAGAAAGGCTACATCGCCAGCTACGGCACGGCCACCTGGACAGCCTATCGCTGCGTGCCCGACACGCCCGATTACGTGTCCATGACCGAAATTGTGGGGCTGGCGATGGAAGTGGCGGGGCCGGATCATCACCTCCGGTACGTGCAACTGCCCTACAACCTGTTCATGACGGAAGCGTTCGCGCTCGAAAACCAGCAGGTGGGCGAGGCGTTTCTGAGCGCCATCGACGCAGCGGGCGAATTGGGCCTGACGGTGATGGTCAGCGCGCCGCTGATGCAGGGGCGGCTGGCAAACCCACTCATGCCGCAGTTGGCCGAAGTACTGACCGGACTGGACACCGACGCGCAGCGCGCCATCCAGTTCGCCCGATCCAGCCCGGGCGTGACGACAGCGCTCGTTGGCATGAAGGACGCCGATCATGTCCGCGAGAATCTGGCGCTGGCCGACGTGCCGCCGACTGAAGGCGAGACGATCCGGGGGTTGTACTCGGCGCGGTGAATACCTGGCGGCCTGGCCGGGAAAAGCCATCGTCCCCCTTATGGAGTCATCAGATGGCAGACTGAACCAGGGTGTACCCGTGCTGAATAAATCTGCTGCTACCCTGCACTTGTGATCTCAGATCGAACAATTTGGCGGAGGGGGTGGGATTCGAACCCACGGTGCAGGGTTACTGCACAACGCTTTTCGAGAGCGCCCCGATCAACCACTCTGGCACCCCTCCAATAGAATATTCAGTGTCGCTGGCCTTCGGCGCGCAGCCGGGCAAAAAAACTGACCAGCAGTGCCGCCGCTTCATCGGCCATCAGGCCCCGCTCAACCACGACGTGATGGTTCAGCATCGGATGGTTGAGCACATCCAACACGCTGCCTGCGGCCCCGGCTTTGGGATCGGCTGTTGCATAGACCAGCCGGGGCAGCCGTGCCAGCACCATCGCCCCGGCGCACATGGCACACGGTTCGAGCGTTGAGTAGAGCGTGACCCCATCCAGCCGCCAGTGCCGGATCGCGTGTGAGGCTTCTCGCAGCGCGATCATCTCGGCGTGTGCCGAGGGATCATGATCGACCTCGCGGCGGTTATGGCCGCGCCCGATCACCTGACCATCCAGAACTGCGACCGCGCCAACCGGCACATCGTCATGTTCGGCAGCGCGCGCGGCTTCTTCCAGGGCCAGGCGCATCCAGGCGTCGTCCATAATGGGCTTAGTATAGCATGTCGAAGGCCGGGTGTGAATAGGAAATTTCGAGCGAAGCCAGCGGTTGCGCGCCTCCGCTGCTGCTACCGCCTCAGACATCCTCGGATTCGAGCCAGTCTTTCATCGGTTCCAGCCAGTACATATCCCACCCTTCGTCGTGGCTGACACGCTCCTCGTCGTTGGGGAAGCGCGAATGAGTCAGGTGCACCTGTGTGCCCTTGCCGCTCGGATACAGTTCCCAGCGCACAATCGAATCCGCCCAGGTCGCGCGCCATTCGCGCTGCCGCCAGGTGTATTCCAGGAAGCCCGGCTTCTCGATGACCGTGAACGTGCCGCTGGTCTCCCCGCTGAAAATGGTGTAGCGGCCCCCTATCCGCAGATCAATCTTCACTGTGTCGTCGTTCATCCAATCGCTCATTACCTCAGCATTGGTGAGCGCAGCCCACACCCGGCCTATCGGGGCGTCGATCTTGATCGTCTTGTCAATATCGGACACGCTGCCTCTCCTTAGTGTACAGGACAAAAGAGTCGGAAACGGTTTGAGCTTTTTGGCATCTGGCCTTATCTTACCATGAGAGTGTGCCTTCGATCACCGGAACAACTTCGCCGCCGACACGGATCATGCTGATGTTGCCGGGCGTGCCGTCCACCTCGATCTCGATGCGGCTGGGCCGGCCCATTTCGATGCCCTGTTCGGCGCTGATGCGGGTCGTCGGTGAGGTAGCCGCGAGGATGCGATTCTCGACCAGATAGGCGCCCAGCCCGCCGCTGGCGCTGCCCGTCGCCGGGTCTTCGGGAACGCCCATCGCCGGAACAAACACCCGCGTATGCACCTGGGCGGCTGGAGTCTGCGTTTCCCGTGTGAAAACCATCACGCAGCCGTGTGTCGCCTGGGTTTCCGGGTCAAGTTCCGTGCAAAGCTGCATCAGCCCAGGCGTGTCCTGTTTCGCTGGATTCAACCCCTGAACGTCGGCCAGGGAACGGACAGGGACAAAGAGCTGGCGAATGCCCGTTGAAATGACCTGCACGGGCCAGTTCGTGGCCCGGATAGCCTGATCGCTCAACCCCAACACCCTTTCCAGTCGCGCCACCTGCTCGGCGCTGGCCGTGGAAACAAATTCTGGCTTCTGTTGATCCATGACCACCTTCGTGACTTTGCCTCCCTGCACGTGCAGCGCGGCGGCCCGGACACCGACCCCTAACTCGAGGCGGGCAACGGTGACAGGTTCCTGCAAGGGGATTTTGCCGAGCCGGGCCAGCGTCCAATGCGTGCCCACAACGGGATGCCCGGCAAAGGGCAGTTCATTCTCTGGCGTAAAGATGCGCACTCTGAAATTGGCCTCGCCAACAGTGGGCGGGAAAACGAAGGTGGTTTCGGACAGGTTCATCTCGCGGGCAATGCGCTGCATGGTCGGCGCATCCAGCCCGGCGGCGTCGGGGAAGACGGCCAGTGGATTGCCGCCAAAGGGCTGATCGGTAAACACGTCCACCTGGTAAAAGTCGTATCGGGGCATGATTGGGTACGGCTCCTGAGTGATGGTAGGGTTCCCCAGAAATATTAACAGACCGCTGCTTGTGCAGGGTGTGGTGTGATAAACTGACAGACACTGCCTCGCACGGAACACCTTGACAGACCTGGATGTTTGAGCCGATCTCAATTAAGTCGCTGCCTGTGGAGAGAAGGGAAAAGGGTCATGAAGACGTTCCACGTTGAAGCCTCCAGTGTGATCGATGCACGCCCGGAGGACATCTATGCTGTGATCTCAGACTATCGCGTTGGTCATCCCGCTGTCCTGCCCAAGCCGTACTTCACCGATCTGATTGTCGAAGAGGGCGGGCAGGGAGCCGGTACAGTGGCGCGTGTGTATATGTCGGTGTTCGGCAGGAAGTTCATCTATCACCTGGTTGTCTCGGAGCCGGAACCGGGCCGGGTCATCGCCGAGGCAGACACGGAGGTTGGGTTGTATACGACGTTCACGCTTGATCCACTGAACGGTGGCAGACAAACACGCATGACCATCGCTACAGATTTTCCGGCCAGGCCGGGGGTATCGGGCTTCGTGGAAAGGCTGATGCAACCGCCGTTTACCCGCCGCCTCTACCAGCAAGAAATGAAGAACATCGCCGACTACGTGCGCCAGCGCAGTTCGGCAGGGGTCAGTTAGGCGGGACCGCTGCCTGCCCAAACGCCCCAACGTCGTAGTTGACATGGCCGGATGGACATGGTATCATGCCGTTCATAATTGCATAACCTGACACTCTTATCCAGAGCGGTTGAGGGACCGGCCCTATGATACCGCGGCAACCCCCGAAGCGTCGGGAAGGTGCTAATTCCGGCAGAGGCAGACCCTGGAAGATGAGAGCAGCGTCGATGCGCACCGTCCTTCCCCTGTCACTTTGCAGTGAATAGAACCTTCGCTGGATACAAGAGGCGAAGGTTTTTTCGTGTGTGGTGAAGGGGACAGCGTGGCATTCCAACAGAACCCGGAGCGTGTGGCCCATTTCGAGGCGGCAGGCTGGCGTGCCTACTATGACCAGCAGTGGCTCAGGCTGCTGCGCCTGGTCGTGGCGCTGTGTCAGGAACAATTCCACATCCCTTTTCCGGTGTCGCTACTGGCTGCCTATTACGTGACGCGGGCCTCGATGGCGTGGGTTCCGCTTGACCACGACGAGCGCGTGGTTCGGCAGTATTACGAGAAGTTCTACCGGCTGGCGCGGCGCTATTCCGGGCTGCAATTTGACCCGGCACGGGTCGCGGCGCTGGAACTGCAATACAACGACGTTCACCGCCGGTTGTCGGGCAAGCCGGACAAAGCCGAGTTCATCGAAACCATGACCCAACTGCACAGCGCCATTTTTGGCATCTCGCCCGTGCAGGCCAGACCATCCGCCGAACTGCGCGTTCTCGCCAACAATACCGTCGATCTGATCACCAGCAAGACTTCCGCTGACCCAGAAGCGGACTGGGCAAAGCTCGAGGACTATCTGCGCCAGTGCTATCGCTCCATTCAGCGCGAAGTGGAGCGCGGCAAACAAGCAAGCTAAGGAAGAACTGGCACCTTGCCAGCCAGATCGGTTCGTTCGTGGAAAGCGACCCCTGTCGCAAGAGGAGCATCTGACTCGTGAGCAATAGCAATATCACTTTCATGCGTTCGCCCCGGTTTTTCTACACGTCAGAGTCGGTGACGGAAGGCCACCCCGACAAAATGTGCGACCAGATTTCCGATGCGGTGCTGGACGCTCTGCTCGCCAAAGACCCGATGTCGCGCGTAGCCTGTGAGACGGCGACCACCACCGGCCTGATTGTGGTGATCGGCGAGATCACCACCGAAGCCTATGTAGACATCGGAAACATTGCACGGGATGTGGCCCGCGAAATCGGTTACACACGCGGCAAATTCGGCTTTGATGCCGATACGTGCGGCGTGATCGTGTCGATCAAGGAACAGTCTGCCGACATTGCGCAGGGTGTGAACAGGGCGCTCGAAGCGCGCGAACTCTCCGATGACGAAATCGACGCTATCGGCGCGGGCGACCAGGGCATGATGATTGGCTTTGCCTGCAACGAAACGCCCGAATATATGCCACTGACCATCTCGCTGGCGCACAAACTCGTCCGCAACCTGGCCGCCGTGCGCAAGAATGGCACACTGCCCTGGCTGCGGCCCGACGGCAAGAGCCAGGTCACGGTTGAATACGAGTATGGCCGCCCCAAGCGCGTGGACACGGTGCTTGTTTCCACGCAGCACGCGCCGGAAATCACGCAGGAACAGATCCGCGAGGCGGTGATCGAGTGTGTGATCCGGCCCGTGATTCCGAGTGAGTTGCTTGATCGCAACACGAAGATTTACGTCAACCCAACCGGGCGCTTCGTGACGGGTGGCCCGCTGGGCGACGCCGGATTGACGGGGCGCAAGATCATCGTCGATACCTATGGTGGCATTGCCCGTCACGGCGGCGGCGCGTTCTCCGGCAAGGACGCCACGAAGGTAGATCGCTCGGCGGCATACATGGCCCGTTACATTGCCAAGAATGTTGTCGCGGCGGGGCTGGCGGATCGCTTTGAGTTACAGGTATCCTACGCCATTGGTGTGGCGCACCCGCTCTCGCTGGCGGTGGAAACCTTTGGCACGGGCCGCGTGGACGATGCCGTGATCGAAAAGTTGATCCGCAAGCATTTTGACATGCGTCCGGCGGCCATCATCCGCGACCTCGACCTGCGCAAGCCCATCTTCAAGCAGGTGGCAAAGTACGGCCATTTCGGGCGCGACGATCTCAACGTCCGCTGGGAGCAAACCGACAAGGCTGCTATCTTGCGCGAAGAAGCGGGGCTGTAACACCGAGCCTTACGATTACCTCACCCCGTCCCCTCTCCGCCAGCGGTTCGCGCGCTGACCCTTTCGAGTTTGGGCATTGTTTTGCCTCACCCCCAACCCCTCTCCACGCTGGTGGAGAGGGGCGTCTTCGCCTCTTGGTTCCCCCTGGCTGCCGGCGGAGAGGGGTCAGGGAACGAGGTAAGGTCAATGTCAGGGGGCGGAGTCTGCTGGCAGAGGGGAACCGCCTGACATACCTGGCGGGTTTGGGACCTCGCCGGCCCTGTGGCGACGGTGCCGGGAGATCGGCCCGCGTTTTATCCACTTCTCAGATCGCCCGTTTTGGTATTGTGCTAAGATAAAGATTGAATCGGACTCGATACCGGGGTCAATTTTCATCGTCCGTTCAAGTGGTCTGAGGTGTGTCATGTTATCTAGAGGTAAGCATCTATCCGTTCTGGTCGTCCTTGTCATCACTCTCGTCGGTTTGCTGGGCACAACTGCACCGTCCCACGCCAGCGCCTCTACCATCAACGGCTTCTTCGCCGACTGCGAGCGTTTTTCGGTGGATGTGACGATGCAGGGGATCACCAATGATGGCGGGGGCTTTGATAAATTCCGCTATATGGTAGTCGATGGCGATGGCAACACGCTCTATGCCGAAGATTCGGCCCGCCAGACCGGTATTTCGGATCGCTCGGCGATCCTCGACCTGGCCTATGATGAAAACATCGGTGCACGTCCTGTTCAGAACCCGATCACCTTCAAGGTCATTGATCTGGACGGCAATGCGCGGCCCGGCGCTGTGCTGCGCGAGGCGACGTACAATGCAGCTTGCCTGTCGGTATCGGACAGCGCGAATGCGCCCGACAATTTCCTGTCCCTGGTCAGGACTGAAGGCAAGCTCCTGGAAAACACCACGCTCTACTATGCACCCGGCTACCAGTATCCAACAGGTGCGCGGGCCTTTAAGGGCGATAAACTCAGCATTGTCTATCGCAGCAACGACGACCAGTGGATCGGGGCGCTGATCAGTCCGCACGATATGATCTGGGTTCCGGCTGGCGCCATCGACGTGGCTTTGTTTGGCCTGCCTATCCAGCCCACGCGAATCGATCCCAGCCAGCAGGTGACGGGCGCGATCATCCCGACAGGCAACCCGGTTGGGACGGCGCGAGCGCTCTACACGGTGCGCCTGCGTGCAGGGCCTTCGATCCGCTTCCCCACCCTGACGCGCATTCCGTTTGGCTCGACAATAACCGTCTATGGGCGGAACGCCTTCCGAACGTGGTATAAGGTGTCCTTCAACGGCCTCGTCGGGTGGGTCTCGGCTCCCTTTGTCCGGTTGATCGACATTAGCAGCCGTGCCCTGCCCATCGTGCAGTAAGGTTGACCTCACGGCCTGCCCTCTCCGGGAGCGCGGGGGAGCGGTGAACAGCCGATTGGGAAAGCCCCTCGCCCACATGGGGCGGGGGATTCGGGGTGGGGCCATACATCCTGTGGCAATCGCAACGTGCTTGACCCAGCACTGCCGCTGTGGTATTCTGTTGCACCTGTAGGCTGCGCCATAAACTCGGAAGCACCGCCCTGATCCGGCAGCCAGATGAGCATCTTGGGAAGTGACAATAGTCGCAGCGCGGAAGGATGCTTCCGTCCCGTATGGGCGGGAGCATTTTGTTTTGGAGACGAACCCTGCATGACCACCAAGCCGGTGACCTACCTGGTACGGGCTGCTACGCCCGCCGATACGGAAAAGATTCTCGCACTCTGGCAGGAGGCGGCGGATATGCTCGCCAACGCCGACAAACGCTACCGGTTCGCGCCCGATGCCGTGACACGTCGGCAATCTCTGCTGCGCGAATGGTTGGAACGGCCAGACGTAGCTGTCTTTGTGGCGGAAAGCATGATCAAAGAGGGTCACTTGCTCGGCTACATCGTCGGCTCGGTGGTCGAGAATCTGCCAACGCTGCTGCCCGAGAAGCACGGCTACGTCAGCGATCTGGCGGTGGATGCGCATGGTAAAGCCGGCGGGATCGGGCGGAACTTGTTCGAGGCGCTCAAAGGCTGGTTCCGAGATCGGGGAGTGACCCACGTCGAGGCGCGCGTGCCGCATCGCCATGCCGTCGCTCAGGCATTCTGGCGCGCGCTCGGCGCAACTGAATGGTACGAACACCTGTGGCTCAAATTGGAATAGCTGAAGTGCCAGAGGCACTATAAAACAAGCTATAACAAATGTGTACATTTTCTGACAAGCGGATCGCGGGTTTAGGATTAAACTGAAGGCTGAAAGCGGAGTGCTGGCACGGTGACGAAGGCAATCCGGCGCATTACCAACTGGCTCGGCCCGGCGAGGGCGCGCATCATCTTTGTGCTGCTGGCTGTGACGGGCCTGGGCAGCCTGATGTTGAATGCCGTCGGCACGAATGTGCCCTGGGTTGCGCCCGTACAGTCCGGTTTGCTGGTCGCCTTCCTGTTTGGCACGGCAGTCACCGTGCTGACGCGGTACTCCGCCGACGAACGGCGGCAGGTTGGGTTGGCCGTCATCCCTGCGCTGGTCGCCGTGTCGCTCGGCCTGATGTTCCCCTCGCTGCTACTCTTTTTCGCGCCGGTGGGCATCGGCTGGCTGTTGATCGCCTTGATCTCGATGCGCGGGCGTGTCCGCCGTGAGTATCAGGCCGCGATCAAACACATGCGCAACGGGCAGTACAACGAAGCTATCAAGGTCATGTCCGATCTGATCAAGGAGGAGCCAGAAAACCCTGAACATCGCCGCTTCCGTGCCGAGCTGTACCGCCTGTCCGGGAAGATCCGGAAGGCGCGGGCCGATTACGAAAAGGTCATCGAGCTAACGCCGGATTCTGGGGTGGGCTACAACGGGCTGGCCGAGGTGTACTTGCAGGACGGCGAATTCCAGTCCGCGTTGGGTTACGCCAAACAGGCGCTGGTACTGGAGCCGGATCAGTGGGTCGCCCCATACAACCTGGGCATGATCGAGGATCGGCTTGACCTGTGGCCGGAGGCCATTGAACACTTGCAGCGGGCGCTCCAGGTGGGCGTGCCGGATAGCCGCCACCGCTTGCTGATCCATCTGTGGCTGGCGCGTTCGTATTACCGGCTGGGCCAGACCGCCGAGGCCGAGGCCGAAATCCGCAAGTTGAAGCGCGAGCAGGGCGGTTTGCAGGAATGGAAAACGATCTTTGAAAGCGAAGAAGCTGCCGTATTGCGCGATGTGCTGCTGGCCGACGTGCTGCTGGCCGAAAAGCTGGCCGAGGGCGAAACGTCGCTGGATGCGTTGGCAAAGGTGGCCGAGCCGTGACCCGCAACCGCTTGCTGGCCGTCATCGGGCGCTTGCCCGCGCTGGCACTGCTGCTGGGGCTGCTGGTCTTTGGCCTGGGCATCGCCCTGCAATATCTGTTCAACCGCAAGGTCGTAATGACCCTGGACGGTTCGGACGCTTCGCCGTTCATCCCGATAGCGCTGGGCGGCCTGTGTATCGCTTCGCTCACCCTGGTCGGTTGGTTCGCCGGGGTTGGCTATATGCTGGCACGGCAGACTCGCCGGCATGGTGCGGACTATGGACAGGCCTATGAGTTGATGGACGCTTACCAGTTCGGAGAGGCCATCCCGCTCCTGGAACACTCTATCGCCAGGGGCAAGGAGTCGGTTGAAGTGCTGACCCTCCTGGCGCGGGGTTATGCCTACACCGGGAAATATTCGAAGGCGCACCGGGCCATTGAGCGAGCAATCGAGTTGTACCCCAATAACGGCACGCCATATCTGACGCTGGGCCTGATCTTCCAGTTGGAGAGCAACGACGAGCAGGCCATCAGCGCCTTGCAGGCCGGGGTCGCGCTCGATCCATCGCCGATCAACTGGGCCGATCTGGGGCTGCTGATGGTCATGGCCGGGCAAACGCAGGAGGCGCTGCCCATTCTGGAAAAAGCCAGCCAGGAGCCGCTGCCCGCGCCGCACGCCGTTCGGGTCTATTACCACCTGATGCGCCTGTACAGGCAGGCGGGCGATGCGGCCAGAGCCGAGAGTGCCGCGGCCAAGATGATCAGCGCGATGGATGGACTGGCAGCCTGGGAATATGAACTGAATGCAGTCAAGGGAACAGGCTACGGCCAGCGCCTGATCCGCGAGGTGCAGGGCATTACCCGAGCGATCAAGGAGCTGGGCGCAGCGCACGCTGCGCCCTGACAAAAGGTCGGGCCGTCCGCAGGTGCAAAGCGCGGCGTCTTGCCGTCGGAACAGAGCCATTTATCCCGAATTATCAGGAGGTTGACGTGACCGAAAACCGAACGTCGGGAAGGATATTTCGCAGTCCGATTCTGCGCCTGGTTGTGTTGGCGCTGGTGGCCGTCGTCTTGCTTTTCGTCATTTCCAACATCGCCATCCGGGTCATGAAGGCGCAGCGCAACCAGCCCATCGACTTCACGGTTTATCCCAATGCCACGCTCGTCACCAAAAGCGCCGGCCCGCAGTCGGATTCGCAGACCTACTCGACCACCGACTCCCCGCAGCAGGTCTTGAACTACTATTCCGATCACCTGAGCAAAGACGATGGGAATGGCTGCCAGAAGATTTACCTGGGCAAGCAGGCATCCGAAGAACTGGGGCAGTACGCAGGGCGCTGTGTCGTCAGCAACTCGCTGCTGGACGCCGGGCAACTACTGGCAATCAAGATCGACTACGTGCGGGATACTGACGGCAAATCCGGCAAGACCATCATCCAGATTGATCGCTCATGGGGAGGCTAAACATTGGCTGATACGGATCTGCCTGAGAACGAGCAGTCTGAAAGCTCCCAGCAGGGCGAAGGGCTACCCCTCTGGATGCCGCTGGCCGGGCTGGTCATTGCCTTTGCGTTCGCGGTCTTCGTCGGCATTCGCGTTTGTCCAACCCTGTCCGGGGTGGTTCTGCCGCCCAGCGCGCCCGTCCCTGCCACCGGAACGATCACGCTCCTCAAGCATGAACAAAAGGGAACCGGCCTGGACGAATGGCTGTACGGCTCTGATCAAAAAGGCTGCGACGTGGCCCGCTTTTACGAACAGCGCTTGAGCGACTGCACCTACGACCCGGACTCAAACTGCGCCTCGCCTGCTGGTACGCAGCCCATCCTGACAACCGGCCAACTGGTGGTGCAGTGTTCAGGCACGGATACCTTTGGAGCCTATAAAGTGCTGTGGACTGTCTATGTCTCGACAGGCTACAGCGAGGGAGGACAGACACACTTCCGCGTCATCCGCGAAGTCGCAAGTTAAGTCGCCCGGAGTTCGGACAATTTACCTCGCCCCCTTGCCCCCTCTCCGCTTCGCAGAGAGGGGGATTTGATCATACCCGCAATCCCTTCCTGACTCCCCTCTCCAACTGGAGAGGGGTCGGGGGTGAGGTCAAGACACCGTTCACAGCGAGGCGGGGGTGAGGTAAAATATCCCAATTCCTTCTGTCGATGTAGTACCAGGAAGCACAGAGGCTCATGAAATTTCGCGCAGTGTCGTCCCGTGTGGACATCCCCAAACTGGAAGAAGAACAGCTTGCCTTCTGGCGCGAGAACAAGGTCTTCGAGCGTACCCTGGAAGGGCGTGAAGACCGTCCGCGCTATGTGTTTTACGAAGGCCCGCCCACGGCCAATGGGCGGCCCGGCATTCATCACGTCCTGGCGCGTGCCTTCAAAGACCTGTTTCCGCGCTACAAGGTGATGAACGGCTTCTACGTGCTGCGCAATGGCGGCTGGGATACGCACGGTCTGCCCGTCGAGATCGAGGTCGAAAAGGAACTCGGCCTCAAGCAGAAGCGCGACGTAGAGGCTTACGGCATCGCCAGATACAACGAAAAATGCCGCGAGAGCGTGCTGCGCTACGTCGGCGATTGGGAACGGCTCACGGAGCGGATGGGCTTCTGGGTGAACCTGGAAAACGCCTACATCACCTTCAGGAACGAGTACATCCAGAGCGTCTGGTGGATTCTGTCCCAGTTCTGGGATAAGGGCCTGCTCTACCAGGACTACAAGATTGTACCGTACTGCACGCGCTGCGGCACGCCCCTGAGCAGCCACGAACTCGACCTGGACGCCTACCGCGACGTGGACGATCCAAGCATCTACGTGCGCTTCAGGCTCAAAGATGAGCCGAAGACTGCTTTCCTGGTGTGGACGACGACCCCCTGGACGCTGCCCGGCAACGTGGCGCTGGCCGTCGGCAAAGACGTGGACTACGTGATGGTCGAGGGGCCAGCCCAGTACGGGCCGGAAGGCGCGACGGAACGTCTGATCCTGGCCGAAGCGCTGGTCGGCAAGGCGCTCAAAAACCCGGAGCAGTACACCGTCGTCCGCAGGATGAAGGGATCGGAACTGTTCGGGCAGCACTACGAACCACTCTTCAAGTTCATGCCCGTCGAGCAGGATTACTGTTACGTGGTCGATGGCAGCAGTTTTGTAAGCACCGAGGATGGCACGGGCATCGTCCACATGGCCCCGGCCTTCGGCGCGGACGATATGGAAGTCGGGCGCGCCTACAACCTGCCGACGCTGATGACCGTCAAGCCGGACGGTACATTTGTGGATGCGGTCAAAGATTGGGCGGGCGTTTACGTCAAGAAAGCCGATCCGCAGATCACCCGGCACTTGCAGGAGCGACACCTGCTGTACCGCTCCGGGACGTACCGGCACAGCTACCCGCACTGCTGGCGCTGCAAGACGCCGCTGCTGTACTACGCCCGCGAGACGTGGTACATCCGCACGACTCAGTACCGCGATCTGCTGATGAAGCTGAACGACACGATCAACTGGGTTCCCGAACACATCAAGACCGGGCGTTTTGGCTCGTGGCTGGCGAACAACAGGGATTGGGCGCTTGGACGCGAACGCTACTGGGGCACGCCGCTGCCCGTCTGGGTCTGTGACAACCACGACTGCCGCCACAAGGACTGCATCGGCAGCATCGAAGAATTGAGCCGGGCCAGTGGCAAGGATCAGAGCAATCTGGACCTGCACCGGCCCTACGTGGACGAAGTGACCTGGCCGTGCCCGGCCTGTGGCAAGGGTACGATGCGCCGCGTTCCGGAACTGATCGATGTGTGGTTCGACAGCGGGGCCATGCCTGTTGCGCAGTGGGGCTACCCCTTCAAGAACCAGGAGTTGTTCAAAGATCAGTTCCCGGCGGACTACATCTGCGAGGCGATTGACCAGACGCGCGGCTGGTTCTACAGCCTGCACGCCATCTCGACACTGCTCTTTGAGTCGGTCAGCTACAAAAACGTGATCTGCCTGGGCCATATCCTGGACGGCAACGGCAAGAAGATGTCCAAGAGCCTGAAGAACATCGTCGATCCCTGGGAGATCATGGATGCCTACGGCGCGGATGCAACCCGCTGGTACATGTACACGGCCAGCCCGCCCGGCGACAGCCGCCGCTTCTCGAAGGATCTGGTCAGCGAGGTGATCAGCGGCTTCTACCTGACGCTGTGGAATACCTACAGCTTCTTCGTGACCTACGCCAACCTCGACGGCTTCGAGCCGACGCAGCCCGCCGTGCCCGTCGCCGAGCGCGACGAACTGGATCGCTGGATTCTGGCCGAACTGCATCATCTGGTGCAGGTCGTGACCCAGGCTTACGAGCATTACGACGTGACGCAAGCCACGCGGCCTGTCCAGGCCTTTGTCGAAGACCTGAGCAATTGGTATCTGCGCCGCTCGCGCCGTCGCTTCTGGAAGACGGTCAGTGACCGGGACAAGCTGGCGGCCTACCAGACACTCTACGAATGCCTGGTTACGGTCTCGAAGCTGCTGGCCCCGGCCATGCCCTTCCTGTCCGAGGCGATGTACCGCAACCTGGTGACGACCTTCGACAGCGCCGCGCCGGACAGCGTGCACCTGGCGCAGTGGCCGCAGGCCAACCCGGCCCTGATCGACCAGCGCCTGATGGACGAGATGGGGCTGGTCAAGCGGCTGGTCAGCCTGGGACACGCGGCGCGCAACAGCGTCAACATCAAGGTGCGCCAGCCGCTGGCCGAGGCGACCTTTGCCGTGCGCACGCCCGCCGAGGCGAAGGCCCTGCGGGCGCTGGCCTATACCGTTGCCGAGGAGTTGAACGTCAAGACCGTAAGCGTGATGGAATCGGCGGGTGACATGATCCGCTATAGCCTGAACCCGCTCCCGCAGAAGCTCGGCAAGCGGCTCGGCGCGAACTTCCCGAAAGTCCAGAAGATGCTGCGCGAAGGCTCGGAGGCCGAAGTCACCAACTGGGCGCGGCTGCTGCTCGATGGGCAAAACGTGCAGCTTGGCATCAACGGCCAGACCATCGAACTCACACCGGAAGAGGTCGAAGTACGGCGCAATGCCTCGGAAGGCTACGCCGTCTCCGAGGAGAACGGCTATGTGGCGGCGCTGCGCACCGCGCTGACCGAGTCGCTGCTCATGGAAGGGCTGGCCCGCGAGGCCGTGCGCCGTATCCAGTTGATGCGCCGTGACGCCGACTACGCCCTGAACGATCACATCGCCGTGACGTACCAGGCCAGCGAGCGGCTGGCAAAGGCGCTGGAAGCCAACGGCGATTACGTGCGCGCCGAAACGCTGGCCGACGCGCTGACTGCTTCGGACGCACCGCAAGGGGATCGCGTCGACACCTTCGAGTTCGACGGCGAGCGCGTGACCTTCGGCATCAAGCGGATCTAAATGGCTGTGCAGGGCGATCAAAAGCGCGCAGAAGTCTGGGCCTCTGGCGCGGCCTACGAACCCTACGTAGGGCGCTGGAGCCGCCCGGTGGCGCGTGAATTCCTGGCGTGGCTGGCAATTCAACCGCAAGGCTGCTGGCTGGACGTGGGCTGCGGCACGGGCGCATTGACTCAAACGATCCTTGAGGTAGCCGATCCCGCCGAGGTCAAAGGTGTGGATCGCTCCGAGGGGTTTGTGGAGTACGTCCGACAGCAGACGCCGGACAGTCGGGCCAGCTTTGAGGTGGGCGACGCCCAATTGCTGCCCGTTGGGGATCGGCGCTACGATGTGGCCGTTTCCGGGCTGGTGCTGAACTTCGTGCCGCAGCCGGAACGCATGGTCGCCGAAATGAAGCGCGCAGTCAGGACAAATGGCAGGGTCGCGCTCTACGTCTGGGACTACGCCGGGCGAATGGAACTGATGCGCCACTTCTGGGATGCCGCCGCCGCGCTTGATCCGGCGTCTGGGGAACTGGATGAGGGACGGCGCTTCCCAATCTGCAAGCCGGAAGCCCTATTGGAACTATTCCACTCGACTGGCCTCAAAAATGTCGAAACTTGCGCCATCGACGTGCCAACCAGATTCCGGGATTTCGACGATTACTGGACACCGTTCTTAGGCGCGCAGGGGCCTGCACCCGGCTACGTGATGTCGTTGACCGAGGAGCGCCGTGCAGTTTTGCGTGATCACATTCGGGCCAGGCTCCCCATCCGGCCCGACGGCTCGATTCAGCTCATCGCCCGCGCCTGGGCGGTACATGGCAGTGTGAGTTGAGTTTTCCCCGATTCGTCCGGCAGCGCCGCGCCGCCTTCGTCCTTATCGGCCTTCTGGCGCTGCTGATCCTCATCTACCTCCCCACGCTTCTCACGCAAGTTACGGGCGACGGCGATTCGTACCTGAACGACGTGGGCGAATTTCAGGTGGCGCTCAACGTCTGGGGCACGGTACACGCCACCGGCTACCCGCTGTTCCTGATGATCGGCAACGTGGTCGTGGCGGCATTGCGCGCGATTGGTGTGCCCGCCGTGACCGCGCCGTCGCTGTACGCGCTGCTGTGGGGCCTGGTCGCGCTCGGCATTTTCTACGCGCTGGTCTTACGACTCACGCGAAGGATCGAGATTGCCGCCGTGACGACGCTGCTGCTCGGCCTGACGCGCTCGGTGTGGGTGCACAACGTCATTGCCGAGGAGTACGCCATGAACTCGGCCATCGAGCTAACGCTGCTGGCGATGGCGCTGTGGCCGCCCGGTGTGACTGCGCAAAACGTCCGCAGGCGGGTATGGTGGCTGGCCCTGGTCGGCGGAATCGGCGTGTTCCACCACCGCACCGTGATCCTGATGGCTCCCGGTTTGCTGTGGGCGGTGTGGCCCGCGCTGCGCAGTCAGGGGCAGCGCCTGTGGACAACGCTCGGCGTGGCACTGCTGATCGGGCTGGTCGGCTTTCTGCCGTACCTCTATCTGCCGGCGCGGGCCTGGGCACACGGCGATTGGGTCTACGGCGACCCCGGCACGTTGTCCGGCTTCTGGGATCAATTCACGGGCAAAGAAGCCTCTCACCTGACGCATTTGCCTGTCGATGGGCAGGCGTGGCTGAACGACATCGGCGACACCTTTAGCATCCTGATCGCCGAACTGACGCCGATCCCGGCCCTGGCCTGCGCCATCGGTCTGGCGGTTGCTACGACATTATCTCGCTTCCGCAGGGAAGCCCGGATTGTGTTCTGGTGCATCCCCGGCTATCTGCTGTTCCTGTTCGCGCTGCATCAGGTCGTCAAGCCCCAGGCCGTCGCCATGCCAATCGTCATCTTCCTGGTGCTGGAACTGGCCTTCGCGCTGGAAGAGATGCGTTTACCTCACCCCCTTACCCCCTCTCCGCTGGGCAGAGAGGGGGAAATCGAAAAGACTGCGCCGCACGTTGACTCCCCTCTCCACCAGAGTGGAGAGGGGTCGGGGGTGAGGCGAAATCAGGTTATTGTCATCCTGATCGGTCTGCTTCTGGCCGCGTTGCCCGCCCTGACACACTTCGATTACGTCTATCACCTGACCCGCCGCGACACCGGCCTGAACATGATCGCACTGGCAAGCCAGACGCCGCGCGACGGCGGCAAAGCGATCTTTATGCTGCCCTGGGGACCGCGATTCCACGCCGTCGCCTTTTCCAGGTACGTGACTGGAGAAAATGCTGACCTGCCCATCGTCAGCCACAACGCCGACTTTGGCGCGCTGGCAGCACAGGGCAGCGTCATTTACACCTCGAAAGACACCTTCTACCAGTTCCCGCTCAGTTGGTGGGACAGCCGGATCGGGCGGGCCTATCTCTCCTCGGCTGCCGATGGGCTGGTTGCCGTTCGCCGCGCGCCGCTGACCGAAAAACCCACCGCTGCGGCCATTGATGTGGCGCACGGCGTCGTCCTCCATCACGTCGGGATATGCCTGTCCGGTACAGCCATTCACCTCACCATCAGTTGGGGCGCGCGCCAGATGCCGGACGCCGATCTGAGCGTCTTTGTGCACCTGCTCGGCGGCGACAGGATGATCGCGCAGGCCGACAGCAGTGCCCCCGTCTACGGTTGGTATCCGACCTCGCGCTGGTCGGCGAACGAGGTGGTCTACGACAACTACCTGCTGCCCCGCTTGCCGGAAGCGACTGCCGTTTCATTCGGCATGTACGAGCAGCCCGCGCCCGGCCAGTTCGTCAACTACGGCACGCAGAATGTGCCGCTGCAAGGCGTGCCAGCCTGTCCGTAACCTCGCGCACCAAAGTGTGAACTGGTTCACACTCCCGGCGGGAAAAATCCTCTAGACTGAGGCGTGCCGCCGAATATTCCAGGCGCTTGCACCTTGTCTCGTGCCGAAGGAGGTCACTTATGCCGTCTTACTACTGGCGTTTTGATCGCGGACGATTGGTGATCATGGCGCTGCTCATAGGCGTCAGCCTGCTGATGCCGCTGGCCGGAGCCAGCGCGTTGCAGGGCGCGACGCGCTATCCAGGGCCAACCAATTCCGGCCCCATCGCCCTCAGTGCCGACGGGTCGCTGCTGGCGTCGGTCAACCCCGATAACAACAGCGTGTCGCTTTTCGACGTGAACAACGACAAGAACCAACTGCTGGGCGAGATCCCGGTGGGCAAGGAGCCAAACGGCGTGGCGATGACCCCCGACGGGTCGCAGGTCTACGTTGCCAATACGGTTGATGGCACAGTATCAGTGCTCAAAGTGGATCGCGGCGCCAACCCGCCTGCGTCCGTCGTCGCCACTGTACAGGTCGGCACGGAACCGTATGGCGTCGCCAGCACGCCTAACGGCACGAAAATCTACGTGACCAACGCCCGCTCCAATTCGGTCAGCGTCATCGACACCCAGACGAACAAAGTGCTGACCACCATCACCGGGATCGGCCCGGCGACGGGCGGTGAGCCGCGCGGTATCGCCATCACCAACAACGGCAACGACTCAGACACCGACGAGACGGTCTACGTCACCAACTTCTATTCGTTCGCCACCAACAAACTGGATGGCGAGGACGACGCCAAGACCGGGCTGATCACCAAGATTAGCACTCAGGAAGACACGGTTTCGGGCCAGATCGTGCTCAAGAACCTGGCCGATACGGGCTTCAAGGCTACTGCGGATGCCATCGCCAGGCAGGAGTCGAAGGAGAAAGAAAAGGACGGCAAAACGCCCAAAGCCACCATCGTGACGGGCGCGTATCCAAACCAGATGCAGGCCATTGCCATCAAGAATAATTTCGCCTATCTGCCCAACACGGGCGCCTCGCCGAACGGCCCCGTCAAGTTCAATGTCAACACGCACGCGCTGGTCAGCGTCATCAACACCAGCACCGGGCAGGACGCCGGGCAGACCATCAATCTGCACAAGGCCGTCGCCTCGCAGCCGGAGGGGACGCGCAAGCTGTTCCCATCCATCCCCTGGGCCATTGCCTTCAAAACCAAAGAGAACGTCGGCTACGTGGTCAGCGCGGCCAGCAACATTGTCGTGAAGATCGCTGTTGATCCGGGGACGGGCGCGCCGGTGGTGCAGAATAACCCCACCGACAAGCGCGTGATGGACATCCCCGTCGGGCGCAACCCGCGCGGCATTGTCATCAACAGCACCGACACACGGGCCTACGTTATGAACGCCATCTCGCACGACATCACGGTCATCGACCTGACGCGCTTCCCGGAACAGGTGCTCGGCACGATGCGCTCTGCGCCGCTGCCTGCGCCAGGTTCACCCGAAGAACTGGTCTATACCGGGAAGGAACTGTACAACACTTCCGTTGGCGAGTTCGAGAACAGCGCGGGCAACATGTCAGCGGATGGTTGGGGCGCGTGCGCGGCCTGCCACCCATTCGGCCTGAGCGACAACGTGGTGTGGATATTCGGCGCCGGGCCGCGCCGCACCATCTCGCAGCACCAGGACTTCGCAGGCGGCGTGCAGCGTGCCCTGAACTGGTCGGGCATCTTTGACGAAGAACAGGACTTCGAGGGCAACATTCGCGGCACTTCCGGCGGCAAGGGTCTGCTATTCAAGCAGGATGGCAGTGCCCTGGAAGACAACGCAAAAATCGCCGGTCTGCCGGTTGGCAACCCACCGGGCTTCCCGAACTCGGCGCGTCCACAACTCAAGGTGCGCACGCCGAGCGGGGGGCTGGTCAATGCCTGGGACGCCATTGTCGCCTACGAAAAGACGATCCGCGCCCCGATCTCGCCCCTGAGCAAGAGCGATGATCCAGACATCAAGGAAGGACGCGCCATCTTCACACGGAATAACTGCCAGTCCTGTCACGGCGGGCCGAAATGGTCGAAGAGCGCGCTGACCGCCATTCCTATCACGCCCGGTGAAGTGAAGGGCGGCCAGATCATCGCTCAGTTGACCAACGTCGGCACGTTTGACCCTAAAGTCAAGAATGAAGTGCGCGCCAACGGCCAGCCGCCGCTGGGCGCGGATGGGTTTGTCCCGCCCTCGTTGATCAGCGTCTTCGCCTTCCCGCCATACTTCCACAACGGCTCCGCCGACACGCTGGACGCAGTGCTCAGTGACAGGTTTATCACACACCGTTCCGCCGGAACAGGCGGCGTGGACGGGCTGCAAGACCCGGAAGATCGGCGCAAGCTGGTGAAGTTCCTGCTCTCCATCGACGCCTCGACGCCGCCGATTGCGCCGTAGGAATAGATCAACACCCTGGGCTTCAGCGTCGGGCATCGAATTGTTTGAGAGTCGCCCGCTGGTAAAGCACCGCGATGATGACGCCCAATAGGCACAGCGCAGCGCAGGTAAACAGGGCGGCAGGAACACCCAACAGATTGGAGAGGACGCCGATCAGGAAGCCGCCGATGGGCGTGCTGCCCATGAACAGCAACACGTTCAGACTCATCACGCGGCCTCGCAGCGCATCGGGCACGGTCAGTTGCAGGAGCGTGTTGGAGGTGGTGGAAAAGATAATGCCGGAAATACCCAGCGCAATCAGCAGCACTGCCGACAGCGCAAAGACAGGGGTGAGGGCCACTGCGCCGAGCAAAATGCTGAACGCCGCAGAACCCAGGATCAAGCGCCGGGCGGTCACGTTCCGCGCATAAGCCACGCTCACTGCCGCGATCAGCGAACCGATGCCGAAGAATGACGACAGCGCTCCAAAGCCATTCGCGTCCGTCTTCAGGACGTAATTTGCCAGCAGGGGCAGCACCATGCTGAAGTTGTAGCCGAACGTTCCCAAAAACGCGATCACGATCAGCACGAACAACACGTTGGGAGTGCGCCAGGAATAGGCCAGGCCCTCGGCCAGTTGTTTCCGCACCGAGCCGGTGGCTGAACGCTCGGCTGGAAACATCGCTGCCTGATCGAGTCGGAGCAGCACCCACACGACGGGCACGAAGCTGATTGCATTCAAGAACAGGGCGGGCGCTACGCCCAGGCTGGCGATGAGCAGGCCCGCCACTGCCGGGCCAATAATGCGTGCCGTGTTGAACACGACGGAATTCAGCGCTACCGCGTTCACCACTTCGTCGCGGCCCACCAGTTCCACGACGAATGCCTGCCGTACCGGGTTGTCGATGGCGCTGATCGTGCCCTGGATGAATGCCAGGACAAAGATGTGCCAGAGCTGGATCGCACCGGTTGCGACCAGCAGCCCAAAGACGGCGGCCTGGATGAGCGCGGCGCTTTGCGTCAGGATCACGGTTCGCTGCCTGGGAAGGCGATCCGCGATCACGCCACCGTACAGCGCCAGCAGCGTCACAGGCAAAAATTGCAGCGTCGTCACCAGCCCCAGCGCAACCGGCGAATTGGTCAATTGCAGCACGAGCCAGGCCTGCCCGGTTGTTTGCATCCAGCTTCCCGTCATGGAAATGACCTGGCTGATGCTGTACTGGCGATAATTGCGTATCCGCAGCGAGCTAAAGCCACGCGCCAGCCAGGGCGGGAGTGCGATCCGCCGGACAAGGGGAGTGGTTGTCTGGGCAGTGCCGCGCGCGGCAATGATGCGTGTTTCCGGTTTAGTGGTCGTCATCGGCATATGAGTCCTCGTCACCCATCAACACCCGGCGCAGGGCAGATAGGGCGATCCGCACAGCAGCTATCTCTTTGGCCGTCAGTCTTTCCATCAAAGGAACCAGACGCCGCAGCATTCGCTCCTGAGCGTGCTCGTAGCGGACGCGCCCTTCTTCGGTCAGCGCCAGCAGCGATTGGCGGCGGTCAGTCGGATCGGGGCTGCGCGTCACCCAGCCGCGTTCGACCAGCGATTGCACCAGTTCGCCTGCCGCTTGCAGACTCACGCGCCGCTTGCGGGCCAGCTCGCTCAGGGTCAGCGGGCCAGCGCACAGGTAGGCCATCACTCGGAACTGCGGCATGGTTGTATCCTCGCCCGCCTCCAATCGGAGTTCCGCCGCTATAATCCGGTTCAGCAGCGGCAGGACAGCGAGCAATTCACGGGTCGCCTCTTCGGCTGTCCACCCACTCATGAGCGCTTCTCGTCAGGTTGCCTGATAATCAAGTTACCTGATATTATATCTTAAAATGCGATCCAGCGCGCTTTCCATGATCGGCTGCGCGCCGTACAATTCATTCGGGCTGGAACGGCGTCCAGCCATCAACACCGAGGATGCTAAGATGCGTATTCGCCTCTTTCTGGTACTGAGCGCTATCCTGGTCTGTGCAGGTATCCTGCTATCCAGTGGCGCGGCCCCCACCAGCGCCCTGTTCGCCACGCAGCCTGCCACCCTGCCCGCAACCCCCGCTGCTTCGGACATCCGCTGGCTAAAGGTATACTTTACCGACCCCAACCCGCCCGATCAGGTGGGGAACGGCATTGACCGCTTTGTCGTGCCAGTGCTGGATGTCGCCAGAACGTCGATTGACGTGACCTCGTTCGACTTCAACCTGCCGAGCGTGATCAACGCCCTCATCAACGCCAGGAAACGTGGCGTGACGGTGCGGGTCGTGCTCGACGAAAACAACGGGGTGCATTTGCTGGGCGCGAGCCTGTCTCCGACGAAAAAGGAAGTCAATGGCCTGACCATGCTCACGGCGGTGGGTATTCCGGTGGTCAACGGCGGGCGCTCCAATGGCCTGATGCACGACAAGATCATCATTGTGGACAGCACCACACTCTTTATAGGGTCGTGGAATATGTCCTACAACGACACCTTTCGGAACAACAACAATCTGCTGCAAATCACCAGCCAGAAACTGATCGCCAACTATCAGGCCAAATTCAACGAACTGTTCAGCGATCAAAGGTTCGGCGCGAAGGCGAAGGTCGGCGCGCAGACGCCCAGGCTGACGCTGGACGGCGTGGCGGTTGAGAATTATTTCTCGCCTGTCGATAAAGTGATGAGCAAGATCGTCACGGAAGTCAACGGCGCACGGAAGTCGATCAAGTTCATGGCCTTCACCTTTACGCACGCCGATCTTGCCGATGCGATGATCGCACGTGCCAGAGCAGGCGTGCAGGTGCAGGGCGTGATCGAGAACCGGGGCGCCTCGCAGGGGTCGCTGGTTCCGCTGTTCTGTGCCAAACTGCCCGTCAAGGTGGATGGCAACCCGTACACCATGCATCACAAGGTGATCGTCATCGACGATCAGACGGTAATCACCGGCTCGTTCAATTTCACGAAGGCTGCCGATCAGTCCAACGACGACAACATCCTGATTATTCGCAGCCCGGCGGTAGCAGCACTCTACAACCAGGAATTCGCCAGGTTGTACGCGCAGGGCAAAACGCCGACGACGGTCACCTGCAAGCCGTAGTCGGGGTTTCAGCCGCTTTCAAATAGCCGCGCGATCTCGTCCCTGGCCGGGCGTGGCAGCTCGCTTCCGCCCGGCGTGTAGACGCCGGGGCGTTCGATCACTGTGCCAAGCGCGAACAGGCGAATTCCGGTGTCATCGAATGCTGCGCGCATGGCCGGAACGCGATCCGCCCGGCAGGTGAGCAGCAGCGCGCCCGATGCAATGACTCCCCAGGGGTCGAGGCCCAGGGCGTCGCAGATCACACTTTCTGGCACGAGCGGCGAGGGCTGGTCCGCCAGAAGCTGGATGCCGTGTCCGGAGGCGTCAGCTACTTCCCACAGTGCCGTCGCCAGCCCGCCTTCTGTCGGGTCGTGCATACTGGTCACGCCGCCGACAGACAGCGCTACCGCCGCATCGCGCACGACGCTGATCCCCGGCTGGTACAGGAAATTGGCGCAGCGATCCAGCATGGCTGTGTCGAAATGCGCCAGCAGCGTCTGGCGTCGTTCGCGGGCCAGGATGGCAATGCCCTCAACCGGCACACCTTTGGAGAGCAGCACGGCGTCGCCGATCTGTGCGCCGCCTGTCGTCACCAGTCGGTCTTTGGGCACTTCGCCCAACATGCAGCCGACCACGATGGATCGATCCAGCCCGTAGGTGATCTCGGTGTGGCCGCCGACGACGGCCACATTCAGAGTCTGGCACGCCTCCGCGATCTGGCCGAAGATGGTGCGGGCCAGGCTTTCGTCGGCCAGGCCGCCTGGCAGCAGAAGCGTCGCCATGAACCAGCGTGGCACTGCGCCTGTCGTGGCAATGTCGTTGGCATTGACCTGCACGGCGTACCAGCCAACGGCTTCCGTCGCAAAGGTGATCGGATCGGTCTTGGCAACAAGGTAGTGATCGCCCATGTCGATCACGGCAGCATCTTCGCCAGGGCGTGGCCCGATCACCACGCGCGGGTCGGTGGGCAAGCGCCCGATCAGATCGGCCAGAAGGTGCGGCGGGAGTTTTCCGAAGGGTAAAATGGTCATTCCGTTTTCACCCTAAAACAAAAGCTCCTGCCATCGACAGGAGCCTTTGTTTGCGCTGTGGCACTATTCCATCGAGGAGAGGGGTGCCACAGCGCTGCGCTTACCATTATCAGACATGTGCACCACCTCCTCCTTTCTTTGATGGCAAATCAGGAGGGTGATTGCTCACTACGAAGTGGATTATCATCGATTTCCCGCCCAATGTCAACAGTCCGTTGCTCAAACAGCGGAACAGCGCCGAATTCTCGGAATCGCTCTCAGGGCTGGGCCACTTTGCTGGTGCTCAACTGCCCGATCACCTGGCCCAGGATGCGGATTCCGGCTTCGATGTCGGCGGGTGCGGCAAAGCTGAACGCCAGCCGCAGGTTGTGATCGCCATCGTCGGGCTTGACGAAAAACCCATTGCCCGCCGCCACCAGGACACCGTTTCGCAGCGCCGCCTGCTTGACCGGCTGCGCCAGCACGCTCTGCGGGAGGGTCAGCCACAGGAAGAAGCCGCCCTCTGGCTGTGTCCAGGTGACGCCCTTCGGCATGTATTCGCGCAGTGCGCTCAGGGCTACGTCACAGCGCTGCCTGTAGAGCGCGCGCAGGCGGGCAATGTGCGCCTCCCAATAGCCTTCGCAGCAATATTCGGCCACGATGTGGGCAGCAAACGGGTTCGCACCGCCGCCCATCTGCGTCGTGCCACAGTTGACGAAACGCTGGATCGCCCCTGTGGAGCCGACCAGCCAGCCCAGGCGCAGACCCGGAGCCAGTGTCTTGGAAAAGCTGCCGATGCTCAATACGCCTTCGCCATTGGCGAGCGCATAATAGCTGCGCGGCACGATGCCCTCGAACGACAGCTCGCGGTACACGTCGTCTTCCACGATCAGAAATCCGTACTGGTGGGCCAGCCGGATCACCTCGATGCGCCGTGCTTCGGACGTGGTAATGCCCGTCGGGTTGTGGAAGTTGGGGATCGTGTACAGGAAGGCGGGCGATTTACCTTCGCCTTTGAGGGCTGCTAACTGCCTTTCCAGTTCCGGGATGAGCAACCCATGCTCGTCCATCGGTACGGCCCGCAGGTCAATCTGGTGATCGCGGAAGATGTGGATCGAGTCGGCATAGGTGGGGGCCTCGACCAGCACCACGCCGCCCGGCCGGGCATACAGGCGCGCGATCATATCGACGGCGTGGGTCGCTCCGGCCACGATCATTACCTGATCAGGTTGCAGGGTAAGCTGCTGTTCCCGGTTGAGCCGCCCCACCAGGAACTGGATCAGGCGGGGCGTGCCCTGCTCCGGCCCGTATTGCAGGGCCGCGTAGGAGCGAGGCTGGTTCATGGCGTTCTGCATGGCGGCCTGGAACTCGTCGGTCAGCAGCGTGGCCGGGTCGGGGTGGCCGAGCAGCAGCGATATGGTATCGCGCGTCATGCCCTGGGGTAGATCGGTGGCTGTCACCCTGCGTCCTCCTTGCTTTTTCGGCACTTATATCCTATGCTCAACACCCATATGCAGCCCGAAAGATCACAATTATAATCCACCTTACGCCCATCCATTCTGTTTTGGCGATATTGCTGAAGGAGACTAAGATGAAAATTAGGTCTGTTCGCGTGCTGATGGTTCTCGGCTTCGTGTTGCTCTTGCTCCTGTCCGCGCAGGGAGGCACGGCACAGTCCCCCGTCAAACTCAAGCTGGGGTACTCGGTCTGGGTGGGCTACGGCCCGCTGTTCATCGCGCGCGACAAGGGCTATTTCACCGAGCAGGGGTTGGACGTTGAACTGGTCAAAGTCGAAGACCCGAAAGATCGCTTTACGGCGCTGGCGGGCAACCAGTTGGACGGCCTGGTCACGACACTGGACACGATGGCCCAGTACTGGAAGGCCGAATCGCCCTTCAAAGCCTTCCTGGGCCTGGATGAATCGTCCGGCGGCGATGGCATTGTCGCCAATCCGAGCATCAACTCGGTGAAGGATTTGAAGGGCAAGCAGATCGGCGTCAACGTCGGCTCGGTATCGCAGTTCTTCCTGGAATACGTCCTTGAGCAAAACGGTATGTCGGGCGACGACGTGAAGCTCGTCAAGATGAAACAGGGCGACGTACCCGCTGCGCTGGCTGCCAACCGCATTGACGCAGGCGTGACCTGGGAGCCGCACCTGTCCAAGTCCGTCAAGAATGGCGCGAAGCTGATCGCTTCCTCAAAGGAGACACCGGGCCTGATCATGGACATCATGCTGCTACGTAACGACGTGATGAAAGCCAATCCGACTGCTGCGCCCGGCCTGGTTGCCGCCTGGAACAAGGCCATCGAATACTGGAAGTCCAACCCGGACGACGCCGACTCGATCATGCAGAAGGGCCTGGGCGGGTTCTACGAGACGCCCGACGACATCAAAGCCGACCTGGCTGGCGCAACGCTCTTTGATGCCGAGCGCAACAAGCAGGTTTTCACCGGTACGGACAAAGGTTCAGCCTACGCCACGCTGAAGTTCGCCATCGATTTCTACAGCAAACTGGGTATCATCACCACGCCCGGCAAGCCCGAAGACATGCTCGACAGCAGTTTTGTCGCGCCCGAAAGCATGGCGACAATGGCCGCCACCATGTCGGCGACGTCAGCCAAGTAAGAATCTGACCTCACCCCCGGCCCCTTTCCGCAAGCAGAGAGGGGAGGAGGAGCTGGGGGTGAGGTAAAGCATCGAGACGCAAGTTATGGAAGCCGCCAGCAAACCGCAATCTGAAATCAAGCCCTTGCGCCGCCCCATGCCCATCGGGGATGCGTTCAAGCCCCACGAGCCGATCCCGCGCAGCCACTATCTGGGCGCGGTGATCGTCAGCCTGGTGCTCATTTTCGGGTCGTGGGCGATCCTGAGCTACGGCGGCTTCATCAAGCCTGCCTACTTCCTGCCGACGCCAACGCAGGTCATCGCGGCTGCGGCCCGCATGTTCCAATCCGGCGAGTTGCAGCTAAACGCCGAGGCCAGCGTTTTGCGCGTCGTCATCGGCTGGGCCATCGCCGCGCTGCTGGCGATCCCGGTAGGTATTCTGATGGGCAGCTTCAAAATCCTGGAAGCGCTGTTTGAACCCGTCGTGGACTTCTGGCGCTATCTGCCCGTCAGCGCCCTGATCCCGCTCCTTATCCTGTACATCGGGCTGGACGAGCCGGAGAAAATCTCGGTGATTTTCCTGGGCACGTTCTTTCAACTGATCTTGCTCGTGGCCGACGTAGCCAACCACGTGGCGAAGGATCTGCTGGACAGCGCCTACACCCTCGGCGCGTCGCGCTGGCGCGTGCTGACGACGGTGCTGGTTCCGGCAACGCTGCCCGGCGTCATGGACGCACTGCGCATCACGCTGGGTTGGGCGTGGACGTACCTGATCGTGGCCGAACTGGTGGCAGCCGAACGCGGCCTGGGCATCATGATCCTGGAATCCGAGCGCGGCCTGCGTACCGACAAGATATTCGTCGGGCTGGTGACGATTGGTCTGCTCGGCTTCGTCAGCGATTTTCTATTCAAGTGGCTGCACCGAATCCTGCTGCCCTGGTCGCCACGACACCGTTGATTGCCCATGAAACCTAAACTCCAACTGCGCGACATCACCATGACCTTCCGCGCCCGGCGGGGCGGCGAGATCATTGCCGTCGATAACCTGTCGCTGGACGTGGCGGAGCGGGAATTCATCACCATTGTCGGGCCAAGCGGCTGCGGCAAATCGACCCTTCTGCGGGTGGTGGCCGGGCTGGTGCGCCCGGCGCGCGGCGACGTGCTGCTGGACGGACGGCACATCACCGGCCCCGGGGCAGATCGCGGCATGGTCTTCCAGTCCTACACGCTGTTCCCCTGGCTGACGGTGCAGGGCAACGTCGAGTTTGGCCCCCGGCTCAAGCACATGCCCGCCGCCGAGCGGGCCCGGCTGGCGCGCGAATACATCGAATTGGTCGGGTTGCAAGGCTTCGAGCGCAGCTACCCCAAAGAGTTGTCGGGGGGTATGATGCAGCGCGTCGCCATCGCCCGTGCCCTGGCGAACGACCCCGAAGTGCTGCTCATGGATGAACCGTTCGGCGCGCTGGATGCCCAGACGCGCTCCATCATGCAAGAGCTGCTGGTCACGATCTGGCAGCGCACGCCCAAGACGATCCTGTTTGTGACGCACGACATCGACGAGGCGCTGTTCCTGGGAGATCGGGTCTACATCATGACGGCGCGCCCTGGCCGCATCAAGCAGGTGCTGGATGTGCATCTGCCGCGCCCGCGCACAGGGGAACTGACCACCGATCCGCGTTTCATCGAGCACAAACGCGCCGTCCTCGACGCCATCAAAGAGGAGAGTCTGAAGGCGATCCGGTTGACGAGCGAAACCGAATGAGTCGCCTCACCCCCGGCCCCTCTCCACTGCGGTGGAGAGGGGGCAGCGGGCGACAACTTGTCTCGTCCTGGCTCCCCTCTCTGCGAAGCGGAGAGGGGGTCAGGGGGTGAGGTTATATAGAGGAAAGTTACTATGCTTGCCAAAAAGCAATACCGCCCGCTGGATGCGATGGTTTACCCGCGTTTCTCCGGTATCCGCACCTTCATGCGCCTGCCCCACGTGACCGATCTGGAAGGCGTCGATTTTGCCGTCGTCGGCGTGCCCTTCGATACGGGCGGGACTTTTCGGGTCGGCGCGCGCTTCGGGCCGGAGGGCATCCGCAACCAGTCGATGCTGCTGCGCACCTACAACCCGGCGCTCAAAGTGCCGATCTTCGATATATGTTCCGGCGTCGATTACGGCGACCTGGCGGTGACGCCCGGCTATCTGCCGGAGTCGCACAAGCAGATCGAGCAGGGTGCGGCGACGGTCTTTGCCAGCAGTGCAACGCCGATCTTCCTGGGTGGCGATCATTCTGTGTCGCTGCCACTATTGCGGGCGGCAGCCGCCCGATATGGCCCGGTGGCCCTGGTTCACTTCGACTCCCACAGCGATCTGTGGAGCGGCTATTTCGGTGGAAAAGACACACACGGCACGCCCTTCCGCCGGGCCTGTGAAGAAGGCTTGATCGACACAGCGCGCTCGACGCAGGCCGGGCTGCGCGGCTCGCTGTACGACGAGGCCGACGCTCAGATCACGGAGGAACTGGGCTTCCAGTTGATCACCGGGCCGGAAATGCACGAGATCGGCATGAAGGAAACATTCCGGCGCATCTGCGAGCGGGTGGGCGACGGCCCGGCCTACCTGACCTTTGACATCGACTTCGTTGATCCGGCCTATGCGCCCGGCACAGGCACGCCCGAAGTGGGCGGCTTCACCAGCGCGCAGTGCCAGCAGTTGATCCGGGGCCTGGTGGGGGTCAATTTTGTCGGCTTCGATCTGGTGGAGGTGATGCCACCCTACGACTCCGAAGGCGGCGTGACGTGCTTGTTGGCGGCCAATCTCGTCTACGAGTTCATCTCGCTGATCGCATTGCGGCGGCGAGGTTGAGCGACACACACGAACTCACATCAATCTCCCGTCGTCATCTGATGGCGTCAGGGCGATCTTTTTACAATCTGTTTACAACTGAATCGAGTGGCGTTTACAGACTGCGCCTAACTTCAAACTAGCTGGACTCACGTCCAGCAATTCACCCCTGCAAGAAGGACAGAGAAATATGAAACGCAGTCTGATTTTTGTGCTGGTTGTCGCGGCCATCCTGATGAGCATTGTGGCCGTGCCTGCGCCCGCCAATGCTGCCGGAGCAGCGGCTACGGCCCCGACCTCCACTGTCGTAGCGGCACGGCTGCGCGTGCGTGAAGCGCCCAACGTGCACGCCAAAACCCTGGCGATTGTCAAGCGCGGCGATACGCTGACCATCCTCGGCAAAGATGCCGCTCGCCCGCACTGGCTTAAGGTGCAGACGACGGCAGGCGTCACAGGCTGGGTTTGGCTGGGTTGGGTGCGTTTGCAGCGCGGTCTGCTGATCAAGGCCATTGCAGTCACCAGCTAAAGGTAACATTTGATCTTTCAACGGAACACTAAATGGGGCAGCCGCACATTGACGCGGCTGTCTTCGTTGATGGTGAAACGCAAATGCGGGGATTTCAGGTTTGACGGCAGGGGCAGATTCGACTTACACTATCCACATTCACAGCCGTCCAATTATGAAGTAGAAAATTATGACCGTTTCCCTGACGAACTCGAAGGCCGTCTATCAGGGTATTAAGGACGCGGGTGTCCGTTTCCTGACCGCCCTGCCAGAGACGTGGCTGGTCTACTTATTGCAGATGGCCGAAGACGACCCTGAGATGACGCTGATCGAAGTCGCCAAAGAAGAGGAGGCCATCGGGATCGCCGTCGGCGCGTATTTCGCTGGGAAGCCTAACCTGCTGCTCATGCAGAATCACGGCTTTCTGGCGGCGATCAACGGCGTGGTGTCGCTGTCCATGTTGTACCGTGTGCCGCTGTGTATGCTGATCGCGCACCGGGGGCACTGGGGCGAGCCGTATCCCTGGCACACGCAGGGTGGCATTGTCACCGAGCCGGTGCTGCGCAGTCTGGGCATTCCCTTTGAATACGCCCGCGACCCCGCCAAAGTCGGCAAGCAGATTCGGGAGGCGCACACCTTCTCGCTCAGTTCGCTGTCGCCCGTGGCGCTGCTCCTGTCGCGCGATTTGATGGAGGATTAGGGGAATAAACTTATGAAGCGGGCGAAGTGCATCGAAGCGATTTACAGCGAATTGCAGGATAAGCTGGTGGTGACCATCATGGGGGCCTGCGCGCAGGAACTTTACGACCTGGGCCACTGCGAGAATTTCTTTTACCTGGAACACGCAATGGGGCTGGCCTCCTCGATTGGCCTGGGGCTGGCGCTCAATCTCCCGCACGAAAGGGTGGTCGTTATGGACGGCGACGGTTCGGTGCTGATGAACCTGGGCACGCTGACCACGCTGGCCCGTTACCACCCGCCGAACCTGACCCACATCATTTTCGACAACGGCAGCCTGCTCTCGACGGGCGGCTTTGCCTCGCACACGACGGCGGGCATCACCGATCTGGCGGCCATTGCCAGAGGCGCAGGCATCAAGAACGTGGCGTTGGTCAGCACACCCTTCGACTTCATCGAGGCGACAGCGGATGCTTTCGAGCGCAACGAACTGAGCGTGATCGTGGCGAAAGTGGAGGCCGTCGGGCCGGACCACTATGGCATGGACTTGAAACTGCCCGAAAACGCCTTCCGCTTTGAGCGCTACATCAAAGAGCACAGTAAGATCAGGACTGAGTAATGCGGACTGAGAACTGAGTTAGAGATTGACCTCACCCCTGGACAACGGCGTGAGGCGCCTCGCCTCACCCTAAATCCCTCTCCACCAAGTGGAGAGGGACTTTCCAAACCAGGCTGACTCCCCCTCTTCCACCAAAGTGGAGAGGGGGCTGGGGGTGAGGCAGACCCTTTTTTCATCACAAGGAGACATTCTATGGCCGCCCGCGTGACCGTGCTGTCTTTGCTGGTCGAAGAGTTGAAGAATGGCCGGGTCAAGGTCGTCGATCTGACTCAACCGCTTGGCCCCGATACGCCTGTCATCGATCTGCCGCCGATGTTTGCGCCCTCGCCGCCCTTCTCGATGGAGACGATCTCGCACTACGACGACAAGGGGCCAGCCTGGTACTGGAACACGATCCACCTGGGCGAGCACACCGGGACGCACTTCGACGCGCCGATCCACTGGGTCACGGGCAAGGATTACGCCAACAATTCCACCGACACCATTCCGGTCAGCCGGTTTGTCGGGCCGGCCTGCGTGGTAGACGTCAGCAAAGAAGTGGCCCACTACGAGGACTTTCTGCTGACCCGCGAACACGTGCTGGCCTGGGAAGGCGAGCACGGCAAAATCCAGCCCGGCTCGTGGTTCCTGCTGCGCACCGACTGGTCGAAGCGGCAGGGGCGCGAGGCGTTCCTGAATGCTAAAGCCGATGGCCCACATTCGCCGGGTCTGCACAAGGACTGTGTGCAATTCCTGGCGCAGGAGCGCGACGTGCTGGGCGTCGGCGTGGAAACGGTGGGCACGGACGCCGGACAGGCCGGGGCGTTCGACCCGCCGTTCCCGTGCCATACCTTTATGCACGGCGCAGGCAAGTTCGGGCTGGCAAGCCTGAAAAACCTGGATCAACTGCCAGCGACGGGCGCAGTGGTCATCGCGGCGCCGCTCAAGATCGTCAACGGTTCGGGCAGCCCGCTGCGCGTCCTGGCGTTAGTGCCCACCGAATAACGCCGTGCGAGTTATTTGTTCAAGTTGTGTGCAGGAGGTTCCGCGCGGCACACTGGGCCGCTGCCCCTCCTGTGGGGGAATCCTGCGCCCCGACTACGACGATCAGACCGTTGCGCAGCTTGCCAGCATTCAGCCGGGGCGCGGCCTTGATCGCTATCGGGCGGTGCTGCCGGTCAGCGTGCCGATCCCGTACCTGGGCGAAGGCGACACGCCGCTGATCCACGCCCGGCGGTTGGGATCGGCGCTCAAGCTGCCGCAGCTTTATTTCAAAAACGAAGGACTGAATCCGAGCGGCGCATTCAAGGATCGGGCCGGGGCGATGGTGGTGGCGCTGGCGCTGGAAGCAGGTAAGTGGGGCGTGCTGACGGCTTCCTCCGGCAACGCCAGTTCTGCGATCTCGGCCTACTGCGCCGCTGCCGGGTTAAAGTGCGTGATCCTGATGGAGCCGGGCAACCCGCCTGCCAAAATCCGGCAAACACTGGCGACGGGGGCGCGAGTGCTGCCTGTAGAAGGCATCTTCGCGCATGGCCCGCAAGCGCTGGCCGATCTGCTCTTTGCGGTGGCCGAGACGCTGAACTACTATGCGGGCTTCGTCTGGGGGCCGGTCAACCCCTATATCCTGGAAGGGATCAAGACCATTTCCTATGAGATCGCGGCGCGCTTGCCCGGCTCGCCGGATGTGGTGATCGGCCCGGTGGGGGGCGGCGATATGTTTGCGGCACAGTGGCGCGGCTACCTCGAATTGCAGCGCGCCGGGGTGATCGGTAAGCTGCCGCGCATGATCGCTGTGCAGTCGGTCAATGCGCCGCCGCTGCTGGAAGCCTACCAGGACAAGCTGGATCACGTGCCGACACTGCCCTATGCACGCTCCAGGATTTCCGGGATCAACGTGCCGTTCACAGGCGATCATGCGCTGGCCGCCATCCGCGAATCCGGCGGGCTGGTGATTGGCGTGCGCGACGAGGAGGTGTTGGCGATGCAGCAGCGGGTGGCAACAGAAGAAGGCATCTGGGTGGAGCCTGCCGGGGCTGCCGCTGCCGCCGCCTTGCCGGAATTGATCGCGTGTGGCGAAGTGCGCGCCGACCAGCGCATCGTGTGTATCATCAGCGGCGCGGGCTTCAAGGATTCGCATCTGGCGGAAGAAACAGCCAGCGCTATCGGGCAGATGCCGCCGATCCCGTTCGACGTGGCGGCGATCCGGGAGGCGGCAACTGTGGCCGACTGAAGGACCAATATCGAGACAACAATTCTTGGGCCGCCTATTGATCTTACGGTTTGGAGAGCCTACCGAACCAATTGCCGCGATCTGGCAAAAATGCGTGCAAATGTTCTACACCCGGCCCAGATATTATGTTACTGTTTGGGACACTTTACGGCTGCCTGACTCCGAGGTTTGCCAACATCAGCGTAAAGCAATCTGATCCGCCGGGTCTAGAATGTGGCATAGTGATCACTCCCCCGGATCAATCCGGGGGCTTCTCAGGCTACGCACGCCCCGACGGGCCACGTTAACGCCTGACCGCCTAATCCGGGCGGACTGAACGCCAGGTTGAGGATGTTCCGGGCGGCATTCAAGTCCCGGTCTAGCTCAAGGGAACACTCCGGACAACGATGCACGCGCACGCTCAAATCTTTCTCCACCATGACACCGCATCCGCTGCACGCCTGCGAGGTGTAGGCCGCGTTCACTGTCGTCACGTGACTACCAGCCTCTGCCGCTTTGTCGTCAAGCAACTGGCGGAACCGGCCCAACGCTGCATCGTGCGCGGACAGGGCCAGGTGCTCATGGCGCGTCATGAAAGCCAGGTTCAAGTCTTCCAGGACAATCAGGCCGTAGTGCTGCACCAGCCAGTGCGTCAGCTTGTGCCAGAAGTCCCGGCGAACGTTGGCAACGTGCTCGTGCAGGCGGGCAACGATCTGCCGCCTGTCCTGGCGGCGGTGGCTGCCCTTCCTGGCGCGGGCCAGGCGGCGCTGCGCCCGACGCAGTTCGTCAAGCGACTGCCTCAGCCAGCGCGGGTTATCGATCTGCGTGCCGTCCGACAGGGTCAGCAGACGCAGCAGGCCCATGTCAGCCCCGACAGCGGGCAAGCCGTTCGGTTGGGCGGGCAAGGGGTCAGGACATTCCAGTTGCAAGCCCACGTACCAACCCGACGCCTTGCGCTTGAGGACCACATGCTTGATTGTCGCATCGTGGGGCACCAGGCGATGCAGCTTGACCTTGATGGCCCCGACCTTCTGCACATGCAGCACGAAGCGGTCATAATAATCGTCGTATTCCAGCTTCACCCCGTCGCCGTAGGTGTACTCGACGCTGTG
>Ga0070741_10000409_pt1 | contig 159090 bp, 149 predicted proteins | sample Coa_R1_4_FD_66440 | JGI IMG/M metagenome (GOLD analysis project Ga0070741, IMG submission 66440) | Surface soil microbial communities from Centralia Pennsylvania, which are recovering from an underground coalmine fire - Coalmine... | ecosystem: Environmental > Terrestrial > Soil >... | reverse complement strand
GTCGTGGCCGTTCCGACGGTCGCGCCGCCGCCGTCCTCGGTGACGCCGCTCTGGAGGAAGATCCAGTAGCCGTCGTCGCCGCCCGCGCGGGGGCAGGTGGTGTAGCCGCCGGCGTTGTTCGCGGAGGCGGGGTCGGTGGTCTTCCAGGAGGTCGTGAAGGCCGCGAGGCAGTCGTTCGCGTCCACCAGGGGCGTGATCGAGCCGTCGGTCTGGCAGCTCGTGACGGTGCTGGACTCGCTCAGGTCGCCCAGGGCGATGGGGCCCACGGGCTCGGGCAGGGGGATCACGAGCGTGTCGAGCGTGTTGTCAAGGCCGCCGGGGGTGTCGTCGGCGCCCCAGACGGGGCCGAGGGGGGTCAGGATCGCGACCAGGTCGTCGATGGGCTGGTCGAACTCGCCCGTGCTCTGGCTGACCGGAATGGGCCCGGCGACGTCGTCGACGCCGAAGTTGCCGCTCACGGGCAGGCTCGTGATGTCCGTCACGGTGCCGGTCGAGGCGTGGACGTTGAGGTCGTAGCCGCAGCCATCGGCCACGTCCCACGCGTTGGTGCTGCCGAAGAAGCCGCCGCCAACACCCGCGTCGAGGTCGCCGTCGAAGTCGCCGGGGATGCCGTCGTTGTTGCAGTCCGCCGTGTTCGTGTCCTGGACGGTCGTGACGCCCGCGCCGTGCGACTCGGACAGGGTGTGCGAGTTCTCACCGACGTTGCCAGGGGCGCCATACGTGTGCACCGGCTGGTTCGCGCCGGGGCAGACGCTGTTCGCGTTCACGACGGCGACGGCGTGCGCCATCGCCACGACGACAAGCGCGCCGAGAAGAATCGAAGTCTTGTTCATGGGTTTAGCCTTCCGCCAGCCCAACAGGCCAGCGGCGCTAAGATGCGCAGGCTATGCAAACCAATTCTGGAGGAATGTTGTGATGGACTCTCGTGGGACACATCTAACCCATTCCCAACAGTGGGGCGTACCTATCACCCCATGGCCTCGCCACGGAAGCGAATATCTGAACCCCCTGGTCGCGCCATGGGCCGCTCTTCCCGAGGAAGGATCGAGGTGTTTGTAACTTTCTCACCTAACACTAACACCTTGGATGGTTTGAACTTGCCTCAAGGATTCCTGTGAGGATCACGGCAATGAGGAGCGCTCCACCCACGAGGCCGCTCCCGCGCCTACCCGCCGCTCATGGCCGGCGTCCAGGAGGCGTGGAGGTTCTCCAGGAGGTAACCAAGCTGCTCGTGGCAGGGCTCGCTCTCCTGGACGTGCTCCAGGAGGGCCACGTTCTCGGGCTCCACGTCAGGCAGCTCGGAGTCGCAGAACTCGCATTGCATGGGCTCTCTGGCCCTGCGACCGTGGATAAGGGTGGCGTCCTCCGCGGGGGCCCCGCGTGACGCCGGGCGTCACCCTCAAGAGCGGGGCCCTCCCTGGCGCGGCCGTGGTCAAGAAGGCGCGCGTGCTCGACGTGGAGGTCGACGCGGAGGCGGAGATCCCCTACGAGGAGACGCGGCTCGCGCGCCAGGCGCCCCGCGCCCGCCGGAGGCTCGCCAGCCTGCTCGCCGTGGGCGCGCTCCTCATGGCGATCAGCGCCGTCGCGGACCGGAGCCTCGGATGGGCCTTGGGGGCGGCCGCCGCGCTGGCGCTCGCCTGGAGCGTGCGCCGCGGCTCGCTGGGCGCCGTCGTGGGCGCCGCGCTCCTGGCGCTCCTCGCGGTGCTCGTGCCGCTGCGGCTCCTCTTCGTGGCGGAGCGCGACCTCGCCACCTACGCCACCTTCGTCCTCGCGCTGGCCTTCGGCGCGGCGTGCCTGCCCGACGTGGTGCTCCTCCTTCGCGACGCGGAGCTTCAGAACGCCTACGGGCTCTGGGCGCGCCGCGGGGCCCCCTAGGCGCTTGGTTTTTCCTGGCGCCGACTCTCTGCGCTGCCGATCCATGCGTCCCGGGCCCTGGCTCCTGGCGCTCCTCCTCGCGGCGCCGCTCGCGTCGGCCCAGGTGGACCTCACCGCCCTCCCCGTGGGTGCCCTTCCGGAGGCCCCCCTGACGCTCGCGTCGACCGGGAGCGACGCGGGGGCACCGGCCGCGGGGGGCGTCGATCTCCCGATGGCGCAGCCCCTGGCCAACGCCACGGCGCCAGAGGTCCCCGTCGCGCTTCCGCCTCTGCTCCGCACGCTCCCGGGCGGAGCGCCCGTCGACCTGGGCCTCCTCTTCCCTCCGTGGGACGCGGCGCCGGCTCCCAGAGACGCACCCTCGCCCGCGCTGCCCTCCGAGCCGCTGGGCCCGGTGGTGGACGATCCCCCAGGGGCCCAGCCCCGCGCGGAGCCCCCAGCGGCGGCCTCAGGTCCGAAGGGCGCAGGCCCGCCGCTGGCCGTCGCCGCGGCCGCGGTGGGGCCCCTGGCCGGCGGGCACGCGTCCGTGGGCCTCGCCCTGGGGTTCACGGCGCTGGCGATGCTCCTCGCGGCGCTCCTGCGCTCCCCCGCGTGGCGCTCCGCGGCGGCGCCCTTCGTGCGGCTCTACTCGCGCCTCCGCGCGCGGGACCTGCTGGAGGACGACTCCCGCGCCCGCATCTGCGCGGCGCTCGCGGAGCATCCCGGCGCGACGTATGGCGACCTCTCGCGGGCGACCGGGCTGGGCCGCGGCGCGCTGAGGCACCAGCTGAGGACCCTCGCGCGCTTCGGCCACGTCGCGACGCGCCACGACGGGCTGCGCCGCCGGTTCTACCCCGTGGGCGCCCGGCCCCTCGAAGGAGGCCCCGCGCCCACGGAGACGCAGCAACGCGTCCTTGACGCGCTCCAGGAGCGCGGGCCGCTGGGCGGGCGCGAGCTGGCGGCGCTGCTCGGGGTGACGCCGCAGGCCGCGAGCTATCATCTCGTGAGGCTGGAGCGGGCGGGGCGCGTCGAGGCTCAGAGCGTCGGCCGCGAGCGGCTCTGGTCCCTCAAGCGAGGCGCTGCCTGAGCTTCCGCTGGCGCACCAGCGGCGCAATACGCCCCACGCGGCCCCGCTTCGCGGGGCGATGGGCAGGCCACGCGCCACGGCGCTGCGCGCCGGGCGCTCGGCGCCTGCTCAGCTATCACCCGAGCAATCTTCGGAGGCGCTCGACCGCCTGCTTCGCGTCGGGGGCCGCGAAATCGGGGATGCTCCCCTGGGCGAGGTCGGGCTTGCCGCCCGCCTTGCCGGCCGCGAGCTTCTTCGCGATGTCCACGGCGCCCGGCCCGGCCACGACGAAGTTGCCCTGGAGGTTCACGAGCGCCACCGCGTTGGGCTGGCCCTTGGCGAACTCCACCGCCAGCGTGCGCAGCGTGCCGGCGTCGACCGCCTTGACGTCCACGGCGACCTTGTGGCCCTGCACCTCGGCGGTGACGAGGGGCGAGAAGCTCTTGCTCTCGAACTCCGCGAGGCGCGCCTTGAGCGCCTCGTTCTCCTTGCGGAGATGCTTCCACTCGTCGAAGAAGCGCTGCGTCGTCCGGGGAAGCTCATCGGGCTGGACGGAGAGTGTCTCGGCGGCGGCCTTGAGGATGGCGTCCTTGTGCTGCATCTGGCGGATGGCCGCGAGGCCCGCGCTGAACTCGATTCGCTCCAGGCCGTCCTGCACGCGCTCGCTGCGGAGGATCTTGATGGGGCCGATCTCGTTGGTGCTGCCCACGTGCGTGCCTCCGCAGCACTCCACGTCGAAGTCCTGCACCGTCACGACGCGCACGTCGCGCCCCTTGGGGATGCCGCCCTGGTAGAGCTGCATGCCGAACTCCTTCTCGGCCTGGTCGCGGGGCATCCAGACCTTCTCGACCTTGCGATCGTCCAGCACTGCCTTGTTGGCAAGCTCTTCGATGGCGCGAAGCTGCTCGTCGGTGATGCGGTTGTAGTGCTGGATGTCGACGCGGCTGCGCTCGTACCCCTTCTGCGCGCCGCCCTGCCAGGTGTGGAAGCCCAGCACCTGCTTCGCGGAGGCGAGGATGAGGTGCGTCGCCGTGTGGTGGCGCGTGTGGCCCGTGCGGCGGTCCCAGTCCACGTGGCCATGGACCTTGTCGCCCTTGCGGAACGACGCGCCGCGCACCTTGTGGACGACGACGTTGCCGCCCGCGGTGGCGTACTTCTGCACGTCGACCACGTCGGCGACCGGGCCCTTCTCCTTCCCGTGGTCCCCCACGTGCAGGTGGCCCACGTCGTGGGGCTGGCCGCCGCCCTCGGGGTAGAACGCCGTCTGGTCGAGCACGACGAGGTCGCCCTCGGCCCAGACGACGTTGGCGTGGAAGTCGCGGATGGTGGAGTCCTCGTAGTAGATGGCGCGCGTCGAGGGCAGGCCCTCGAAGCGGCGGTCCTCCTTCGCGGCGTCGTAGTCCTCCGTCTCGCCGGCCTTGGCCTTGGCGTGCTTGTTGGCGACCGCGCTGTAGAAGTCGTCGGGCACCTCGACCTTGACGCCCAGGGGCTCCGCGGTGGCCTTCACGATCTCGGGGTTGACGCCCTGCGAGTCGTAGAGGTCGATGAGCTTCTCCAGGGGCAGCTCCTTCCCCTTGAACGCCTTCGCCTCGCGCTCCACGAGGCGCTTGCCCTTCTCCAGCGTCTCGGCGTAGCGCGAGGTCTCCAGCGTCAGCACCGTGTGGATGTACTCGCGGCGCTTGAACAGCTCCGGGAAGTCCGTCGCGAACGCCTGGAGCTGGCGGTCCACGAGGTCGTACAAGGTGATCTTCAGCCCAAGCTCGTCCATGAGGCGCAGGCTGCGGCGGATCACCATGCGCGTGAGATAGCCCGCCTTGACGTTGGAGGGGACGATGCCGTCGCCCAGCATGAACGCCAGGCAGCGCGCGTGGTCCGTGAGCGCGTAGATCTTCTCCAGCGGCTCCCAGACGGAGAGCATGTCCTCGAAGGAGATGTCGTCCCCCTTGGCGCGCAGCGCGGCGTGGACCTTCCTGCGAAGCTCCAGGACCTTCGTGCCCGTGTCCACGGACATGATGCTGCTCGCGCGCGCGGTGTCCGCCAGCATGCGCTGCACGCGCGGGTCGCTCACCTTGCCTTCGAGCCCCGTCTCGCGGAGCAGGAAGCGCACGGCGTCGGGGAAGAGTGCCTGGTAGATGGTGGGCGCGCCGTTGCTGATCCAGACGAGGCGCTCCAGGCCGTAGCCCGTGTCCACGATCTTGAGGGGCATGTCGCGGTACTTCTCGCCCTTCACGTCGATGGGCCCGTTGGGGTCCGCGACCCACATCATGAACACGAGCGTCGCGACCTCCAGGCCCCGGATCATGACCTCGATGGCGGGGCCCGCGTTGCCGCCTCCGGCCCACGGGTTCTCCTTGTAGGTGACCTCCGCGCCGGGCATGCCCAATTCCTCCGTGAGGAACTGGTGGCAGAGCTCCACGGTGCGGTCCTTGAAGTAGATGTACTCCTCGGGCGTGTTGAACACGTGGTGCGCCATCATCTCGAACGTCGTGAGGTGGCGGCCGCTCTTGCCCACGCTGTCCAGGTCGTTGAGGCGGATGCAAGGCTGCGAGATGGTGAGGGGGTTCGCGGGCGGCGCCACCTCGCCGCTGGTCACGTGGGGCTGGAAGTCCGCGATGCTCGCGATGGTGAGGTAGATGTCGTCGCGCCAGCGCGCGACCACGGGATAGCGGCCCACGCGCTTGTGGCCGTGCCGCTCCATGAAGGAGAGGAACGCCTCGCGCATCTCGTGGAGGTTGTAGGGGCGCTTCGTCGCGGGGTTGCCGATGAACGAGTACTCGACGCAGGGCGGGTCGCCGCAAAGCTCGCGCTTCGCGTCCAGCGTCCAGAACGCCCCCTTGCACGAGGGGCAGGTCTTCCGGTGGAATCCGCTCTTCTTGAAGAAGTCCAGCTGGTACTCCTGCTCCATCGACATGGGACACGACCCCGGATGGTGCGGCCAAGTCCCGCTCCCGGCCATAAGGGTATTCCCCTCGCGAACGGCGCGCGCCGCGAGCACCCGAGGGGCCGAGAAGGCTCAAATAGGGGGTCGTGAATGAGGCGCCCGTGCCCCCCACCCCACAAGGGGGAGCGCGTTGCAACCGGGCCTGTGGGGTAGTCTGGATAACCTGAAAGCTTGCGGAGCTTTTGCCCCGAGTTCAAATCTCGGCAGGCCCACTTTTTTCTTCAGCGGAAGCGCCCTGGCGCTTCCGCTGAAGAAAAAGTGGGAGGCCGAACCGCAGTTCGGCCGAACCCGAGCGGGAGGGCCCCGCGCGGCCGCAGGCCGCGTGGGAGGGGCCCGCGAGCTTCCTCCTCAAAGCCAGGCCCTGCGGCGTCTCGATGCTTTGAAGCGGATGCACAAGGCCCTTCTCCAGGTGAGCAGCGCCACCCTCCTCCTGGCCGGCGCCCTGTCGGTCGTGACCGGCGTGGGGTTCGCCATCGTGGCGCGCGCCGTGTCGCAGCGCCTCGCCAGCGACGCGGCCCGCCTCGCGCGGCGCGCGCACACCGCGTGGTGGCTCTGCCTGGGCGCGTACCTCGTCCTCCAGGGGAGCCTCACCATGGCGGCCGGCGTCGGCGCGCTCGACCTGGGCACCTACCTGGGCTCGCGCATCGTCGCCATCCCCCTGCTGTGCGCCTCGGTGTGGGGCCTCACGTTCTACCTCCTCTACCTCTACACCGGAAGGACGAGCGCGGCCATCCCCCTGGCGCTCCTCTACCTGGTCGCCGCCGCGACGTTCGCCTACGCCACGTTCTCCGGGCCGCAGACGCTTCGCGTCAAGACGTGGCTCGTCGAGGTGGACGACAGCGCGCCCCTCTACCGCCTCGTCTACGCGGTCGTCGGCCTGCCGCCCATCCTCGCGAGCCTGGGCTACTTCGGCCTCCTGCGGCGCGTGCAGGACCCCGAAAAACGATATCGCATCGCGCTCCTGGGCGGCAGCATCCTCGCCTACCTCGGAGGCGGCCTCGCGGCGCGCCTCTTCGCCAACGACGTCGTGATCTTCCTCACCCTCGTCGTCCTGGGCCTGGGCGCGGCGGTCGCGAGCCTCGCCGCGTACTACCCGCCCGCGTTCGTGCGGCGCCGCCTGCACCCGTCCGCGTAGAAAGTGGCCCGCCCGTCTGCGTTCCGTCTCACCGGCAGGCGCGGGATCTCCGCGCCACCTCCTTGACGGAGGGGGGTGCGACGGGCGGGGCTTCCCCAGCCTCCGCCGCACGGATGAAGGTGACCCGCCCGTCAGCGGCCCACGTCACAGGGGGACTCGACACGGTTGAAGCGTCGGGTCCCGGCTCTCCGAGGGGTGCGTAGCGGCGGGCAGGGAAAACCCATGAGAACACTGGATATGTAAGCATTACTGGAGCAGGGCGCCGCCCAACGTGATGCCGGGTGTCGAGCGCACGCGTGAGCGCACAGGAGTTTAAGGCAAGCAACATCGGTGGGAGCGGCCGGTAACGCATGGGTGCGAGCCACGATATTGTGCGGTCGGCAATTGCTACGTTCTTCAAACAGGAGGGCATTGGGGCAAACGCCTCGGCAGTCGAGAAGGGCAGAGCTTTCACAAAGTGGGCGGTCGAGACCCTACTCCCTGACGTCGAATCCGAGGTGCTGGATTCTCTCCTGACCGGCGGCCCAGATGACGAAATTGACGCCTTGGTCGTGGACTCAGGTACCATCTACGTGATCCAAGGCAAGTACGGGTCGGCCCACAAGTGGGCCGCATTGAGTTCGTTCAAAGACGCAATTCCCCGTTGGAAGAAAGGAATCAAGACCGCAAAGTCGCAGAGGGTGAAAGAACTCATCGAACGCATTGCTGAGAACGAGATTGCCGAGAACGGGAAGATGCTGCGCGCCATCTACGTCACAGACAATGTCTTGACTGCAGCCCAGAAGACGAAGATTGAAGCCTGGGCAGGAGAGCGCCCCGAACTCGAGGTTTGGGACTTAGAGAAGCTCGCCACGCCTCAGACGCAAGCCATCCCCAAGCAGATCAGTGACAAGACCTTCAAACTCAAAGTCTCGGCCAAGGCTGGGCACATCAAGTATGACTCTTCGGTTGTGGTTGCAATGCCTCTCGCAAGCTTGGCTACGCTGGTCAAGGAGTCCGAGCGGCTTGGCTTGTTCGCGAGCAACATCCGTAACTATTCGGGCCCTACAACGTTTAATTTGAAGAAGAATGACGGGCTCCCCACTGTGCACCAAGGGATTGCATCCACGATTCTAGAACAGCCCGAGATGTTCTGGTACTTCAACAACGGGATCACTATTGTTTGTGAGGCCTTCCAGCTGAAGAGCGGCACGCTGACGCTCACGGGCCCCCAAGTCGTCAACGGGTGTCAGACATCGAGAGTCGTCCGTAACATTGCGCGGGATCGAAGCCCCAAACGCCTTCATGGGGACGTTCTTGTTCGGATCATTCAGCGCCCGGACATCATCGACTTCATTACAATGTATACCAACAGGCAGAATGCCGTCAAGGGCAAGCACCTCTTTGCCCTAGACGATGTTCAACGCCACCTTCACAACCTCTTCTCGAAGATGAACTACTTCTACGAAATCCAGGAGAAGGAATGGGCCAACTTGGACGATTCGATCCGCTCCAAGTATCGCGGTCGCGAAGAGTGGAGGTATTTATGGAGTCCACCACAGGCCTGGATCCGGGCAATTGACGCGCTGCAGGCGTACACCTCGCTCGCAAAGGGCCCGGGCGTTGCGTACGCAGGTGGCACAACGTCTCTTGAGCCAGGCGACATCACGTTTCCTGCCGATCCGCACCCCAACCTCCTGCTGTTCCCTTTCCTCGTGGCTCAGTACGGCAAGGCGCACTGGGACTACGGAGGCAACACGAAGCGCGGGGAAGACCCCCTACGGACTCGATATCGTAAAGCCAAGTGGTTGTTCACGAACCTTACTTGGCGACTTCTCGTCAAGTCCAAGGAACTTACCTCGGACTATCGCGATGTCTCTCCCAATAGCCTGCAGGCTACCCTGGACGACCGTCCTCTCATGGAAGCATTGATGGCAGGTGCCCACGAGATAGTGCAACGATTCTATCAGGACTCTACGGTCAAGGAAACGCTCAAAACGAGGACAAATACGAATCTGTTGACCTCGGGATTGTCCGAGAAAAAGTTTTCGGAGATCCTTGAGGACAAGGTGCAAGACTTCCTCTCAGGTGAGGCTTGGAAGAAGATTCAGACGTCAGTTAAGCCCGCAGGACCCGCCAAGCAGAAAGTAGTCACGAAGAAGGCAACGAGCAAGAAGGCGAGAAAACCCTGAGCTCTCGAGGTGTCCTTCCACTGCACCCCCTGTCGGCTTCATACGTGAAGCGAGGTCTACTCCCTACACAACTCAGGTTGTGTTGGCGGGCGGCGCGCCGCTTTGCTCGCACTGGTGTTCGGGATGCCCATCGCGTTCGAGTCCAAGGAGACAGGCCGCCTCCACCTGCGCACGGGTACGTTTCTCGCACGCGATGGCTCACGCAAGCGTGAGTTGCACACTCCCCACTTCCATCCCATCCTGAACATCATCACCGGACCTCCCACTCAGGCGGACTACTTGAACGGCTATGGGCCGCTCATGGCGAACGGTGGCGTCTGGAAATGGCTCAAACGGCTCACTCTGCGAGACGTTGGCGTGCCATACTCCACCGATGAGTACCCCGACGGTGCCTCGACGTTCCCGGAGATGGAAGGCTTCCTGACCCAAGTCTTGCATTTCCTGGACTATCACATCTCTGATGACATGCTGGACCGATGGCTGGGGACGCGCAGCGGGAGAGGGCGCACCATTCCCAACTACTTGCGGGAAGAGTTGCGGAACGCGCCAGCCGACATGCGTCCTCGCCGCCAGCCGCCATTCCTTTTCCTCGACTCGGGCGGCTACAAGCTCCTCTCGTCGCAGCAGATTGACCTGTCACGTTATGGCTGGCGCGCGGTCCCCCGAGACATCCTCAACCTGCAGCTCGCATTCGGAGGCGATTTCCTAGCGAGCCTTGACTATCCTGTTCACCCGGCGGCCCCAGACGCTGATGCCCGCGAGCGGTTTGTCCAGTCCATGGATAACGCCATCCAGACGTTGCAGCTTCTCAAAGATTCCGGCCGCGAGGATGCAGATGAGAAGCTCGTCTACCTCGCAGTCCACGGCCGCAACCGACGCGAGATGCATGACTACATGCGTGCCATCTTAGGTCGCGTCGTGGATGAGGGGCTGCAGGACCGGCCCTTCGGTCTCGCTTTGGGCTCGCTTGTGCCGCTGAATTCGTCGCCACGCGCCCTTATGGACTCTGTGCGCGGTGCCATGGAAGTCTTCCACCGCGCGGACGAGATTGATCCGTCACTGGACCCGTCACGCATCCCCATCCATGCGTTCGGCGTCAACAGCGGGCTGGCGCCTTTCCTGACGCTCATGGGCGTGGACACCTACGATGGCTCTTCCTTCGTCCAAGCGTCCCATAATCTCACGTACCTGAGCCCTGGTGGCTTCACGCCCTGGCGGTTCGAAACGCTTAGGGAGTTGCCGTGCGGGTGTCGTGGCTGCACCCTTATCAAGCGCGGCCGCTGGGAGAACGCGCCGCGCGGCGCGCCGACTGAGGGCTTAGCGGCGGCGCAGTGGATCATGTCGCCCCAGACAGAGAGCTACAGCGGCTACTTCGAATGGAAGGATGGCTACGTCGATCACCAGCGCTCTCCGCCAAAGACGCGCGCCCAGAAGGACGGCCTTGAGGATACGCCGCCAGGCGTTCCTCGGTCCTACTTCTATGCGCTTCTCTCGCTGCACAACATGGAGACGGGCCTTGTGATGGCCGAGATGCTTCGCAGCGCGAAGCGTGGCACGGAGCCCATAGAACGTCTCATCGCAACCGCCGCGAGCAACATCAAGCATCGCAAAGTGTTGCAGACGATGACTTCCATTCATCCTGAACTAAGCGAGTACATGTGGAAGGTCGGCGTGAAGCGGCTGGGATCACGCGTCACCACGCGCCCTACGCACGTTTCAGCGTCCACCTCCCGCCCAGCGCCCATGCAGATGGACCTGAGCGGGCGGCCAGTCGAAGGGCGATCCCGCGGCTCTGCTGCAGCCGAAATCCAAGTGAATGCCCATCTGGGACCCCAAGACTTCGACATTCTGAGCACGGACTATCAGATGCCACGGGTCCCAGTGCTGCTCCTCCTGCCATGCACAAAGCGCAAGCCCTACGCGGAGTCATCCACGCATCGCTTCATTGACAAGAGCTTGCGCGCGGCGGGCATCCCCATGGGCCTCGTCCACAAAGTCACGATCAGCGGCAATTATGGCCCCGTTCCGGAGTCATTTGAGACGACGACCAACGTCCTTGCTTACGACTACATGCTTCACACAAGCAACAAGGATCGCATCGATCTGGTTGCCGAGCGGACACAGCGGTTCCTCAAGCAACACGAGGGGCGATACGACTTCGTCGTCGGCTATTGCACGCCCAAGCCCTACCGCAAAGCGTTCGGCCTCGCCTTGGAGGGCCGACGCAACGCCGCTCTCCTTCCATCCCCCCTTCGTGCGCACACGGTGAGCGAGTTCCGCTCCGCCACCAACGTCGCCCAGCTCATCGAGGAGATTCGAAAGCACATCCCCGCGGAGTGAAGTCCTTGGAAACCTGCGAAATCAACGATGCAAGCCTGTTCCTTCAGGTCATCCGCGAGAAGCGCGATCCCCGCAGCATTCTGCGCGAAGCCGTCAGCAACGCGTGGGATGCTGGGGCGAGACGCGTCCACCTCGACATCAACCCGCTCTCGCGCGACACGCTGGACCTCATCATCGAGGACAACGGCCACGGCATCGAGCGCAACCGGTTTTCACAGTTCTTCGGGCTTGCCATGTCGGAAAAGATTCCGGAGAAAACAGGCGGCGCTTTCATCGGGCACAAGGGACTGGGCACGAAGCTCTACTTCAATAGCCGGCGTGTTCGCGTGCAGACGATTACGAAGGATGGGCACTCGTATGAGGCAACCCTCAACGCCCCCGTCGATGCGCTCAAGGAAGGTCGCCTCCCCAGTTTTGAAGTCCGGCGCGCAAAGCACGTGTTGCGGTTCAAGTACGGAACACGCATCGAGATCTCCGGCATCCCCGTAAACACGCAGTCGCCGCTCTTGAGCGTCGATGGCATCGTCAACTACCTGCGGTGGTACTCAGCTGCAGGAAGCGCACGAGAAATCTTCGAGCCGAAGCTCAAGGGCTCGACGAAGTCCCCAAGGTTCGAGGTCAGGGTCACGCGGCGCCACATCAACCGGCCCGACAGCACCGACGTTGTCAACGGTCACCTCCTTCCCGAAGCACCCCCTCGCCGGAAGGGTGCAGGCCCCTTGGACCCCAACGACTTCGTCTATGTGTTCGATCCTTTCAAATTCACTGTCAAGGACGAGGCAGGAAGACCTCTGGCGGAAGCGCAGGTGGCGGGCGCCGTTGTGGGAGCCAACGCGCATGTCGTCAAGGACCGTCGCATCAAGAAGCGTTTCAAGGGCGTATTCCTTTGCAAGGACCACTTCGCCATCCGAAGTGTCAACGAAGAGGTGACGGGCAACAGCGGCGAATGGCAGAGCTTCCACGTCCTCGTGAACTGCCAGGACTTGCAATTGACCATGAGCCGCGAGGACTTCGTGGACACCGGTGACGGAAGCGTGTACGACGCGCTCGTGCGTGCCGTGCGCCAACTGATCAATGATGCCCTGCGCGGCCGCCGCTTCGAGTATCTGGGCGAGACGATCGAGAAAGGCCCGCGCTTCGCCGGCCAAGGCTACCGGGAACTGCAGGAGTGCAAGGCAGCCTGGGACCACTCGGAGGCGAACAACCGCATCACATTCACAGTCCTTGACTTGAGCACGCGCCGCGAGCTTCCCGAGACGCTCGCTGGGGGGCCCTATTTTGAGCCTCAAGAGAAGATTGGCACGCTGCTGGTTTTCCAGAGTCTCTTGGCCAACAGCGCGCTTGACTCCGCCGTCAGCCGGGTCGCCGAGGACTACCGTCTTCTGTCTTTCAGCCCCGAGCAGCACGGCCTCGTCCTGCTCCAGACGCGCGAGAATGGCGGGTGGAGCGAGCCACGCTTCTACGGGGTCCAGCATTCCATTAACGTGAAGCATCTGCGTGAAGCGAAGCAGCGCAACCTTGCTGGGATCGTGACGTGGTCGCTTTCTCGTACACTCAAGCTCGACGTGGGGGCCACGCAGGCACCACGGCTCAATCTCGACGGTCTCGACGTGCTCGTTGTCTCCAACTTGTTGGGAATCCAAGGCGTGGCAACCGGCGAAGAGGAGGACAATGAACTGACCAAGCCCGAGGATACTCCCCCCGTCCTCCTAGAGGAGTAGCGTCCCTGAGTTGCATCCCCAATCTCGCGCTTCTGCAAGTCTTCATTGAGCGGGAGCGGGCCGAGCGCACGGCCGTCTGATCTCCGAAGCTCTGGGCGAGCCGCGACTGCGGGTGTGACGAGCTCCCTGGGAACGGCAGCGCCTATGCCAGCTTGTACCCGCGCTGCTCCAGGTATTCGCGGACGTCGCGCCGGTGGTCGCCCTGCAGCTCGATCACGCCGTCGCGCACGGTGCCGCCCGTGCCCATGGCCTGCTTGAGCTGCTTGCCGAGGGCGTTGATGTCCACGGTGGGATCAAAGCCGTCCAGAAGGGTGACGCTCTTCCCGTAGCGACGGGTGTCCAGGCGGACGTTCACAAGGCTGGAGTCGATCGCAAGGGCTTCGTCGAGGCCGAGGGCCTCCTCGAGTTCCTTCCGCATTGGTGGACCGGACTGGGCTCTCCGAAGCTTAAACCCCTGCCGCAGGGGGCGGTCGTCGGCCACGGGCGCGGGGGGACAACGATCCAACCCGGGTGGCCGCTTGGGACATGGGCATGCAGCGCGGCTTTCAAGCCCCCGTGCCGCCGTCCGAGGCCCATGTCTCTCCGGGCCTACGAGCAGCTCGTCCAGCGCCTCCATCGCCTCTCCGCCCTGGGTGAGTCGGCGGCGCTGCTCCAGTGGGACCAGGAGACGTACATGCCCCGGGGCGGCACGGAGGCGCGGGTGCTGCAGCTTTCCACGCTCTCGGCCCTCGCGCACGAGACGTTCACGGCGCCCGAGACGGGCCGGCTCCTTGCGCAGGCCGAGAAGGAGGAGGGGGACGAGAAGCATCGCGCGCTCCTGCGCGAGGTGCGCTTCTCGTTTGACCGCGCGACGAAGGTCTCCACCGACCTCGTGGAGCGCATGAGCCGCGCCACGTCGCGGGCGCTTCCCATCTGGACCGAGGCGCGCGCGAAGTCCGACTTCCAGGCGTTCCGCCCCATCCTGGAGGAGATCGTGGACCTCAAGCGCCAGTACGCGGCGGCCATCGATCCCGGCGCCGCGCCCTACGAGGTCCTCTTCCGCGACTACGAGCCGTGGATCGGCCTCGCCGAGACGCGGCGCAACCTGGCGGAGCTTCGCGAGGGGCTCAAGCCGCTCATCCGCCGCGCGGCCAGCGCGCCCAAGGCACCCGACGCGTTCGCGGGGCGCTGGCCGGCGGACAAGCAGCAGCAGTTCAGCCTCGCGGTGCTGCGCGAGCTGGGCTACGACTTCGACCGCGGCCGCCTGGACGTGAGCGCGCACCCCTTCAGCACGGGGAACGTCTACGACACGCGCATCACGACGCGCTACAACGAGGAGGACCCGCTGGGCGCTCTCTTGGGCACCATCCACGAGTTCGGGCACTCGCTCTACACGCAGGGGCTTCCCCGGGAGGACTTCGGGACGCCTCTGGGCGACGCGCGCGACATGGCGGTCCACGAGTCGCAGAGCCGCCTCTGGGAGAACCACGTCGGGCGCTCGCGCGCCTTCTGGGAGCGCTGGCTCGCGCCCATGCAGGAGGCGTTCCCGGGGAACCTCAAGGGCGTGACGCCCGAGGACGCCTGGCGCGCGGCCAACGTGGTGCAGCCCAGCCTCGTGCGCGTCGAGGCGGACGAGCTGACCTACCACATGCACATCGCGCTGCGCTTCGAGGTGGAGGAGGCCATCGTGAGCGGGGCCGCGCAGGTGAGGGAGATCCCGCGCCTCTGGAACGACCGCATGGAAAGCTATCTCGGCGTGCGGCCGCCCAACGACAAGCTGGGCTGCCTCCAGGACATCCACTGGGCGCACGGCTCCTTCGGCTACTTCCCGACGTACAGCCTGGGCTCCATGCTCTCGGCGCAGCTCTTCGCGGCCTTCGAGAAGGAGCAGGGCCCCGCCGCGCCCGCCATCCGGGAGGGGCGCTACGCCCCGCTGCGCGACTGGCTGCGCGAGCGCGTGCACCGCCACGGCAAGCGCTACAGGACGGGCGAGCTGGTCGAGCGCGCCACGGGCAAGCCGCTCTCGCCGGCCGACTTCCTGGGGTACGCCAACGCGAAGTTCGGCGCGCTCTGGGCCTGATCCGGAGACATCAATAGCTCTCCGGAGCATCCAGAGAAAACCCCCTAAGACCCGGGGCGATACTGGGTGTCCGGAGAGTACCCGATGAAGCTCAAGGATTGGCTCGTCCCGCGCGAGGAGCGCTTCTTCGACATCCTGCAGGAGCAGAGCGCGCTGGTCCACGAGGGAGCCGAGGCGCTCGTCGCGATGCTCGAAGGGTACGACGCCGCCGTGAAGGCGGGCACGGGGGATGCAGTCACGAGCGGCGCGACGCCCAGGACCGTGCGCGACCACAAGCGCCGCGTCAAGGAGATCGAGCACCGCGGCGACATGAAGACGCACGAGCTCTACACCGCGCTCAACGCGACCTTCATCACGCCCCTGGACCGCGAGGACATCGGCAACCTCGCCAGCGCCCTGGACGACATCCTGGACTTCACCTACGCGACCGCGAACCACCTGCACCTCTACGACGTGCGCAAGCTGCCCAAGGAGCTTCTGGAGGTCGCGATGCTGCTGCGCGACCAGACGGTGCACCTGCGCGACGTGCTCTCGTGGCTCCCGGAGCCCAGCAAGCGCGACGACATCAAGGCCAAGCTCGTGGAGATCCACAGCCTGGAGAACCAGGCCGACGACCTCACCAACCGCGCGAAGGCCGAGCTGTTCCTCCAGGACGACGTGAAGCACATCATCAAGATGAAGGACATCCTGGAGTACCTGGAGACCGCGACCGACAAGTGCGAGGACGCCGCGGACGTCGTGCGCGACATCCTCGTGAAGCACCAGTGAGGCGGGCGCATGGTCCTCGCAGAGATCGGCCAGTTCGTCATGGCGCACCCGTTCGTCACGGGGACGATCCTCGTCGCGCTGGCGTTCGACTTCGTGAACGGCTTCCATGACTCGGCCAACGCCATCGCGACCGTCGTCGCCACCAAGGTACTGACCCCCGCCCAGGCGCTCGCCATGGCGGCCGCGTTCAACTTCATCGGCCCCTTCGTCTTCAGCCTCGCCGTCGCCACCACCGTGGGGAAGGGCATCATCGTGAGCGGCAACATCCCCAGCGGGGAATTGACCGCCGTGATCCTCGCCGCGCTCGCGGGCGCGATCGTGTGGAACCTCATCACGTGGTACGTGGGCCTCCCCTCCTCGTCGAGCCACGCGCTGGTGGGCGGCCTCATCGGCGCGGCGCTCGCCGCCGTGGGCCCCGCGGGCATCGTCATGCCCACGTGGGACGAGGTCGTCGGCATCGGCAAGTTCGTCGTCTTCGGCGCGCTGGGCGGCGCGGCCGGCGCCCTCCTCGCGTGGGGCCTGAGCCGCCTGCGCCTGCCGCGCGGCCTGCTTGGCCCCATGGGCTTCGCGGGCGCCCTGGGCCTCGGCGTCCTCTACTACAACACGCACGCGCTTCCCGGTTCTGATATCAAGAAGGTCCTGGACTACTCGCTCACGGGCCTCACCATGGTCTTCCTGGGCGTCGTCTCCGGCATGGTCCTCTGGGCCGCGAGCCAGCAAAAGATGAGCCTGCGCCTCATGCCCGGCTTCGCCCTCTTCGGCGCGTGCGTGAGCCTCGTCATCGCGGTGCTCGTGAACGCGCTCGTCCTGGGCGGCGTCACGAAGACGGTCCTCTTCATGGTGGTGAGCCCGATCCTGGGCTTCTTCGCGGGCTTCCTCATGATGAGCGCCGTCGCGTGGTTCGCGTGGAAGCGCGAGCCGCACGCCGTCTCCGCGGGCAGCAAGCGCGCGCAGCTCTTCAGCAGCGCGTTCTACGCCCTGACGCACGGCACCAACGACGCGCAGAAGACCATGGGCATCATCGCGGTGCTCCTCATCGCGGCGGGCGCCGTGAGCGCGAAGGAGTTCAGCGTCCCCACCTGGGTCATCCTCGCCAGCGCCGCCGCCATGGGCCTGGGCACGCTCTTCGGGGGCTGGCGCATCATCCGCACCATGGCCTCGCGCATCACGCACCTGACGCCCATCCAGGGCTTCGCGGCCGAGACAGGAGGCGGCGTCGTCCTCGTGGGCATGGCGCAGGCGGGCATCCCCGTCTCCACGACGCACGCCATCAGCGGCAGCATCATGGGCGTCGGCGCCACCAAGCGCGCGAGCGCGGTGAGCTGGGGCGTGGGCCGCCGCATCGTGGGCGCGTGGCTCCTCACGATCCCCGCGGCCGCCATCGTGGGCTTCGTGGCGTTCCTCGTGATGCGGGCCCTCACGGGGTGAAGGCGGCCTCGGGGCGGCCTTCACCATATTTCTATATAGTTCTCCGGAATCACCATGGGACAACCCCATGCCACGGGACGACCACGCACCCCTCAGGCCCCTCTCGGGTGACCCCATGGACCTGCGGAAGATCCAGCTGACCGGAGGATCGAGCTTCACCGTCACGCTGCCCAAGGAGTGGGTCAGCCAGGCGGAGCTCGGCGCCGGCGACGTCGTGGGGTTCGTGCCGCAGCACGACGGCAGCCTGGCCATCTACCCGCACGCGCGCCTGGGCGCCACGCAGGCCCGCTACACCCTGGAGGTCTTGACGGACGACCCCGACAGCGTGTTCCGCGGCATCGTCGCGGCCTACCTCGCGGGTTTCGACGTCATCGTGGTCCGGAGCAAGAAGCCCCTGGGGGCCAACGCGCGCAAGGGCGTGCGCAACGCCGCGAAGCGCATCATCGGCCTGGAGACCGTGGAGGAGGACGCCAACAGCGTGACCCTCCAGGACTTCCTCGACCCCAAGGAGTTCCACATCGACAAGGGCCTCCGGAGGATGCAGGCCCTCTGCCGCGCGATGCAGGAGGACGCCCTGCGCGCCTTCTCCGAGGAGCTGGAGGACGTCCACGCGACGTTCACCGACCGCGACGACGAGGTGGACCGCCTCTACTGGATGATCAACAAGCAGTACCACGCAATCCTGCGCGACCCGGCTTACGCGCAGAAGATGGGCTTGAACGCCAGCCAGGCGCTCAACTACCTCATGTGCGCGCGCCTGATCGAGCGCACGGCGGACCACGCGCTGCGCATCGCCGAGAACGTGCAGGCGCTCCGCAAGGACGACGTGGCCGCGAAGCTGGAGAGCAAGATCGAGAAGCAGGCGCGCAAGGCCGTCTCCCTCTTCGCGGACTCCCTCTCCACCTTCCACAAGCAGGACGCCGAGGCGGCGAACCGCATCATCGAGGACGCGGCCCACTTCCGCGCCTCGCAGGACGCCCTCATGCGCGAGAGCCTCGGCCTCGGAGGCGAGAGCATCCTCCACGTCGCGCTCGCGCTGGAGAGCATCGCCAGGACCGCGGCCTACGCGGCGGACGTGGCCGAGACGGCCATCAACCACCGCGTGGCGATGACCGCCGGGTGAGGGCCCTCGTTCCGGGCCGGCGCCACGACGCCTCCAAATGGCCCTGTGATCGAGCCCCCGGCATGGACGGCTCGGTCCACGCCTCCGCGAGGCGCGAGGTGGGCGCCTTCGGCAGGCTCTGGAGCGGGCGAACGCGCCTCTGGGCCTACGTCGTCCCCTCGCGGTGCCTCCGGCTCGCGGGCTGCTCGCGGGGCATGGGCGCCTCGCCCGGCGCGCCGCCGCTCTTCCCTTCGCGCAGCGCCATCTGAAGCGCCTCCGCCAGGTGGAGCGGCCGCCAGCCGATGGCCTGCTCGATCTGCGTGCGGCACGAGAAGCCGTCCGCCAGCAGCAGCGTGTCGGCGCCGGCGGCGCGCGCCTTGGGGAGGATGCCCAGCTCTCCCACCTGCATCGACACCGCGTGGTGCGAGGCCTCGAAGCCGAAGCCGCCCGCCATGCCGCAGCACGTCACGTCCGCGATCTCCGCCTCAAGCCCCATGGCCGCGAGGACCGTCTGCTCCTCCCCGAACCCCATGACGCTGCGGTGGTGGCAGTGGCCCTGCACGAGCGCCTTGCGCCGCAGCCTCGGCGGGCTCCACGACGGGGCGCGCTTCACGAGGAACTCGCTGAGGACGAACGTCTGAGCGGCGAGCCGCTTCGCGTCCTCGTCCTTGGGCAGCAGGTCCAGCATCTCGTCGCGGAACACCGCGACGCAGGAGGGCTCCAGCCCCACGACCGGCGTCCCCGCCTCGATGTCCCCCCGCAGCGCGTCCAGGACGCGGAGCAGCGTCGCCTTCGCGCGGTCGAGCCATCCATAATCATAGAGCGGCCGCCCGCAGCAGAGCGGCTTCGGGGGGATCTTCACGCGGAAGCCCGCGCTCTCCAGCACCTCGACGGCGGCCCACGCGGTGCCGGGGTGGAAGTGGTCGTTGAACGTGTCGGGCCAGAGGATGACCTCGGGGCGCCCATCCGGCGCGGCCCGTCTCCGGAGGAACTCGCGGCGGAAGGTGCGCGGCGCGAAGCGCGGCAGCGCGCGCTCCTGGGCGATGCCGCCCGCCCATTTCACGGCCGCGCGCACGCCCGGCGTCTGCGTGGCGAAGTTGGCGAGCCACGGCACGCGGCCGCCGATGCGCGCCGCGCGGTGGATGTTCCCGATGGCGTAGGCGCTGCGCGGCCTCAGGCGCCCCTCGTAGTGGTGCGACAGGAACTCGGCCTTGTAGGTCGCCACGTCGACGCTCACCGGGCAGTCCGACTTGCAGCCCTTGCACGCCAGGCAGAGGTCCAAGGCCTCCTTGACGCTCTCCGACCTCCAGCCGTCGCGCACGACCTCGCCGCGCAGCATCTCGTGGAGCAGGTGCGCGCGCCCGCGGGTGGAGTGCATCTCCTCGCGCGTCGCCATGTAGCTGGGGCACATGATGCCGCCCTCCTCGCGCCGGCAGAGCCCGACGCCGACGCAGCGCAGCGTGGCGCGGGCGAAGTCACCGTCGTCCTTGCGGAACGCGAAGCGCGTCTCCACGGGCGCGGGCCGGTACGCGGCGCCCAGGCGCAGGTTCTCCACCGGCGAGTACGGGTCGACGACCTTGTGCGGGTTCATCCTGTTGCCGGGATCGAAGATCGCCTTCATCTCGCCGAACGCCCGCACGACCTGGTCCCCGAACATGATGGGGAGCATCTCGGCCTTGCTCTGCCCGTCGCCGTGCTCGCCCGAGAGCGAGCCGCCGTAGGAGACGACGAGCCTCGCCGCGTCGTGGAGGAAGCGGCGGAACTTCGCGATCCCCTCGGCGGTCAGCAGGTCGAACGTGATGCGCGTGTGGACGCACGCCTGCCCGAAGTGGCCGTAGGTGGAGCCCTCGTAGCCGTACTTGGCGAAGAGCTTCTTCAGGTCGCGCAGGTAGGCTCCCAGCTTCTCCACCGGGACCGCGCTGTCCTCCCACCCTTCCCAGGTGTCGGGCCGGTTGGGCCCGCGCGCGTCCGCGCCCAGGCCGCTCTCGCGGACGATCCACAGGTCGCGCTGCCGGATGGGGCTCTCCACGACCTTGATGGAGGGCGCGTCCTCCAGCCCGCGCAGGTGGTCCACCATGCGGCGCGCCTTGGCGTCGGCCTCGTCGCGCGTCGCGCCCCCGAACTCCACGAGGAGGAAACCGTTCCCCGGCGGAAGCTCCTCCAGGTAGTCCGGGTGGAGCCTCTTCTCCTTCATCTCGCGCACCAGGCGATCGTCCACCGCCTCCAGGCCGATGGGCCCGAACCCGTTGATGGCCGGGACGTGGTCGCCCGCCTCGAAGATGGAGGGGTAGCCCAGCACGACGAGCACGCGCACCGGGGGGCTGGGCACGAGGCGCACCTTCGCGCGCAGCACCGTGGCCAGCGTGCCCTCGCTCCCCACCAGGGCCCGCGCGACGTGGAAGCCGTTCTCCGGCAGCAGCTCGTCGAGGTTGTACCCCGAGACGCGGCGCGGGATCTTGGGGTAGCGCCTGCGGATCTCGTCCGCGTGGCGGTCGCGCAGGTCCTTGAGCGCGGCGTAGAGGCGCCCCTTGGCGCCCCCCTCCGCGATGACGCGCTCCAGCTCCTCCTCGGAGGCCTGCCCCACGACGAGGCGCGTGCCGTCGTAGAGCAGGACCTCCAGCTCCTCCACGTTGTCGCTGGTGCGCCCCGCCATCTGCGCGTGGACGCCGCACGAGTTGTTCCCGATCATGCCGCCCAAAGTGCAGCGGTTGTGCGTCGAGGGATCGGGCCCGAAGGTGAGCCCGTGCCGCTCGGCCGCGCGGCGCAGGTCGTCAAGCACGACGCCCGGCTCGACCCACGCGTAATGCTCCTCCGCGTTGATTTCCAGGATGCGGTTCACTCGCTTCGACCAGTCGAGCACCACCGCGACGTTGCAGCACTGCCCGGCGAGGCTCGTGCCCCCGCCGCGGGAGAGCAGCGGCGCGCCGTGCCGCCGGCACACCTCGATGGCGCGCACCGCGTCCTCCACGTCCTGCGGCACGACGACGCCGATGGGCACCTGCCTGTAGTTCGAGGAGTCGGTGGCGTAGAGGGCCCGGCTTCCGTCGTCGAAGCGCACCTCGCCCTTCACCGCCGCGCGAAGGTCCCTCTCCAGCGCGTCCATGGGCGGTCGTGCGCGGCTCCCCGCCAGGGTGCAAGGCTCTTCTGGCTCCATGGACGGACCCGCCACAGGTGTCTTGCCCTCCGGGGCCCCAGCGCCCGGGCGTGGCCGCACGGGTCGTGATCCTCGGAGCGGGCCACGGCGGCCTGCGGTGCGCGAACGCGCTGGCGCCGCGCCTGGCCCGCCGCGGCGCGGTGACCGTCGTCGCGCGCGAGAACTACTTCCTCTACTACCCGTTCCTGCGCGACCTCGTGGCGGGCGCGGCCGACCTCACCGAGGTCGCCTTCCCGCTGCGCGAGGTGCTCGACCCTCGCGTGCGCCTCGTGGTGGGCGACCTGGCGCGCGTCGACGCGCAGGGCCGCGAGGCGCGCGTGCGGCTGCCCGACGGCGAGGAGCGCGCGCTGCGCTACGACCACCTCGTGATCGCGCTGGGCTCCTCCACCGCCTACCACGGCGTGCCCGGCGCGCGGGAGAGCGCCGTCGCGTTCAAGTCGGTGGACGACGCCCTCGCGCTGCGCCTGAGGGTGCTGGACGCCCTGGAGTCGGAGGAGTCCGGCGGCCGGCTCTCGCCCGACGTCGTCGTCGCTGGCGGCTCCTACGCGGGCCTTGAGGTGGCCGGCGCGCTGCACGACCTCCTGCGCCGCGCCCACCGCGTCTACGGCCCGGCGCTGCGCGCGCGCCCCCCGGTGATCCACGTCGTGGAGGGCGAGCGGCGCCTCCTGGGCGGCATGCCGGACCCGATCCCGGAGTACGTCCAGGCCCTGCTCCGGCGGCGCGGCGACGACGTGGCCCTGGGCGAGCGCGTCGCGGCGGTGGAGCCCGGCGGCGCGCGCCTCCAGGGCGGGCGGCTCATCCCGGCGGCCGCGACGGTGTGGGTGGCGGGCGTGGAGGCGAGCCCCGCGGTGAATGCGCTCCCCTTCCAGCGCGGGAAGGAGGGGCGCCTGCGCGTCGACCCCATGCTGCGCGTCGAGGAGGGCGTCTGGGCGCTGGGCGACTGCGCGGACGCGCGCGTCGGCGGGAAGGAGGCGCCCATGACGGCGCAGCACGCCGAGGCGGAGGCGGAGAGCGTCGCGTCCAACCTCGTGCGCGCTCTGCTGGGGCGCCCGCTCTTGCCATACCACCACCGCACGCGCGGGCTCATCGTGCCGCTGGGCGAAGGGCTCGGCGTCGCGCAGGTGGGGCGCGACCGCGCGCTCCTGGGCCGGTCGGCCGGCCTGCTCTGGCGCGCGTTCCACCTCTCGCGGCTGCCAGGCGCGTCGAGGAAGGCGCGCTACGTCGCGGGCTGGATGACCGGCGCGCCCCGGCAGCGCGCGCTCATCCGCGCGCCCGCCTTCACCTTCCGCGCGTCCAGTCGACCACCTTCTTGATGACGGACGGGCCCCTCACCTGGTAGGCCTCGACGATCTCGTCGGGCGAGAAGACGTGCGTCACGATGCGATCCACCTGGCCGGGCCAGCGCGCGCGGAGGTCCGCCAGCCGGCGCATCGCCTCCTCGAAGTGCCGCCGCGCGCTGTTCACGCTGCCGAAGAGGACCTGGTTCTCCAGCACCATGCGGCGCATGATCTCGTCCGCGGGCACCGGCAGGGGCGGCCGGTCCGCGGGCACGCCCAGCATCGCCATGCAGCCGTTCCCCGCGAGCGTCTGCACGCAGTCGAACGCGACCTGCGGCGCGCCCGTCGCCTCCAGCACGAGGTCGAAGCCGCCCACCTGCTCCGCGACGTCCACGACGTGGCGTTCCCGCGTGTTGACGTGCTTGACGCCGATCTCGCGGAGGAGCGCGGGCGCGGCCGCGTCGTCGGCGTCGCGATCCAGCGCCCACACCTCCATGCCTTCGCTCGCCAGGAGGAACGCGCCCAGCGTGCCGAGGCTCCCGGTGCCCGCCATGAGCGCGCGCTGGCCGCGGAAGCCCCCGGCCTCCTCGAACCACGGGACGCGCTGCTGGATGCGCCGCGCCTCGTCGAACGCCTTGACGACGACGGAGAGCGGCTCCACGAGCACCGCCAGGTCGTCCAGCCCCGGGGGCGCCTTCACCAGCGTCGCCGGGTCGTCGACCCACGCGTCGCGGAAGAAGCCGTCCATCTCCTTGATGCCGTGCTCGCGATAGCCTTCGGTGGGGCAGAAGTCGGCGCGGCGCGCGCACGCCTCGCAGGCTCCGCATCCGTGGCGCACGAGCGGCACGACGCGGTCGCCCGGGACGAGCCCCGACTCCGGCGGCGCCTCCACGACCTCGCCCAGGCACTCGTGGCCCAGGACCAGCTCGTCGCGCCCCGGCGGGAACGCGCCGTGCGCGCCGCGGAGCACCTCCTCGTCCGTGCCGTCGATCCCCGCGCGCAGCGTGCGGACGAGGGCCTGGCCCTTCCGGGCCTCCGGGCGCGGCGCCTGCACGAGGCGGGGCCCGCTCTCGCCGCGGCGCAGCACCACGGCGCGGACCGTCGACGCCTGCACGTCCGGGGCGCGGGCCTGCTCCTGCCGCGGCATGGTCCCCCTTCACGCAGCCGCGTGCTTGACCTTGACGTCACGCGGGGCGCTGCCCTCCGCGACGGCGAGCTTCCAGGCGGCCGACACCAGCGCGGCGTGCGTGAACGCCTGCGGGAAGTTGCCCAGGTGGCGCTTCGCCTGCGGGTCGTACTCCTCGGCAAAGAGGCCCAGGGGGGATGCCAGCGCGGCGAGCCGGTCGAACGCCTTCCGCGCCTCGTCGCGCCGCCCCGCCAGCGCCAGCGCCTCCACGAGCCAGAAGCCGCACGGCAGGAAGGCGCCCTCTCGCCCTTCGAGGCCGTCGGGCCCGTCGTAGCGCAGCAGCAGGCCCCCGCGCTCCAGCCGGGCGACGACCTGCTCCAGCGTGGCCTGCGCGCGGGGGTCGTCGGGCGGCACGAAGCCCACGAGGGGGATGCGCAGGTTCGACGCGTCGCACGCGGGGTCGCCGTAGGACTGCGTGAACGCTCCCGTATCCGGGTCGACGCCGCGCGCCAGCACGTCGCGGCGGATCTCCTTGCGCACCGCGTCCCAGCGCGCGAGCGGCGCGGGGAGTCCGTGCTCCTCCGCGGTGCGGATGGCGCGGTCCAGCGCGACCCACGCCATGACCTTGGAGTACGTGAAGTGCCGCGGCCCGGAGGGCATCTCCCAGATGCCGTTGTCCGGCTCGCGCCACCGCTCGCAGCAGCGGTCCACGAGCGCCACGACGTGCGGCCAGAGCCCGCGCCGCTCGGGGCGCCTCATGCCCTGCCAGAGGTGGAGGCACTCCATGACGTGGCCGTAGGCGTCGAGCTGGAACTGCTTGACCGCGCCGTTGCCCACGCGCACGGGGCGCGAGCCCTCGTAGCCCGGAAGGTCCAGCGCGGACTCCTCGGGCGCGGGAGCCCCTTCGACGTTGTAGAGGACGAGGAGGTCCTTGCCCGGCGTCTCGGCCACGGCGCGCAGCACCCAGTTGGCCAATTCCCTCGCGCCGTCGCTGTGGCCCAGGGAGACGAAGGCGTCCATGCAGAAGCCCGTGTCGCGCAGCCACGCGAAGCGGTAGTCCCAGTTGCGCTCGCCGCCCACGACCTCGGGAAGGCTCGTCGTGGGCGCGGCGACGATGGCCCCCGTGGGCGCGTAGCGCATGGCCTTGAGCGCGAGGAGGCTGCGCACGACGAGGTCGCGGCGCGGGCCGTCGTATTCGCAAAGCTCCGACCAGCGCGACCAAGCGTCCATCGTGCTGCGCCGGAGCGAGCGCGCCTCCTCGACGCCCAGCGGCCCGGCCTCGGGGCCCACGCCCAGGGAGAGCGCGAGCGCCTCGCCCCGCACGAGCCGGAACGCGCCGCGCCAGCCCGCCTTCTCGTAGGGCCACGGCTGGCTGGCCCGCGCGACGAGGGGCGCGCCGCCCGCGGCCGGGCACGCGAAGGCGACCACGTCCGCGGTCCCCTCGTCGCACTCGACGAGGCGCACGAGGCTCGTGTGCTCGGCGGGGTAGGGCATGAAGTCGTGGACGCGCGCCGCACAGCGCGGGCCGCGCCACCGGGTGAGCATCGCGTTGGTGTCGCCCTCGTAGGCGAACGACTCGACGCGCGCCCCCGCGACCTGCACGTCGAAGGAGCCCGCGCCGCCCAGGAGCGCGTCGCACGCGGGCGCGGCGTCGAAGCGCGGAGGGCACCACCACACGACGCGGCCGTCGGGCGCCAGGAGCGCGGCGCTGAGGCAGTCGCCCAGGAGGGCGTGGGACTCGATGGGCCACGTCAAAGGCGCTCGACCCTCGCCTGGCCCACGCGGGGGCGGGGGCGCGCCGCCCAGCGGATCATCTGCGCGAGGAGCGCGACGTAGGCGCTGCCCACCTCCTCGCCCTCGGGGCCGGCGACGGTGGACTCGCCCCAGTCGGTGAGCCCGCCGCTCCAGTGCGGGGCCAGGTCGCCCGCGAACGCGACGACGCGCCCCTGGCCGTGGCCGCCCAGCACCAGGAGGGGCGCTCCGCGGCGCGCGACGTGGGGCCCCTCGGGGGTGAGCGCGGCCTCGCGCGCCTCCAGCACGACCTCCGCGGCGGGCTTGGGCACGAGGCGGTTGTAGCCGCACAGGACCGGGGGCCGCGACCAGTCGAGCCCGCCCAGGATGGGATGCTCCTCCAGCTTCCAGGGATAGCAGCCCGAGGGGCTCGCGTGGCGGTCGTCCCCGTCCTCCACCTCCACGGGCAGCACCTCCGCCAGCGGGCTCCTCGCGTAGCCGCCGCGGCCGAAGGAGGACCAGCCGCCCACCATGAGGAGGCCCAGCCCTTCGTGCACGGCGGCGGCGATGGCCTGCGCCGCGCGCGGGCCCAGCGTCGAGGCCGGGTAGTCGGAGAGGATCACGGCGTCGTACTCCGCGTACTCGGGGGGCGGGCGCTGGGGGGCCCTCCACTGGATGGCCGCGCCCTCCAGCGCTGCGACCACGTACTTCGGCGAGCAGCGATCGCCCTCCAGGTAGAGGACCATCATGCGTGGCGCCTCCCCGCTTCGCGCTCCGGCAGCACGCGCTCGTTGCGGCCGCCCACCACCGGGAGAAGCCCGCCCGCGCCTTGAAGAACGGCGACGGAGGCGTGGGCGCCCATCTTCTCGCGCGCCGCATCGAGAGCGTCCTGGATAGAGGCGAAGGGCGTGAACCCCATGGCGCGCGCGTCCTCGGGGCGGATGCCGCTACTCACGAGGTGCACGTCGCTTCTCTCGCGGATGCGCGCCGTGAAGGCCGCGACGGCGGCGCCGATGACGTCCTCCACCTCGCCCGCGGCGACGCGCCTCCGGATCTCCTCCAGCGGGAGCCCGCAGAGGTCGCGGCACCCGGGGTGGTTGTCCGCGACCCCCTCGGGGCTGGGCGTCACGAGCACGATGACGCCCCCCTCCTCCACCGCGATCGTCGCGCAGCAGAGCCCCTTCACGCTCTGCCAGTAGTCGCGGTCCGCGGGGAAGGAATCCGAGATCACGATGTCCGCGGGCTCGTCGAGCCGCGCCGCGTGCCAGTCCCTCGCGGTGGCGGCGCACGCGCGCTGCGCCTCGACGAAGTCGCCGCACGCGGCGCGCTGCACCTGGCCCGCGTGGTCCATGGCGACGTTCACGACGGCGTCGAGCCCCGCCAAGCGCGCACCCTCCTCGACGTGCGCGCGGATGGGGCCGTCCATGACGCCGAGCAAATCCTCTTGGGCGAACCAGCTGGCCGTCCAGTGCGTCCACGTCTCGCTCTCCTCGCCGCAGACGCCGGGCAGCACGATCTTCGCTCCGCCGGAGAAGCCCATGATGGCGTGGACGCCCACGTGGCCGACGCCCACGCGCAGGTCGCTCTCGGGAAGAAGACGGTTCACGACGACCGGCATCCCGTCCTCCGTCTCGCCCAGGCGGACCAGCGCCTCGCGGTCGCGGTGCCGGTGCTGCTCCACGCGCCAGCGGCGCAGGAAGGCGGGCCCGATCTTGGCCTCCAATTCCTCGCGCGTCATGGGGCGGTGCGTGCCCTGCGCGGTGAGGATCGTCACCTGCTCGTCGCGCACGCCCGCCTGCGCAAGCTCGCGCTCGACGTGGGGGAGGATCTCGTGGACCCGCGTGCGCCGCGTCGCGTCGTCCACCAGGAGGAGCACGCGGCGCTTGCCCTCGGCCAGGGGCGCCAGCCTCCCCTCGATGGCGTCGCGCAGGAGCGCGGGCTCGTCGTTGGGCGGGCCGGCGCGGGGCGCAAGGATCGCTGCGCCCTCGGGCGCGTCGAAGGGCTCCCCCTCAACGCCCGGGTACGTCCCGAACCTCAGCCTCATCGGCCTCGCCCCCTCCGGAGAACATGTCGTCCATGGTGTCGCGGAAGAGCGTCAGCGCGATGCGCTTCCGGTTGGGCTCGCCGCGGGCCAGCGCCTTCGCCAGCGACGTCGCCTGCCCCAGAGTGATGCGCGGCGGCATGGGCGGCTCGTTGGGGTCGACCACGCACTCCACCAGGGCGGGCCCGTCGGCAGCCAAGGCCTCGTCGAGCACGGCCCCCACCTCCCGCGGGCTCGTCGCGCGGAAGCCCTGGACGCCCAGCGCCTTGGCCATGCCCGCGATGTCCACGTCGGGAAGCTCCACGCCGAAGCTAGGGTTGCCCAGGAACACCATCTGCTCCCACTTGATCATGCCCAGCACGTTGTTCTTGATGACGACGACCTTGATGGGGAGCTTGTGCTGCGCGGCCGTGGCCAGCTCGCCCGCGAGCATGAGGAGGCCGCCGTCGCCCACGAACGCGACCACCTGCCGGTCGGGGTACGCGACCTGCGCGCCGATGGCGTAGGGCACGCCGGGCGCCATGCTGGCCAGCGTGCCCGAGAGGCTGAAGCGCATCTGCCCGCGGACGCGCACGTAGCGCGCGGCCCACGCCGCGATGGTGCCCGAGTCGCACGTCACGATGGCGTCGTCCTTGAGGCGCTTGGCCAATTCCCACGCGACGACCTGCGGCTTCATGGGCGCGTCGCGCCGCGTCGCGCGCTCCTCCAGCTGGCTCCACCACTCGCGCATGTCGCCCTGGAGGCCCGCGAGCCAGTCGCTCTGCTGGCGCACCGAGACGTGGGGAAGCAGGTCCGAGAGCGCGGCCTTGCTGTCCCCGACGAGCCCGACCTCCACGGGGTAGCGGATGCCGATGCGCGAGGGCTCGATGTCGATCTGGATGCCGGGCACGCTGCCGGGCTTGGGCAGGTAGCTCATGTACGGGAACGAGGTGCCCACCATGAGCAGCGCGTCGCACTCCTCCAGCGCCTTCTGCGAGGGCGCGGTGCCCAGCAGGCCGATGCCGCCCAGGCAGTGCGGGTGGTCGTCGGGGATGACGTCCTTCCCCAGGAGCGGCTTGATGACCGGCGCCTGGAGCGCGACCGCGAGCGCTATCAATTCGTGGCCCGCGTCGCGCGCGCCGCTGCCCGCCAGGATCGCCGGGCGCTTCGCCTTGTTGAGGATGGCCGCCGCCGCGCGGATCGCGTGCCCCGGAGGGTGGACCTCCAGGTCGGCGGGCCGGTGGCTCGTGGCGCCGGGCACCTTCGCCCGCGACCACTCGCCCTTGAGGCTCTCCTCCTGCACGTCGACGGGCACGTTGAGGTGCGCCACGGTGCGGTGCGCCAGGGCCGTGCGGCACGCGTTGTCCGTCGCCATGCGCGCGTGCTCCGGGCTGTTCACCTGCACGTTGTACTCGGCGACGTCGCTGAAGAGCTGGAGCATGTTCACCTCCTGCTGGTAGCGCGAGCCGATGAGGTCGGAGTAGGTCTGCCCCGTGATGGCGAGGACCGGCGCCTGGTCCATCTTCGCGTCGTAGAGGCCGTTGAGCAGGTGGATGCCCCCGGGGCCCGAGGTCGCGATGCACGCGCCCAGCTTCCCGGTGAACTTGGCGTAGGCCGTCGCGGCGAAGGCCGCGGCCTCCTCGTGGCGCACGAGCACGAAGCGGATGCTCTCGCGCCTCTCGCGCAGCGCCTCCATGAGCCCGTTGATGCCGTCGCCGGGCAGCCCGAAGACGACGTCGACCCCCCACCGCTCCAGCGTGTCCATGATGACGTCTGACGTGTTGGGCATGCGATCGGCGCGCCCACGCCCCGCGGCGACCAAAGACGTGTCGTCAACGCGCCTCCTCCGGGCGTCGCTGCCCGCTTGTCCGAGCGGAAAGGGTTAGGCGGTGGAGCGCGCACGGGCTGGCGATGAGCCGCGAGCCCGGGCCGCCGCGCGTCACCATCGAGGGCGGCGTCCTCCACGTGGACGGCGCTCCCCGCTACTTCCTCAACACGGACTACCCCTACTACCGCGACGAGGTGAAGAACTGGCGCAGCCGCCTGGAGGCGCAGGCCGAGTGCGGGCTGGACGTGCTGACGTGCTACGTGCCGTGGCGCCACCACGCGCCCGTGGACCCGATCCACGAGGGCGGCCAATACGACTTCACCGGCGCCACGCAGGCGAACCGCGACCTCGTGGGCCTGCTGGGGCTCGCCGAGGAGCTTGGCCTCATGGTGATCCTCAAGCCGGGGCCCTTCGTCCACGCTGAGCTTCCCTTCGGCGGGCTGCCCTCCTACGTCTGCGGAGAGTGCAATCCCACGAGCGGCATCCAGCCGGAGATCGACGCGTTCGGCGAGCCCATCCGCTGGAGGATCGGGCGCATGCGGCCGCAGGACGCGCGCGTGCTGCCCGCGCCCTTCGACCCCGCGTACAACGTGTACGTGCGCTCGTGGTTCCGCGCCTTCGCCCGCGAGGTCGCCGCGCCGCGCTTCTGGCCCAAGGGCCCCGTCATCGCGCTCCAGCTCCTCAACGAGGGCATCTACAGCGACAGCAGCCGCGCCGACCCCACGCAGTTCGCCTTCGCGCCCTCGACGCTCGTGCGCTTCCGCCGCTTCCTGAAGGATCGCTACGGGGACGTGGCCGCCTACAACGACCTGCACGGCTCCCGCGTCGAGGACTGGGACGAGATCGAGCCGCCGCGCAACCCCAGCGCGCTGCGCAGCGTGCGCGACCTGCTGGCCTATCTCGACTGGAGCGCGTTCCAGGGGCGCATCTACGCCGACGTCGCGGCGCTCTACAAAAGCTATCTCGAAGAGGGGGGCGTGCCGCGCGAGGCGCCCATCCTCTTCAACTTCAACCCCAACGGCAACACGTACAAGCAGAACCCGGCGAGCAACGACGGCTGGTACACGCGCGTGAACCTCGTGGGCCGCAAGGGGTTCACCTTCGGCCTCACCAACTGGCTGGGCGTCGTGGCGGGCGACTCGCGCGCGTTCCGGCAGTACGTCATGGCCAACACGGCGTTCCGCGGGCCCGCCATGGAGATGAACTGGGGCTTCGCGTCGGAATACTACACGCCCTACCAGCACGTCGCGCCCAGCGTCTACGAGGCCATGGTGGCCGTCGCGTGCGGCGCCACCGGCGTCACGGCGTACACCTTCGCGGGCACGCGCGCGTGGCGCGACGACCCCAACGTCGACGTGCAGTGGATTCCCCAGCGCACCAACGCCCGCGAGGACGCCAGCAGCGCGGACTACCCGGGGGACTCGCCCGTGCTCTCCACGGGGGAGCGGACGGGAAAGTACTGGAGCCTCATGCAGATCGCGCAGTACCTCCGCGACGAGGGGCCGCGCTTCCTGGCCGGCGGGCCGCGGGCCTCGCTGGCGTGGGGCATCTACCCGCCCTACGCGTGGGCGGGGCAGTGGCTCATGCGCGGCGACCCGGACGACTACATCTGGAAGCCGCCCCTCAAGGCCGTGCCGCGCGGCGCGTACCACGGCCTCGACGCCTTCGCGGAGATGGCGCTGGGGCAGGGCGTGGGCTTCCGCCAGGTGGACGTCTCCCGGGACCTGGACCTTGGCGGGTGCCGGCTGCTCTGCGTCAGCGCCCACGAGTACATGGACCTCGCCACGCAGGAGCGGCTCGCGCGCTACGTCCACCGCGGGGGCCGCCTGCTGCTCACCAACGTCGTGCCCGACCGCGACGAGACGCTGCGGCCCGCCCGCGGCGCGCTCCACGACCTCTTCCCCCACGGGGAGCACTGCCTCCGGCCCCTGGCGGGGCCCACGCCGCTCGTGGTGGAGGGGGAGGAGATGGGCGCCATCCTGGAGTACGTCCACACGGTGACGCCGCCCGCCGATGCGGACCTGCCCATCCGCATCAACGGCGACCTCGTGGGCTACCGGCGCCGCCACGGCGCGGGGACCGCGATCTTCCTGGGCGCGAGCCCGTGGCGCGCGACGCTCTCGGGGGACGACCGCCACGTCTCCCAGGAGAACCAGCGCCTCGCGTGGCGCCTGCTCCTCGCGCTGGGCGACGCGGAGGCGGTCCGCACGCCGCGCGGCGGCAAAGGCGCCGTCGTGTTCGAGCACGGCCAGGGCGCGGACCCGCGCGACGCGGACCTCTTCGTCATCGTGGGCGAGACGGGGGGCGACATCGCGGTGCGGCGCTCGCCCGACGGGCGGGAGGAGACGCTCCTCGTGCGCTCCCCCTCGCTGGCCGCGCACGCCGTGGCCCTGGACGCGTCCGGCATCCGGGCGTGCTATCTCAAGGGGATCACCGACACGCGGGGGGAGCGCGTGGCGCCCCGGCTCTCCGCGGCGTCGGACGTCCTTGAGGCCGACGACCCCTGCGACCTCTGCGTGACGCGGACCGGCGAGGGGCTGCGCGTCTCCGTGGCGCACCTGGGCAAGGCCGCGACGCGCGTCCGGCTGCCCCTCGATCCGGCCCTCGTCGCGCAGGCGGAGGACGGGCGCGGCGAGCCCCTGCGCATGCGGCCCGCGCCGGAGGGCGGCCTGGAGGTGGTCGTTCCCGCCATCGAGCGCGCGGGCATCGCGACGCTGCGCCTGCGCGCGACGGCGCGCACGCCTCAGAAGAGCCTGAGGTAGAGCACGGCGTAGAGGACGACCCACACCGCGTCGACGAAGTGCCAGTAGAGCATGACGGCGCGCACCGCGGGCGCGCGCGAAGGGCCGATCCGTCGCGCGAGCGCGAGCCCGAGGATCGCGCCGAGCATGGCGAGCCCGCCCACGACGTGCGCGCCGTGCAGGCCCGTGAGGAAGTAGAAGATGGAGCCCTGCCCGCCGCTTTGGAGCGTGAACCCCTCGGCGTAGAGCCGGCGGTACTCGAACGCCTGATAGCCCACGAAGAGGAGGCCCAGCGCGATCGTCGCCGCGAGGCCTCCCGTGAAGCGCCCCCGGCGGTCCATCCTCTTCACGGCCCAGCCGCCCACGAAGCCGCTGCTCCAGAGGACGAGGGAGGCTCCGAGGGTGAGGGGCCGGTTGAGGTCCCGCGCGAAGGCCTCGGGGTGCGCCGTGAGGGCGAGGAGGCCGGAGAGGAAGAGTCCCGCCTCGCTCACGATGAGGAGGACCATGCCCCACCAGAGGCGGCTGCGCCCTCCGATCTCGCCCTCCTCGGGCGGCGGGCGGAGGACGTTGCTCCACGTCCAGCCCACGGCGGAGGCGAGGAGGAGCGCGAAGCCCGAGAGCGCGAACGGGCGCGAGACGGGGAGCCCGCCGAGGAACGCCGTGAGCGCGAGGCCGAAGAGGAAGGGCCAGACGCTCGTCTCCTCCGCGACGGAGGGGCTCTCGGGCACCTTCGCGATCTCGACCTGCATCTACCCCGAGCCTCCTGCGACGGACGTGGGCTCCAGCGCGACGGGCGCGGCAAGCTGGTCGTCGGCGCGGAGCGGCGCTCCCCACGGCACGTCGTCCGCGCGCAGCGGCCGGAAGAGCGTGTAGAGCACGTTCCCCAGGAGGACGACCTGCGCGAGGCCGGTGAGGACGGCGCCCAAGGTGGAGATCGCGTTGAGGTCGAAGAGGCCCGGGGGATATGATATCACACGCCGCACCATCCCCTCCGTGCCCAGGAAGTGCATGGGGAAGAACGTCAGGACCACGCCCACGAGCGTGCCCCAGAAGTGGACGCGGCCCCAGCGCTCGTCCAGCCTGCGGCCCCACAGGTCGGGGAACCAGTAGTAGAGGCCCGCGAAGGCGCCCATGGCGCTGCCCCCGAAGAGGACGAAGTGGATGTGGCCGATGAGCCAGTACGTGCTGTGGAGCGCGCGGTCCAGGGGGATCGACGCGAGGTAGAGCCCGTCCGCGCCCCCGACGGTGAAGAGGGCGAGGATGCCCAGGGCGAAGAGCATGGGCGTCGCGAAGCGGATCGTCCCGCGCCAGAGCGTCGCGAGGTAGTTGAGGAACAGGACGCCCGTGGGGACGCTCACGAGGAACGTCGTCACGCTGGAGAACGTGCTGTACGCCTCCTCCTGGCCCGTGACGAACATGTGGTGCCAGAACACGGTGGCGGAGACGAGCGTCGTGCCCAGGAGCGACCAGACGACCCAGCGGTAGCTGAACAGGGGCTTTCCGGCGAAGAGGGGGATGACCTCGCCCATGATGCCGAACGCGGGGAGCACCATGATGTACGTCGCAGGGTGCGAGTAGAACCAGAAGATGTGCTGCCAGAGGAGCGTGCCGTTGGGGAGGCTCGGGTCGAAGAAGGACGTGCCGTACCAGCGGTCGAAGAAGAGCATCGCAAGGGCGCCCAGGAGGAAGGGCCCCGCGACCACCGCGAGGAGCGAGGCCGTGATGACGCCCCACGCGAAGACGGGCAGCGAGAAGTAGCGCACGCCCTTGCGCCGCTCGCGCTGGATGGTCACGAGGAAGTTCACGGCCGCCAGCGTGGAGGCGACGGTCTCCAGGAAGACCGCGACGATCCACCAGTCCTCGCCTGTCGTCGACGAGAAGGGCGTGAGCGAAAGCGGCGCGTAGCTGGTCCACCCCTCGGTGGGGAAGAGGCGCGCGTAGAGCGGCAGGCGCAGCACGATGCCGGCCCAGAAGATGAGCCAGAAGGAGAGCGCGTTGAGGCGGGGGAACGCCATGTCCTTGGCGCCCACCATCTTGGGCACGAACGCGTTGCCGAACCCCGAGAAGATGGGGATCGCGAAGAGGAAGAGCATCTGCGTGCCGTGGACCGTGAAGAGGCCGTCGTAGAGGTCGGGCTGGAAGAGGTCCGTCTGCGGCGTCGCCAGCTCCGCGCGCATGGCGAGCCCGTCGAGCCCCGCGAAGAGGAACCAGACGAAGACGACGATGAGGTAGAGGATGCCGATGCGCTTGTGGTTCGTGGTGAGGAGCCACGACCGGGCCCACCGGAGGAAGCGCAGGAAGCGGCCGCCCGCCGCCTCGCCTCCGCGCGTGCGTCGCTGCCCTCGCGTCGCGGGCGGGAAGGACATGCGCCCCTGCGCAGGGCGCCGGGGGACCAAAGGATTGGCGCCTCGCGCCGCCGGGCGCTCCAAAGATCGTGCGAAAGAGGCCAAGCACGGCGGCCGGCGTCGAGGCCGGAGCCATGCTGACGCTGCGCCTCGCGGTCCTCCTCGCGGCGTCGTTCCACGTGGTCGCGCACAACGTGGGCGCGCCGGGCTCGCGCAACGAGCACCCGTTCTGGTTCACCGTGGACGGGCTCGAAGGCAGGGACCCGCAACTCAACCTCACGCCGGGCGAGGACGTGACCATCACGTTCACCAACGAGGGCGACCGGCCCCACTCCCTCCAGCTGGGCGATCCCATCGGCGTGGGCACGGGGCTCGTCGATCCCAACGGGACGGCGACGCTGTCGTTCCGCGCGCCCGCCAACGCGACCGCCACCGGCTACTGGTGCGCGCTCCACCGGCCCGTGGGCATGGCGGGCGCCATCTCCGTGGGCGGCGCGCCCGCCTCGCGCGACGTCCTCTCGGCCTCGACGCGGCGCGACCTCGTGCCCGACCCCGCGTGGCTCGTCCTGGCGGCTGGCGCGGCCGCCGCGTGGAGGCGCCGCGGGTGAGGACGATCCTGCCCGCCGCGCTCCTCGCGCTGGCGTGCGCGCTGGTGCGCGCGGCGGACCTCGCGCGTTCTCTGCCCACGGCGCCCGCGCAGGCGGCGGAGGCCCTTCTCTTCGCGCTCTTCCTCGTGGCGCTGCTGGCGGCCACGCCGTGGGAGCGCGCGAAGGGCGTCGCGCCGCTGGCCGTGCTCGTGGCGCTGGGCCTGGCCTTCGCGCAGCGCGTGATTACCTTCTTCGCGCCCGCTTCAGGAGGGCTTTCCGTCGCGTGGACGCCCGCCTACGGCCCCATGACGACGTGGCCCGCGCTCGCGGTGGAGTGGCCCGGCCTCGGCGTCCGCCTGGCGCTCCCCCTGGGACGCGCCGCGCTCCTGGCCGCGACGGCGCTTCTCCTCGCCATGGCGCTGCGGGCCTCGCGGCGCGCGCCCCTCGCGGGCGGCCTCCTCGTCTCCGCGTGCCCCGCGTGCCTCGCGCCGCCCCTCGCCATGGCCGCCGCGGCGGGGCTCGCCGTCGCGCCCTCCAACCCCACGAGCCTTCTCGCGACGCTCCTGGACCTCGCGGTGCCGGTGGTCGCGCTCGCATCGCTGGCGCCGCGCGCCCGCGCGTGGACGGCCGCGCTGCCCCCCGCGCTGGCGGTGGGCGACCTGGCCAGCGGCGCCTCCGACGTGGGGGACCTCGTGCACCGGCTCTACTGGGTGTTCAACGTCGCGGCCGCGATCGTGGCGGGCGCGTTCCTCGTCCTGCTGGTCGCCTTCGCGGCGCGCTACCGCTGGCGGCCGGGCGCGCAGCCGGGGGAAGCGCCCTCGCCCTCGAAGCGCCGCGCGATCAACGTCGCGTGGACCGCCGCGCTCCTGGGCCTCCTCCTCGCGCTGGCGGGGCTGAGCCTCGGCGCGCAGCGCACGATCGACGCGCCGCCTGCCCTTGGCGCCTTCCACGTCAAGGCGACGGCGATGCAATGGGGCTGGTCCTTCGCGTACCCCGACAACTCCACCAGCCTCGACGTGCTGCGCGTGCCGGTGGGGCGCGAGGTGGCCGTGGACGTGACGTCGCGCGACGTGGCGCACAGCCTCTTCGTGCCCGACCTGGGCGTGCAGGTGAACGCGATCCCCGGCCGCGTGAACTCCGCGGCCTTCACGGTGCTGCGCGCGGGGAATTGGACGGGCCAGTGCGCGGAATATTGCGGCATCGGCCACACCGACATGGGCGTGGCCGTGATGGCCGGCTGACGTCAATGCCCGACGAGGTCGTCCCACAGCGAGGAGAACGCGTCGAGGTCGCCGGGAAGCGGGTGGAACGAGGCGAGGGCGCGCCGCACGAACGCCGCGTCGCGCAGCGAGTAGCGCCGCTCGCGCCCCTCCTCGCGCACGGCAAGGACCTCCTGCTGAAGCAGCTCCTTGAGGTGATAGCTCACCGAGGGGCGCGCCAGGGCGAGCCGGTCGCTCATGGCGCTGGGCGTCAGCTCGCGCTCCGAGAGGAGCAGGAGCACGACCTGGAGCGCGGGCGGGTGGCGCATGAGGCAGATGAAGGAGAGGTCGCGCGGCGAGAGGCGGCCGGCGGCGGAGCGCTCGAAGTAGCGGGCGTAGCCCCCCTCGTCGACGCGCTCCAGGACGCCCTCCCGCGTCAGCGCGTCGAGATGGTAGGAGGCGAGGCGGTTCGCGAGCCCCATCTGGCGCTCCACCTCGCGGGGGTGGACGCCGGGGTAGCGCGCGACGAAGGAGCGGATCTCCTCGCGGAGGCTGGGCCGGTTCAGCGCGGCACCCCCACGTTGCGCAGCAGCGGCCACGCGAAGAGGCCCACCGCGCCCAGGTCGGCGAGGCTGAAGAGAAGCTCCGTGGTTTCGGTCTCGCCCGAGGTGCCCAGCGTGAAGGCCTTGACGAAGCTCTTCAGCGCGAGCAGGGTGAAGGCCGCCATGACCCAGTAGATGCCGCGGTTCCCCGTGCGCACGAGGGCGCGCCACGACGCGAAGGCGAGCAGGGTGCAGACGGTGCCCACGATCCCCGCGATGACCGCCGGCGCGGCGTCAAGAGCCACGGCCGCCGATGCGGGTGCTCCCCGAAGAAGGCTTCGCCGCCTGGGCCTCTTCCGCGATCCTCGACGCGCCTCGTTGCGCGAAGTGACAGGCTGTTGCCCCTCCCGGGGACGCCGCGATTGGGCAACGCCATCTCTAGGAAACGCCTGTCGGTTTCCTCAGTTTTCGACGAACATTGATACGATGCCAGGGCGTCGCGGGCTCGCAGGGGAGCACACGCTTCCTGGAGGCTCACCGCATGAAGACCCTCGCCGTCCTCGCCACCCTCACCCTCGCCTTCACGCCCTTCCTCATGGCCCCCGCGGACGCGGACGTCAACGTCTGCACCCCCAGCGCGGGCGCCGCCACCGGCACGACCAACGCGGACGGCAGCATCACCTACCACGGCTGCTTCACCGCCGCCTTCCCCCTGGGCACCCTCGGCGCGAACACCAAGCAGTCCGGCATCGACTCTTTCATCTTCGCGTCCCCCGGCGCCAACTGGTTCCTCGTCGCCCACCTGGACAACGCCTACGAGACCGCCGCCTACGACCTGGACATCCACTACTACACCGCGGCCGGCACGCACGTCGACAGCCAGGACGCGACGCCCGCCCGCCCCGATCACTGCGACGGCTCCACGCCCCAGGCCGACGCGGCCTGCCTCGTCCCGGACTTCGGCGCCGACAACAGCGGCCTGAAGGTCTTCGTCGACGCCAAGGAGGGCGCGGGCTTCGAGGTCACCGTGACCGCCTACCCCCCCGGCACCTGCCCCGCCGCGTACCCCAACTGCACGGACACGACGGTCTACTGAGCCGGTGAGCCGAGTGCGCGCCCTCGTCGCGGCAGGCCTGGTCCTGCTCCTGGTGGCGGGCCCCGCGTCCGCGTGGACCTTCCACGGGGACTCCGAGCCCAGCACCGCGGCCGACCGCGACGACGGCTTCATGTGGCCCGACGCCACCGGGACCCTCTCCGGGCTCCAGGTCTTCTTCGACGTCGTGCCCGAGGCCTCCAGCACGGGCCAGAACCCCAACGACGCCACCCTGGGCGTCGGCGCGCGCCTGGCCCCCCCTTCCACCTCCTACACCGCCTACCTGGGCGTGTGGCGCGACTGCAATGGCGATGGCTACCTGGGCGCGCTGGACGGCGCGCTGCTGGACTACCCGGCGCCCAGCAACACCTTCCTGGGCGCCACGGCCAACCCCACGCTGGGCACCTCATCGGCCGCGTGCCCGCCGCACTCGCTCTGGAACAACGACGACTGGATCCACGAGCTGCTCTGGATCGGGCCGCAGACGTGGTCCCCCAACCCCGGCGACATCACCTACGTGATCCCGGGGCTCCTCAACGACACCACCGCCCGCGTGTGGGGCGACAACGGGCTTCCCGGCTCCTCGCCCGAGCCCTCGTGCGCGGCGTGGCCGCTCCCCCGCGGCACGACCTCCAGCACGGGCGGCGCGCTGGCGTTCGCCGACTGCTTCGACCAGCACGCCGTGGCCTCGGCCTTGGGCTTCTCCGACCCGGAGCACCCCGAGCGCTCGGCGAACCCCCTGGACCAGCACCTCCCCGTCAGCCCCTTCGGCGACCCCTCCGCGCCCGGCGGCCCGCGCACGGGCCTGCTGGAGCGCGACGCCGACCGCCCGGCCTTCACGGTGTGGGACTGCACGCAGCCCCGCGCCACCGCGGTCAAGGACCCTCAGGGGCACCGCTCCGTGGACGTGGCCGACCCCGAGCCCGCCAGCGACGGCTACGTCCTCTCCGGCTCCAAGGGCGTCGAGGGCATCGCCCAGGTCGCCGTGTTCGACGACGACCCCAACGGCGGCCCGCCCACGTTCCACCGCGACCTCACCGACGCGGACGGGACCTACGCCGCCGCGCCGGCTCCCGCCTCCCCCGGAGCCCCCGACGCCGGAGGCTCCTTCCTGGACTCCGCGCAGGACGCGGAGGTGGGCCTCGTCGAGCAGTGCGATCCCCACCGCGACGTCGTGCCCATGCTCGGCCTCGGCCCCGGCCCCCTCACGGGCAAGCTCCCGCTCCCCGAGTCGGACGACCGCGGCGTCTCGCCCAGCGACGGGCGCCGCCAGAACGACTTCGCCTTCGACTTCCAGCAGATGGGCGTCTCCAACCAGGAGGGCGGCACGATCCCCCAGGGCAACCTGGGATTCCCCGGCGTGGGCGACCTCGTCGGCCACGGCCTCAGCCTCCAGGACGGCGGCCTCGCCGCGCTGCGCGACGTCAACGGGCAGGGCCCCGGCTGGCACTCCGCGTCGGAGCCGCTCCTGGGTCCCAAGACCTTGACGCGGGGCGACACGCAGCCCCCCGCCGCGCGCCACCTCACCTTCTACGCGCGCACGAGCCTCGTGGGCGTCTCGCTCCCCGGAGGCCTGGGCTTCTACGGCGAGGAGGCCTGCCAGTCGGGCATCGGCCGCAACGCGGGCGTGCAGGATGGCTGGGACTGCGACCCGGCCGACTGGGGGAGCCGGCTCCGCAACCGCTTCTCGGGCGACGCGCTGGGCGCGGCCGTGGGCGACGCGTACCAGCTTCGCGACGTGGACTGCGCCGACGACGGCGCGGGGCCCGTCTCGCCCGCCCTGGCGGGCGGCTGCTCCTAGAGGGTTCCCGCCATCGCCTTGGCCAAGGCCTCGGGGCCCACGTCAGAGTTGAACGCGTAGGCGGTGACGTGCCCCTGGATCTCCCAGGAGAAGCACTCGCCGAAGGGAGGGCAAGGCAGGGGCACCTGCGCGCCCTGCGCGTTGTCCTGGAAGTAGGGGTAGAAGAGCCACTGGCTCGTCTTGGCGTAGAACGCGTCGCCCTGCCCCTGACCCACGGGGATCTTGTAGAGCACGGCCTTCTCCTCATGGCCCGACACGTTGGCGGGGCGGTAGCGGAACGCGGTGTCCGCGGCGCGGTAAAGGAAGTAGAACTTCGAGAGGTCCGCCGTGGGGTTCTGCGAGGTGACGCTCTTCACGTCGAACTTGACGAGGATCGTCTTCGTCTCCATGGGGACGACGTGGTCGGGCGCGAAGCCGGGCGGCGCGTCGTCGCGGCTCGCGAGGGCCTGGAGGTCCTCCGCCATGCCGTTGCCCTTCACGTCCACGTCCTTGTCCATCAGCTTGACGTAGGGCTTCTGCGCGAAGTAGTCGGGGTGCGCGGGGAAGAGCTCGATGTTGCGCATCTTCACGATGTCGATCTTCACGTGGACGTTTCCGTTGGCGACGCCGGGTGTCCCGGGGGCCCCCGCCTCCAGCACGAAGGCCCACTTGGAGGAGCTGGAGTGGGGCTCGTCGCTCTGCTCGGCCTTGACCTCGAAGCCCAGGGGCGCGCCCGACGAGATCTGCGCGGGGTCGGTGAAGGTCCTGGTGTCGGCGCCGTGATAGCGCAGCGAGAGGCCCGAGATGGTGGGGTCGCTCCACGTCGCGGTGACCTCCATCTTGCCGGTGCCCTCGAAGACGATCTGGCCGTCGGGGAGCGTGAAGGAGACGGCGCCCAGGGCGGGCCGCGTCTCGCCGAAGGTGGCCATGAAGGAGTCGCGGCCGGTGGGCGAGAGCGCCTCGTCCGCGTCGAGGATGGTCACGCGCTCGCGCCCCTTCCAGTAGTCGTGGTTGTGGGGGACGGAGCCCAGCGTCTTGTTCGCGGCCTGCGAGCCGTCGTCGGTGGCGTTGGCCGCCGTGGCGTTGAGCGCCTTGGTGGGCGCGGCCGAGGCGAGGGTCGCGTTGCCGCCCTCCTTGGGGCCGCCCCCGCCGCCGAGGCAGCCGGCGAGCCCGGCGAGGACGAGAAGGAGCGCGAGCGCGACGGCGCGGGGCGACGACACGCGCCGCACCACGGGGGGTCGCTATTTAACGCGTTTGGGAGCCGGCTTGCCCAAGCTCGCGCGCCATCTCCTCGCCGTGCCCCTCCAGGTCGCGCCGGAGGATCGCCCTCGCCAGCGGCCGCGCGACGGGGAGGCCCAGCCGCAGCGCGCCGCGCAGGTCGATCTCGGCGTCCAGCGCGATGCGCGTGCCGTCCGCCTCGGCCGTGAAGCGATACGCCCCCCGGAATCGCGAGACCGTGTTCGATCCCTCGAAGGCGACCGCGCCAGGCTCCCGCCACGCGCGGACCCGCTCACGGAAGAGGGGCGCCCGGTCCTCCATCTCCACCTCGGCCTCCGAGCGGGCGAGGATGCGGCGGCGCACGCCCACCCCGAGGAAATCGTGGTCCGTCGCGCCCTCGTGGAAGTCGAACCACCACGCCAGGGCCGCCTCCGGGGCGACGCCGGGGACGAGGGTCGAGAGCCGCACGCGCACGCCCCGGCCAGCGCCGCGGCCCTGCTTGGAACCGCCGCCGTGGCCGAAGCATTCAGGTCGGGGGGATGCGTCCGGGTGCCGAGGCTGTACGTTTTGCGCGCGCATACAATCCTAGCGCTCGGGTTGGCACTGTTGAGCACCACGGGGGCGCTGGTCGGCGTCACCATCTCGGACGCGGCGGGCTCCCCCGCGGCCCTGATCCCCGGAAGCGCGGGCCTCTCCGAGCCCACCATCGACTTCATGCCCAACGGCCGTGAGTTCGTCACGGCCATCCCGGGCATCATCATCGGCGCCTTCCCCCTGACGAAGACGCCCATCTTCGAGAACGACAGCACCGGCACGTGGCTGGTCCGCTCCAACGGCCTGACCATGACCGGCGACGTCCAGGGCGGCGGCGACTCGGACATCGAGTTCGACAGCCAGAACCGCGGCTACTTCGCGGACCTGTACCTGGCCAACGACGACGTGGCCGTGAGCAAGGACGGCGTGACCTGGATCGCGAGCCCCGCGGGCCACTACACCTCCGTGGTCGACCGCCAGTGGTTCGCCCACTACAAGGACCAGTACGTCTACCTCATCACCAACCAGAACACCGTCGTCGGCGTGAACGGCCTGCCCAACGGCGAGGGCGCCGTCTCCTTCCGCTACGAGGTCGGCACGCCCGCGGGCGAGATCGGCGGCCTCATGGCGCCCGTCGAGGTCCCCCTCGTCTGCTCCTGCGGCCCCCCCGGCGTCCCCTCGGTGGACCAGACCACGGGCGACCTGTACGTCCCCATGTGGCGCGCGACGGGCCTCGTCGTCTACCACAGCTCCAACAACGGCCTGACCTTCACGGCCATCAACGTCCCCGGCAGCATCCCCCACGACGACCTCCAGTTCGCGGTGAGCGCGGTCGACGCGGCGGGCAACGTGTACGTCGTGTACGACCACCATGTGGGCGGCCAGGCCGAGGTGTACCTCACCGTCTCCACCAACCACGGCGCGTCCTACAGCGTGCCCGTCAAGGTGAGCACCGGCACGGGCACGCACATCATGCCCTGGGTCGTCGCGGGCGCCGCGGGCAAGATCGCCATCGTCTACTACCAGACGAGCAAGGTGGGCGACAACAACGACAACAGCGCCTTCGCCGGCGCGACGTGGAACGTCAGCTACGTCGAGTCCACCAACGCCAACGCGGCCACGCCCACGTTCACGCGCTACGACCTGGACGGCGTCTATCACGTTGGCAGCATCGACACCATCGGCCTGCAGAGCGTGACCGGCGGCGGCCCCGACCGCAGCCTGGGCGACTTCTTCAGCGCGTCCATCAAGCCCACCACGGGCGAGGTGTTCGTCGCGTCGTCGCGCACGCACGTCTCCGGCCGCGCGGACGGCGTCTACGTCGTCCGCATGCCCGCTGGCGCGAGCACGCTGAACTGAAAAACCCGAGCGCCCGGGGAGGCATCCATCCCCTCCCCGGCCACCCTTCTTCTTGTCATCCCACCAGCGCGCGCCAGGTTGCGGGACCCTGGCGCGGCGGGTCCACCCTACAGGAGCTCGCGCCTGGGCTGGTGGATGAAGTGGAGCGCGTTCTTGAGGTCGGCCTCGTGGCCCACGCCCTCGACGGCCGCCTTGCTGAGCGCCTCGCCCAGCAGGAAGATGGCCATCTGGTGCGCGCGGCGGTCACGGTGCAGGGAGACCGGCGTCACGCCCAGCTTGTCGTAGGCCGTGAAGTACTCGGTCCCTGTCGTGATCCCGGTGGCTTCGAAGGTGCGCCGCATCTGAAAAAGGAGAGCGTGCAACCTGATCATGTCTTCTTTCCGCATGTGCATCCCATCCCGCCGGAGCGGTGACCATGAATGACGAGCTGCCAGGCATATAGTTGCCGAAGCGACCATTGGGCGGGTTGTTTCCTTTGCAGCGGGTAGCCACTCCCTCGCCATCGCTTTTCCGCACCGCCGAACCGCCGCGTGGGCAAACCCGCCCCTCCGTCATCGTTAGTAGGCCCCTCCGGCTGCACGCCCCGCGTTGCGCGCCCGCTGGCTCGTCCTTCCCCTCGTGCTCGCCGCGCTGCTCACCGCGGGCGCGCTGGGCGCGCCGTTCCACCGGGACGAGGTGCCCTTCGAGACGGTGGAGCGCGACCACTTCGACGCCATCGCCGTCAACCCCGACAAGGGGCCCATCAGCGCGGCGCCCATCGACCTTCGTGTGCATCTTCTGGGCGACGGCGCGGACGCCGACCTCACCACCGCCTTCCGCTGGCTGGCCGACCACGCGAACGTCCGCGTCACGGCCAGCGACGAGGGCGCGCCCCTCTTCCTCACGCGCGGTGACCTCGCCGCGACCAGCGGGCGCGCGACGCTGGGCGCCACCGTGAGCAGCGGCATCGCGGCCGAGGTGGGCGATCCCGGCGTGGACGAGTGCGTCGTCGCCCACGAGATCCTCCACCTGCTGGGCCTCGGCCACGTGGACGACCCAAGCAACATCATGTACCCGCACTGCACGCCGGGCATGCTTGACCACGCGAAGCTCGAACCCTGGCAGGTCGCGCGGCTCCAGACGTTGCAGGACATCCAGGCCACGACGCCCCGCGGCGTGGAGACGTGGGTGAGCCGAGGATAGGGCGCCGCCAAGAGCGGGGGGTTCGGGGAGTCGTCCGGCCGCGCCGCAGCGCGGCTACCCGCGGGGGTTTCAGGGGGCGCAGCCCCCTGACGTGAAGGAAAAGTCCAGCAGACGACCGAAACGTCAGGGGGCTGCGCCCCCCGAACCCCCCTCCCGCTTTTTTTGGCAAGGTCTAAGTGCCATCGGATCGACAACACCCCTGGCCAACCCATGGCGACGCCCGCGCCGTATCGCGACGCGAGTCGATGGGGCCTCCTTTCGCCCTCCGAGGGCCTGGCCTCCTCGGACGCGCGCGCGGTGCACGTCATCACGCGGGGCAACGTGGACGGCATCGTCTCCAGCTCCTTCTGCTTCGCGGTGCACCCCGACGCGCGGGTGAGCTACGTCCCCAGCGCCACCAGCGCGGTGGAGCTTCTGCGCAAGGACCTCTCTGCGCGGCACTTCTACCTCATCGACGTGGGCCTCACGCCCAAGCTCATCAAGACGCTCAACGCCAAGGCGCGGGGCGGCACGCGCGTCACGCTCATCGACCACCACCAGACGAGCCTCATGCACGTCCACGAGCTGGGCCCCGCCGTCGAGGTCGTCATGGCCGAAGGCGGCAGCGCGGCGGGCGCGGCGCTGGACCACTTCACGCGCGCCGGCGCGCTGGCGCCCAGCGACGACCTCGCGCGCCTCGCCGCCATCGCGGACATCGTGGAGTACGGCACCTCGCGCCACCTCGTGGACGCCATCCGCCTGCACGGGCTGGAGCGGCTGGAGGAGGAGGCCGAGCACCTGGACTTCGCGTGGCGCCTGGAGATCGAGGACGACCGCTTCCGCGCCAACACGGGCCGCCGCCTCGCCAAGGGCGTCTGGCCCAGCGAGGTGAGCGAGGTGAAGGCCCGCTACCTCACCATGCTCAACGAGAACCGCTGGCTCAAGGCGCAGGAGCGCGTGCGGAGCCGCCTCGTCGTGCGCAACGAGGTCGCCCTCCTGCACTTCGGCAAGCGCAAGCCCTCGCTCCTGGGCTTCGGCACGCGCGCCCTCACCAGCGTCGCCCGCGAGGAGGGCGCCAAGGTCGCCGTGCTCGTGAACCGCCGCGGCAGCCTCGCCTCCATCGCGCTGCGCGCCACTGGCGACACGCGCCTCAACCTGGGCCTCTTCGTGGAGGAGTTCACCCGCGAGCACGGCATCGTGGGCGGCGGGCACCCCACGTCCGCGGGCGCCAAGATCAACTCGCGCTCGCTCGCCCTCTTCCTGGACGAGATCATCCAGTCGGCGTGAGCGCATCCTTCTAAGAGGGGCGGCGCGCCTGCTCGATCCGAGACATGACGCTGGACGTCCTCGCGCTGCGGGAGGTGTTCCGGGCCCTCCAGATCGCCCTCGTCGCGCTGGTGGGCGTGACCATGCTCTGGCTGCGCCCCGCGACGCCCGCCCGCACCGTGCTGGGCGCGATGTGGGTCCTTGGCCTCGTGCTCGTCCTCCTCGACTGGGGCGACGCGCCCTTCGCGCCCTTCGTGCACCTGGTCCTCGACGAGACGATCCTGGCCAGCTCGCTCCTCTTCGTCGCGTTCTTCGCGCTCTACCCGACGCGCCCCGCTTGGCGCAGCGCGCAGGGCATGGGCTACGCGCTCATGCTCGCCTGGCTCGCGGCGAGCCTCGTCGTCTGGCCGCTGGTCGGGCCCACGGCGGGCCCGGTCGCCATCGCGCTCTTCGGCCCCTTCAGCACCGCCTCGGTGGTGACGGGCGCGCTGGCCCTGGCGATGAGCGTGTCGCGCGTGCCGGCGATGCCCGAGACGGAGCGCGCGGGCGCCATGCGCATCCTCGCCGCCTCGGGCGGCATCCTCGTCTTCGCGACGTACTGGCTCGCCGGCGTCCTCCTGACGCGGGTCGGCGCGATCCACCACACGCGCTACGGCTTGGCGGTCGACCTCGTGGACGACCCGGGCATCGTCGCGCGCCTGGCCGTGGAGTTCGGCCTCTTCGTGCTGCTTTGCGCGCGCCATCGCCAGCCCATCGCGTGGCTCTTCGCGGGCGTGGGCGTCGCGGCCGTCCTGCTCGACCAGCTCTCGCGCCAGGACATCATCGACCTGGGCGTGACGAATCTGGTGCTTCCCCTCGTCGTGCTCGCCGAGGCGACGCGTCGCGGCGCGCTGGGCGTGCGCGAGGTCCCCGCGCGGGCCGCCCTGGGCGTCGCCGCCGTCGCGGGCCTCACCGCCTGGGTCCTCCTCATCGCGCTGGCGCAGCTCGTGGTCCCCGGCGACGGCTTCGTCCTCGCCGTCTCCACCGCCGCGGGGCTGCCCCTGGGCGCGGCCGTGGCGTACTCGGTGCGCCCCCGCGCGCTGGGCATCGCCGTGTATCGCATGACGCCCACGGGCGCCGAGGTCTTCCCGCCCCGGGCCTTGGCGCCCGCGACGCCGCGCTACCGCGTCGAGCGCAAGCTGGGCGAAGGCGCCCAGGGGGAGGCGCTCCTCGCGCACGACACCGCCCTTGATCGGCCCGTCGTGCTCAAGCGCGTGCCTCCCTCCCAGGCGCGCGAAGCGCGGCTCGTGGGCGCGCTGGACCACCCCAACGTCGTGGGCATCCACGACGTGGTGGAGGAGACGGGCGGCGCGACGCTGGTCCTGGAGTACGTCGACGGGGGCGACCTGCGGGGCCTCCTCGCGAGGCGCGGCGCGCTGGAGCCCCGCGAGGCGGACCGCCTGCTGGAGGGCATCCTCGCGGGGCTGGAGGCCGCGCACGCCAAGGGCATCGTGCACGGCGACGTCAAGCCCGAGAACGTGCTCCTCACCGCCGCGGGCGAGCCCCGGCTCGCGGACTTCGGCGCAGCGCGACGCGCGGGGCCCGAGGCGACGGCGGCCCCCGCCGGCACCCTTCTCTACATGGCGCCCGAGCAGGTGCGCGGCGAGGCCCCCGACCCCAGGAGCGACCTCTTCGCCGCGGCGCTCGTGCACGCCGAGATGCTCACGGGCAGGCCGGTGCGCGACGCGCGCGGCCTCGACGACTTCTCGCTGCGCGCCCGCATCCTCGCGGGCGACGAGCTGCCGGAGCTTGGAGCGCGCGCGGACTTCCTGCGGCGCGCGTTGAGCCCCGACCCGGCGGCGCGCTTCGCGAGCGCGGCCCAGATGCGCGCCGCCCTGGCCTCCCTCCGCGCGCCGGCCTGATGCGCTTCCTTCTTGGGCTCCGGCGGCGTTGGCGGCGCCATGGCCTACTTCACGAAGGAGACGCTCCGCTTCCTCGCGGACCTGGAGAAGCACAACGAGAAGGCCTGGTTCGAGGCCAACAAGGCGCGCTACGAGGAGCACGTGAAGGAGCCCAGCGCGCGCTTCGCCGCCACCGTGGGCGCGAAGCTGGGCCTGGAGCCCCACGTCATGCGCATCTACCGCGACGTGCGCTTCTCCAAGGACAAGAGCCCCTACAAGACCAACATCGGGATCGGCTTCGGCCACGGCCGCGCGGTCACGGCGCCAGGCTTCTTCCTCCACGCCGCGCCCAAGGAGAGCGCCATCTACGCGGGCGTCTGGCACCCCGAGCCCCCCGCGCTCCAGCGCATCCGCGACGGCATCGTCGCGAAGCCCGCGGCCTGGAAGAAGGCGCGCGCCGTCGGCCTGGACGACGACGAGGAGGCCCTCAAGCGCCCGCCGCGCGGCGTGCCGCCGGACCACCCCCACGTGGAGGACCTCAAGCGGAAGAGCTTCACCGCCAGCGTGCCCCTCAAGGCGACCGACCTCACCGCGGAGGACTTCGACAAGCGCTTCGTCGCGGGCGCGAAGAAGATGGCGCCGCTCAACGACTTCCTGGCCTCCGCGCTCGGGAGCGGGAAGTAGATGCTCCGCTGGGACGACCTCACCTTCACCGACTTCCGCGACCGCGTGACGGACCGCACGGTGGCCATCTGGCCCATCGGCATCCTGGAGGAGCACGGCCCGCACCTGCCCCTCGCCACGGACGCGATCCAGGCCGAGTGGGGCTGCGAGCGCCTCGCACGCCGCGAGGGGACGCTCCTCCTGCCGCCGCTGCGCTACGGGAACGGCCTCGCCACCGCGCCCTACCCGGGCACGATCTCCCTGAAGTTCGACACCGTGCGCGCCGTCGCCCGCGACGTGCTGTCAGAATTGGGCCGCCAGGGCGTGCGCCGCGCCATGGTCGTGTCCGGGCACCTGGGGGCGGACCACATGCGCGCGCTGCGCCTCGCCGCGGAGGAGGCGCTGGAGGAGCGGCCCGCCATGAAGCTCGCCGTGCTCAGCGACTGGGAGATCGTCTACGAGCTTCGCGGGAAGCCCGGCTGGGAGGAGATTCCCGCCGATGACGGCCACGCCGGCACGCTGGAGACCGCGCGCATGCTGGCCATCGCGCCGGAGCTTTGCCGCATGGAGCGCGCCCCGCCGCACGTGCCCAAGGCGGACATCCCCGAGTTCCGCGTCACGCTGGGGCTCGACAAGCACTACCCTTCGGGCGTGCTGGGCGGCGACGCGCGGCGCGCGACCGCGGCGCTGGGCCACCGCGTCAACGAGCACGTGATGCGCCGCATGGACGCGGTGCTCGACGGGCTCATCCGCGAAGGCTAGGCCAGGTCGCGACGACGTCGCCGCTGCGCGTCTCGGGGAGCCTGGCGTACATCGCCGGGTCCATCTTGCGGTGGTCGGAGCGCGGACGCGACATGGCGGCCGCGAAGCTCTCGCGGTCCTTCCAGAGCGACACGCCGGTGAGCTGGCCGCTCTGCGGATCGCGCAGCAGGTGGATCGCAACGAGACCGGGCGCGTCGGAGAGCCAGTCGCCGAACGCGCGCATGGCGGCCTCCACGTCCTTCTCGCGCCCGGGCGCCGCCTCGCCGAAGCCGACGTTGACGAACATTGCGCGCTCCACGGCAGGGGGCCTTCTTGAGCGCTTCGGCGGCGCGCCAGGGACGCTCAGGGGGCGGGCGACGCGGCAGGCCGCCCCATCGCCGAGCCGGTTCCGCCGCCATTGCGCGCCCCCGGCGCGGGGATCTCCCTGGTGACGCCCGGCGCGCGGGGGGCCTCGCCGCGGGGCCAGAGGCGCACGCGCGCGTCGGGCGCGACCGCGCCGCGCCCCGCGTCGCCCACGATGAGGGGGTTCATCTCGATCTCGCGCACCTCGGGCAGGTCGGTCACGAGCGCGCTGAGCCGCAGCAGCGCGTCCTCCACCGCGGGCACGTCCGCGGGAGCCTCGCCGCGGTAGCCCTCCAGGAGCGGCCAGCCGCGGATGGCGCGCACCATGCGCTTCGCGTCCTCGTCGGTGAGCGGCGCAAGGCGGAAGACCACGTCCTTGAGCACCTCGACGCGCGTGCCTCCGAGGCCGAACGCCAGGAGCGGCCCGAACTTGGGGTCCGCGCTCATGCCCACGAGAAGCTCGCGGCCCGGCGGGACCATCTCCTGCGCGACGGCGCCCGACATGGCGTGCCCGTGCCGAGCCACGTCCGCGCGCATCGCCTCGAACGCGGCCGCCGCCTCCGCGGGCGGCACCGCGAGGCGCACGCCGCCCGCCTCCGTCTTGTGGACGAGCCCGGGCGCCACGGCCTTGAGCGCGACGGGTCGGCCAAGCTCGCGCGCGAAGCGCGCGGCCTCCTCTCCGCTGGCGACCACACGCGAGCGCGCGACGGGGACGCGATAGCATTCCAGGAGGGCGAAGGCCTCGGCGGGCGGCAGCCACTCGTCGCCGCGGGCGAGGGCCGCCTCCACGATGCGCCGGGCCTCGTCGCGCCGCGCGTCCGCGAACGCGGGCACCTCGCCCTGGGGCCGCGCCTGCCGCTCGGCCCAGAGCGTGCGCGCCGCGAGGGCGCGCACGGCGGGCTCGGGGAAGACGAAGGTGGGCACCTCGGCCTCGCTGAGGCGGTGGAAGGCGGTGCCTCCGCTCTCCTTGCCCAGCACGCAGGCGACGAGGGGCTTCCCGTGGCGCGGAGGCTCGACGATGGCGCGCACGACGGCGGCCTCGTCGATGAACACCGGCGGCGTGTAGATGACGACGACGCTGTCCACGTTGGGGTCCGCCAGCGCCGCGCCCACCGCGACGCGGAACGATTCGGGGCCTCCGCCCGCGATGACGTCGACCGGGTTCGCGACGGTGGCCTCGGGGAGGAGCTTCGCGCGAAGCTCGGCCTTCGTCGCCTCGGAGAGGTCCGCAAGCTGGAGGCCCTGCGCGAGCAGCGCGTCGGTCGCCATGATGCCCGGCCCGCCGCTGTTGGTCACGATGGCGACGCGGCGGCCCCGGGGCGCGGGCCCGCGGCTGAAGACGCGGGCGTAGTCGAAAAGCTCCTGGATGGTCTGCGCGCGGACGACGCCGCACTGCTCGAAGAGCGCCTCCGCGGCGGCGTCGCGCTCCGCCAGGGCGCCCGTGTGCGAGCCCGCGGCCCGCGCGCCCGCCGCGGTGCGGCCGCTCTTCACCGCGACGATGGGCTTGCGCGGCGCGATGCGGCGCGCCAGATCCACGAAGCGGCGCGGGTTGCCGAAGTTCTCCAGGTAGAGGAGGATGAGCCCCACGTCGGGGTCGTCCTCCCACTGGACGAGGAGGTCGTTGGTGCTGACATTCGTCTTGTTGCCCAGGCTCACGAAGTACGAGAGCCCCAGGTGCAGGTCGGCGGCCTGGTCGAGGATCGCCATGCCCAGGGCGCCGCTTTGCGAGACGAACGCGATCCTGCCGTGCCGCGCCTGCGCGGGCGAGAACGTCGCGTTCATGCGCACGTCGGGGTGCGCGTTCACGACGCCCATGCAGTTGGGGCCGATGGCGCGCATGCCGTGGCGCGCGAGCAGCGCCTTCAGCTCCTCCTCGCGCCGCGTGCCCTCGCCGCCCACCTCGCGGAAGCCCGCCGTGATGATCACGAGCCCCTTCACGCCCTTGCGGCCGCACTCGTCGACGGCCTCCAGCGCGTGCGCGGCGGGCACGACGACGATGGCGAGGTCCACGGGGTCGGGCACGTCGAGGACGCTGGGGTACGCCCGCACGCTGCCCACCTCGCGCGCGGTGCGGTTCACGGGGTAGACCGGGCCCTGGAAGCCCCCGGCGAGGAGGTTGTCGAAGATGGAGCGCCCGACGCTGCCCACCTGGCGCGAGGCGCCGATCACCGCGATGCTGCGCGGACGGAAGATCGGGTCCAGGGGCGCGGGCTCGCCGGGCATCGCGAGGGGAGGCCGCGCGCGGTGGATCAGCCCATCGCCGGGGCGGGGTTTATCAAGGGGGTCGGGCACTCCCCGCCCGTGGTCATCCGAGCCATCAAGCGGCTCTTCGGCGGAAGCGAGGGTCCCGCCGGCCTCTCCCCCGAGCAGGCCGAGATCCGCATGAAGGGCCTCAAGTCCCAGGTCGCGAAGAACAAGGGCGAGGCGAAGCGCATCAGCAGCGAGCTGAACCTCGCCAAGAACGTCTCCCCCGAGCGCAAGGCCGAAGGCAAGGCCCGCCTCAAGGAGCTGGACGCCGAGCGCAAGGACCTCGTGCGCCAGATGAAGGCGCTCCAGAAGCGGCTGCCCAAGAAGTGAGGCCCCTTCGTGGGGTGATTCCCGGAGAAGCCTCTTCTCCTCCTCTGGGCACCACCCCCCGTGCGTCGACTCCACCCCGACCTCGCCGTCGTCCTCGTCGCCCTTCTCGCCGTCGCGCTCCTCGCGGCGCTCTCGCTTCTGCTATCACCGGCCCGCGTCGCCGTCCGCGACGCGCCGCTCCACGAGGGGAGCCGCGTCCTCGTCGAGGGGCGCGTGCTCCAGGCCTCGGGCACCGACCGCGGGCGCCACCTCGTCGTGGCGGACGACACGGCGCGCATCGGCGTCGTGGCCGGGCCCGGGCCGGTCCCCGCGCCTGGCGACCGCGTGCGCGTGACGGGGCTCGTCTCGCGGCTCGACGACGGGCCGGGGCTCTCCGCGGAGTCGCTTGACGTCGTGGAGGCGGCCGCGCCGCGCCCGCTCGATCCCGCCACGCTGGCGCGGGCTCCCGCGCTCTACGAGGGCGCGCGCGTGCTCGTGCGCGGCGAGCCGCGCGAGGGCGACCTCGTCGGGGGCGGCGCACGGGTGCGGCTCGCAGGCCTCGCGCCGCCCTCCGCGCCGGGCGCGTGGCTCGCCGCGGGCGCGTTCCGGTACGACGAGGCCCACGCCGCCTACGTCCTGAAGGTGGACGCGTGGAGCCGGCCCTCCTGATGGCCGCCGCGGCCGGCGCGCTGGCGGGCTTCGCGGCGGGCGCGCTGCCCGGCATGCACGTCAACGGCCTGGCCGCGCTCGCGCTGGCCCTCGCGCCGCAGGCGGGCGCGCCGGGGCAGGCGTTCCTCGTGGCGGCGCTGGCGGCGAGCCCCTTCGGCGCGGCCCTCCCCGCGACCTTCCTGGGCGCCTCGGGCGAGGAGGGCGCGCTCGCCGCGCTGCCGGCGCACGCGCTGGCGCGGGAAGGGCGCGGCGTCGAGGCCGTCGCGCTCCAGGCGTGGGGCGCCTTCGCGGGGCTCGCCGTCGCGCTGCCCATGGCCGCGGCTGCGCGCCCGATCTTCGCGTGGCTCGGCCCCAGGGTCGCGGCGTGGTCGCCCTGGATCGCGCTCGCCATCCTCGCGCTGCTCGTCGCGACCGAGCCCGCGCGCCCCAAGGCGCACCGGCGCGCGCTCCCCGTGCCGGTGAAGGAGGACGGCCGCTGGGTCACGCACGAATGGGCCGAGGGCCCCCTCTCTCCGTGGGCCGGCCGCGCGCTCGCGCTGCTCGTCGTCCTCCTCGCGGGCGCCTTGGGCTGGGCCGCGCTGCGCCTGGGCGCGGCGTCGCCCTTCGGCCTTCCCGCCTCCCCGCTGCTGCCCCTCCTCGCGGGCCTCTTCGCGGCGCCTGAGCTGCTGGCCGCGGCCCGCTCGCGCAGGCCCGGCTCGCGCGCTATCCTCGCCGTTGCGCCGCCCCGCGGCGTCCTCCGGCACGCGGCGCCCGGCGCGGCGGCCTCGCTGGTCGAGGGCCTCGTCCCCGGCGTCTCGCCCTCGCAGGCGGCGCTGCTCACGCCGCGGGCGCCCACGCCAGAAGCGCGCCTCGTGCGCCTGGCTGCAGTGAACGGCGGCGCCGTCGTCTTCACCCTCCTCGCGTGGCACGCCATGGGGCGGGCGCGCAGCGGCGCGCTGGTCGCCGCGCAGGCGATGGCGCGCCCCGCCGCGTGGAGCGCGGGTGCGCCATCCCAGGCGATCCTCGCCGAGGCCGCCCTCGTCGTGCTCTCCGCCGCGGCGGCCTGCCTGATGGCGCGCGCCCTGGCCCGCCCGCTCGCCCGGGCCGCGGCGCGCGCAGGGCCGGCCCGCTGGGGCGCGGGCGGCCTTGCGCTCCTCACCGTGGCGACGCTGGCGTTCTGCGGGTGGCTCGGGCTTGCCGACCTCGCCGCGGCCACGCTCGTCGGGCTGGTCCCCCGCCGCCTCGGCGTGCGGCGCAGCCTGGGCATGGCGGCGATCCTGGTCCCCGTGGCCCTTCGGATCTTGACCTGAAAACGGGAGGAGACTTTATTGGATACGAATGACATACGAACATCAGAAGAGAAGCCCGGTGGCAAGGCCGTCACCCTATCCAAGCACGCGGTGCGGGCCATGTACAACGAGAGGCCGCCCGTCAGCGTGGAGCAGGTGGCGCGCACGCTTGCCTCGCCGGACCTGCTCCAGCGCGCCGGCCTCCGCCGCGCCGCCTGGCGGCGCTTCGGCGCCCGCTACGTGATCGTCCGCTACCTGGAAACCGAGGAAGAGTATGACGTCCGGACAGTCTCCTGCGCCCGCCAGAGGCCTGCGCTGTAACCTCCACGACGAGCCCGTCGTCATGGCGGACGCCATCGTCGCGGTCCACTTCCCGCGCGGGACGCTCCCCGTGCGCGGCGGCCGGTGCCCCCTGGACGGCGAGGAGAAGATCCGCGCGGAGGATCTCGCCCGCGTCGAGACGCTTGCCCACGAGCTGGGCCTCTTCGGCGTCGAGAACGCGGTGGAGCGGAAGATCGGGACCACGGGCACGAGCGCCTCGGTGACGCTCCCGCCGGAGCTTCTCGCGCGCCTCGGCGTGAAGCCGGGAAGCTCGGTCGAGATCGGCGCGCTGGGCGACGCGCTGGTCATCCGCAAGGCCAAGAGGAGAAAACGATAGCTCACGCGCCCAGCAGGCGGCGCACGTCGGCGTAGCCCCGCGCGATGGCGTCGGGCGGGTGCTCGTCCTTGGAGACGTCGGGCACGTTGCGGCCCTCGCAGAAGAGGATGGTCCGGAAGCCCACGGCCTTTGCGGGCATGTCGAACTCCCGCGCATCGCCCACCATGACGCACGCCTCGGGCGCGACGCCGGCCGCCTTGGCCGCGGCGAGGAAGATGGAGGGGTCGGGCTTCGCGACGCCGAACTCGCCCGAGACGAAGACGAGGTCCTCGGGGAAGAAGTCGCGGTACTCCAGCGCCTCCAGCTTGGGGCGTTGCACGCGCGAGGGCCCGTTGGTGATGGCCCCCAGCACGCGCTGCCCCTTGAGGTCCAGGAGGAGGTCGCGGGCGCCCGCGTACATGGACGAGCGCCAGTGCTGCGGGCGGACCTTCTCGAACTCCGCGGTGAGGCGCCGGGCAAGGCCATCGGGGTGGCCATCGAGCCCCAGCGCCGCGAGGGCGCCCGCCCACATGGTGCGGCGGAAGAGATCGGGATCTCGGTTGATGAGGTCGCGCTTCGCGTGCTCGCCCATGCCGCGGTAGTGCGTCCAGTACGCCTCCGCGAGGCGGTCGACGGTGTGCTGGGCGAAGACGTCGGGGAAGGCGCGGTGCAGGTGCGCGAAGGCGAGGGACATGCTGCGGTCGAAGTCGTAGAGCGTGTCGTCGACGTCGAAGAAGACGGCCTTCGCGTCCGCCAGGGGCGCCACGGCGCGGATTCGGGCGGCCGGCAGAAAAGCGTTCGCCCCTGGGCCAGGGGGAGGACCCCGCTGGGGCGGTGGTTAATGGCGATCTCATCCACAGGAATTTCACAAGAATTCTCTAATACAACCAATGGCGTAGCCCTGGGTGGAGGAGGCTCGAAGATCCATGGTGGCGCTGGAGCACGTCCTGGTCGGGTTCGTGATCGTCCTCTCCGTCGTGGCGCTGGCCATGGCCGCGGTCACGGCCGTGCTGGTGCGGCGCATCCTGGCCGCGCCGCCGCGCAGGCCGCGCGCCCCGCCCGAGGAGCCCGACGCCGACGACGAGTCGCTCGGGGTCCGACGGTAGCGCTCACGACGTGCGGTGGCCGCTGCGGTCGAAACCCGGGGGAGCGCCCGCGATCTCCGTCGCGCGCCGGCTGCGCGACTCCTCGCCCGCAAAGCGCCACGCGACGGCGGCGCGGAAGGCCGCGCTCTGGGCCGTCTCCTTCCATTCCTGCTCGCCCGTGCCCACGCGGAAGTTCAGCATGGCGAAAAGCTCCTCGTAGAGCTGCGCGGCCTTCGCGTGGTGCGCCTTCGCCTCCTCGGGCGGGAGGGTCTTGTTGCGGGTCGCCGCGATGACGTTGCTGTGCGCGAGGGCCGCGAGGATGGCGTCGGGAACCAGCGCGGGCTTCTCGGCCTGGCCGATCCACGCGGCGTCGAACGCGGCGAGGAAGGCCTTCGCGCTCTCGGGCGTTGGGTCCGCGAAGAGGGCCTCGCGCGGCGCCTCCAGGGGGGCCAGCACGCGCCGCTCCGTGTCGTCCAGGTCCTCCTCCGCCGCGACGAGCCCCTCCGCCGCGCGCATGGCCTCGGCGGCCTTGCCCTCCAAGGCCTCGTAGGCGCGCATGAGGCCACGGAAGACCGCCAGGCGGTCGGGCGCCTCCTGGACGCCCGCAAGGTCCTCGTAGAGGTCGGCCGCCCACTCGTACGCGCCGAAGAGGTCGGACTCCAGGGTGCGGATCAGGTCGGCCATGAGGCTGGATCGGCGCCCCCGCGATTTGGCTTTCGCTCAGACCAGGTCGCGCACCCGCTCGTCCAGCCTCGCGCGGCGGCGGGCGCGGGCGGCCGCCCCCTCGCGGCGCGCGGCGTCGGCGGCGAGGGCCTCCGGCATGGGGTGGGGCTCGGAGGCGATGGCCGTGACGCGCAGCCAGCGCTGCATCCACGCGGGGGGTGCGTAGGCCGCGAGGATGGCGAGCATGCAGAAGATCGAGATGGCGAACGACGAGAGCGCCAGCGCGTCGCTCTCGACCGTGGTGCCCGAGAGCGCGATGGAGCTGGAGAACCAGACGAAGATGCCCAGCGAGACGACGCCGATGCGGAAGCGCCGCGTGCGCCCCTTGGCGCTGAAGAAGAGGGTGCCATAGGCGAGGGCGCCCAGGATGGGCGGCAGGAGGAAGAAGACGGCGAACGCAAGCGCCTCGCCCGGGCTGGGCTGGTTCGCGTAGGCGATCTCCCCGCCGTAGGGGCGCGGCGTCACGCCGATGGGGTGGAGCGTCGCGATGAACGCGGCGCCCGCCAGGAAGGCCACGACGTAGGCGGCCGCCACCGGGAAGAACGCCCCGGCGCGGCCCGTGAAGAGGTAGACGAGGTACTCGACGAGCCCCCAGAGCATGACGGTCACCGCCGCGAGGGCCGCGTAGGTGAGGACGGCGGTCAGCGTCTCCGTCGCGAGGCCCAGCGCGCCGGCCAGCCAGGTGACCGAGTTGATGGTGGCGTCGACGCCCAAGGCCATCCACCAGACGGAGAAGGCCATCGCCGCGCGGCGCGCGGGCCCCTGGACGTCGCGCCGCGCGAGGCGCGCGCCCACGGCGAGGCAGAGCCCGGCCGAGGCGAGGTTGAGGATCGTCCCCACGGTCAGCCTGGCCGTGAGCATCGAGAAGGCCTCGCTTCCTCGCCTATTTAGAGGGCGAGCAGACTCCGCGGCGCCGCCAGAAGGAAGAAAGCGGGGAGGCGCGTAGCGGAAGCCCGTGGAACTCGCCGGCCGGAGCCGCGTCCTCGTGCTCGTGGGCATCCTCTTCACCATCGGCCTCGCCGGGGTGGACGGCACCGTGGTGGGCACCGTCATGCCCGTCGCCATCCGCGAGCTGGGCGGCAGCGGGCTCTACGCCTGGGCGTTCGCCGCCTACATGCTCGCGACCGCGGTGTCGATGCCCGTGTGGGGCCCGGGCAGCGACCGCTGGGGGCGCAAGCGCACGTTCCTCGTGGGCGTCGCCGTGTTCGTGGCGGGGAGCGCGCTCTGCGCGGCCGCGCCCACCATGCCGGTCTTCATCGCGGCGCGCGCGCTCCAGGGGATCGGCGCAGGGGCAGTGACGAGCCTCCCCTTTATCGTGCTGGGCGTCGTGTTCCCGCCCGAGAAGCGCGCGAAGGCCCTGGGCATCGCCGCGTCCGCGTGGGCCGTGAGCAGCGTGGGCGGGCCGCTCCTGGGCACGGCCATCGTCGCCAACGCCTCGTGGCGCTGGGTCTTCCTCGTCAACGTGCCCATCGGTGCCTTGGCCACGGCGCTCGTGCTCTCGGCCATGCCCGAGTCGTTCGGCCACCGCGCGGGGCGCTTCGACATCCTGGGCTCGGCCTTCGCGGGGCTCGGGGGCAGCGCCCTCATCTGGGCGTTCGTGGACTTCGGCGAAGGCAGCGTCGGCGCGCTGGAGTGGACGCTCGTCGCGGCGGGGCTCGCCCTCCTCGCGGCGTTCGTCTGGCACGAGGGGCGCGCAGAGCACCCCATCCTGCCGCTGGCGTTCTTCCGGCACCGCGGCTACGCGACCGCGATGGCCATCTCCTTCCTCACCTCCTTCAGCGCGTTCGGCGTCTCGGCCGTGCTGCCGCTGCGCACCAGCGAGGTCTTCGGCGCGCCCGCCGCCGTGGGCCTCGTCGTGGGCTCGTTCACCATCGGCTGGAGCGGCGCCGCGCTCGTCTCCGGGCGGCTCGTGCATCGCTGGGGCGAGCGCGTCTTCGCGCTGGTGGGCCTCATCGTCCACGCGGCGGGCCTCCTCGCGCTCGCGACCGTGTTCGACCGCGGGCTCTACGCCGTCGCGGGCGGCGCGGCGCTGGCGGGCGTCGGCATGGGCCTGCTCAACCCGGGCATCACCGTCACCGTGCAGAACAGCGTCGAGGTGCAGCGCATGGGCAGCGCCACGACGAGCCAGCAGTTCACGCGGCAGGTGGGCGCCGCGCTGGGCGTCGGGAGCTTCGTGCTGGCCGCCAACGTGGGCGGCTTCGGCGTGGGCATCGGCCTCATGGTCGCGGTGACGGCCGCGGCGCTCCTCTGCGCGTTCGGCCTGCCGCGGACGAGCCTCGGAAGCCGCGCCGGCTCGCCTAGCGGCGTCGCGCCCGAGCCTTGAGCATCGCCCGCGCGGCCGCGTGGGGCGCCAGCGCGTTGGCCGCGCGCCCCACTGCGCCCACGAGGGAGGGGTCGACCTCGCGGGGGCGCCTGCGCGCGGCGTCCACCAGCGCGGCGACGACGCGGTCCACGCTCTGCGAGCCGGGCACGCGGGCGCGCGCGTCGCCCCCGGTCCCGGGCGCGGCGAGGCGCCGCTCGCGGAACGCGGTGTCGACGCCGCCGGGCGAGAAGAGCGTGAGCGCGACACCGCGGGACTCCAGCTCGGGCCGCGCGCTGCGCGTCCATCCGGTCAGGGCCCACTTGCTGGCGGCGTACACGCTGGAGAGCGGCACGGGCGTCTTCCCCGCCTGCGAGCCCACGACGAGGACGTGCCCCTGAGCCGCGACGAGCGCGGGGCCGAAGGCGTGCGCGCAGCGCAGCACGCCCGTGAGGTTCGTCTCCAGCACGCGCTCCACGTCCTCCATGGGCGTGTCCAGGAACTCGCCGTACTGGCCCACGCCCGCGTTCGCGACGAGGACGTCCACCTGCGGGCCGCACGCGGCGGCGAACGCGCGCACGTCCTCGTCGCGCGTCACGTCGCACGCGCGCCAGATCGCGGAGGGCGCGCCAAGGGCCTTGGCGATCTCGGCCACCTCGCGCAGCGCGCCCTCGCTGCGGGCGCACAGGGCGAGGCGCGCGCCTTCGCGGGCGAACGCCAGCGCGGCGGCCTTGCCGATGCCGGAGGAGGCGCCGGTGATGGCCACGAGCTTGCCCGCCAGCTTCACGGGATCACCTCGCGGGGAGCATCTTCAGCGCGTGCGTCCACTTGCCCGTGCGGAAGCCGTGGACGATCCACACGAGGGCCATCGCCTCCAGCATGCGCGCCCCTTCAAGGCCGCCCAGGTCGATGACGTCATCCCAGCCAAGCTCGCGCAGCAGCCCCTCGACGACCTTCTTCGCGCCCTCGTCGCCCGCCACGAACATCGTCGGATTGCCGAACGCCTTGGGGTCCGCCATCTGCGCGTTGTTGACGACATTGAGCGACTTCACGACCTTGGCGCCGGGCGCCCACCGCTGCACGCGCTCCGCGCCGGAGTCCTCGCCCGACACCGCGAGAAGGGGCGGCGCGCCGTCGCGGTACGACAGGGGGTTCGTCACGTCCAGCAGCACCTTGCCTTGGAGGTTCGGCGCCCCCGCCAGCCGCAGCGCGTTCTCGGTGCCCGACCAGTCGGTGGCCAGGACGATGATATCACCGAACCGCGCGGCCTCCGCGTTGGTCCCCGCCCGGGCGCCGTGCCCCGCCTCCTTGAGCCACGCCTGCACGTCCTCGCGGGAAGGCTCGCGCGTGCCCAGCATCACGGGGTGCCCAAGCTTCGCGAACGCGCCGGCAAGCCGCTTGCCCACGTCGCCGCTTCCGATCACGCCGATCTTCGGCCTGCTCATCGGCGCGGCGAGCGGGGCGCGAGGGTTAGGTTCTTGCGGCGCGCGCCCGATGCCAACGCCGTGCGAGCCTTCCCTCTCCTTCTGGCCTCCCTCCTGCTCGCCGGCTGCGCATCCACCGGCGGAACGCCCTCGACGCCCACGGACGCAGGGACCACGCCCACCGGCACCGCGGGCTCCGGAACGCAGGCGAGCTTCCTGGGCGCGCACGTCGAGCACAACTACACCGCCGCCGACGAGACGAAGGCGATCGATATCCCCGCGGGCGCGGGCCCCGTGAACGTCGACCTCCACTACACCGGCGCGGGCACGGGGAGCGCGACCGTGTGCGTGACGCAGCAGAGCGATGCCGTGATCACGCTCGTCGCGCCCGATGGCCAGACCTTCCTCCAGGACAAGTACGACGCCAACGGGATCGTGGGCGCGAACCCCAACGGCCACTGCAGCGGCGACAAGCAGGCCAAGGGCGTGACCCTCCAGCCGGGCACGTGGCGAGTCGTCTTCAACGGCACCGCCAACGGCTACCTCATCGGCGTGCTGGACATCGGCAAGGCGACCTGAGCGACCCGAAGAAGGCGCGTGGAGGTTCGCGCGCCCGCGCGTGACGAAGGCCCTCCACCAGAAGCGCGAGCAAAGGGCAATCACGAGCGCCCGTTTTTTCGCAGAAATGCCGGATGCCTTGTAGGGGCCGCGGGCGCCGCCGAAGGCGGCGCCGGAGCGCCCCTAAGGGCATTTCTGCGAAAAAGGGGCGCTCGCCGGGGGCCCGAAGGGCCCCCAGCCGAGTCGGTCCGCGCCGAAGGCGCGGGGAGGACGCGAAGCAAGCGAAGCGAGCTTCGCGTTCTCAGATCTTGGCGAGGTACATGTCCAGCTCGTGCGGGTGGACGCGGAGGCGGAAGCTGTCCCACTCCTTCGTCTTCACCGTGTTGAACTGCTCGAAGATGTGCTCGCCGAGGACCTCGCGCACGAGCTTGCTGTCGTTGGCCAGGTCCAGCGCCTCGCGGAGGCTGCCGGGGAGGCTGCCGACGCCGTTCTTCTTGCGCTCCTGGGGCGTCATGTGGTAGATGTCCTGCTCGACGGGCTCGGGGGGCGTGAGCTTGTTCTTCACGCCGTCGAGGCCGGCGGCCAGCATGACGGCCGTCTGGAGGTAGGGGTTGCCGGCGGGGTCGGGGCAGCGAAGCTCCAGGCGCGTGCCCTTGCCGCGGGCGGCGGGGATGCGGATGAGCGCGCTGCGGTTCTTGTTGGCCCACGCGATGTAGCAGGGCGCCTCGTAGCCGGGCACCAAGCGCTTGTACGAGTTGACGGTGGAGTTGAGGACCGCCGTCATCGCGGGGACGTTGGTGAGCAGGCCGGCCATGTAGTTGTACGCGGTGCCGGAGAGCTGGAAGCGGCCCTTCTCGTCGTAGAAGGCGTTCTGGTTGCCCTTCCAGAGGCTCTGGTGGACGTGCATGCCGCTGCCGTTCACGCCGAAGATGGGCTTCGCCATGAAGGACGCGTGGAGGCCGTGCTGCTGCGCGACGACCTTCGTGACCCACTTGAGGGTCAGGATGCGGTCCGCGGAGACGAGGCCGTCGCCGTAGTTGAAGTCGATCTCGTGCTGGCCGGGGGCGACCTCGTGGTGGCCCGCCTCGATGTTGAAGCCCATCTGCTCGAGGTAGAGGATGGTCTCCTTGCGGACCTCCTCGCCGAAGTCCTGCACGCCCACGTCGAAGTACGCCGCGCGGTCGTGGGGCGTGTTGGTGGGGTTGCCGTTGGCGTCGAGCTTGAACAAGAAGAACTCGCACTCGGGGCCCGTGAAGAAGTTGTAGCCCATCTCCGAGGCCTTCTTGATCTGGCGCTGGAGCACGTAGCGCGGGTCGCCGTCGTAGCGGCGGCCGTCGGGCAGGTACACGTCGCAGATGAGGCGCGCCGCGCGGCCGCTGCCGGAGGTCCAGGGGAGGACCGCCCAGGTGGAGGCGTCGGGCTTGAGGATCATGTCCGACTCCTGGATCTCGGCGAAGCCGGCGATGGAGGAGGCGTCGAACTGCACGCCCGACTCGAGGACCTCCTCGAGGCGCTCCACGGGGAGCTCGACGTTCTTGGGCGTGCCGTTGATGTCGCTGAACATCAGGCGGATGAACTTGACATTCTCGGCCTTGGCGGACTTGAGGACCTCACCGCGGACGGTGTCGGCGCCGGACTTCTTGGCAGGAGCGGCCATGGGATGCACACCTTCGGCCTTTGCAGGCCGTTGGCCCATCGAGCAGGGCCGGGTACTTAGGGATTTCCGAAAATCGGGACGACGAATGGCCAGCCGTGGGGGAGATTGCCGAACGATCGCGCGTGATTTCCGATGGAGAGGCCGCCGCTTGCATCAGGTCGGGGGCCTGCAGCGGGCTCTGGCGTGCGGAGTCCCGAACGTCCGTCCCCGACGAACTGCCCCCCGCGGCGGGTGGCTGACCGACCCAGACAGATGTTCGGTGCGCATTCGTTCGATCAACGAGGGGAGATTTCAAGCGTCTGAAGCCTCTATCGCGCCTCCGATGGTCGAGCGCGACGAGGCGGACCCGGGGATCCGCCGCAAGATGGGGTTCCTCCTGGAGGCTCCGGTCCGCACCCGCGCCAAGCCCGGCCCCAAGCCGCAGGAGGGGATCGACGACGTCGACGTGGCCCTGCTGCGCGCGCTCAACCAGGACGCGCGCAAGAGCTACCGCGACCTGGCCAAGGAGCTCCAGCTCGCGCTCTCCACGGTGAGCGCGCGCGTGAAGCGCCTGGAGTCGCACGGCTACGTCACGGGCTACGTCCCCGTGATCGACGCGCAGAAGCTGGGCTTCGACCTCGTGGTGGTCGTCGGTGTGAAGATCGCGCACGGCAAGCTCCTGGAGACGCAGCAGAAGATCGCCAAGCTCGCGCGCGTCTTCGCCGTCTACGACGTGACGGGCGACTGGGACAGCATGATCCTCGCGCGCTTCCGCGACCGCGAGGAGCTCAACGACTTCGTGAAGGACCTCCTGGCGATGCCCCACGTCGAGCGCACCGGCACGCAGCTGGTCCTCAACACCGTGAAGGAAGAGAAGCGCGTGCTCTTCTAGCGGTGATCCCGGGACAACGGCCAAGCCTTGTGATGGCCATGGGGGGTCCGTGCTTCCGCACTCCCCCAATCCAAAACCATTATTCACCCCCACTACACACCTGTATAGCATGCCCAAGCCCGTGCAGCTCAGCGACGAGGCGTACCGCACGCTTGCCGCGCTCAAGCGCCCCGGCGAGTCGTTCAGCGACGTCGTGATGCGCCTCGCGTCGTCGCGCAAGAACGTCCTCGCCCTGCGTCGGCTGAAGGACCTGGAGAAGACCCCCGGCTGGGACCCCGCCGCGCTGCGCCGCGCGAGCGACGCCGCCGACAAGCGCCGCATGAAGGCCCGCGCGGGGTCGTGAGCATGCCCGTCGTCGTGGACACCTCTTTCCTCATCGACCACGCCCGGGGCAAGCCCTCCGCGGCCGCGGCGCTGGAGAAGCTCCTCGCGGCCCAGGAGACGCTGCTGATCCCCTCCATCGTCGCGGCCGAGTTCCTGGGCGGCCTCGCGGCGCCCGCCCGCGGCCTTGCTGTGCTCTCGGAGGCGGGGGACGTGAGCGACTTCACGGCGGCCGACGCGGTGGCCGCGGCCGAGATCGCCCGCGACGCCGTGGCGCAGGGGCGCTTCCCGGGCTGGCTGGACGTGATGATCGCCGGCTTCGCGAAGGCGCGGGGCGACCTGCCCATCGTGACGGCGAACGCGCGGCACTTCCCTGCGGCGCGGACCATCGCCTACTGATCACGCCTCGTCCAGGTGGAGCCGCACCTCGTAGCCGTCCAGGTCGTGGAACGCGACGCCCCAGCCCGACCGGCCGCGGCGCAGCCCCGAGTGCAGCACGTTCTCGGTGTCCAGGTGCGCGATCCACGCGTCCATGGCGTGGCCGTCGGGGAGGGCGAACTCCACGACGTTGCACCCGGCGAGCGCCTGCGCGCGGCCAGGGTCGGCGACGAGGGTGAGGAGCATGCCCGTGCCCCCGTGGCGCAGGGTGAGGGAGCCGGGCTCGCTGGGCGCGGGGGCGAAGCCCATGACGCGGGCGTACCAGGCGGCGGCTGCGCGCGGGTCGCGGCTCGGGAGCTTGAGGTGATGCACGCCGACGAGGGCGGGCGCATCCAGCGGGACCAGGGTGCGGGCTGGCATCGGGCCCCGGCTTCGCGGAGGGGCGCAAAGCCATTGCCTTTTTCACCGCGCGCCGGCTCCCGTGGCTCGTGCTCTTCGCCGAGGAGATCGTGGCGGCCCACTTCGTGCCCACGTGGCGGGGCTTGCTCGCGCGGCGGCTCCACGAGGGGGGCCTGCCGCAGGTGGAGATCGCGGCGGCGCTCTCCGTCACGCAGTCCGCGGTGTCGAAGCACCTCCAGGGCAAGCTCGCGCTGGAGCCGCGCCTGGCGGCCGACGCGCGCGTGCAGGCCGCGGTCGAGCGCGTCGCGGAGGGCATCATGGCCAAGCGGCTCTCCCCCTTCGAGGCGCTCCTGGAGGCCGAGGCCCTGGTGCGCCAGCTGGAGGACCGGGGGCCCCTCTGCGCGCTCCACGAGGAGGCGATGCCCAGCCTCGCGGGCCTGGGGTGCGACATCTGCGTGCGCGTCGGGGCCTCGACGCTGGCCCCCGAGCAGGCCGCGCTCCAGGACCTGCGCGCCGCGGTGCGCGTCCTGGAGGCGACGCCGGGCCTGGCCGCCTGGCTGCCCCACGTGGGGACCAACGTCGCGCGGGCGGTCCCCGGGGCGGAGGACGTCTCGTCGGTGGCGGCGATCCCGGGCGGCCTCTTCGAGACGCGCGGCGTGGTCAAGGTCGCGGCGCCCCCCGAGCTTGGCGTCTCACGCCACGTCGCGGAGGTGCTCCTCGCCGTCCTGCGCCACGACCCCACGCGCCTCGCGTGCCTCAACCTGGCGCCCGCGCCCGACCTGCTGGCCGCCGCGCGGCGGGCGGGGCTGAGGATCGAGGAGGTGCCCCCGGGCGTGGAGCGCGCGCCGGGCAGCCTGCGCTTCGCGGGGCCCGTCCCGGACGTCTTCCACCACGCCGGCGCCTTCGGCGTCGAGCCGCAGGCCTACCTCGTCGGGCCCGACGCCTCGCAGCTGGCCCTCCGCGTCCGCGCCCTGGCAACCGAGAAGTAGCGTTCCCGTCCAAACGATTCGGACATGTTAGGCATCCCGAGTGAGGAATGCTTATGCGCCGTGGGCCCCTCGGCGAAGAAGGACGCCCCGTCCGGTGACTGACCCGCCATGGGACCGAGCCTCGCGCTGATCCGCCCGACGATCCCATCCACGGGCACCATCCTCACCGAGGCGCTCATCTTCGCGGTCCTCGTCGCGGTCTCCGCCTTCATGAGCGGCAGCGAGACGGCGCTCATCGGCTTCTCGCGCCTGCGCCGCCGCCAGCTCGTCGAGGAGGGCCACCCTCGCGTCGGCGCCGTCGAGCGGCTGATGTCCAACACGGAGCGCTTCCTCATCACGGTGCTCCTGCTCAACACCGTGGTCAACATCGGGGCCGCGGCCATCGTCACCTCGTTCGCCGAGGAGGTGTTCGACAACTACGTCGTCGCCATCTCCACGGGCCTCGTCACGTTCGTCATGCTCACCTTCGGCGAGATTATCCCGAAGGCGTTCGCGGCCAACCACACCGAGAAGTGGGGCCTGCGCGTGGCGCCCGTCTTCCTCGCGCTCCAGAAGATCCTCTTCCCCTTCGTCTGGGTCTACGAGCGGCTGATGCACAAGCTCCTGCGCATGGGCGGCCGCGACCCCCACGCCCGCGCCACGTTCCGGTCGGAAGAGGAGATCAAGACGCTCATCAGCGTCGGCACCGAGGAGGGCGTGCTGGAGGAGAAGGAGGAGGACATGCTCCACTCCGTCATCGAGTTCGGCGAGACGACGGCGCGCGAGATCATGGTCCCGCGCATCGACATGACCGCCGTGCCCGCCGACGCCACGGTGGACCACATCAAGGCCTTCGTCCTGGACAGCGGCTTCTCCCGCATCCCGGTCTATCAGGGCACGGTGGACAACGTCGTGGGCATCCTCTACGTCAAGGACCTCCTGCTCCACCTCATCGAGAAGAAGCCGGGCAGCGTCCCCATGCGCGACCTCATGCGCGAGGCCTACTTCGTGCCCGAGTCCAAGAAGCTCGACGACCTGCTCGCCGAGATGCGCGAGAAGCGCATGCACATGGCCGTCGTCATCGAGGAGTTCGGCGGCACCGCGGGCCTCGTCACGCTGGAGGACATCGTCGAGGAGGTCGTGGGCGACATCTTCGACGAGTACGACCTGCGCACCGACCCCATCCGCAAGCTCGACGAGCTGACCGCCGTCGTCGACGCCAAGACCCACGTCGCGGACGTGAACGACGCGCTGGACATCGTCATCCCCGAGGAGGAGGGGTACGACACGGTGGCCGGCTACATCTACCACGAGCTTGGCCGCCTGGGCAAGGAGGGCGAGGTCGTCCACGGCCCGGGCTTCGACATCGTCATCGAGAAGGTCACGAACCGGCGCATCCTCCGCGTCCGCGTCGTGAAGCACAAGGCGCCCATGCCCGAAGGCGAAGAGGGCGAGGCCAGCGCGCACTAGGGCGCCACGTTCCCCAGGAGAGCGCCCTGGCCCCGGACGGGCGTGCCCGTCCAGGCCGGCTCGGGGCGCCCCGCGGAGCGCTCGTCCACGAGCGCGCGCAGGAGCGCCGCGCCGGGCGCGTCCGTCTCGCCAGCGCCCAGGTCGACGACGCCGCTCCAGTCCGCCAGCAGCTCGGCCACGACGGGGGGCGGCGCGGCGGCCACGCCGACGCGCGACACCACGGCTCGCTCGACGCCAAGCGCCTCCAGCGCGGCCGCGACGCCCACGAAGGAGATCAGGGCGCGCCCCTCCAGCGCGGCGTCCGCGCGGCGGGCCTCCCGCGTGCGCATGGCCTCGGCCAGGAGGAGCCGCCCCATGGCGTCGGCCGCGAGGCGCCGCGCGGGCTCGCCCAGGTCGGCGCGCGCCAGGAGCGCGGTCACGTCGCGCGGGCCCACCAGCGCGCCCGAGAGCGGATCGTCGGGCAGGCCCAGCGAGGCGACGGCCTCCGCGACGCGCGACGCGGCGCCCATGCCGGAGAGGGCGTCGGCGAGGCCGCGCGCGGAGACGCCCCGCGACGCGTCAAGGAAGAGGACCCGCACGGCCCAGGAGGCGCGTGCGGGCGGAAAAACGCCTCAGCCGCGGCGGCGCAGCACGACGAGCGCGACGACGGCGAGGACGCCCACGGCCAGGGCGGGCTCGAAGCCGGGCGCGGGCTTCGCGGGCGAGGAGGACGCGGGCGTGGAGGCGTCGGGCGTCTGGCTGATGACCGTCGCGGGCGTGGACGCCTGCGTCTTGATCTGGGCCTTCAGCGCGTCGATCTCCGACTGCATGGCGGCCATCTGGGCCTTCACGTCCAGGGGCGTGCCGATGGCGTCGGGGAAGTACGTGTCGTTGATGTCGGGCGTGGCCTCCTTGGCGGGGATGAGGAGGTCGACCGCGCTGCCGTTGATCGTGCCCGTGACGTGGAGCTTGTAGAGGCCGGGGCGCGTCATGGTGATGACGTCGGTGTAGCGGCCGTGCGTGCCGAACTGGGGCGAGAGCTTGAAGTCGTGGCTCTGGTCGTTGTAGACGAGCGTCGCGTTGAGCGTCTTGTCGGCGCCGTCCACGGGGCCGCCGGTGGCGTTGTCGGTGATGATGAGGTCGAGGCCGGTCTTGGTCCAGGTGGTGGCCGGCTCGTTGAGGAAGCCGAAGGTGACCTTGAACCTGCCATCCGACGTGTACATGCTGGCGTGCGCGGACGCGAGGGGAGCGGCAAGAAGGATCGCGGCGAGGGCGAGGAGGGGCAGGCTGCTGCGCATGAGGGTTGCCTCCGAAGGCGCCTTCCCATCCGCGGCCCGCATTTAACAATTTTGGAACTGGCGTGCAAACGTGTTCGAAGCGCGTTCAATTTCTCCAGGGGCGGCCCCAGCCTTCGGGCCCCGGCTTATGGCGATGGAGCTCAGCGCAGCTCCGCCACCATCCCCCCGTCCACCACCAGCGCGTGGCCCGTGACGTAGGGCTGCCGCACCAGGGAGAGGATCGCGTCGGCCATCTCCTCGGGGCTCGCGAGGCGGCGCAGCGGGATGTGGCGCACGATGGATTTCTGGAACTCCGGGTCCAGGATGTGGTGCGTCGGCCCGAAGCCCGTCTCCGTCCAGCCGGGCGCCACGGCGTTGACGCGCACGTGCGGGGCGTACATCATGGCGGCCTGCCGCGTGAAGTGCAGGAGCGCGGCCTTCGAGAGGGAGTAGAGCGGCGCGTCGGTGATGGCATACATGCCGGCCACGGAGGCGACGTTGACGACGACGCCCGCCTTGCGCTGCCGCATCCCCTGGGCGAGGCGCCACGTCAGCTCGTAGGGCGCGCGGAGGTTGACGTCCATCACCTCGTCCCACAGGGGAAGATGCTGGCCGAAGTCGCCCCCTTCGGTGCGCGGGTCCATGGCCTTCTCCATCGTGCCCGCGTTGTTGACGAGCACGTCGACGTGCCCCCAGTGCGACTCGGCGGCCTCGGCGAAGGACGCGACGGCCTCGCGGTCGCGGAAGTCCGCCTGCAGCGCGACGGCCTGCCGCCCCAGGTCGCGCGCGAGGCCCGCCACGATCTCCGCGTCCTTCTTCGAGCGCGAGTAGTGGACGACGACGTTCGCGCCCGCCTCGGCCAGCGCGAGGGCCGTCGCGCGCCCGATGCCCGTTCCCGCGCCGGTCACGACGGCGACCTTGCCGTGGAGGTCTCCCACCATGCGGAGGCAGACGCCAGCGTCCCCTTGGGGCTTTCGCACGGGGCCGACGCCCCCGGACATGTCCAATCCCGAGCCACGAACTGAAGAGACCACCCCAACAAAGCTGAAGAGGGCTTCCCCGCCGTGCGGCGCCCATGGTCGCCCGCGCCGCGGTCGTCGTCCTTGCCACGCTCGTCCTTCTGTCCGGATGCATCGGACCCAAGGACAAGGGCGTGAAGCCCGCCGCGCTCAACGCCGCCAACAACACCACGAACCAGACCGCGGTCCTTCCCGACGGGCGCGGCGAGTCGCTGGGCAACCTGGAGACCAACAAGACCGAGAATGGCACCGGCGGCCAGCAGCACAAGCACGACTACTGGAAGGGGGCCGAGTCCGTGACGATCTTCTCGGGCGACGTCTCGTTCTTCCCCACGCCGCTCTTCCCCGACGGGCAGGGCTCGCAGCCCAAGAGCGTCGCCTACGTGAAGCTCCCCAACACGTCGTTCGTCTTCGAAGGCTCCGACCTCGTGACGCTCAACGCGAAGCAGGGCCAGGCGTGCCTCGACCCCACGCTCCCCTGCGCGCCGGACGCCGCGCCACCCAAGCTCCACCTGGAGTACCGCAGCGCCGCCGACTCCTCGTGGCGCGATGCGGGCGACCTCGCCTTCGGGTCGCCCACCAAGATCCCCGTCCAGCCCAAGGAGACGGACATGCCCCACAGCGTGCTCTCGCTCTGGGTGTTCCGCGTCACGACGGACAACCCCAGCCTGAGCAGCGTCAACCTCACCATCGTCACGCACAAGGGGCGCGAGGTCGTCAACTGGCCTGGCCACCCCGACTTCTACGCGGACTCGGACGTGCGCGTCGTCGCGCAGAACAAGCACGTGAAGACGCACATGTCGGGCGCTGCCGAGGCGGAGCTCTACGACCAGGGCGGCACGTGGGCCTCGCCGGACAAGCTCATCAGCTACGGCACGGGCAAGCTCCTGGTCATCGTCAACGTCAGCAGCGCCGTGACGCAGACGGGCCAGTCGCCCACGGGCTTCTTCCTGGAGGTCCACAACGCGACCATCATCGGCCCCGAGGTGGAGTTCGGCGACCGCTACGGGGACAAGGACAAGAAGAACGACCTGAAGCACTACGAGTTCGAGGTGCCCGTGGATGGCGCCGGCATGGACAGCCCCTACCAGCCCGCGAGCCGGTGGGGCTTCCGCGTCATGGCGACGTACGCCGAGCTTCCGGACAACCCCGTCGCGAACGGCCTCTGCCCCGGGTGCTTCAGCTACGACATCGAATACGACCTGACCGTGATCGCAATGCACACCAAGGACGCGGCCGGCATGGTGATGTGAGGGGCTCCCGAGGGTTTGTCGCTCCGGTCCCGCTCCTCGATGCAACCCGAACCAACGACCCACGATCTTACCCTTGGTTCGTTGGTGCGGGTTGCATCGTGAAGCGCGAGAAGGAGGCAATCCTTACGCCTTGCCGCCCTGCGCCATCTTCACGGCGTCGGCGTAGGGCAGGCGCGTGACCCACACGGTCAGGGTGAAGCCCCCCTTGAACGCGGCCGCGCTGTCCCCTTCGGGCACCACGTGGAACTGCCACGTCGTGCGGTTGGAGTAGGTGGTGTCCGTCTGGCCCGGCTGCACGGGCAGGATGAACACGCGGCTCGTGGCGCCGTCGACGGCGGTCTGGAGCGCGCCCGAGGAGGGGTAGTTCTGCTCCTCGTAGGTGAGCTTGAGCCGGGGCATCGTGGGCTCGTCGGGCGACCAGTTGAGGACCGCGACGACGTTGGTGGCGCCTTCGGGCACGATGCGCCCCGCGGTGGCGGGGACGGTGACGGAGCGGTTCGCGGAGGCCGCCGTGGAGGAGACGCGGTCGGGGCTGGGCGGCGCGCCGCCCGCGAGGAGGCCCGACGCGTCCGGCAGCGTGGCGTTGCCCTGGGGCGTGCCCGCGGTCGCGATGGCGCCCTGCGTCGTCTTCACGAGGTCGAGCACGTCGCTGCCGCTCCACCAGTTGAAGTGCGGCGGGTCGATGAAGAGGGGGCGCCCGATGGTGGCGCTCACGACGACGTGCAGCTCGGTGCCGGGAAGGCCCGGGGGCACGTCGCTGGAGGGGGCGGCGGTGAGGTTGAACGCCCAGAGCGACTTCTGCCGGTGGGGCACATCGCACATGCTCTCGGTGGTGGGGATCACGATGGCCTTGCCGTTCGCGGCGTCCTTGATGGGGAAGAAGTCGTTGGAGTCCGCGGGGCGGTACGTCACGTTGACCAGCCCCGCCGTGGAGCCCGCGGGCGAGGCGGGCCACGAGACGTTCACCAGGAGGAAGCCCGTCTCCGGGGGCACGATGACGCCCTGGGGCAGGTCGACGAGGGCGGAGAGGCCGCCGGCGCCGGCCGAGAGGTTCACGTGCGCGTCGAAGAGGACGATGGTGGGGTTGCCGTGCCAGTAGTCGTGGAAGTGCCAGCGCGCGCTCGTCCCGCTGATGGGGGCCGGCTGCGGCGCGGGCGCGGCGGTGGCCGAGGAGCCGGTGGGCGCGCTGCCGCCCACGGTGCCGCCGCTGACGTCGGGCCCGGTGGCCGCGGGCGCGTCCTTGGAGGCGCAGCCCGCGAAGGCGGGGACGACGAGGGCCAGCACGGCCCAGGCGGCGAAGCGGCGGACGGCCACGCCTTCCCATCCCGGGGGGCCGCTCTTGAGGATTGTGGAGAGGTCCTTCGACAGACCTCAACGATCCACCGCGACCGGAACGCGTCTCACCGGAACGACACCCCCCGCGTCGACCCGGCAGGCGACGGCCGCCAAGGCGACCCCGGCCCCCGCCGCGTCGCGCAGCGCGGCGGCGAAGTCGGGGTCGGTGGCCGCGTTCGCCCGCACGAGCCGCCCGGCCTCCCGCTGCTGGACGAAGAGGAGCATGGCGCGGCCCCCGTCGCGGGCGTGGGCCGCCAGCCCGCGGACGTGCCGCGCGCCGCGCAGCGTGGGCGCGTCGGGGAATCGCGCCTCGCCCTCCACGACGAGGGTCACGGACTTGACCTCCACCAGCGTCTCGCCCGCGAGGAAGTCGAGGCGGCTCTCGCCGTGCCTCACCTCGGCGCGCCACCCCTCGGACGGGGGCAGCTCCGGGAGGAGCCCGCGCTGCGAGGCCTCGCGCGCCAGGACGTTGGCCTTCGCCGTGAGGATGCTCACCCACTCGCCCCCGTGATGGAACGCGACCTGCGTGTGCGTCGTGCGGCGCCCCTCCGCGTCGGCCGGGGCGGGGGCCACGAGAACGCGGCGACCGGGCGTCACGAACTCCGTGAGGCGCCCCGGGTCGGGGCAGAAGCAGCGAAGCTCGGTCCCGTCGGGCGCCTCGCAGAAGGTGAGGTAACGGTTGGGCCGCCGCAGGAAGCGCGCCTCGAACGTCCCCGGCGGGAACTCCACGTGGCGTGATTCCCGGAGAGGGATGAAAACGTCCTCCGCCTCTCCGGCTGGCGGTGAACCTTGAGCCGCCGACGAAACCCTTATGCAATCAGGATGACACATGGATGGTGTGAGCGATGTGGCTGACCGCCCGCGGGAAGCCCGTCCTCTTCACCAAGCACGCCGTCCAGGCCATGGCGTGCGAGCGCCCGCCCATCGAGGTGGACGAGGTGCTCCGCGCCCTGGACGAGCCCGAGCAGGATGGCGCCCTTGCGGGGGCGCGCAAGCGGTCCGGACGCCGCGTCGTGATCGTCCGGTATGAGGAGCATGAGGACCATATCCACGTCAAGACCGTCAGCGCCACGCGGAGCCTTTGAGCCCACCTGCAGGCGCCACCAGCCCGCCGCCCCCATGGAGCGCGCGATCCTCGACCTGCACTTCCCCGCGGGCAAGCTGCCCGTCAAGGGGTGGCGCTGCCCCGCCTGCGGCGAGGAGGACCTCGCCGCCGAGCAGGTGGCCGACGCGCAGCAGGTCGCGCGCCGCCTGGGCCTCTACGGCATCGAGGGCCCCCGGAGGCGCAAGCTCCAGCGCAGCGGCACCTCCACCGTCGTCACGCTGGACCCCACGCTCTTGGCCGAGGCGCTGGGCGGCGCCGTCGCGGGGGACGAGGTGGAGGTCGGCCGGCAGGGCGACGCCATCGTGATCCGCCGGGCGGCATAGGCTCTTCCGGAGGGCGACCCTCTAGCACCCCGTGCTCCACGAGCCGTGCGCGAAGTGCGGTCGCACCCTCCTCACGCTGAGGCAGGGCGCCTCGCGCGAGGCGATGCGCGGCAGCGCGCCGCTGTGCAGCGTGCCCGGCTGCCCGCTCGTGGAGAAGGTGCTGGGCTTCGCGGCGCCCAAGGTCAAGGGGCTGGAGCTTCACGGCCCCTCGCCGCCCAGCGTGTTCGTGGGGCGGCACGGCTACCCCGAGGTGGCCATGGGGCCGCTCCTTCCCGCGACGCCCGAGTCCGCGCCCGTCCTCTCGGACTCGCCCTCGGAGTGGAAAGGGCTCGACATCGCGACGATCCTCGCCCTGCGCGCGCGGCTCTACCGCAGCAAGAGCCCCGTGCGCGTGGACGTCGCGGCCGCGAGCCGCGCGCTGGACGCCTCGCGCGAGCTGGCCATGGCCGCGCGCCCCGTCGACGCCGAGGTCACGCTCAAGAAGCCGCTGCGCGTGGCGCCCGACGCCCAGGTGGATGCATTCGCCGCGCCCATGGGGCCCAGCGTCGACGTCGTGGACGCCCGCGTGCTGTCGAACCCCAGCGTCCCGCGCAAGGTGGACGCCCTCGTCTCGGACGTGCACGCCGACGCCGCGACTGCCGTGGGCGAGCTCTATGGGGCGGGCATCCCGACGCACCACGTCCAGCGCCTCCTCTCGGTGGGCCTCCTGGGCGAAGGCACGCGCCGCCGCCTCGTCCCCACGCGCTGGAGCATCACGGCGACGGACGACATCCTCGCCAAGCAGATGATCGAGGAGGTCAAGGAGCTGGGCATCCTCGATGCGCCCGTCGTCCACTCGGGCGACCTGTTCGGGAACTACTTCCAGATCCTCCTGCTGCCGCGGCCGTGGAGCTACGAGATGATCGAGGCCTGGCAGGGGGAGGACGGCCGCTGGGGCATGGGCCACGACGCGGAAGGACATCGCGGCCGCACCGCCTACGCGGACAACATCGCGGGCGGCTACTACGCGGCGCGCCTTCCCGTGCTGGAGCACCTGCGCCGCGTCCGCAAGCAGGCCGCCGTCTTCGTCCACCGCGAGATCACCGACGAATACTGGGCGCCCCTGGGCGTGTGGGTCATCCGCGAGGCCGTGAAGGCCGCCATGGAGTCGAAGGGGCTCGTCTTCGGCGACGTGGAAAGCGCCGTGCGCCACATGCTGCGCCGCTCGCGGGACAGGGAGTGGCTGAGGATTGCCGCGCTGCCGCGGGAGGCGCGCGTGCAGAGGACGCTGAGGGAGTTCGGCTCGGAGTAGGCCTACGCGATCCCCGCGTCCTCGGAGGGCTCCGCGCCGGGTCCAGTCAGGATGAATGTCACGACGCGGCGGAACCCGCCGTCGGCGAGGAAGACTCCCGTGCGGTCCACGTAGAGGCGCCCTCCGGAGGGGCTCAGGCGGCGCCCCTCCGCGCACGCAGCGGCGAGGGGCCCGCCCTCGAGCCGCACGTCCGTGAAGGGGTCGTACCCGACCGTGCGTCCGGGGGACTTGGCGAACCAGAAGCCGGTGGACGTGAAGGAGAAGGCGGCATCCCACCTGGGGGCAAAACTGGAGCGCCAAGGCTCCGGGTGCAACGCCACGAGGGAAACGTAGTCGGCGGCCGTCATGACGAAGAGGACGACGCGCGGTCGGGAGAGGTCGTCGGGCGACATCGACGGTGGTGGCGCGCGCAAACACGATATCATTTCCGCGCCGTGCGTTCGCGCGCCGACCCCATCCCCTTCCAACAGACCTAACGGACAATCCCTAGGGAAGACTAGGTTATTATGTAAGGGATTAGTGTCGGGTTTTGAATGCAGCGCGGCCTGGAGGCCATCGAGGACCACCTGGGGGCGACGGCGTTCGCCCTGGGAGCCTGCGCGCGTCGCGGGGCGGGCGGGAAATTCCCGTGCGAGCGCGAGGGGTGGTGCCCGCCGTGCACGCGCGTCGAGGGCGAGTCGCGCGCCTACGAGTGGCAGAAGCGCCTTGAGGAGGTGCTCGCGGCGGTGGACTTCCGCGTCCACCATTTCGCGTTCGATCTGCCGGCCAGCGCGTCGAAGGACCAGCTCTGGCAGCTTGCCCAGGCGCAGGACGCCAAGGGGCTTGCCTCGTGGTGGAAAGGCCCGCTGGGCGCCGCGCAGGCCATCGTGGCGAAGGCCGCGCTTCCGGGCACGCCCGTGCGGAAGGCGTGGTCCTCCCTGGGCGCGGTGCGCATCTGGGATCTCGTGGGCTCCGCCAAGGACCGGCCGTGGCCGGCGTGGCGCCCCCGGCTGCACGTCATCCTCCTCGACGCGGTGCACGACGCGGGCAAGTTGAAGGTCCTCCCGCCCACGCCGCTGGCGTCCGATCTCCCGGCCCGGTGGCAGGCTGCGCTGGGCAAGCTCTTCGGGGAGCCGCTGGACTCGCAGGGGCGCTCCCGGTCGCGCACCATCGGACCCGAAGCGCGCGCGCTTCTGCGCAGGTCGGGCGCCGAGGAACAGCCCCTGCGAGTGTCCCTGGAAGGCCCCCGCGCGCTGGAGATGCTGCTGCGGCCGCTCGTGACGCGCCCCGTGGACTGGAGCCGGTACGCGTGGGACGGGCGCGTGGCGCGCTATGGCGAAGGGAAGGCGCTCCCGCCCGCCGAGGCGGTCACCGCGCTGCGCGAGGCGCAGGCCGTCTTCCCCGGGAAGCTGCACGCGGGGCTTGGCTACCTGGGCAACAACAGCCGGGTCCGGCTGTGACCGGCTGGGCCCCCAGACAGGGCCGCCCCGTCACTCCTTCCGGAAGAGCCCGTAGTGCCGCGTCATGCTGCGGTGGACGCGCTGGTCGTGCGCCTCCACGAGGGCGAAGTGCCGGCCCGCGCGCTCGCGGAGGTCCGCCGAGGGCGAGATCAGCGCGAGCCGGCCGCCGGGGCGAAGCGCCTCCTTGGCGGCGTGGAAGAAGCGCTCGTAGAGCGCGGTGCGCTCCTCCATGTTGGTGGTGCTGCTCTGCCCGTAGGGCGGGTCGCTGAGGACCACGTCCAGGGGCCCCGCGAACTCGGGAAGCTCGCCCACGTCGCGCGTGTCCACCACGGCGCCCTCGACGCCGAACTTCTCCAGCGTCGCGCGGGTGCCGGCCACCATGCGCGGGTCGAGGTCGCTGCCGAAGACCTTCGCGCCCACGAGGCCCGCCTCGATGAGAAGGCCGCCCGTGCCGCAGAACGGGTCCGCGACGCGCTCGCCGGCCTTCACCCGCGCGAGGTTCACGAGGCAGCGCGCCCAGCGCGGGTGGAGCGAGACGGGCGCGAAGTGCGCGCGGTGCTTCACGTGCCGCCCCTCCAGCGCCTTGCGGTCCACCTCGCGCAGCAGCGCGCCCGCATGCGCCTCCTCGGAGAGCAGCAGCCGGACGTCCACCTGCGGGCGCTCCAGGTCCACCTTGCCGGAGGCTGCGAGGATCGCGCCGATGGCGCGCACGGTGTCCGAAAGCGGGACCTCGGGGTGGTGGCCCTCAAGGCGCCGCGCGCGCACGGCGAAGGTCTGCCCTTTGAGGTCGATGCGGCCGAAGGGGGGCACCATGACGCGCGGCGTCGCGGCGGTCGTCCACCAGTGGGCGCTCAGCGTGTGCGTCAGCGCTGCGCGCGAGCCGATGAAGCGGGCCGCCTCCGCGAGGTCGGGCACGTCTACCAGCGCCACGGAGCCGTCGCGCTCCTCCAGGCGCCCCTCCACCATGGCGGCCAGGGCGGCAAGCTCCGCTGCCGGCAGCGTGGGGTGCTCGGCCGAAAGCTCGACCATGAGGCGCATGGACGACGGGGCCAGCGGGTCCATGGGCAAAGGGATTTCGCGCGGAGGGCGGCTGGGGGAGCGTGCGCCTCCGCGTCCTGGGCAACCCCGGCCGCTACCTCGCCCCCCTCTCGGGCGGGTCGGGCTACCTCGTGGAAGGCGAGGCCGGCGAGCGCATCCTCCTGGACTGCGGCGGGGGCGTCCGCGAGGGGCTCGTCCGCGCGGGCGTCTCGCGCCTCGACGCCGTCGTGATCTCGCACTTCCACCACGACCACGCGCTGGACCTCGTGACGATCCGCGACGCGCTGGACGCGCGCACGCAGCTCTTCCTCCCCGCCGGCGAGCGCAAGCGCCTGGACGCCATGGCGCAGGCGTTCGTCTTCGAAGGCGCCTTCGACCTCCCGGGGCCCGTCCACGAGGGCGCCTCGGAGGGCCGCGTCGGCGGGATCGCCCTCTCCTTCGCCCCCACGCAGCACTCGGCGCCCAGCATGGCGACGCGGCTGGAGGAGCGGGGCGCCGCGCTGGCGTACGCCAGCGACACCGCGCCCTGCGAGGGGCTGCGGCGCCTCGTGCGGCCCGGCGACGCGCTCCTCATGCACGCGCTGCTGCCCGACCTGCCGCCGGACCAGCCGCACCACCGCATCCACAGCACCGCCGCCGCGGCGGCCCGGCTCGCCCGCGACGCGAAGGCCGGCGCGCTGCTCCTCTCGCATCGCTATCACGGCGTCCCCGCCGCGGACCACGTGCAGGCCGCCGCGGAGGCGTTCCCGCGGGCGCGGCTCCTGGGCGAGGACGAGATCGTGGACCTCAGGCCCGAAGCTTGATCCTCCGCGACGGGATGGCGCGGCCATGGCAGCCAAGACCGCCAAGCGCGCCGCCAAGGCCCCGGCCAAGATCGCCGTGCAGGGCATCACGCCCTTCCTCTGGTTCGACGACGACGCCGAGGAGGCCGCGCGCTTCTACGTCTCCCTCTTCAAGGACTCGAAGATCGTGAGCGCGAGCCCCATGTCCGTGGAGTTCAACCTCGCAGGGCAGGACTTCTACGCCCTCAACGGCGGCCCCGTGTTCAAGCTCACGCCGGCCTTCTCGGTGTTCGTGACCGTCAAGACGCAGAAGGAGGTCGACCATCTCTGGGAGACGCTCTCCAAGGGGGGCGAGAAGAGCCGCTGCGGCTGGCTCGTCGACCGCTTCGGCCTCTCGTGGCAGATCATCCCCACGCGCCTCCCGGAGCTTCTGGGCCACAAGGACCCCGAGGTCGCGCAGCGCGCCATGAAGGCGATGCTCAAGATGGGGAAGATCGACATCGCGGCCCTGGAGAAGGCGGCCCGAGGGGGGTTCGGGGGGCGAAGCCCCCTGAAGTCTTGAGCGTCTGCTGGCCGGGATATCACGTCAGGGGGCCTCGCCCCCTGAACCCCCCGCGGGTAGCCGCGCTGCGGCGCGGCGAAACTGACACTAGCCCGGAAAGTGGAACACCATGAACACGGCCGTGAGGGCGACGAGCCCCAGCGCGCCGAACGCGCACGCGAGCCACGCCACGCTGCGCGCCGCGTAGTCCTTGGAGAGCGGCTGCCGGTTGTCGCGCGAGGCCCGCGCCTCGTCCAGGAGGCGATCGCCGATGCGCCGCATGCCGAAGTACCACAGCCCCAGCGCGAGGAAGAGGAGGATCAGGCCCCAGAGCGCGAAGGGCGTCTCCGCGATGCGGTGCCCGAAGAAGCGCACCATGGCGTACCCCGCCGCGAACGTGACCAGCGCGCCGGGGCCCACGACCTGCGCGTCGGCCTTCCTGAGGCGCTCGTGCACCGCGGCCGCGAAGGCGGGGTCGTTGCTGCGGTCCGCCGCGAGCTTCCAGTAGAGCGCGAGCAGAAGCCCGCCCAGGAACACCGCGACGCCCAGGAGATGGAGCGTAAGAAGCGTGAGGCACGCGCCGCCGTCGCCGCAGAAGGCCACGCGCGCGGATGGGGGGTGGAGGGCGTAAGGATTGCTCCCGGGAATGGGTAGCCACCCACCACGACGTTCGTGCGGGGGTGTTTGCGAAAGGGGGAGAGTCATCATTCTGGTTCTCCCGAAGTGACGCGTTCGGCTCGGCGCCAGTTACATCCCACCCACGCGATGTTAGTCCGGCCCGATCGCGCATGGTACGCTCCGTGGCCGCCGCCGTCTCCCTCGTCGTCCTGCTTTCCACCGTCGCCCTCCCGGGCGCCGCCCCCGCCGCTCCCGATCCCGTCGACGCGAAACCCGACGCTGCGACCGGCGCCTCCTCCTCTCACCACCTGCAGAAGGCGCTGCCCAAGGACAAAGTGAGGTACCCCCAGACCGCCAGCGTCCGCATGGCGAACGGCACCGTCCTGGCCATCCCGGACGACGGAGACGAAGGCTCCCCCTCTCGGCACGTCAGCATCCAGGCCGCGGCCGGCGGCGCCCTTCGCGCGGCCTCGCGCTCCGAGGCCGCGCTCACGCCGGCCGGCGCCCTCATTGTCGCTGCCTCGGACCCCGGGGGCGACGACGCCTACGTGGACCTGCCGTGGCTTGACGCCCAGTTGGGCACGTTCGGCTCGGCGGCCGAGTTCGAGGTCGTCACGCTGGGGGGCCACTCTTTCGTCCACGTGGCCATGGCCCCTGGCGCCTCCGTGGGGTTCGTTCCCGCGACGCTGGGCGACGCCGCGCTCTATACGCTGGGTGACCAGAGCAGCGTCCGCCTCCAGTCGCGCCCCATGAAGATCGGCATCGTGGAGACGCCCGGCACGACCAACGTCACGCGCCAGCTCGCGACTCCCAACGGCACGACGAACGTCACGGAAACCAAGGTGATCCCCGACCTCGCCCTCTCCTTCGAGGGGACGCGCCACGACGGCCAGCCCGTCTTCATCAGCCGCGCGTGGCTGGCCTCCATGGGCATCCGGGCCCCGCGCTTCGCCCACCAGGACGGCGCCCCCATCCCGAGCCAGGAGACGGCGGAAGGATGGCTCCTCCAACCCGCCCACTTCTCGATCATCTACACCTTCGACACGTCAAACGAAGGGTTCCAGACCTACAACGACACCCCACAGAGCTACATCGTCTGGGACTCCGCGAACCACCGGGTCGCCTACGCCGCCCAGCGCGCGGACTGCACGGACGAGCACTATCGCCACGCGACGCCCGTGAACCTCTCCATGAACGGCTCCTTCACGGCGACGGTCAAGTGGCAGACCACCCAGCAGGGCAACTGGCAAAGCGGCTGGCCCCTCTACTTCTCGACGGGAGACGCGGACAACCTTGCCGCCACGAACTTCCTGGGCATCTACTACTACTCCCGCGACAGCAACCTCCACCAGAACCCCCAGTACTACATGCAGTACCACGACCGCAACGGCACCGCGCGGCTGAGCGCCGGGTTCGACGCGGTCGTGAACGTGGAGTACCACTTCTTCATCGGCTACGACGCCGGGTCGCGCAACCTCAGCTTCGAGATCCGCGACGCGAGCGACAACCGCCTCGCGTCCTCGTACTACCTCATCGCCGCCAACGCCACGGACGGCTTCAACAACCTGACCTACCTGGGCATCGCCACCGAGGGCATCCAGATCTGGTGCGGCGTCAACGAGCCCCTGACCTACGCGTGGGTGGACACCATCAACGTCACGCCCAACCCCACGGTCTCGGCGAACCTCACGCGGGCCAAGGTCCTCCCGGATACGGGCAAGACCGGCCAGCGCTACACGTACACGGTGGGCTTCTCCCATGAGCGGAGCGAGTTCCCCGTCTACGTGCGCGCCGAAATCGACGGCGTCAACTCCACCATGAGCGAGCTCGATCCCTCGGACACCAACACCGTCGACTGCAAGTGCTACGTCTACAACACCACGTTGGGTGCGGGGAACCACTCGTACCGCTTCTTCGCGCTGCTCCAGAACGGCTCGCTGCTCCAGACTCCGCTGATCCCGGGCCCCAACGTCACCGACGAGGTGTACTTCTCCGACGACGCCGAGTCCGCCTCCGCCGGATGGCAGGCCACCGGGCAATGGCACCGCAGCCTCGCCAACCCGTTCAGCGGCTTCTACTCGTGGTACTACGGCAACGATTCCACCGGGAACTACGCGGACCCGAGCCAGCCCTCCGGCACGCTCACGTCCCCGCCCATCGACCTTTCGGGGGCCACGGGCGTCATCGGCCTCTCCTACGCAAGCTGGTACGACACGGAGGACCAGGGCACCCTCAAGGACACCAAGAAGGTCGAGGTGAGCACGAACGGCGGGAGCACCTGGACGCTCGTGGACCAGGTCAGCGGCCCGCGCGACTACCAGTGGTGGGCGCCGCGCGTCGTCAACCTGACGCCCTACGCCGGGTCGACCGTCCTCGTGCGCTTCAGCTTCGCCGCCGACGCGGCCAACAACAACCACGCTGGATGGTTCATCGACGACATCGCCATCTCGGACGACACGGACCGCGACTCGCTGCCCGACTACATGGAGGACACGTCGACGTGGGAGCTCGTCTCCACGTCCGGCGACGCCAAGGCGATCCCCGACCTGGGCTCGACGAACCTCACCATTCCCGGCCTGGATCGCTTCGGGCTCTACGACGGCTACGTGACGGTGGACGTGAACCACCCGCGCTGGAGCGACCTCGTCGTCTCCCTCGTGGGGGACGTGAGCGGCTGGTGCACGCTCTGGAGCCACGGCGCGGCCTCGGGCGCAGGCACCATCACGGTCCCGCTGCTCAGCCAGTGCGGCTACTCGCCCCAGACGTTCACCCACCACCAGAAGTGGCGGGTCCAGCTCAACGACACCGTCTCCGGGAGCACGGGCACCGCGTCCAGCTTCACGATGGTCCTCGACAGCCAGACCAGCAGCCTCCTTAGCGACACGGACCACGACTTCGCCACCGACGGCGAGGAGATGCTCACCGACGTGTCGAGCCCGACGACGCAGGACATCGACGACGACAACCTGCCCGACGGCTTCGACGCGCGCCCGTGGGTCGAGGACGTCTACCCGCAGATCCTGAATCTGCAGGGGCTGCCGGACCCGCACAAGGGGCCCGACTTCCGCGCGGGCCTCAACTTCCAGGTCTCCGACAACGACGCCATGGGGCCGGACCCCACCGTCACGGCCTACACGTCGTCGAACGCCGCGTACCCGATCACGCTCTCGAAGAGCACGAACGGCACGACGTTCACGGGTTCCTGGCCCACCAGCGTGACCGTGCACCACTTCACCATCGTCGTCGAAGACGTCAACCAGAACCGGCTCACGTACACGGCGAACCTGACGTTCCAGAACAACAAGCCTCAGAACTCGCTCACGTCGATGTCGTTCGTGCTGGGTGGCGCCGTCGTGGGCGGGAGCGCCGACGTGGCCTTCGGCTCCGCCGTCGCCACGGCCACCGGCGTGGTCGCCGTCGCGGCCGTCACCGTGGGCGCCGCCTACGTGGGATGGCAGCTGGGGACCTACATCTCCAACGAGTTCATCCTGCACCAGACCACGATCGGGAGCAACGGCGCCGCGCAGGACAACGCCATCAACATGGGCTCCACCGGCACGGGGCGCTCGAACCCCTACTACCTGGGGACGACGCACCTGGACGGCCTGGACTTCGACCTCATGACGGGCAACGCGAGGTTCGGGTGGACGCGCATCTTCGCCGAGCACGGGCACTTCTGGCCCAGCGCGGCTTCGCTCCTCAACTACATCGACAGCGTGAACCTCTCAGACCCCGTCTCCGTCACGACGGTGCACATCTCCGAGACGCTCACGGAGATCGCCATGAAGGGCGTGCTCGACGGCACGCTCACGCTCATCGAGATCCACGTCGTGGGCGGCGAGATCGCCGACATCGACCTCTTCCCCATCGAGGTGAACGTCGCCACGCCCACCGTGATCTCGGCCGAGGTCCTGCTGGATCTCTACGCCAAGATGATGGCCGGATCGGTGGGCTCCTCCTGGCTGGACTCCTACCCTCCGGTGCAGCACCAGCCCGCGCGAGAGAAGGACCGCAACGTGACAGCCGTCTTCCTCTACACGCAGGACGCCGAGTCGGGCCTCCCGCCCCAGGCGGAGGGCGCGCCCATCTACGTGGAGCAGCAGATGCTCGAGGTCGTGCGCAGCCTGGAGGAGGGCGGCGCCCTGGTCTCCAGCGAGAAGGCATCGGAGTCCGCGTTCAACGCGGCCTTCGCCTGGTCGGCGCTCCAGCACGTGCGCAACCTCGCCCGCGGCACGAACAGCACGACGAAGCTCGCCACGGCCGCGCCGTGGTACTGGGGGTGGCAGTCGGACGACTGCCCCACGGTGACCACGCGCCGCTGCGCCAGCCTCAGCGACACCGTGACGACCATCGGCACGGACACAAGGGACTTCGACCGCATCGCCATGAGCTGGTCCACCATCGGCAGCCAGGACGCAGCGGGCATCGCGAGCCTCGCCGACGGGTACACGTGCGGCAACGTGTTCAGCTGGCAGAACCCGTACTCCCTGCTGAACACCGCGGCGCAGAAGGTCGGCGGCAACCCCGGCTACAGCGCGTACCTCGCCTTCGGGCTGAGCCTCTTCCGCGGCTCGTGCCCGGAGACCGGAAGCTCGGCGGCAGCGGCCTCGATCATGATCCGGTATGCGCAAGGTATGAACGAGCTGACGTGCTAGGAGCTGCAGCATGACCCCGCGCCCGGCGTGGATCGCGGTGGCGGCCGTGGGCGCGGTCGCCATCGCCCTGCTCCTCTTCCTGGGCCCTTCGCTTCTTCCGAAGGGCCCGGAGGCGCGCGCGACGACGTGCTCGGGCACCACCGAGGTGTACGCCTCGCCCCACGACCTGGGCTCTGCGCAGGTCGCGGGCGACCGCGTCGTCTGGGAGGCGCGCACGCCGGCCTCGGGATCGCCGGGCTTCGACAGCGACGTCATGCTCTACGACCTCGCCACCGGGAGGGCCACCACGCTGGCGGGCGGCCCAGGCCTGCAGGCGGGGCCCGTGATCGACGAGACGCAGGCCGCGTGGCGCGACGAGGACCTCTCGACGCACCAGGTCCGCGTCATGGTCCACGACTTCGTCCGGGGCACGACGCAGCCCCTCGAGTGGCCCACGCCAGCGACAAACCTCGTCCCGCTCCTGCTGCGCGAGGGGCACCTCGTCGTCGAGGCGACGCCGGCCCAGGGCGCGGAGGGGGCCTTCGACTTCGACCTGGCGAACGGCACGGCCACGCGCCTCACCGAGGCGGCGCTCCAGGGCGCCTCCATGGACCAGGGCCGCATCGTGTGGGTGGCCAAGTCCTCCGCGGGCGGTTGGGACCTCATCCTGCACGACGTCCGCACGGGGGAGACGCGCATCGCGCTCCACAGCGCGCTGGGGATCGACAAGCCCGCGATCCAAGGCGACGGCATCTACTACATGCGCACCTCGGACGGCACGCCCAGCGCGACGTGGGACGTCTACTCGTTCAACCTCACGACGCAGCAGGCCTCGCCCATCGCGACCGACGAGGGGGGCTCGCGCATCCAGCAGGCCCCCGCGGTGCACGGGCCCTGGCTCGTCTGGCTCGAATACCCGCCCAGCGCGCAGGCGGACCTCCTGGCGCGGAACCTCATCACGGGCGAGACGCGGCACGTCGCGCAAGGGTTCCTCGATTCGCGCGTAGACGCCTGGGGGAACCGCGTCGTGGACGTGCGCGCGGACACGGGGCGGGCCGGCTACGGCGTGTACCTCGCGTGCCTCTGAGCCTCACGCGCCCCGCAGCACGCTGATTCCCAGCCCGTCCCCCGTGGGCACCACCGTCGAGACGAGCTTCGGGTCGTCGCGCGCGGCGGCCGCGTAGGCGCGCAGCGCCAGCGTGCTCGCGTCCTTGTCGCGGGGGTCCCACGCGTGGCCGTGCCAGAGGAGGTTGTCCGCCGCGACGACGCCGCCGGGGCGCAGCAGGCGGCGCGCGTGGTCGAGATATCGCGGGTACTCCTCCTTCACGCAGTCGAGGAAGACCAGGTCGTAGCCGGGCGCGAGGCGCGGCAACACGTCGAGCGCCGCGCCCTCGTGGACGGTGACGCGCTTCGCGACGCCCGCCTCCTGGAAGCTGGCCCGCGCGCGGCGCACCATCTCGGGGTCGATCTCGATGGTGTCCAAGTGCCCCGAGTCGGGCATGCCGCTGAGGAGCCAGAGCGCGCCGTAGCCGAGGTTCGTGCCCACCTCCAGCACGCGGCGGCCGCCCGTCGCGGCGGCGAGCACGCGCAGCAGGGCGCCCGTCTGCGGGTTGACGGCGGGCTGGCCCTCGGCCTGGGCCTCGCGGTGCAGGCGCGCCATGACCGGCGAGGCCCTGGGGAGCAGCGAGTCGAGGTAGCGGCTGGCCTCGGGCGGGAGGAGATCGGGGTCCATGCCCGGAGGATCGGCCGGGCGTGGAAAGGGCTTGCGCTCAGAACGTCATGCCGGAGACGGCATCGGGCGACACGACCTCGATGCGCGTGCCCCACGTCGCGAGGCGCACGCCCGCCGCGGGCCGGTCCGCGACGACGAGCGCGACGTCCGCGCCCAGCGCCGTGACCAGCTGCGAGAGCGCGGCCGCGTCCTCCACCGCGAAGGTGGCCGCGCGCTTCACCAGCACGCGGCGGCCGCCGGGCTTGTGCGCGGCGAAGGCGAACTGGTGGCCCTGCGCCTTGAGCCCCTCGACGACCTCGTAGCCGCACTCCTTGAAGCGCTGCGCGAGGAGGGCCTCGGGAGCGGGCGCGACCGCGGCCACGACCACCGCGCCGGAGTCCGCCGCGGGGGCGGGCACCGAGCGCGGCGCGATGGCGCGCGGGTCGTCGGGCGCCGCGGGCGGAGGCGTCGCCTGCACTGCGGCGTGCGAGAGGTGCGGAAGCTGGATCGCCGGAGGCGCCACCGCGGGGGCCGCGACGGGCTCGGCCGCGTGGGGCGCGGGGGCGGGGATGCCCAGCGCCGCCAGGTTCACGACCGCGCCGGGCGCGGCCGCCGTGGGCGAGCCGTGGAACGCCTGCGGGTGCGCGGTGGCGCTCTGCGCGCTGGAGGGCATCGGGGGCGCCTGCGCGTGGGCGGCGGCCTGGATCGCGGCGGCGAAGCCCGTGGGGGGCGCGGCCGGCTGCGCGGCGGCGGGCGCAGGGAGCTTGCCCAGCGATTGGGGCGGCCGCGAGGAGCCGCCGTCCATGATACTGTACTCCTTGCTCTTCTTGGGCGCGCCGGCGGCGGCCATGTCGAACGCGGCCGCGAAGCCGCCCTGGCCCGGGGGCGTGATGGGGGGCTTCTCGCGCGGCTTGGGCTTCGACGTGAATACCTCGAACTCCTCGCTGGCGTGGATGACCTTCTTCTCGGGGTCGTGGTGCTCCGCCTCGGGCACGGCGGCCGCGGGGGCGGGCTCGGCCGGCTTCGGCTTGCTCACGATCTCGTACTCGTCGTGCGTCTCGTGCGAGGCGGCGGGGTCCGCGGAGAGCGCGAGGGGCGCGGGCGCCGGCTTCGGCGCGGCGGGCGCCTTGGGCTTGGAGACGATCTCGTACTCCTCGTGGACCTCCTTCTGCGGAGGGGCCGCGGGAGCCGGGGGCTCTGCGGGCGCCGCGGCGACGGGCGCTGGAGGGGGCGCGGGCGCGACCGGGGCCGGCGCGGGGGCCGCCTGGGCGAGCGACGCGAAGGGGCCGCTCATCACGGGGGCTGGAGCCGCCGCGGCGGGGGGCGCATTGCTGGGCCCGCGGGGGAACGCGACAGGAGCCGCGGGCGCTACGGGGGCAGGAGCGGGCTCGGGCGCGGGGGCCGCGGGGGGCGCGGCCTGCTGCGCGAGGCCCAGGAGATCGAGGAGGACGCGGCGGCCCAGGCGCTCGTGGTCGCGGTTGGCCACGATGTACGCGTACTGGCAGCCGTCGACGGCCTTCTTCGCGTTGCTGAGGACCGCGCGGAGGGCGTTCACGTCCTCGGGCGAGATCTCCGCGACGCTCTCGCGGGGAATGCGCATCGCCAGCGCGACGTGCAGGTGGTTGCTGGGCGACTGGACCGTGGCGAAGCCGTACTGGCGGTCCACGCCGCGGCGGATGCCGTCCACGACGCCCACGTCCTCGCGCTGCTGGGCGCGGATGTAGTCGCGAAGCTGCTGCGGCTCCAGGCGGGCCGTCTTCTCGTGGCCGATGAGGAGGACGTCCTTCGTGGCCTTGATCGTGTCGAGGCTGACGTAGAACGCCACGTCGCCAAGGTCGTGGAGGTAGTCGGGCTTCGCCTTCGGCACGCGGACGAGAAGGACCTCGCGCCCGGTCTCGTTGACGATCTGGTTGCCGAACTCAAGGGGAAGCGATTCTCGGGCACGCTGGATCGTCTGCTGCGACACCGGCGGCCCCTCGTCGCGGAGGAAAGGCGCCATACCTAGTGCATCCCGGACGGGACTCGATGGGGGGTCTCATAAGGCCACCGAAACGGCGCGCGGCGACGCCCGCAGGCAGCCCCCACGCCGCCAGGCCGTCCAATTCGTCCATCCAGGGGGAAGCTTCATGGGAATCCATGCAGAAATCCTGACGAAGCCTTTGAAGAGCCTCGGCGTCCAGACGTCGGACTTCTCGGTGTACTACGATCTCGTCCAGGCCCTCCGGAGCCGCGGCGTCCCGTTCATCCCCCTGGACGCCGACGACGAGATCCCCCTGCACGTCGCGGTCGTCCTCACGACCGCCGCCGAGGCGCCCCGCGTCACGCACGGCCGCGTCGTCGTCTACACGACGCCCGAGTCCTCGGTGGAGGAGGCGCTGCGGCTGCTGGAAGGGCACGAGGCGTTCCGCCAGTGCGTGATCGGCGTCGACCCGGGCGAGCGCCCCGGCGTCGCGGTGCTCGCGGACGGCAAGGTCGTGCGGCTCATCCACGCCGCGAGCCCCGAGGCCGTGCGCCCCGCCGTCGAGTCCGCGCTCTCGGAGTGCCCCGCGGGCCGCTTCCTCGTGCGCATCGGCAACGGCGCGCCCACGCACCGCGACCGCATCCTGCGCGCGCTCATCGGCTTGGAGGCCGCCATGGAGCTCGTCGACGAGACGCGCTCGACACCCCCCTCGGGCTATCACGGCAGCGCGGAGCGCGACACCGCGGCGGCCACCAACATTGCGCTCACGCCTGGCGCCGCCATCGACCCCGCCAGCGTGGGCCCCGTCGTCCCCACCGCGGGCGAGCTTCGCGACATCCAGCGCAAGAGCCGGCTGGCGAGCCGGGGACGCTTCACCATCGGGCGCGACCTCGCCCTGGGCGTCGCGCTGGGCGAGATGACGCTGGAGCAGGCGCTCTCGCGGCAAGGGCAACGCGCCTAGACGGTCCAGCCCCGTTCAAGAACCGTTAATATACCTCCTGGCGAGGCGCGAGCCAGCATGCGCCTCCGGCTGCGCCAGCGCAAGGAAGCCCACCGCGACGCGCCAGGGGGAGCGCCGCTGGCCCTCCGCGCGTGGCGCCGCGTGCGCCGCGCCGGCTCGCGCTTCCGGCTGCTGCGCGACGTGGTGGGCGCGCTCCTCCTCGTCGTCCTCGTCGTGGGCGCGCTCGCGGCCGCCGCCGGCGGCACGTGGCCCCCCTTCCTCGTCATCGAGTCCGAGTCCATGATGCACGACGCGCCCCACGAGTCGCCCTACGGCCGGCTGGGGACCGTCGACGTGGGCGACATCGTGTTCGTCCGCTCGGTGCATTCCGCATCCGACGTGCAGCTTTGGGTCGACGGCGGGCCCAGCCACTACGGGCGGCCGGGGGACGTCATCGCCTACGCGCAGGATGGCGATCGCGGCAACACCACCATCGTCCACCGCGCCATCACCTGGATCGACGTCGTGCGCCTGCCCAACGGCTCGACGCAGTACCGCGTCAAGTGGATCGACCACCAGGTGCGCGTCTTCGGCGACACGGGCGTCTACCTCCCCGACCTGGGCTTCGACGAGCGCTTCGGCTTCACGCCCACGGACGGCTACCGCCCCGCCTACTCGGGCTTCATCACCAAGGGGGACAACGCGTTCACGAACCCCGCGCCCGACCAGGCGATCGGCATCTCGCGCATCGTCGACCCTTCGTGGGTGGACGCCAAGGCCTACGGCGAGGTGCCCTGGATGGGCCTCGCCAAGCTCGCGCTCCAGGTGGGCGCCACGAACCCCGACGTCCCGGGCTACTACCGCGTGGGGAACGCCTTCGCGCCGCTGGAGCTGTGGACGTGCTTCTTCGCCACGCTGGGCGTCGTCATCGCGGTCCCCTTCGCGCTGGACACGATCCGCCTCTGGCGCGACGGGCGCGAGTCGCGGGCGGCGGCCCGGCTCGCCCGCAACGAGGAGCGGGCCCGCAGGCAGCGCGCGAAGGAGCGCCGCAAGGCCGCGAAGGCGGCCGAGGAGGCGGCGCGCGCCACCGCGCCGCGGCCCTGAGCGCGATGCGCCCCGAACGTACTCGCAACCGGGAAGCGCGGTTGCTGTGGAAATGGGCAAAGCGTGTGCGCAGGCGAGCGGCGGCGCGCGCATTCTCGCCGCGCGAGGCGTACCTGTCACGTTCCGGCGCGGCCTACTCGGAGCGTCGAGTGGAAATGGGGGGGTCGGGCTCGAATTTTCTCGGGGAAAACCGCATTCTCCGTGGAAGCTCGAAATCTATTTACATGACCCTGTGGTACTGGTGCAACCACTGAAACGGTTGCGTGCCTCCTGGGGGAGGAACCGCGGACGGGGTCCGCGGGGTGCGTGCCCGCTTCTTGCATTCTGTCGCCGAGCGGACGCTCTGCGCGGATGGGATGCCCCGCTGAGCGGGATGGAGACTGGAGGGACCGACTACGACAAGGGATGGGTTGTTCGATTCGCTGCTCCGATCGGAGCCAATGTTCAGGAACAAGGAGGTGCTCCGCCCGAGCTACACGCCGGAAGAGCTGCCTCACCGCCAGGCGCAGATCAACCAGCTGGCGACCATCCTGGTCGCGGCGCTGCGCGGCGAGACGCCCAGCAACGTGTTCATCTACGGCAAGACGGGCACCGGGAAGACCGCCGTGACGCGCTTCGTGGGCAAGGAGCTCCAGCGCACGGGCCAGGAGAAGGACCGCGCGGTCTTCTTCATCTACATCAACTGCGAGCTGGTCGACACGCAGTACCGCGTGCTGACGCACATCGCCAACCACTTCATCGAGGACTGGAACGACCGCATCCCCTTCACGGGCTGGCCCACCGACGAAGTCTATGACAAGCTGAAGAAGAAGATCGACGAGAAGGACGGCGCCTGCATCATCGTCCTCGACGAGATCGACAAGCTGGTGTTCAAGGCCGGCGACGACGTGCTCTACAACCTGAGCCGCATCAACGACGACCTGAAGCGCGCCAAGGTCAGCGTCATCGGCATCTCGAACGACCTGAAGTTCACCGAGTTCCTCGACCCGCGCGTGAAGAGCAGCCTGGGCGAGGAGGAAGTGATCTTCCCGCCCTACGACGCCGTGCAGCTGCAGGACATCCTGCGCCAGCGCGCCGCCGTCGCGTTCAAGGAGGACTCGCTGGAGGCCAGCGTCATCCCCCTGTGCGCCGCGCTGGCGGCCCAGGAGCACGGCGACGCCCGCCGCGCGCTGGACCTGCTGCGCGTCGCCGCCGAGCTGGCGGAGCGCGAGGGCCAGAAGACCATCTCGGAGAAGTACGTCCGCAAGGCGCAGAACAAGATCGAGCTGGACCGCGTCACCGAGGTCGTGCGCACGCTGCCCACGCAGAGCAAGCTCGTGCTCCTCGCCACCATCCTCGGAGAGGAGGACGGCACGAAGGGGCTCACCACCGGCGAGGTCTACGACACCTACCGGGAGCTCTGCCAAGCCGCCCACATGGACGTGCTCACGCAGCGCCGCGTGACGGACCTCATCTCGGAGCTGGACATGCTGGGCATCCTCCAGGCGCGCGTCATCTCCAAGGGGCGCTACGGCCGCACCAAGGAGATCCAGATGAGCGTGCCCCTGGACGAGACCAAGGCGGTGCTCCGCGAGGACCCCGTCCTGGAGCCCATCGTGGGGTTCTCGCCGAAGAAGCAGGCCCGTTTGTTCTGAGGCCCCCATCGTTCGGCGGCGCCGCAGCGCCGCTACCCGCGGGGGGTTCGGGGGGCGCAGCCCCCTGACGTCTCGGTCGTCTGCTGGACTTCTCCTTCACGTCAGGGGGCGAGCTCCCCTGAAACCCCCCATTTTGGCCGCGCTGCGGCGCGGCCGAACGACGAGACGACGTCAGGGGGCTGCGCCCCCGGAGCCGGGAAAAGGCACTAGTGCCGGGGAGTTGCCCCGTGCTATCCCCCCGTATGCTTCCTGCCTAGATAATTCCATCGACCCGCCGTTTTCCTCGTGGAGATCTTGGCATTCTCGTGTGGCTCGGGCCGTTCCCCGCGCGGTCGCCCTGCCAATCCGCGCCCGGCTGGGACCCTTGCAGAGAAAACGGGGGCGGGGGGGGGGTCGGAGGGGAGGGGCGCCGAGCGCCCTCCCCCTGAGTGGTGGGGGAGAGCGGGGGCCTCCGGTCCCTGCGTGGTGGAGGGTTCGGGAGGCTCCGCCTCCTGGCGGTGGGGGTGCGGGGGCTCCTGCCCCCGCTTCGGGCGGCTCCGCGTGCTTCTCGCGTGCGCGTGCGCGGCGCGCGTGCGCGCGGTGCGCGTGAATGCCGCCCTTCTTCGGGGGCAGGTCCCTTCCCCCGTCCTCTCCCTTGCCCCCGGTCGTCTCCTCGCACCCGCGGGGGCTCCGCCCCCGCTGGACTCCCACCCCGAAGGGGGAGCCGCCTCGCGGGCTCCTCCCCCTCCGGTTCCGGCCCCGGGTCCGAGGACGGGAGCCCCGCTCTGGGCCCCACCAAGCGCGCCCCCCTCTGCCTGCGCGGCCTCGTTGAGTGGGGCGGGCGTCGTGTGGAGGAGGGCGGGCCTCCCTCCGCCGGCCCATCTCCCATCGGGCCTCGCCGGCCTGACAGAGGGTTGACTCCGCCGGGTTCCCAGGGCGGCAGCGCCTGGGCGGGGAGCGCGAGGGGCAGCGCCCCTCGCCATCGTGGTGGGGTCCGGGGCGTGAGCCCCGGCGGGGTGCTGGGCAGAGCCCCGCTCGGGGTCGGCTCGTCCGTCGTCGGGCCCGGAGTCCTCTCGACTTGGACGCACGTGGAACGGTCGAGAGGGGGACTAGACGCACTCGCCCTGTCTTTGGGTGCCCACGACGAGACTCAAGGCCAATAGGCCTCGCGCGCCGCCTGCCACTCGGCCTGCATCTGGTCAGGGGTCCGGGGGCAGCGCCCTCGGCGTCACGCTGGAGTCCGCGGCGTAAGCCCTGACGGAAGGGGGAGCATTGTGCCCAGGCGGGTCTTGCCTTCGGCAGACTTCGGGCAGTCCGTGATTCCGGCGCCGGGCGGGTCGGTATTGATATGGATGCAGGCGTCCGTCGGGAGCACGACCTGACTTTCCACGCCCCCCTTCACGCCGGCCACGCCGTAGGTGAAGAAACCCGGGGGCACGGCGGCCGAGGGCTGCTCCACGCCTGTCAAGAGGAGGGTCAGGGCGCCGTTCTGCGCGATACCGTACACGTTGAAAGAGTCGGGCAGGGCAGAGCCGGGCGCCCAGGCGACGAACTCGGCGCCGTTCTGCGCGAGGGCGGCCGAGACCGCCGTGGGGGCGTAGGGCTGGGCGCCCAGGCCGTTGGCGCTGGGCGCGACCAACGCCAGCATGGCGGCGAAGAGAACTGCGGGGCGAATCATGGGAAGCCTCGGGCTGGAACTCAGAGGAGCGGAGATAAGCATATTCCCAGGGTTAGCGCGGACCGCCGCGCTTTCACAGGAAATCTCCATGAGAAGCACGGAAAGGGTTTCATGTTAGGCACCGCTGCGGCAAGCGACAGCATGCGGGCGTGGGGGCTGCTCTTGGTTGGGATCATGCTGGCGCCGCTGGCCAGCGCGAGCAGCGCGCGAGGCGACTTCTCCACGACGGGCGACCTCTCGTTCTCCGCGAGAGCCACGCTCGGTTTCTCGGCCCAGGCCCTTTACACCGACAGCCACGACCCCGCGAACCTCTCGGCACCCCTGCTGCGCGTGACCTCCTACGAACAGCAGGACGCAGCCTTCAGCGTTGGACCCTTGCCCCCCACCAGCGCGCAGGTCGGCCCCCTCAAGCAACGCAGCTTCACGGTCCACGACGCAAGCGTGACCCTCACCAGCTTGCGCGGGGGTTGGACGGGGCTCTACCCTGATGCGGCCGGCCGCATGACGATGACGCCCTCGGGCTCGGCCAACCTGCACCCGAACACGCTCACGATGATCCCGAACGGGCGGGCGGGCACGGACGCGCCCGACCAACCGTTCTATTACGCACGAGTGACGGGCCCGCACTTCGATATCGACGGTGCCGGTAGCGTGCTGTTCGACGGGGCGGGCGCGTTGAAGGTCTTGGGCGCGCGCGTCCGCATCGTGGCGGCGGAGAACACGACGGAGTTTGACACCGGGGCCGAGCCCACGGGCCCCGCGCAGGAAACGCTCCGGTGGGTGTACCTCTCGTGGGACGTGGGCCGCTTCGCGCTGGACGCTTCGCCCGCGTTGCAACTGGCCGCCCGCGACTCGGCCAGCTTTACCTCCTCCAGCCTCGCGTTCGTGCCCACGGGCGGCGAGATGGACACGCCCGGCGCGCGCTACGTTGCCCAGCCAGGGGAGGTGGCGACCGTTGCGGGCGCGTTGGCGGGCACGGTCACGACGCCGGATGGCCGCGCCGCGGCGCTCCATGTCGAAGGCGACGTGCGCGCCACCTCGCTCTTGGCCCGGCCCGCGCCTGTCGCGGGCCCCGCCCTCGCGGGCCTCCCCGCCTGGATCGGGCTGGCCGTCGCGGGCGCCGTCGTGGCCTCCGGCGGCGCGGTGGCGGTCCTTGGGCGGCGTCGGGCGCGCGTGCATCCGCGCCCGCGGCGCGTCCGGCGCGCGGCGCAGCACGCCGCGTTGGCGCAGGATGCGCGGGAGGAGGGCAGCTTGGCGGAGGCGTTGAAGCACATCCGCCGCGCGTTGGCGCTCGTCTCGTCGGGCGCGTACCACTTCGAGGAGGGCTTGCTCCTGAAGGCCCTGGGATCGCCTGCCGAGGCGCGGGACTGCTTTGCGCTCGCCTCGCGGGGCCTCGTGGACGGGGAGGCGGAGATGAAGGCGGCCGACTGCGCGCTCCAGTTGGGCGAGGTGGACGACGCGGCGCGCTGGGTCGTCCTCGCGTTGGGCAAGAGCCAGTTGGACCCGCGCGTGTTGGCGTGGATCGCGACGGAGCCGCGCTTTGCGCCCCTGCGCGCCTGGCCCGCCGTGGCGGAGCCGTTGCGCGCGGCGCTCGCGCGCCAGGCCACGCTTGGGTGGCCGCGGGACTTCGACTATTAGCGGTGCTTCTCGCGCTCCTTGCGCTTGCGCGCCTTCGCGGCCTCCTCGTTGGCTTGGAGAAGCGCGTCCCCAATGCGCACACCTTCGGGCGTGAGGCGGGAAAGAAGCGTGGGGATGCGGTTGTCGCCCAGGTCTTCGTTCCACAGGACAAGGACGCCCAAGGCCTCCAGTTCGCGGCGGCGCTTGCCGGCATCCTCCTTGTTGTAGTCCATCCGCTCCGCGAAGTTTCCGCCACTCATGGGCTCGGGGTGCTGCTCGCGATGGACGAGGATCGCCTTGACGTAAGCGGCCTTGCTGAGAACATCCTCCACGTCCACCACGGTTTGGCCCCGCCGCGCGCTGCTTCGCAAGGCACCCGAAACGCTTTTGCTCATAGGACGGCTATCGCCGCATATACGGAAGAAACCGCATATGCGGTGGTTGGTGAAGCGTGGTGTGGGGGTTCGGTCGTTGCGCAGCTCGTCGCCACCCCCAGCTCCGCCTGCCCCACGCTCCGCGCCACGAACGCCTCCAGCGCGCGATCCCGCCGCCCGGCCGACGCGCCCGCCTCCCCCCAGGCCCGCGGGGCTCCTCGCCCCTGGAGCGCGCGCAACGCCGCCGCGAACGGCGCGGAGGCTCCCCATGACCCAAAGCGAAGCGAGGCCCCGAACCACCCCGAGTCCATTCATGCTCGGGGACCGGGCGACGACCAAGGGGGCGCCCGGCCACCTTCCTCGGGGCCTCGCTTCGCGTGCTCTCACTCCCCGGAGAACCCACCCCATGATCCCATCCCGAACCCTGCGCCTCTGTGCCCTCCTCGTCGCCCTCCTCATGGCGGGCTGCCTCACCCCGCCCGCCACGCCGCCCGTGAAGCCCGCCCGTGCGCCCGCGAGCTTGGCCCTGGACCGCCCCGCCGCGGGCGCCGCGACACCTGTGCAGCGCAACCTCAACCTCACGCACGACGGCACCGTGCCCCAGAGCGCAAGCTTCTGCCCCGACCTGGGCTCCAACCTCCCCTGCGCGAACTACCCGTCCACAGAATACTACTCGACCACGTTCTTCCCGCCGGGCAACTACACCTGGGCCGATCTGACCTTCTCCTGGACCGCCACGTCCACCACGAGCCAAACGCTCGTGGCGGGCATCCTCAACCGAACCACCGATTCTGACGGGACAGAGCATTGGCACTTCCTCGGGATTTCCGCCAAGGGGCCCAGCCCGCTCCATCTCCAATGCGCGATTCCGCCCCACGACCCCAAGAGCGGGCTCGTCCTGCTCATCGAGAAGGCCAACCTCGCGTCCCCTCCCGCCTACGCCTCTGCCACCCTGGATCAACCCTACCACCTCCAAGGCAACCTCACCCTCACAGAGGCCCCATCTTGACGGACCTCCTAACACCCTGGAGGTGCCCCACCCGCAGGCCCTGAGGAGCCAGCCGCACCTAGGGGCCACCGCGCCATCCCCGCGGCCTTCTCCCGGGCCGCGCGAATTCATGCCGCCCCAGCGAGGGGGAAACAACGCCGAGGGGAAGCCTCAAGTTCGCCTCGGCCACGCCCCAAACTCGCCTGCGGCATGCTAACCATTGCCGCGCAACTTCACAGGGGTTTCACAACAATTCTCCGGAACCTTTCTCTCCCCCATTCTGTTATGAGATTGGGGGAGTCGCGCAATGGGGCGTTTGTGCGGACTCGCCTTCACCACCGAGGCGAACACCATGCAAGAGCCAACTACGCGATCCAGCACACGCCCGCGAACGACCCGTCTGGCGCTCGTCAGCGTCCTTCTCCTCCTGGCCCCGACGCTGGCCCTCGCGGCGGAGCCCGCGCCCGCCACGGGCGCCTCAGGGGCGCCCGCGCGAGACGCCGCGCCCGACGCGCCGGATGGGCTTCACTACTCGGGGCACATCGCCACCATGATCCTCGGCGGCGAACGCCCTCAGTTCGTGGGCTACTCTCTCTCGGAGGCGCAGAGCTTCGCCGTCTACGGGGCGCCCGCCCGCCAGAGCCTCCAACTCGTGAACCCTCTCGGACAAATCGTGGGCAGGACGGGCGTCGAGTTCACCGACACGCGGGCGTCGAACGCGCCGGACCACTACTACCTCTTCTGGCACGTCATTCCCGACCAGGCCGGGCTCTGGCAGCTTGTCGACCCGCTCAGCGGCGCCACGGTCGCCGAGTTCCCCATCACGCCCCTTGACCTGGCCCCTCCTGCGGCGCTCGCACCGTCCGCCGCAGGAACCGGGCTCGGGGCCGCGGTGCTCTCCTCGGTGGCCGCGACGAGCCGAGCCCCGCAGAACGACACCATCGTGGTCAACGACGCGGCTGGGAACGGGACGAACCGCACCACCGCGTCGCCCATGACGCCCACGGGGCCCAGCGGCTACACATACTGCGCGGACCAGGGCGCGGACTGCACGTTCACGGGCCTCAAGGACGTGGCCTACGGCGCCGGCTCGTCTTTCCTCTACAAGCACAGCGTGGACCACTTCGTAAGCTGCCGCAACGACGTGTTCGGCGATCCCAACTCCGGGACGACCAACGCCTGTTACACGAAGGCCACCGACGGAAGCGGGGAGCCCGCGGGCTTCACCTACTGCGTGCCCGAGCCCCAGCACTGCACCTTCACGGGGCCCGCGGACGTGAAGTATGGCGCCGACGGGACGTTCAACAGCCTCACGCTCTCGGGCGGGACCGACTGCACGAACACAGTCTTCGGCGATCCCCTCTACGGGGTCGGCAAGGCGTGTTACACGCGCATTGCAGGTCCCCCCGGGTACTCCTACTGCGCCTCGGAGAACAACCGTTGCAGCTATTCGGGCAAGAGCGACGTTGCCTACGGAGCGCAAGGGACGTTCACCTACCTCAACGGCGTCAACCTGGGGATCGACTGCAACAACGACCTCTTCGGCGACCCGCTCTACGGGATCGTGAAGGCGTGTTTCACCAAGACCAGCGCCCTGCCCACGGGTCCCATGGGGTACGCCTTCTGCGCCAACGAGAGCGGGACGTGCAGCTTCAGCGGCACGAGAGACGTGGCCTTCGGCGCGAACGGACGGTTCTACTGGCGCGACGGCGTCTCCGGCAGCATTTCCTGCACCACGAGCGCCTTCGGCGACCCGCTGCCTGGCACGGTGAAGGCCTGCTTCACGCGCAACTGGATTCCCTGCGGTAGCAACTCGCCCTCGCCGGTTTCGTACACGGACGGCGGCGACAACAACACGCGGACCGTCTCCGACTTCCAGGCCTACGACCGGGGCCTCTTCAAGTTCTCGCGCGTGGACCGCGGCGTGGTCGACTGCGCGGGACACCGCTCGATCGACCAGCCCGCCGCGTGGAGCTTCGACTACGAGTTCTATGGCAAGAACGCCCTCACTGGGAACCAGCAGACGTACACCATGACGACCGGCCACGGCGTGTCTAGCAACAACGCCTGGTCGTCGGGCGTCTCGATGTGCCATCCGCTCGACTCCAGTTGGGTCCAGGTCATGTGTTACCGGACCCAGAACCCGGAGATTGGCATCATCCGGGGAGACATCACCCAGAGCAGCCAGTTCTGGAAGACGACGCCCAACGGGATCGCGGACTTCAGCCGGGACGGCGCGAGCGCATCGCAAGCTCCCGCAATCGGGCCCTCCATTCAGGACCTGATCAACTTCCTGGCGCTCGTGCCGGACGGCCAGTGGCTCCCCGCCGTGGCCCAACTCTTCTCCTGCCAAGGAACGGCATGCTCCGACTACGTCGTCCAGAACGACGTCAGCACGTCCCCGCAGGCTCAGGATTACGTCTACTTCCAAAAGACGGACATCTACGGCCACGACGAGGGCATGGACCTCAACGTCCAATGGGGATGCGCCGCCATCCCCGGAACCGGCGGCTCATGCACGAGCCAAAGCACCTTCCACGGAGGGGTCAAGGCCCTGCACTCGATCGAGCAAAACTTCAACGGGCTCTATGCCGTGACCGACGAGTGGTGGAACTGGATCGACCTCGCCAAGACCCTCGAAATCAGGCACGGCTAGGAGGTTAGCATGCGTCGACGTGTACCTCCCGAAGCTCTCGGCCTCCTCGGGATTCTCTTGGCCATCGTGCTCATCTTGGAAACAGGGCATCTGGGTGGGCCGGCAACTCCCACGTTCTCCGCCCCGACGCCTCTGTCTCCCTTGCACACCGTCGACGCGACCTCCCCGTTCCTGGAGCGTCAGTTCGACTGGGAGGTCACGGCGACCGACCGTCTCAACGCATCGGCGATGAATGTTAGCGGCGAAACTGCTGCTTGGACTCGGGATTACGCAGGGACAACGTTTGCCAAGTTCTACGCCCAAGACCACAATATCACACTCGCCATCGACGACACGGAACTTGCCTACGAAGATGCATTCGCCCTCTCGCGTGGGTTCGCATCCCCCGACCGCGAGACTCAAATTCAGACATGGAAGAACGCTCCCGGCGAGGTGCGCAACGCGACGGCCGCCATGGAGGCGAACATCACGGCATTTCGACCGAAGGCTCATAGCGTGCAGGCAATCAACGCCCTAGCTTTGGCGGAATTGGCTGCCGAAGAGGCCCGAGCGGTCCTGGACGTGGACTGGCCCGCGCAAATCTCCAGCGCCAAGCCGGGCCCCGAGCCGTACCCAAACGACGACGGGAAGTCATACGCCACGGATGGTACCGCCCTTGGCCGCGCCGATCGCCGGCTCACCACGGCGGATTTCTGGCTCTCCGAGGCGCGCGCCGCCGAGGACGCCGCGGCAAATCAGACCTCGCAGGTCATCACGGTGGGACCCGCCGGGCTGGCCTACATCGAGCACGTCCGCGCGGACTCCCAGACCGTGACATACGAGCGCGGAGGCGCCGACGACTCCTTCTTCTACGGACTCGCGCACAACTTCTTCCCCTACGTCATCAACCAAACCCTCGACCGGGGCTGGACGGAAGGCGCGCTGGAGGCCGCCTTCCGCGCCAACTCCACCCGGGCCGTCGTCCTGGAAATCCACAAGGGATACCTCGCCAACTACACCCCCACCCCCGATAGCGTCATCGAGCAGGCATGGGTCCGGGCGACCGCGGGGAATCTCACCGCCCAAGAGGCCGCCGACGCCGCCTACGCCGGCCCCTGGCTCACCAAGTTCAACGGCGAGCACGCCAGGGACGCCGTGTTGCGCGAAGCGGTGCAAGCCCTCGTCCTCGCCACCGCCGACCACCGCGACCAGCGCCCGACTTTCTTGGACGTTGCCCCCACGTAGCCACCCACGACACCCAGGCAGATATCAAAGGGGCATTCCCACCCCCCACCCGGTGGCTCCTCTTCGCTTGGCCTTGCGTGGGCGCTTGGCACGCGCCGAAGTTCCGGCCCACATCTTGACTTGGAAAGAGGCGCCAATCGCCCACGCACCGCCGGGACAGACGAAGCGCCTCCAGAGGCATTCCCCTTCCCAAAGGGAATGCCTATGGAATGTGCCACTTCGGTGTCCCCGGCGGACCGTGCGTGGAAGCGCTGGCCTCGGGCCTCCCTGACGCGCCCTCCTTGACCATGCTCCCGGACATGGCTCCGGGGCATGGTCGGGTGGAATGGTTCACCGAAACCCTTGACATTGGACCACGGCCTACCTCGGGCGCATGGACGTTCACCAGGCGCCCGCGCTCCGACTCCTCCTCGCCCTCGGCTCCGCCCTTCCCGTCTTCTTGGGCCTGTTGCCGGTGGGCCCCCTGCGCGGCCTCCAGTGTGCAGAGCGCGCCGCCCTCGCCTCGACGGGTCGCCCGCTCTCAAAAGCCGCCTATCTTGACCTCTTTTGAGCAGGCAAGGAAAATCCTTGGCGGGGATCGGCGGGGAGGAGCCCTCGGGACCCGGTTGTTCCCGGAATACACTACGCCGTAGTTTACGAAGGCCAGTAGTGTATTCTGAAGAACAATCGGAAGGCCCGAGGAGGCGCCCCTGCCCGCAAGATCACCAGGCCAAGGGGATCGTGCCCTGCCCTTCCTGCAACTCGAATTTCAACTCAGAATTTTTTCAACGACTCGGAACAACGAGGCCAACCACGCGCACCCCGAGTTCCGTCACCGTGACGGCGCCCAGCTCCACGCGCGCCCACGCAACGACGCCACGTCGCCTTCATGGCCTCGCCAGCGACCTTGCGAGCGATGCTCGCCATCTGGCTCGCCCGTGAGGAGTTCACCGTCACGCTCCAGAGCGCCGCGGCCCTCACCCGCGCGCTCCTCGCCTCGATCTGCACGACCGCACGCCCGGCCCTGCACGCGCTGAAGGCCCTGCGCGTCACGATCTGGCGACCGGCGCGAAGCGCGTTGGCACCTCCCTCGGACGCGGACAAGGCCTCATCCTTGACTCCTTGTCTGCGTCTTGCCTTGATGTCTCGCACCGCCTTCGTTGCATTCGTATGTAGTATTCCGCCTAGGAATACTACTTCGGAAATGCAACGGGCGGTGGAGCGATTTCAAGGCAGCCGACGCCAGGAAATGCACCACCAAGGCGGACGCAGCCTCCCCAACCGCCACGATCTGCACGAGGCTCAAGAGCCGGGTAGGCCCGCATCCTTGACTCCCTACCCGGCTCGATTCCCTGGAGTCTCGCACCGCCGCTGGAGGTCCCTATGTAATGCCCCCTACTGGAGGGCATTACTTCGGACATACAGCGCGCGGTGGAGCGAATCCCAGGAACCCGATGCCACGTCCCAGGCTCGACGCGAGCCGTTGGGGACGTACCCTCATTCCTCAAAATCTGGAGCCCGCAGCAGCCCCGCTCCGATGCGCGCCCCCGCCGCCTGGAACCCCCGCGACCCCCCGCCCGCCATCCTCGCCGCACTCCTGCCCACGCTGCACGCGCCCGACCTCTCCCAAGACCCGGGCGCCGTGACGACGCACGAGCGCGCGCCCACGCCCCGCCCGGACGCCTCCCGCGCGCTCCGGGCGACCCTCGCGCCCCCTGCCGACGCGGACCCTGTCCCCGTCGCGAGGATCTCCACGCCCAGGACGACGCGCAGCACGAGGCCCGCGACGACGGCCGCGTCCCCCGCCGCGCCCCCCACGCTCGCCACGATCCCGCAGAAGGCCGCCAGCTTCGCGCTGGCGAGCCTCATGCTCACGATCCCGCCCGCGCCCAGCGCGGACTCCTTGGCGAAGCTGGCGGCTGCCCTTGGCCTCGCCCTGCTCCTCCTCGCCCTCCTGCCCCCTCGCCGCCGACCCCACGGCCACGACGACGCGCGCCGCGCCCAGGACGACGAGCACGCGCACGAGCACCACACGGCCAGCGTGCCGCACGAGGACCACGCGCGGCACCCATGGGTGGGTGGGGAAAAACCCACCCCCCATCCGACCCACATTGCCGGCCTGGCGCGGCCTCGGCCTCTTGAAGACCACCCCTCCACGAAACCGGAGGGTGGGAGGAAGGGGGACGCGTTCCCTCCCTTCCTTCTAAAACGCCAAGAAGCCCGCGAGACTCAAAGCCACATGCCCCGCCCCGCGCCCTCCCGCCTCGCCCTCCGCGCGATGATCCACACGACGACACAACCCGGCTTGCGTTTGGTGCCCGGGGGGTGTGCTCGTGGCGGATGAGCGGAACCACAAGTGGCTTCGCGGGGACTCTCGCGAAGCCCTCGAAGCCTTCGGCCTCCAGCTGGAGGCCCGCGAGTTCATGGCGACGCGGCGCCGCTCGCGCGTCAGCTTCGGCAACGCCCTCCACCCGCTGCCCATCCTCTTAGGCCTCGCACCCTGGCCCACGGACCCGGACGACGCGGCGCGCGTCCTGCACGCCTTGGACGTGCTGGACGAGGAAGCGCCCCGCATCGCGGGCGCGCTGCGCGCCTACGCGAACGAACGCGCAGCCATCGCCTCGACCTCTGCGCCGCGCAAGGAGGCCCGCGCCCTTGGCTGACGAGGCCGCCATCCTGCGCCACCTCAGGCGCGCGGTCTTCGTGCACAAGACCATGACGCGCGAAGCCGCGCTTCGATACCTCGACTGGCAGGGAATCGAACGCGCGAAGCTCGACCACGAACCGGAGGAGCAGCCAGCACATGGCTGACTCCACCGCCGGCCCGGGCCCCGCCAGGGCTTGCAGCAGCCCGCGTGCGCCCTCCACCGCTTTAAGACCTTCACGAGCCGTGAAGGCGCGATGAGCCCGGAGCGAGCCCACGCACGCCTCCCCGCCGCCGAAGAGCTCGTCACGCGCGCCGACCTCGCCGCCCGCATGGCCCGCCTCGCCCAGAACCTGGAGGCGTGCGATGCTGCCGCCCGCGCCGTGGCGGAAGCCGCCCGCGCCGTCTTCACCCTCCAAGACGCCTGGCGCACTGGACAGAACGTGGAGGCCGCCTTGACTGAAGCGGAGGCCGAGATGCAAGAGGCGGAACGATTCGTGGAACGCGCACAATCGCTCCTGGGCCGCCCCTCCTAGGCCCACGAACCGTGAGCACCCCGGGCAGAGGAACCGAGGCGTTTATCCTCGCGCCCGTGGTCTCTGCGTCGTGCCCGACCCACCCGCGGCCCGACCCATCGCGGGACCCCACGCCCGACCCCGCCGAACCTGCCGCACCTGCGGAGCCTACACCACCCCCCGCCTGGACGGAGCCTGCCCCAACTGCGGCAAGCCCCTAGGCTCCGCTCTGCGGGCGTAAGCAAGCGCGCCTCCGAGGCGTATTTTCAGAATGAACGCCTAGGCCCAACCCGGAGAGCGCGCACAAGGGCCCGGCCACCTGCCACCCTCGGCGATCTAGGCCACCATCACGCACGCCCCCTGGGCCGGACTCTGCGCATCAAGGAGGCCCAACGCCCGCTCACAAAGGGCCACGAGGACCGCACGGGGCACGTACTCCCGCGCCTGCCCGTCGGCCTTCTCCACGCTCGGCTCGACCATGCCCGCCTTGCGGAGCGCGTAGAGCACGCTGCTGAGCACCTTCGCCGGGACGATCCACTCCGTGCCTTCCACGCGGAGGCGGTGGACGACGTGGCTCTCCCCCGCGTGCCCGGGCCGCTTCGTGACGCGCATCAGCATGGATCGGAGGACCATCCGATGCACTTCCTCCTCGCTGGCCTCTCGCGCCTTGGGCGCCTCCGCCAAGGGCAGGAATCCGAGGCGTGGCATCCACTCGTGGTAGGCCTTCCGCACGGCAAGGGGCTCGGGCTGGTAGTATTTGCCTCGCGCGCTGCCGATCTTGTCTCCCCGGAAGTGGTGCGCCCAAATGTCCGGGAAGTTCAACTCCACTGACAGACGTTCCGCGAAGTGGCGCTGACAGTGAGCCGTCCACACGCGCAAGGGGTCCTTTTGGTCCGCCTCCGTCATCAAGCCCAGGCGCAAGCAGTCGTCGTAGAAGAACGAATAATACAGGTCATCTTGCTCCAAGGCGAAGCCGCGGTAGTTGAGCCAAAGCTTCGTCGTCAACGGTCTGCCCTTCTCGTCGCGCGCGACGTTGGCCTCCCACCAGGCGAACAACTGCTCCACGATGGGCCGCAGTTCCGCGTCCACGACCATCCACCGGTTCCCCCGGCGCTTGTCCTTGAGTTCGACGCCCTCTGGCGTGACCTTGCGGGGCACGTACACCATGTCGCCGCCCTGGTCGAAGGGCGCGACCTCGGGATGCGAGGGAAAGCCGGTGTCGAACCCCGGCGGCAGGGGCACGTCCTTGGGCATCGTGAGCCCGAAGCTCGCGTACCGGTCGAGGGCCATCATCTCGTTGGGCCGGTAGTAGCACTTCGCGCTGATCGCGTAGAACGCGCGGCGCGCGGGGTGCGCCGTCTCGTTGACGAGCTTCTTCATCTCGTCGGGCGTGGGGTTGCGCCTGCGCTCGCCCGCGGGCGCCGCGACCTCCTGCCCCTTCCTGGCGTCGCGGACCTCCAGCATGATGTTGAACGGGATCGCCCCCAGGATCGAGAGGTGCCGGAACCAGTGGGCTAGGCCGTTGACGCGGTGCTCGACGCCGGGGCGCACGAACAGGGGGCACGCGGCGCACTTCGCCTGAAGCGCCTCCGCGGCGTCCATGAGCCCCGTCCATTGGCCTTTGTCGCACGCGCCTTGAGGTGTCGGACGGTCGAACGTGACGGTCTTGAAGGCCGCGCAGTAGTTCTTCTCGACAAACTGGAGGTAGTCCCACACGCCTTCCTTGGTCCACTCGCGGGCCGGGATTTCGCGCCCGTCCGGGTGGCGGAAGTAGCCGATGGCGTCGAGGACCACGCGCTTGTAGCGGGAGAAGACCTTGCGGCCCATGCGGTCCCCGCCCCAGGCGCTTTCCCACATCTCCACCAGGGCCGCGTTGCTCAGGGCCTTGTCCAGAGTGGGCTTGACCGTCACGGTCTGGACGCGCTGGCGGCTCCTCGGGTCGATCACGCGAGCACCCCTGCGCGGTGGGCCTTCTTGCCGTGCATCCGCTCGAAGTCGGCCAGAGTGTCCTTCCCGTCCTTGGTGGCATTGATGAGGAACACCAGGGTCTCCTTCTCCGCGGCCAGGAGCTTCCCGTCCTTCCGAAGCTCCCCCGCCTCCTCCCGCGCCTGGTCCAACCAGGCGCGAAGCTTCTCCACCTCCTTCCGAAGCCCGTCCACATACTCGGGCGGGTAGATCGCGCCCGACGTGGCGTTCCTCAACTGCTGGAGGAGATAGGCGTTGAAGCTGACGTACCCCGCCTGGGCCGCCATGGCCTCGAAGCGCGCCTTCTCCGTCTCGTCCTTGAACGCCAGGGGGTAGCTGTGCTTCCTGCGCCCGGCCTGGTAGGCCGCGCGGCTCCTCTTCACCGGCAGCAGGGTCGGGGGGTGGGTCTGGATCGTCTCGGTCTTCGCGTCCATCGGGGTCACCGTGTCGGTTCCACGGGACCCCTCGAAGGGCGCGGCCCTGCCTCGTGCCGACAGGTCAACCGGGGCCGTTGGACCCACCGGGCGACCTTTCCGGCACGGGTGCCGCGTCGTTCCGGCACGAGTGCCCGCCCCCGGTTCCGCCCCCCGAACCCCCCGCTTTTGGCGACCTTTTTCAACCTCGGACGCCTCGTCTCCGTTGTGCGCCGCCTGGACGTCGTGGTGCTCGTGCTCTGCGGGCTTGCCATGCTGGCGGGCCCGCTCATGGCGCTCCAGGAGCTGGCGAAGGAGCGTGAGCAGGAGGCGCGCGACGCGGTGGCGGGGCCGGGCGCCGCGCCGCCGGACTTCGACCTGGGGTACCGGGTCGCGTGGCGCGAGGCGCTGCTGGTCCTCACGCTGGCGCTGGACGTGGCGGGCAGCGTCGTCATGGTGCGCGTGGGGCGGCAGCCGCGCGTGCGCGCCGTCTCGGGCCGCCTGCTGTGGCTGCTCGTGCTCGGCCTCGCGTGGCTCGACCTGGCGTTCTTCCTTGACGGGCGCTGGCTCTTCTCGGCGCCCTATGGGCTGCGCGCGCTGGTCGTGTCGTGGCTCTATCCCGTGGGGGCGGTGCTCGTGGCGGGGAGCGTCTTCCGGCTGGGCGACGTGGAGTCGCTGCTTGGTCCAGCGCGCGCCGCCTAGACCAGCGGCCCGCCGCCCTCCACGGACTGCGTGCCTTCGCCCACGCCCGCCAGGTGCGACTTGTCGTTGAGGTAGACCGCGCGCCAGCCCTCGCTCCACGGCGCGTCGTCCTCGTGCTCCAGGAGCGTGACGGACGTGTTGCCTTGCCCGAAGGCGTCCATCCTGGCGAGGTCGCGGTGCAGCAGGCCCGCGAGGAGGATCTTGTTGATGCGGCCGTGCGCCACCGTCGTGACGGTCTGCCCGCGGTGCGCGTCGAGCGCCGCGAACAGCCCCTTGCTCGCGCGCTCCCACGCGAGGCGCGGCGACTCGCCGCCGGGCACCGCCAGGTCCACGCGGCCCGCGGTCCACTGGCGGTGCATCTCCTTCATGGCCTCCAGCGTCTCGCCCTCCTCGGTCTTGCCCAGGTAGACGCCCCACGAGAACTCGATGAGCCACGGCGCGGGGCGAAGCTCCTTGGCGTGTGCGCCGCGCGCGACTCCCTCCGCCGTCTCCCACGCGCGCTTCAGCGGGCTCGCGTAGACGGCCGCGATCTCCAGGCCCTTCGCGCGCTCCGCCGCGAAGCGCGCCTCCAGCGCCTTGGCCTGCGAGCGCCCGCGCGGGTTGAGCGAGTCGTCCAGGAGCGGCCCCTGGATGCGGCGCTGCACGTTGTGGTCGGTCTCGCCGTGGCGGACCATGAAGAGGCGCATGGCGAGCGCGAAGGCGCGGCGCGGGGTCTTGGAGCTTCCGGGTCGCCCGCCACAAGCAGAACCTTCAATATCCATCCGCGCCACAATCGGTCCGTCCGACGGATCGGATACTTCTGGAGGTGGCGAACTGCACGACGACAATCGTACCCTGACTCGACCCGCCAAGGAAAGCCGCTACAATCGGGGCCGCTTCGACCCCGCCTGAGGCCGCCCGCTTCCGTCAGCACCAACTGGTGATCGGTCCGGGCGGGCTCTCGAAGCTCGTCCCACGGCCCTCGTTCCTTGGCATCCCGCGCGCGCTCGCGCGTGCGGGTACCGGCGCGCCTCCGCGCGCCGTCCCTTTTTTCACTCCCCTTTCCTCTAGCGGAGCGTTCCCATGGAGCCCCTTGGCGTGACCTGCCCCCGCTGCCGCGCCGCGGCGGGCGAACCCTGCGTGGGCGCCGCGCCCCACCGGGAGCGCGCGCTCGCGGCGGCCGCCGTGCGGAGCATGCCCCAGGCGCGCGGGGAGGCCAGCCCGGAGGAGAAGGCCACGCGCGCCGCGCGGAGGCGGCAGCAGGCGCGGGCGCGCGATCCGCGGATGAACAACGACTGGTAGCTCACCGGCCGCGGAAGAGGCGCAGCGCGAGCGCGTGGTCGAGGCCCGCGCGGCGGATGGCCTGCGCGGCGCTCTCCACGTCGTAGGCGACGCGATGCAGCTCGACGGTGCGGCGCGCGAAGTCCAGCACGGCGTAGGAGGCGCGGGAGTCGCCGTCGCGCGGCTGGCCCACGGAGCCCGGGTTCACGACGAGGGGGGCCTCGGGGGCTCCGGGCCGGCCCTCGGCGAACCCCTCCGCCTTCCACGCGCCGCCGCGAGGGAGCGCCGCGAAGGGCAGGTGCGTGTGGCCCAGGAGGATGACGTCCGCGAGGCCGGTCCAGCGCCGCTGCCCTTCGGGCGCGTCCTCGGGCCTCACGTACTCGTGGATGGGGTCGTCGGGGCTGCCGTGCGCGAGAAGCACCTCGACCGCGCCGACGTGGCGCGTGAGCGTGGTGGGCAGCGCGTAGAGGCGGGCCCGCTCGGGGGGCGTGAGCATCTGCGCGTGCAGGCGCGCGGCCGATGCCGCCATGGGGTTGAAGCCGTCCACCTCGCCGGTGGCGACGGCGTGGTCGTGGTTGCCCTTGACGATGGTGCGCGTGCGCGCCTCGATGGCGTCCAAGACGGCCTGGGGCGCGCCGCCGTAGCCCACCAGGTCGCCGAGGCACCAGACCTCGTCGGTGCGCCGCTCGCCGACGTCCTTGAGCGTGGCGGTGAGCGCCTCCATGTTGGCGTGGAGGTCGGAAAGGATCGCGACGCGCATGAGGATTCCAAATGCCCCAGGCTCAAACGCCCAGCATGGAGGATGAGGCGTTCCCCGACAAAAAGCGTGGGGTCTAGGCCACGCCCTCCCCGCGGCCGCCGCCCGGGGAACCTTGCCCTGCAGCCAGGAGCCTGCGCTTACGCGCCACCCCCAGGGGAAGCATGGATCGCTCCTTGGGCAAGCAGCAATCCTGTTGCTGGTGCCTTGCCAAGGATCGCAAGAGAAACCCTCGACCCGTGAGCCCCGGGAGGCGAGGCCTCCTCACCACCCAGGACCCCCACCCCCTGGCTTCGGTTGGAAGGGGGATCGGAAGAGGAGACCTCCTGTCTCCTTCTCCCACCTCGAAAGAAAGCCATTGAAGCTAAGCAACTCATGATACTTGATGATTCCGAAGCATGCGAGGCGAATCGACGATGCTCAGCACGTATGGTCACGACGGGTGACGACCTGACATGCCGGGCCTGGAGAAAAGGTCGCGAGGATCGGCGGGCCAGGGCGGCAAGCTTCCCCGATCCAGTTCCTCCATCGAAGTCGCGGACCTCGCGAACCGGCTTCGAGCGCCCTCTCCACTCCCTCCAGCCGAAGCCAAGGGGTTGGGGTCCTGGAGGGTGCGCTCAGGCGAGAGGCGGCGTCTCAGGTCCCGCCACTCGGGGCATCCGAGGACCCGGCGTCCTTCGAGGGGGGATCGGCCTCCTCGCCCCCGAAGCCCAGCCGCTGGACCTCGCGCAGAGGCGCTCCGCCGGCGGCCGAGATGCGGGCCAGCAGCGTGCTCCTCAGGCTGCGCTTGGCCTCGAAGTGGAGGTGCACCTCGCTGCCGCGCGTGAGGTCCAGCACGTCGGCGCGGTCGTGGATCCAGGCGATGAGCGACTCGGACTCTGGCGAAGCGGGCAGCGCCACCTCGTACTCGTCGTAGTCGGGGATGAGCTCGTAGAGGCGCGCGTAGAGGGCGTCCAGGCCTTCGCGCGTCCGCGCCGAGACGCGCACCGTCCTCGCGGGGTCCAGCAGGCCCATCTCGCGAAGCGCATCCTCCTTGGCCTGGGCCTCGGCGGGCTCGACCTTGTCCGCCTTGTTGAGGGCGACGACGATGGGCGCCAGGCCGCGTCGGAACGGCAGCGCCAGGGGGGCGTTCGCGCCGGGCGACGCCACGGCGGCCGTCTCCCCGCCGCCTTCGCCCCCGAACTCCCAGAGGATGCGCAGGCTGCTGCGCAGGCGGCGGGCCATCTCGTCCACGGGGTCGCTGGCGTCCACCACGAGCAGGATCACGTCCGCCAGCGCGATCTCCTCCAGCGTGGAGTGGAACGCCTCCACCATCCAGGGGGGAAGGTCCTCGATGAAGCCCACCGTGTCGGTGACGAGGATCTCGCGCTTCTCGCTCTGCGCGCGGGACGTCTTCGTGGAGAGCGTGGAGAAGTAGCGGTTCTCCACGAGCGTGTGCCGCTGCGAGAGCGCCTTGAGCAGGCTGGACTTGCCCGCGTTGGTGTAGCCCGCGAGGGAGACGAGGTGGAAGCCGCCGCGGCGGCGGTGCTTGCGGCGCAGCGCGCGCTCGCCGCGCATCTTGTCCAGGTCGCGGCGGATGCGCACCATGCGGCGCTTCATCATGTCGTGGTACTCGTTGACGCCGTACTGGCCGCCGCCGAACATGGCCGCCTGGCGCTCGCCCTTCTTTTCCAGGTTGATGGCCTCCTTGACGAGGGGCATCTCGTACTGGAGCGTGGCCAGCTCCACCTGGAGGCGCGCCTCGGGGCTGCGCGCCCGCTCACGGAAGATCTCCAGGATGAGCCGCGTGCGGTCGTAGACGTCGACGCGCTCCACGTCGGTCTTGCCGCGCGAGCGCGCCTCGTCGGTGAAGGCCTGCTGGAGGTTGAAGATCTGGCTGGGCTTGAGCGCGGCGTTGACCACCACGAGGTCGGCGCCCAGGCCCACGAACGCCTGCGCGGCTTCCTCCACCTTGCCGCGGCCCAGGTAGAGCTGGGGGTCGGGCTGGGGTCGCTTCTGGAGCACGGTGCCGGCGAGGTCGGCGCCCAGCGCGAAGATGAGCTCCTCCATCTCGGCCGTGTCGGGGCGGCTCGTCAGGAGCAGGGCCTTGCGGCGCAACGCCTGGCGATGGGCGCTCCGTGGAGAAAGCGCTTCGCCTACGCCGCCCGGCGCCTGAACCAGCCCCTCAGGACCTGCGCCTGCCACACGAGCAGGCCGCCCAGCGCCAGGAGCACGAGGAGGGCCGTCATGGCGCCGCCCACGTCGAAGGCGAAGACGATGGCGTCGATGAGCAGGCCCGCGGCGGCGCCGGCGACGAGGCCGCGCTCCGCCAGGGCGATGCCGACGCCCAGGACCAGCGCGAGGAACGCGCCCACGCCAAGCTCCGTGGAGACCGAGCCGTGGACGCCCGCGTCGTCCAGGAGCCGCATCACCGAGATGGTGAGGGGGACGACCTGCGCGGCGAGGGCCACGCTGGTCCACCCTTCGTGGCGCCACAGGGAGAGGAGCAGGCCGACGTAGGCCGCGCTGGCGACCCACCACGCGGCGTGGAGCAGGCTCGCGTCGAAGGGCATCGTCGCGCGGCCGGTGGCCACGGCGAACGCGACCGAGGCCAGCGCCACGACGGGCGTGCGGCCGCGGGAGGCGAACGTCGCGACGAGGGCCAGCGCGGCGCCCACCCACGCGGCCCAGGTGACGCGCTCGTCGGGGAAGAACGCCGCGACGCCCGCCGCCACGAGGCCCGCCGCGCAGGCGGCGTCCGCGAGGCCCGTCTGCCGCTCGCCGCCCGCGCGCTGGAGCGCGAGCCCGCCCGCGAGGGCGGCCGCGGCGATGCCGTCGAGGAGGATGGCGCCCGCGTCGCGCTGGTAGTGCAGGACCAGCATCAGCGCGACGGCCGCGGCGCCCAGGAGCAGGCCGCCCACGAGCTGGAGCGCCTGGAGGCCGAAGGAGGCGCGGTCCTCCTCAGGCTCCTCGGGCATGCCGGAGGCGCGCCAGCGCAGCCGGTCATACGTTGCCTCGTCCAGGAGCCCTTCGGCGCGCCAGCGCTCGATCTCGTCAAGCACGATGGCGCGGCGGGAAGGCATGGCGGGCCAGCGGCTGCGCCCAGGATAGCTTTTCTGGAGAAGGAAGAAGGCGGGCCCCGCCGCGTCATCCGGAGGTTCGCTCCGTCTCCGGGCTGCGCGGACGTGGGGCCCGCTGCGCGCGCCCCGGAGGCGCGTCGCGCAGAAGGCGATCCAGCGGGCTCAGAACCCGGGCTGGTAGGTCGAGACGACGATCACGTCGCGGATCGACTTGACGTTCTCGAACGGGAAGACGACGTAGCCGCGGTTGTCGCGCTTGAAGAGGCGGGGGTCGACGTCGTCGGCGGGCTCGACGAGGACCTCGGCGAGCTCGCCGGTGCGCTCGTTGGCGGTGACGTTGCGAAGGCGGCCCAGCATCGTGCCGTCGTCGGACATGACGGTCTTGCCGCGGATATCGGTCGCGAGGAGCTTCATCTGGTGCACCCATCCCTTGGTGGTGCGGGCTGATCCGCCGCGGTCGGATTTAGCCGTTCGCATTTTGAAACGGGACGCGCCCGGCCGCCTCGTTGCGTCGCGGGCCACGGTGGCGCAGCCGGGGGCCTGCGGGAAAGGAAGGGCCCGCGCAGGAGCGCGGGCCGGGGGCAGTCGCGGCGAGGGATCGGCGGGTCCGGACCTCGAGCCTCCCAAGACCAAGGGGGATCCGCGTGTCGCGCGTTGCCAGGGCGCAAGGGGGGCCTTGGGTAGATCAGGGTTTTCGTGACCGCCTATGCGTCGGACAGGGCGGCCTCCTCAAGGCGGATGCGGCGGACCAGCGCGAGGAGCGTCAAGGGGGTCAGCACGATCGCGGTCGCCCACGCGCCGAACGCCAGGGGGAGGACCAGGGACTCCGCCATGACGGCGGCGTAGTTGGGGTGCGGGAAGAAGCGGTAGGGGCCCCGCACGATGCGGTCGGCGCCGGGGAGGGTCACGACGCGGACGCTCCAGCGAGGCCCCAGCGTGCCGATGGCCCAGTAGCGGAGCCCCTGCGCGAGGAGGGCCACGGCGAGAAGCGGCCACGTCCAAGCCCCCACGCCGGCCCATGGCGCGAACCCCCCTTCCACGACGAGCCCCGCCAGGAGGACGGCCTGCGTGGCGACGAGGAGGCCGAACCCGTCGGGCCGGTGCCAGCGCGCGCCGTGCGCGGCCAGCCAGCGCGAGTGGCGTCGGTGGAGGGCCAGCTCGGCGAGGCGCTCGGCGCCCAGGAGCAGCAGCACGGCGGCCAGCAGGGGCGAGGGCACGCCTCACCCCTCGACGAGGCCCATCTCCGCGGTGAACCCGGGGCCCAGCGCGGCGAGGAGCGCCGTCTCGCCCGGCGCCAGCGCGCGGCGGCGCAGCGACTCGCGCAGCACGAAGAGGGCCGTGGGGCTCGACATGTTGCCGAAGTCGCGCAGCACGTCGCGGCTCTCCGCCAGCGCGCCGAGCCCGAGCTTGAGCGCGGCCTCGTAGGCCTCCAGCACCTTCGTCCCTCCAGGGTGGAGCGCCCAGCGGCCGGGCGCGGCCTCCTCGCGCTTGAGATATCGCTCCACGACGGGGGCGAGCTGCGTCTGCACGATCTCGGGGATGCGGCGGGAGAAGACGACGCGCAGGCCCTCGTCCAGCACGTCCCACCCCATGACGTCCTCGCTGTCGCGCCACTGGTGGCTCATGCCGCGGCGCAGCCGGCCCAGCGAGGGGCCCTCCAGCGCGTCGCCGCGGACGAGGGCCGCCGCGCAGCCGTCGCCGAAGAGCGTCGTCGCCACGAACGCGCGCACGGACATGTCGGTAAGGTTGAACGCGAGGCTGCACGTCTCCAGCGAGAGGAGCAGGAAGCGCTTCGAGGGGTGCGCCCGCGCGAGGTCGTCGGCGAGGTTGAGGCCCGCGACGCCGCCCGCGCAGCCCAGGCCGAAGACGGGGACGCGCTGCACGGCCGCGTCCAGGCCGAGCCGGTTCGCGAGGCGCGCGTCCAGGCTGGGCGTCGCGATGCCCGTCGTGCAGACGAGGACGATCCCGTCGACGTCGCTGGCGCGCAGGCCCGCCGCGTCCAGCGCCTCGCGCGTCGCGCGCTCCAGCATGGCGGTGCCCTCCTCGCGGAAGACGGCCGCGCGCTCGCCCCAGCCGTGCGTCTCCAGGTACCAGTCCATGGGGCGCACAAAGAAGCGCTCCCGGATGCCGGTGCTATCAAAGACGGAGAGCTTCTCCACCAGCTCGGGCGCGAGGGCGCTGAGCACCTCGGCGGCCTTCGCCTTCACCTCGGCCTGCGGCGTGCGGTGGGCGGGGACCGCCGCGCCGAGGGCTTCCAGGACGGGCACGCGCGGAAGACGCGGCTCCAGCGTTTTGATGCTTTGCCCGAATCGGCTACGCCGTGCCCGCCGCCATCCACTGCGCGCTGCGGCGCAGGCCCAGCCGAAGGCCCAGGCTGCCGATCACGGCCGCGGCGCAGAAGCCCAGCACCACCGTCCACGCGCCCGCGTCCGCGCTGCCCGAGGCGAGGAGGGCCACGGCGTTCACGGGCGAGACGGGCAGCGCAAGCGAGAGGCCCAGGAGGAGGAACATCGCGCTGGCGTAGGTGACGTGCGCCTTGTTGCGGTCGCGCGTGGCCAGCGCGATGGCGCACGCGAGGAGGCCCAGGACGTAGGCGATGGCGGTGGCGAGGAGCAGGATGCCCACGGCGCCCAGGACCGGCACGGCGAGGCGGTTGAGCCCCAGGAGGACGAACCACGCGGCGGCCAGGAGCGGCGCCACGGCGACGTTGGCGAGGAGCTTCCCCTCCACGACGTCCGCGGGCGTCGCGGGGCTCGCCAGGAGGATGGGGAGCGTCTTGCGCTGCACCTCCTCGGTGAGGCTGTCCGCGCAGAGCGCGCCGCTGAGGATCACCGGCAGGAACACGAGCAGCGGGATGAGCAGCGAGTAGACGAACGAGTACGAGCCCGCCTTCGCGTCGTTCTGCACGTACACGGGGTCGAACTGGAGCCGGTCCTGGTGCTGCGCGCGCAGGTCGCGCTCGTAGCCTTCGAGGGCGTTCTTCACCTGGACGAGCGTGATGGTGGTGCGGATGTCCGCCTCGGGGAGCGTGACGGAGAGCTTCACGGGGTTGAGCGTGCCGTCGGGATTGGGCGGATCGGGCGGCGATAGCAAAATGGCGCCGTCGACGTCGTGCTGGCGGAACATGACCAGCGCGTCGGCGTCGCTCTGGGCCGGGACGAAGCCGAGCCCCGCGTCGCTGAGGTGCGCGCGCAGGAGCGAGTCGTTCATGGCGCTGGGGCCCAGGGCGACCGTCGCCTGCGCGCTGGAGGGGAAGGAGGCGGGGTCCACGAGGGCGGAGAGGCCCACGACGAGGAAGCTGCTGAAGCCCGCGACGATGACCTGGATCACGACCGCCAGGAGGATCGTGCGCTCGGTGAAGACGCCGCGGAGCTCCTTGCCTGCGACGACCCAGCGGGGCTTGGCTATGGGAGGCCACCTCCCAGGAGCGTCACGACGGCGAGGTTGTAGACGGTGTGGATCGTGACCGCGAGGGCGAACGCGGCGAAGAACGTGCTGCGCCCCTTGCCCGCGCCCCAGCCGGTGAGGCTCGCGGTGCCCACGTGCAGGAGCAGGGGGGCGATGAGGAGCAGCAGGACCGTGAGGCCCGCCGCGCCCGCGACCGCGCCGCCCGAGGTGCCGAAGACGGCCTGCCCCGCGGGGATGTCCATGACGCCGGAGAGCGAGAGGAGCAGGAGGCCCTTCTCGGCGAGGAAGAAGCCCAGGCCCACGAGCGCGCCGAAGAGCCACGCGCGCCGGGAGGGCAGCAGGCCGCGCGTGGTCGCCGCGTAGCTGGGCAGGCCCTTGAACGACTCCTCGCAGAGCGCGACGGCCAGCAGGATGCCCACGGTGCCCACGCGCACGGGCCACGCGAAGAGGAACGTCATGAGGAGAAGCTCGACGACGAGCACCACCGCGATGAGCATGACCTGGACCTTGATCGCGCTCCCCATGCCCTTCACCTGGCGCGCGAGCATGTCGACGGCCTTGGTCATCACGGGCTTCTGGTGGAAGAGGTCCTCCTCGGTGTAGAGCGCGGCGCCCAGCACGTAGAGGATCGTGCTGAAGAGGGCGAGGGGCACGGTGGCGTAGAGCACCTGCCCCCACGTCCACGGGTCGTGGTGCAGGTCCATGACCACGAGCGAGATGGGCGAGATCAGCGCGATGGGGTGGACCTCGGTGAACACCGCGGGCAGGAACGCGTAGATGGTGAGGAGGACGCTGGTGAAGACGGTAAGGAACGTCAATTCGCGGAAGCTGCGCGCGAACATCGCGGCGACGAACTCCAGCGCGAGGAAGCTGTAGGCGAGGGGCGCCACGGCGAGGAGCGAGAGCCAGCCGCCGCCGATGAAGAGCACGATGCCGGCGCACACGCCCATCATGAGGAGGAAGTAGGGCAGCGCCTTGCCCACGATGATCTCCCAGGGGCGCGCGGGGCTCGCGAGGAGCGCCTCGCCCTTGCGGCCGAGCCGCTCGCCGATGGCGCTGCCGGCGTAGACCTGCACGACGAAGTTCATGGGGATCAGGAACGCATACGCGAGGAGGAGCGAGCGGAAGGGGAAGGGGGGTGATAGCGTTTCGGGCGTGTTCACGCTGCGCTCGGGCGGCAGCAGGTCGAAGCCGCTGGTGCGCGCGTTGGCGGGCACCGCCCCGCCCGACGAGGAGCCGCCCCCGCTCACGGTGCCCGTGGAGCCCCCCGTCGCGGCGGGCGTCGGCGTGGGTGTCTCGGGGAGGCTCGTGGGCAGGCCGTTGGTCTGCCCCGCGCGGGCCTGCTGCGCGTAGGCGAGGTCCACGCGCACGGGGAACGCGGCGCCCTGGTCCTTCTCGCGCGTCAGCTCCGCGAACGTGTAGTCCTTCGCGGCCTGCTTGAGGGCGGCCAGCGCGGCCTCCCCCTTCGCGCCGTCCAGCGCGCTGGCGCTGGAGACGCTGATGACGAGGTCGGCCTTGCCCTGCTCCAGCGCGGTGGCCGGGTCCGCGTCCACGACGCGGAAGAGGCGCGAGCCCTCCACCGCCGGCAGCAGCGGCGAGCCCGGATCGACGGCGACGCGGTAGAGGCCGCGGTCGAAGTCCAGGCCGTGGTGAAGAAGCTGCGGCACGAGCAGGCTCGTCAGCACGCCGATGGCGAGGAGCGCCAGCGAGGTCTTCTTGTTGAACGAGCCGCCGGTGCGGAACCCCTCGGCGAGGGCGATGTTGCCGACGCGCCGCAGCGAGCCCATAGGATCAGGCCTTCGCGGTGGTGCGGAGGAAGATCTCCTCCAGCGTCATGTCCTTCGTGCGCACCTCGACGAGCCGGCCGCCCGCATCCAGCGCGCGCTTCTCCACGCCCTTGACGGCCTCCAGGCTCTCCACGGTGACCTCGAACCCCTTCTCGCCGGGCGAGGCCTCGGCGATGGGCACGCTCACGGTGGCGACGTACTGCGTGCCGCGCGTGGCCTCGCGGATCTCCTTCATGGAGCCAAGTGCCACCACCTCGCCCTTGCGCAGGATGAGCACGCGGTCGCAGATGCGCTCCATGTGGAACAGATTGTGCGCGCTGAAGACGACGGTCTTGCCGCGGCGCGCGAGGCTCCGCACGAGGTCGAGGATGTACGCGCTGGCCACGGGGTCGAGGCCCGAGGCGGGCTCGTCGTAGATGACAAGGTCGGGGTCGTTGACCAGGGAGCGCGCGATGGCGACCTTGCGCCGCATGCCCTTGCTCATGTCGCCGATCTTCTTGCCGTCGCGGGCGTCCTCGTCGAGCTGCAGCGCCTCCAGGGCGGAGTCGATGCGCCGCTGCGCCTCGGCGCGGGGCACCTCGTAGAGGCGCGCGAAGAAGCGGAGGTACGCGCCCGCGGTCATGTCCTCGTAGAGGGGGCTCTCCTCGGGGAGGTAGCCGATGCGGGCCTTGTGCCGCGGGTCGTCGCAGCGCATCCCGTTGACGACGGCCTCCCCCTCGGTGGGGGCCAGGAGGCCGGCCAGGATCTTGATGGTGGTCGACTTGCCGGCGCCGTTGGGGCCGATGATGCCGAAGATCTCCCCCCGGCGCACGTCGAACGACACGTCGCGGACGGCCCACGACTCGCCATACCGCCGCCCCAGGCCGCGGATCTCCACCATGGGGCGCTCCGGCTCCAGCGTCATCGCGGCCCCCACCTCTTCCGGGCGATCGTAATAAGGGATGCCTTACCGGGGAACTTCCCGGGCGCGGCGCAAGTCTTAGGTAATGGGCCGGCCGTCCCGGGGGCGTTACCCAAGATGGCCGCCCCCCTGGACCGCGTGAAGGCCCTCCTCGCCGCCCTCCCCCGGGAGGACCAGGAGGACCTGACCCGGTTCCTCCACGACATCCTGGTCAAGCCCGAGGAGGCCGAGGCGCGCCACGTCGCGACCCTCCAAGCCCAGGTGGCCGGGAAGCCCGTGACCTACACCTTCCGCCAGGAGCGCGTCCGCTGCGGCAAGAAGGGGTGCCGGTGCCGCGAGGGGATGCTCCACGGCCCGTACACGTACAAGTATTGGCGCGAGGACGGGCGCCTGAGGAAGGCCTACGTGGGCGCTACGCGCCCTGGCGCAGCAGGGGCGGCAGGCCCCGCGCGAAGTAGCAGCGGGGGGAGCAGTAGCGGCCCCACTCCTCCGCGGACAGGGGGTCGGTGATCTCGCGGCCGCAGGTCAGGCATTCCGCCTGCGCGCCCACGAAGACGGGAATGCGCATCCTCAGCCCTCCAAGCCGCCGGCCGCTTGGCAACGCATAAGCGTTTGTGCACTTCGGCGCCAGCAGGAGGTTCAAGCACCACCGCGGCGCGTGGCGGGTGCATGGCCTCCCGCGAGACGCGCGTCCTCGTCCCCGCCCCCCTGGGCGAGGTGTTCGGCTTCCTCTCCTCCGCCAGCAACGTGCCCCTCTTCGCGCCCGGCATCGACGAGGCGCACCTCGTGGGCGGCCAGGACCACCTCCAGGGCGCGTGGCTGGGCCTGCGCACGCGCCGCGGCCGCGAGCTTCGCGCGCAGATCACGCACTTCCACGAGGACGAAGGGTGGACCGTGGTGGACGAGCGCAACACCGTGAGCCAGATCCAGGTGGAGCCCGTGCCGGGCGGCACGCTGGTCACGGCCACGCTCTCGGGCAGCTGGTCGCCCGCCGCCGAGAAGGGCGTCTTCGCCGAGTGGGAGCGCAAGCTCGCCGACCTGAGGACGCAGCTCGCCCCCGTCGCGAAGGCGCGCTGAGCCGGGCCCCATCCCGCAGGCGTCATCGACGCGAACGCCAGAACCCGTTTTCCCGGAGAGGCGCGGGAGGCAGGCATGGCAGTCTACCGTCGAGACCCCTACGACGAGCCTTACGACCGAGAGGAGCGGGCCGCGCTCCCCAGCCGCCAGCCGGCCTACGGCACGAGCGACGCCCTCGACTGGGTGCGCTCCGGGCTGGGCGTCCTGGGGCTCTTCGTCGCCTTGGGCGTCGCGGCAGGCATCCTCGCCTTCTCCTCGGCCTATGCGATCAAAGGCGTGAACCTCGCGGACCCCACGCAGTCCCCCGTCCTGGGCGCGGCCTCCCTCGTGGGCCTCCTCCCCCTGGTGGCGGGCCCGATCCTCGCCGCGTTCGGCGGCTTCTGGGCCGGCACGAGGACGCGCGACGGCGGGCAAGGCGCCCTGGGCGGCGCCGTGGGCACGCTGGTCGGGCTCCTCGCGCTGGCGATCCTCACCGCCATCGGCTTCGCCATGGGCGTCAACGCGGCGGGCGTGGACCTCGCCAACGTCGCGTGGCCCAGCGGGCTCTACCTGCGTCCGGGCTGGACGACGAGCCTCGGCTACTACGGCACCTCTGCCGGCGTGATCTACGTCGTCGCGTGCCTGCTGGCCGCGGGCATCGCGGGCGCGGTCTCCGGGGCCCTCTACACCCCGCGCGGAGAGGAGCGCCGCGTCTCCGAGACGCCGAGGCGCGCGTACCGCTACGGCAGGATGCCCCGGATCTGAGATGCGCGGCGCCGCGCTTCTCCTGGCGCTCCTGCTCGCCCCCAACTCCAGCGCGCCCCAGGAGTCCACGCTGCCCCCGGACGGCAGCCTCCTGGCCTCGGTCGCGCTGGCGGCCATCGTCGTCGTGGTCGTGGGCGGCCTGCTCGCCTACGTGTTCTACTGGCGCGGCGGCGCCATGCACGATGAGGGCCTCTACCGCGACGGGCGGCTGAAGCCCTGAGGGCTCACGAGCACTGGTAGCCGTTGGGGACGGGCACGACCGTGGGGCGGCCGTCCACGTTGTAGATGGTGATCTTCTCGGAGTACGTCAAGTGGCAGGTGGGAGCGCACACGCCCTCGACGCACGTCGCGCTGGCGGCGGGGACGAGCGCCACGCAGGCGCCCACGAGGAGAAGGGAGAGGAGGAACGCGCGCATCGTCTCGCCTCAGTAGTAGCACTGGACGCCGGTGGGCACGGAGGGGAGGTCCTGGCCCTGGGGCGCGAAGATCGTGTCCAGGTCGGTGTACTTCAGCTCGCAGCGGGTGATGGTGCCGGGCGAGGCGTCGACGGCGGGCGCCACGACGACCAGAAGCGAGAGCGCGCAGAGAGCGAGGAGGGCAGCCTTCATGCGCGGCGTGCAGCCGCGGGTGGGCGCACATGCGTTTCGCCCGCGCACGCGCCGGGCTCCGCGAACGGGTCAAGCCCTCACGGGACGCGCGCGTCGGCGAAGGTGAGGAACACGTCGTCGGGCCCTTCCAGCCCCGCGCTGGCGCCCGTGAGGTGGAACGCGTAGTCGCCGGGCCCCAGCGCGCCAGGCCCCGACGCGTCGAACCGCTCGCACGCGCACGCCTGCGTGCCGGCAGGGGTGTCCATGGTCGTGGTCGTCCACGCGCCGGGAAGCCACGGCTCGTAGAGGCCGAAGGGGTGGTCCTCCGCGTGGAACCGCACCGTGCCGTCCACCACCGCGTGGGCGCTGAGGCCCAAGGCGGTCGCGCCCGCGTTGGCGGTCGCCTGGAAGCTGCGCGCGCTGGCGAGCATCGTGCGCTCGCCGTGGTCGACGCCAAGCACCTCGATGCCGGGGCCGCCGCGCACGTCGCCGTCCCACGACCGCGTCTCGCCGCCCACCCACATGACGAAGGCGTAGGTGCCCACGAGCCGGGGCCCGGGGGCGGCGGGGTCGTTGAACAGCGCGTTGAGGCCGAAGCCCAGGCTGCCCTGGCCGGACATCTGCTCCACGCGCGCGTCCTGGCCCGCGAGGCTGCCGGTGACGTAGGCGCCCTGCCAGCCGGAGAAGCCGCCGGTGAGGCCGTGGCCCAGGCTCGCGCCGCTCCCGTCGAGCATGTCCATGATCACGAGCACGGGGGCTTGGGCGCCGAGGCCTTCGATCTCCACGACGAAGGGGCTGCCGTCGGTGCGGACGCGCATGGACATCCAGCCGTGGCCGTCCCCCTCCGCGTGGACGAGCACCGGCAGGTCCGACGGGGGCAGGATGGAGGCCCCCGCCAAGGGGAGCGCGAGAAGAAGGGCGGTGATGAGCGCGGGGGCGCGCATGCGGCGGCATCGCGCCGCGCAGGCTCAAGCGTTCTCCGGAGAGCCTAGGCGGCTCAGAGGTGCGTGACGCGCCAGCCGCGCTCCTTCAGCATCTCCCCCAGGACGCCGCGGTGGCACACGTCGGCCGTGGCCTCGACGCAGAGCATGGCGACGCGCTCGCGCCGCGCGAGATCCTCCAGTTGGGCCAAGGCCTCGGGCTGCGTCTCGGCGTAGGCGCGGTAGTCGCGGCGGAACGTCTCGGGGTCGCCGCCGGACTTCAGCGCGTGGCGGATGGGCCGGGGAGTCCCCAGCGCGCGCAGGTGCGTGTACGCGATGCCCGCGGCCTCCAGCCCGCGCGCGAGGGAGGCCTTGCTGAAGCCCACCTTGCGCGAGAGGGGAAGCTCGCGCACGTCGACGACGCGCTGCACGTCCGCCTCGCGCAGCGCGGCCACGAACCCATTGGGGTCGCGGCCCTCGTAGCCGAGGGTCCAGATGCGCTTCGCCACGCGGACCCAAGGGCCCTCGTGGCGCAAAGCCTTCGCTCCGTCGCGTCCATGCCTGGCCGTGCGGGCGCTTCTCCTCGTCGCGTGCCTGCTCGTCGCGGGCTGCGCGTCGAGCTACGGCGGCTCGATCCGTCTCCACCCTGCGCCGCCAGGCTCCAACGCCGTCGCGTCGCTCACCGACGAGCAGTTCCAGCGGCTCTCAGCTCCGCTGCGCGGCGGCATCGAGGCGGCGCACGACGGGCGGAACGTGACGCTGGACCTCTCCCCCGCCGACCTGGACGCGGCGCGGACGATCCTGGGGTGCGCGGGCGCCTCGGTGTTCTCCTACCGCGGCGCGCTCATCGCGTGCGAGAACGACAGGGTCGCGTGACGCTCAGGCGCACTCGACGCCGTCGGAGACGTTCGTCGCGTGGTCCATGTCCAGGTACACCTGGTGGTAGGTGACGTGGCACGACTCGCACTGCACGCCGTCGGGCACGTTGGTGGGGTGGTCCATGTCGAGGTAGACCTGGTGGTACGTCACCTGGCAGGGCAGCGAGCCCTCCGCGGACGCGGGGGCGGCGAGGACGAAGGTCGCGGGCACGAGCAGGAGGGCGAGGAGGAGCGTTCGCAAGGGGTCAGCCTCGCTCCCGCGGAACGAGGCGCACCCCGAAGAACGCTTCGCCTACAGGTACTCGACGCCCTTCTGCGTGTTGCGCGCTTCCTTCTGCTTGCGGATGATGCCGCCTTCGAGCTCGGAGGCGATCTTCTTGTAGTACTCGGTCGTGTTCTCGTCGACCGAGGGGCGCACCTGCGCCAGCGCCTGCTCGAAGTTCTTCATCGTCACGACCTCGGCCTTCATGTTCTCGCGCAGGGCGAGCATGGCGGCCTCGCGGCAGAGGGACTGCAGGTCCGCGCCCACGTAGCCCCCGGTGCGGTTGGCAAGCTCCTCCAGGTCCACGTCCTTGAGGGGCATGCCCTGGGCGTGGATCTCCAGGATCTTCTTGCGCGCGTCCTTGTCGGGGGGCGGCGCCTGGAGCAGGCGGTCGAAGCGGCCGGCACGCAGCAACGCGGGGTCGAGGATGTCGGGGCGGTTCGTCGCCGCGATGACGACGATGCCCTCCAGCGCCTCCATGCCGTCGATGCTGGTGAGAAGCTGGTTGACCATGCGCTCCGTGACGTGGCTGTCCGACGAGCCCATGCTGCGCCGGGGCGCGATGCTGTCGATCTCGTCCATGAAGACGATGCACGGGCTGGCCTGCTTCGCCTTCTTGAAAATCTCCCTGATGGCCTTCTCGGACTCGCCGACCCACTTGGAGAGCACTTCGGGGCCCTTCACCGAGATGAAGTTGGCGCGGCTCTCGTTGGCGACGGCCTTGGCCAGCAGCGTCTTGCCGGTGCCGGGGGGGCCGTAGAGCAGGATGCCGCGCGGGGGCTTGATGCCCATGCGCTTGAACACCTCGGGGCTGTTGAGGGGCCACTCGACGGCCTCGCGGAGCTGCTGCTTCAGCTCGCCCAGGCCGCCGACGTCCTCCCACGTGGTGCGGGGGATCTCGATCAGGACCTCGCGCAGCGCGCTGGGCTCGATCTCGCGCAGCGCGTCCTTGAAGTCGTCCATGCGGATGACCATCTTCTCCAGCATCTCGGTGGGGATGGGCTTGTCCAGGTCGATCTCGGGGAGGTAGCGGCGCAGCGCCTTCATGGCGCCTTCCTTCGCCAGCGCGGCGAGGTCCGCGCCCACGAAGCCGTGGCTGTTGTCCACGAGGTAGTCGATGTCGAAGCTGTTGTCCAGCGGCATCGAGCGCGTGTGGATCTGCATGATCTCCTTGCGGCCTTCGCGGCTGGGCACGCCGATCTCGATCTCGCGGTCGAAGCGGCCCGGGCGGCGCAGCGCGGGGTCGACGGCGTCGACGCGGTTCGTGGCGCCGATGACGACGACCTTGCCGCGGCCCTTGAGGCCGTCCATGAGCGTGAGCAGCTGCGCGACGACGCGGCGCTCCACCTCGCCCTGCGTGTCCTCGCGCTTGGACGCGATGGAGTCGATCTCGTCGATGAAGATGATGGCGGGAGCGTTCTGCTCGGCCTCCTCGAAGACCTCGCGCAGCCTCGCCTCGGACTCGCCGTAGAACTTGCTCATGATCTCGGGGCCCTGGATGGAGTAGAAGTTGGCGCCCGACTCGTTGGCGACGGCCTTGGCGATGAGCGTCTTGCCGGTGCCGGGGGGGCCCTGGAGGAGCACGCCCTTGGGGGGCTCGATGCCCAGGCGGTCGAACAGCTCCGGGTGCTTCAGGGGAAGCTCGATCATCTCGCGGACCTTGGTCAGCTCGTCCTTGAGGCCGCCCACGTCCTCGTAGGTGACCTTGGGGGCCGCAAGCTCGGACTCCGAGATGGCCTCCTCGCGGATGTTGACCTCGGTGCCCTCGGTGATCTGCACGATGCCGGCGGGGCTGATCTCCACCACGATGAAGGGGAGCGCGCGCCCGATGAGGGCGATGCCCGGGACGATGACGGTGTCGCCCTTGGTGACGGGGCGCTTGAAGAGGCCGCGCTTGACGACGCCCTCGATGCCGCTGCCGAACTGGAGCTTCTGCCCCTCTTCGATCACGGGGGCGAGGGTGATGCGGTTGGCCGGGTTGACCTCGACCTTCCGGATCCTGACCTTGTCGCCGATGCCCACGCCCGCGTTGTCGCGGATGAGGCCGTCCATGCGGATGAGGCCCTTCCCCTCGTCGTCGGGGTGGGCGCGCCAGACAATGGCCGCGGTGGACTTCTTGCCGATGATCTCCACCACGTCGCCGACGGTGAGGTGGAGATCGAGACGGGTCGCGGCGTCCACGCGGACGCGGCCCTTCGCCACGTCCTCCTGGACCGCCTCGGACACTTTGAGCGTGACTTCCTTCGCCAAAGGGTGCACTTCCTCAAGGGGAGATGCGGCGCTAGCCGCCCCCTGCTTTTTGAGGATTGCGCCACCCCTGACGACGGAATCAGGGAAGGGGGAGCGGGCAGGCACCGCGGACGCAAACCGGCCTGGCGGAAGGGTTTTGCATCCTCCGACGCCACTCGACCTTCATGCCCGGCGCCTGCGCGCGGTGCGGAAGCACCCTCCTCCAGCACGTGGACCACGAGGGCGGGGAGTTCGCCTACGAGGAGGCCTCCGTGGAGTGCCTCCACTGCGGCAACGTCGGGGAGCCCAAGCAGTTCCGCACGACCAACGACCTTGAGGCCTTCCGCCTCAGCGTCCGCGGCCGCTTCTGAGGGCGTTCCGCATACGCCCTCGCGAGAAGTGTTACGTCCGGGACCCTTTGTCCCGCCGGCATGGCGAGGAAGCTTCTCACGATCCTGATCCCTGTCGCGCTCCTGGCGATCCCCCTGGCGTCCGCCGCGGACCAGGACGACGCCGGCTCGGGGGGCGACGCGCCCAACGACGGCTTCCCTCCGATGCCCCTCTCCGTGGGCACCTACCAGGGCGCGCTCGACGTCTCCTCCGGCGACCGCGAGGACTGGTACTCCCTGGCCTTCGGCCAGCCCTCCATCCTCCACCTGACCTCGTCGGTCGCGTCGGGCGACTTCCTCTCCATCGCCGTCATCCTTGACGGGAACCTCCTCTACCGCGGACCGGTCCAGGGCGGCGACGTCGCCCTCACGCTCCCTGGCCCCAGCCCGGTGTCGTGGGTGCTCTACGACGACTGGTCGTCCAACCCGACCTCGTATGCGTTCACCGTCTCGCTGGAGCCCGCGACCGACCTGCAGGTGACGAACCTCACCGTGGAGACGGGCGCGGGCGCGCTCCCGGCGTTCCAGCCCCGCGTCGTGGGCTTCGACGTGGCCAACCTCGGCCCGGCCTCCGCGGACGGCGCCGCCGTGACCCTCGTCGAGGAGGCCACCCAGGGGAGCCAGACGCTCTTCTCCGGGCAGATCGACCTCGCGCCTGGGGCCACCGCGCACGTCTCCGTCCCGTGGAGCCGCCTCGGGGCCGTGGGCGAGGTGCGCCTCGTGGCCCGCGTCCAGCACCGCCTCGACGTCGTGCCCGGCGACGATGCGCAGTCCGTGACCGAGGTGGTCGGGGCCGACGTGGATGGCATCGGCGTCGTGGCGTCCTGCGACCAGGCCATGGGCTTCGCGGCGGGCGCGGAGTGGACGAGCTGCCACGCGCTCCCCGGCGCGGGCGCGGCGGTGCGCGAGGACGCGGGCGGGCAGGGCTTCGGCGTCGGCGCCGACGCGTCCTCCTCAGGCGCTTCCGTCTCCCTCAACCAGGGCGGCTACACGCTCATCGCGGACCTCCAGGCGGGCCTCGTCTTCCACCCCACGGGGGGCGTCGCCCACGTCTGCGGAGGCGACTACCTGGCGCCCGTCTGCCTCGACGCCGGCGCGACGCCCGCGACGCGCGAGGTGGACGCGGGCCTCTGCGTCGCCTTCGTGTGCGCCGGGCTCGCCTGATCCAGGCGAAGCGCACCCGGGCCGCGGCGCGTCCGGCGGCCCGAGGCGTACCCTTTTGGCCTCCGGCGGCCTCGGCCGAGGCGTGCAGGCCCTCGTCGCGGAGCTTCTGAAGCGCGGGGCCTTCGTGGCGCCCGACGCCGCGGCCCGCCTGGAGAAGGAGCCCGCGCTGGGCGAAGCGCTCCTCGCGCGGAGCGAGCTTCCGCTCCTCATCACCGTGGACGAGCTGGAGCGCGCGGTCCCGCGTCCGCCCGAGACGCCCGTGCTCCCCGCGGCCCCGCCCGAGCCCCCGGCGCCGCCCCCCTTCACGCCCGACACGCGCGGCGCGCTCCTGGACGAGCCCGCGGTGCCGGCGCCCAAGGCGCGCGTCGTGGGCGGCCCGCTCCCGCCGCGGCCGCGCCTGCTCGACGCGTACCCGCACGAGGTCGAGGTGCTCGCGGACGTCACCGGGAACTCCACCTGCGAGGGCGCCATCAGCGACTTCACGCGCTACTTCAACGACCGGCTCGCCAAGATCCGCAAGATGCTCAAGCAGCGCCGCGAGATCTCCGGCGCGGTGCCCATCGCGCGGGCGCGCATGGGGGGGCTCGCGAAAATCCCGCTCATCGGCATCGTGACCGAGATCCGCACCACCAAGAACGGGCACCGCCTCCTGGAGATCGAGGACGAAACCGGCTCGGTCAACGTGCTGGCGCCCGCCAACGACGCGAACCTCGTCGTGGAGGCGGACTCCGTCATCGAGGACGAGGTGGTGGGCGTCGTCTGCAAGCCGCCCGGCCGCGGCGACCTCCTCATCCTGGAGCACATCGTCCGCCCCGACGTGCCCATGGCGGGCCAAGGGCACCGCAGCACGCGCTCCAGCGCGGTCGCGATCCTCAGCGACATCCACTTCGGCGCGAAGACCTTCCTCCACGACGACTGGGAGCGCTTCCTGAGGTGGATCAACCTGGAGTGGGGCGACTCGCGCATGAAGGCGCTCGCCCGCAAGGTGCGCTACCTCGTCGTCAACGGCGACATCGTGGACGGCATCGGCATCTTCCCGGGCCAGGAGGACGAGCTGGCCATCGTCGACGCCTACGAGCAGTATCAATTCGCGGGCGAGCAGCTTGCGCGCATCCGCGACGACGTGAAGGTCTACGCGCTCCCGGGCAACCACGACCTCGTGCGACCCGCCGAGCCGCAGCCCGCGCTCCCCGAGAAGTACAAGCGCCTCTTCCCCGAGAGCGTGCAGCACGTGGGCAATCCCGTGAAGCTCAGCATCGAGGGCGTCGAGATCCTCAGCTATCACGGCCGCAGCATGGACGACTGGATCACGCGCGTCGCGGGCATGAGCTACGAGCGCCCCATCGACGCCATGAAGGAGATGGTCGTGCGCCGGCACATGGTCCCGGTGTACGGCCTGCGCACGCCCATCGCGCCCGAGCACAAGGACTACCTCACCATCGACACCGTGCCCGACGTGTTCGTCACGGGGCACGTCCACGCGGCGGGGCTCGACAGCTACCGCGGCATCACGCTCATCAACGCCTCCTGCTGGCAGAGCCAGACGGCGTACCAGAAGATGCACGGCTTCATGCCCGAGCCCGCCAAGGTGCCTGTGGTGGAGCTTGACACCGGGAAGCCCTGGATGATCGACTTCCACCGCGGCAAGCCCGCGGGCGTGGACGTGGCGGGCAGGTCGCAGTTCGGCGAGGCGTTTCGCAACCCGGCGAAGATCGCGAACCCGGGCGACGTGGTCTAGTCACCGCGCGGGCCCCCCGCGGTCCTGCACCACCAGCGCGACGCGGTACGTCGGGTGCGTCACCGGAGTGCCGTCCGGCTGCACGACCTCGAACCAATCGACGAGCTGCGCGGACTGCGGCGCGCCGCCCTGCGTCCACGAGAGCGTCGCGACGGCCAGGTGCGCACCGAAGAAGCCGCCCATGGGCACGCGCAGCGTGAAGGCGAAGCGGCCCACGCCGGCCGCGGGCTTGGCCGAGAGAAGCGCATCGCCCGACGCGTCCGAGAAGGCCGCCACCGTCCCGTCCTGGCCGCCGGCGAGGAGCGCGGGGGCGGTCGCATAGGAGCCGAGCGTCGCCGACGCGGGCAGCGATCCGCTTTGGCCCCCCTTCTGCCAGAGTGCACGGCCCTGCGCGTCGAGGAGTGATAGCACACCGACGCCCTCGCGCGAGGCGTAGGCGTACGCGACGCGGCCGCCCGAGGCGCGCACGAGGACGGGCGAAAGCTGAAGGTCGGCGGGGTCGACGCTCGCGCACGCGGCCGTCGCGGCGCCCGCGTTGCCCAGGGAGAGGGGACCCACGGAGCCCAGCGCGCGGCAGTCCACGGGCACGGGGCGTCCGTCCGCCGGGTTGTAGAGCCGTGGATCGGGCTTCGGGACGCCGACGCTCCCGCCCATGCCGTGCGGGTCGTAGCGCCAGGCCTCGTCGCCCGACGCGCCGTCCACGACGCGCAGCGTGGCGTCCTCGAACGCCTCCACGAGGTCGTCCACGGAGTCCCCCGTCGCGTCGCCGCCGCCAGCGAGAAGCACGGCCTTGGCGTCGGGCGTCGCCGAGAGCACGTCCAGCGTGTCGGGGTCGAGGAGGATCGTCTCCCGCTGCGAGTTGGCGTTCGCCGCGAGCCGCGTCGTGAGCACGCCCGCCGAGCCCACCGCGAAGCCGACGCCCTGGTGGAGCGCCGCGGAATGGGCGACGCCCAGGTCCGCGCCCAGCCGGTGGATCGTGCCCTGCGTGAGCGCGAACGCGCCCCCGTCGGCCGCGTCCTGCGCCTGCGCGACCGCGGAGTCCAGTGTGGCGGCGGCCGCGCGGGCGCCCGTCGCCGCGTCGAGCCGCGCCAGCGTGGGCCCCGCCGCCACGAGGAGACGCCCCGTCGTCGCGTTGGCCGCGAGGGTGGTCACGCCGCCCGCGCCCACCGAGGCCGACCATAGCGCGGTGCCGTAGGCGGGGTCCAGCGCGGTGACGCCCCCCGCGGAATCGCCCACGAAGAGGCGGCCGTCCTGGAGCGCGAGCCGGGTGGGCGTCGCGGGCGCCGCGGCCTGCCAGCCCGACGCGCCGCCCGGCAGCACCTCGTAGACGTGCCCGTCGCTGGAGGCCGCGAAGACGACGTCGCCCGCGACGCCGCCGGCGTGCCAGACCGCGACGTCGTTCACGGAGGCGACGGGCAGGCTCCCCGCGCTCCACGTCCACGACGCCGTGGGCACGCAGCCCAGGCTCGGCGGCGCGTAGACGTCGAGGGTGAGGTTCGCGTCCGCGGCCCCCTCCTGCGCCAGCGTCGTGAGCACGCTCTGGAGATCGCCCGCGAGCGTCACGCCCTGCCCCAGCGGCACGAGGCGCGAGGAGACGTTGAACGTGCTGTTCGCGACGCTGCTCTGGAGTTGCACGACGTCGGAGCTCGCCGCGCTGAGGCCATACGACGCGGTCGTCCGCGCGGTGGCGCGCGCCGTCGAGCCCACGAGGTCGAACGAGGAGCCTGAAGAGCCCGCGTCGTGGGGATAGCCGTCGGCGTTGCCGCGCGGCGGCGTGGCCCCTGCGTCGACGCTCTCGTTGGGCACGTCGAGGCGCAGGATGCCCGGCACGCTCCCCCAGCGCGAGCTCGTCATGCTGAAGCCGTTGGGGAACGACGCGTTCACCGAGGGCAGGTTGCGGAATCCCGCGTCGAGGGCCGTCGTCACCGACGGGTCCGCCGTGATGGGCACGTCCACGGACCACGACGTGGCGTCGAGCCCCGCCACGGCGCGCGAGCCCGACCACGAGGCGTGCCGAGCATCCCAGCCCGTCCACGCGCCGTCGCCCGTGTCCACCGTCCACCCGGTCTGGAAGAGCGCCGCACCCAGGCCCCTGTTGTGCTCCAGGTCGTAGCCGCCCGGGATCGCGATGGTCACGTTCGTCACGGTGGTGTTCTCGGCCCCGTTCGCGAACACGACGCCGAACGTCGCGGGCACGCCGCGGAACACGGGGTACGGCGTCGAGACGTACACCGTGCGCGGGAACGTCGACTCCGTCGACGCCGGGTATTTCACCACCAGGTCCGCCTGGGCCAGCGAACTGTTGAGGGCCTGGGCGTGGAACACGTCGAAGGGGTGCAGCGGGGTGGAGGGGGGAGTGGCGTAGAAGCGGACTATGTCTGAGCCATTAATGGGGAGAATCGATTGCACAATCAAATCATTCCCCCGATTATGCGCGCTCCATCGCACGGCCCCATCGGGAGCCGTAGTCCACCCGGGCGGAATTTTAACGTCGATTGTGGTGTTCTGTGCAATCACCCCCATGGAATTTGGAATCACTTTGATCTGGAGTGCAATTCGGCCCGGAAGGACCCCGCCATTCTGCAGCGCCACAGTACCCAAATCGAGAACGGCCACATTGTTCCCCTGGTCGGTTACCCATCCGATGGACGAAACTTGGGGGCCGGTGGAACTCCCAAGAGCGGTTACGCTCGAACGGTAGTAGAAGCTGGTGAATCCCGCAACGTTGGTCGCGAGGACGCCGGTCTGGATTGATTCACCTCTGGTCTTCGCAAGTTCGGAGTCGACGACAAGGACTCCATTCAGGCCCATCGGTTCTGCTCCGTCGAACGTGGTTACTTCAGGCCCTGCTTTCGTGAAAGTGAAATCGGGAGTCGCCATGACGTTCGCCGTAATCCCTTTGAAGCCCCCGCCCGCATGGAGAGGGTAGAGTCCAAAAGTATTGTCTAGGTACATATCTGCGGCAATTCCGCTTCCAAGCAATCGAGCACGTCGTTTGTTCCACTCGGTGTCGTTTCTATTCACGCCATCAATGAGCAATTGATCGAGTTCGGTCTTTCCTCGACAAGTCATGGAGGAGAACGTTTCTTCCGTTGCCGTCTCAAGGAAGTCTGAAGCGCGCTGTTCCAAGGTTCTGTCGGCTTGTTGATATCGATCCGTGGGTGCATCGAGGAGACTCACATAGGCGACACTGCTGAGCATGATCGCTGCAACAATAATTGCTTCAAGAGCGGAGAGGTGCCCCACGCGGGGCTTCCCTGGCTAACGCACCTTGAAAAGTCGTCGGCTCCGGACGCGAGGACCAGGGCCACCGTTAGTTGAGATATGCTTCTGTAAGAAGATCGCCCAGGCTTCCGTGATGATCCAGACCGATTCCATGCGGTCTATTATCGATAGCCGAGGAAATTCCCGCCCGCCATTTGCAATCGTTGCATGCGTGAGGGAGGGGATCATGAGGAAGTGCGTAGACGTCGGTTTCTGGACCTTCGTCCACTAACCATCCATCTCCGCCGTTTGACGAGAAACCATAGATTTCAACGTCGTCAAAACGGCCGCGGTACGAGTCAGTACCCGCTTGATCCCAAAGTAGTCCGACTGACCCAAGTCTAGCGCTGTTTCCCCCAGCCTCGCCCGAAACGAGGTACGAGTCGTTGCCCGCATCATCGCGGGCGACCCCAATGCCGCCACCGAAGCCGATCGCCCGGTCCCCTGCATCGTAGCTGTCGTCCCCCCCGTAGTCCCTCAACACCCCAACCCCATTGTTGGAGGCGCCCTCGCAATACATGTCGCACCGGTACTCATCCTCCCCCGCCAGATCCTCCAGCACGCCCACGCCGAACGCCCCGCTCCCCTGGGAGGGATAGGCGAGGTTGTCGTACCGGTCGTTCCCCCCGAAGTCGAGGCTCAGCGCGACTTGATAGCCCGGCTTCGGAGGGGAGACCCGCTCCAGGATCGTGGTGCCGCCCGCGTTGTTGAGGTAGGTGTCGTCGCCCGAGGGGTCGATCTGGACGATGCGGTCGGTGGATTCGGTGTCGTTCCCGGTGGAGCCGAGCCGGAGCACGCCCACCGGGTCCCAGGCGCCTGCGGGGGGCCAGGCGCCGGCGGCGATGGCCTGCTGGAGGGCGGGGATGGCGGCGCCTTCCACGGCGTCGAGGAGGAGGATGGCGGCGTCGACGAGGGCGGCCTTGTCCACGAGGGCGTCGAGGCGCAGGAACTGGGGGTCGTGATAGCGCCCTTCCTGGGCGAGGGCGAGGAGGGTGGCGCGGTCGGCGGGGGTGAGCTTCGCGAAGGCGGCGTCGGTGAGGTCCCAGGCGCGGTCGACGGCGACGAGGATCGTAGCGACGGGGGCCGCGACGCGGGGGTCGAGGGTCGCGAAGGCGGCGGCGTCCTGCGGGTGGGGGTCGAGCCCGGCGCGGGCGCCCAGCTTGAGGACGAGGGCGGGGACGTTGGCGTCCGGCGGCACGACGACGAGGGGCGCGGCGTGGCGCACGGGGATTCCCTCGTGCAGCGCGAGGAGACGGACCAGCTTGCCGTCGGGGAGATCGGTGGGCGGCGGGGCTGGCGAGAGGGGGGCCACGTGGAGAGGGGCGACGCTGCCCACGAACGGCATGGTCAGCAGGGCGACGGCAAGCAAGGCCCAGGCTCTCAGGGGGACGGCCTCCCGGCCCCGGCGTTACTCGGGGGTGCCTTATAGGCTTCCCAGGGGCGGGGGCCGCGTTGCCGCCTCCCGAGCAGGTTTGAACCCCCTTCCTTCCACTGGAGGTGCCTCTCCCCGGCCATGCGGCTCCACCTGAAAGAGAGGCTCGGGGGTTCGTTCGCCCTGCCCTCCCGAAACCCCTTTCACCCCGCCCCAACTCCCCCGACCCGGTCGCTCTTGGGCTCCGTGGGGTATTTCGACGAGGCGGCGGGCGAAGCCCCCGAGGTCGAGGAGGACGACGCGGAGGACTTCGACTTCGAGCCGCCCGAGGTCCCGCTCTCGTCGGGCCGCGGCGCGTCCGAGGAGATGGAGCGCTACTTCGCGGGCCTGGAGCAGAGGATGCGCCGCGAGTACGAGCTGGCGCGCCTCTGCCGCGAGAAGGGGTTCGACCCCGAGACGCGCGTCGAGATCCCGCCCGCCATCGACCTCGCCGCGCGCGTGGAGGAATTGGTCGGCCCCAAGGGCGTCGCGGCGCGCATCCGCGAGCTTTCCAAGGAGAAGAACCGCGAGGAGCTTTCCCTCATCGTCGCCAACGAGTGCGCCGCCGGGCGCTTCGGCCCCTTCGAGGACAAGGAGAAGGCCCTCGACCAGGCGGTGCGCACGGGGCTTGCCATCCTCACCGAGGGCATCCTGGTGGCGCCCCTGGAAGGCATCGCGGGCGTGCGGCTGCTGAAGAACGACGACGGGACCGACTGCTGCGCGCTGGTCTTCGCGGGCCCCATCCGGGCGGCGGGCGGCACGGGCCAGGCGCTGAGCGTGCTCATCGCGGACGTCGTGCGCCGCGCGCTGGGCATCGGGAAGTACGTCGCGACCGAGAAGGAGATCGGCCGCATGAAGGAGGAGATCCCCGCCTACAAGGCCGCGGCGAACCTCCAGTACACGCCCAGCAACGAGGAGATCGAGCTGATCATGCGCTCCTGCCCCGTGATGATCGACGGGGAGGGCACCGAGAAGGAGGAGATCGGCGGCAACCGCGACCTGCCGCGCCTCACCACGAACCAGATCCGCGGCGGCGCGTGCCTCGTGCTCGCCGAAGGCATGACGCAGAAGGCGCCCAAGATCCAGAAGAACGTGAAGGCGCTCAAGCTCGACGGCTGGGAGTTCATCGACCAGGTCATCGACTACGTGAAGAAGAAGGCGGCCGGGGGCGGCAAGGACGAGGCGCACGGCGGCAAGAAGTTCACCGACCCGTGGGCCAAGGACGCCGAGATGCCCCGCGGCGCGGTGGAGCCCAACCCCAAGTTCATGGCGGATCTCATCGCGGGCCGCCCCGTCTTCGCGCACCCCTCGCGCAAGGGCGGCTGGCGGCTGCGCTACGGACGCGCTCGCACGGGCGGGCTCGCCACGACGGCCATCCACCCCGCGGCCATGGCGCTCTGCGACGACTTCCTGGCGCCGGGCACGCAGATGAAGATCGAGCGCCCCGGCAAGGCCACGGCCACGACGCCTTGCGACAGCATCGAGCCGCCCATCGTGCTCCTCGCCAACGGCAGCCTCGTCGAGGTCTCGACGTACAAGCAGGCCAAGCAGCTCAAGCCCCTCGTCCGCCAGGTGGTGGACCTGGGCGAGATCCTCGTCCCCTACGGCGAGTTCGCGGAGAACAACAAGCCGCTCCCCCAGAGCCCGTGGTGCGTCGAGTGGTGGGCGCAGGTCGTCGAGAAGGCCACGGGCCAGAAGGCGCCCGATCTTCCCACTGCGCAGGAGGCGTTCGCCTTCGCGGAGCGCACCGGCACGCCGCTCCACCCCGCGTACAACCTCTTCTGGCACGACGTGTCGGTCGAGGACGTCAAGGCCCTTTCGCGCTTCGTGGAGGCGCACGGCCGCTGGGACGCGGACGCGCTCCTCCTCCCCAAGAAGACGCTGGAGAGCGCGGAGCCCGTCGCGCCCAAGAGGACGCTGCGCGACGTCGTCACTGAGCTTGGCGCGCTCAACGACAGCGCCTTCGACGACGTGCGCTTCGGGCGGCATTCCTACGCCCTCGTGCGCGGGCTCGGCCTTGATATCAAAGAAGGCAAGCTCGCGCGCCGCATCGCGCTGGAGGGCGGCCCCGAGGGCCCCACGCTCTACGCCGCGCACCTCTCGGGCGTCAAGATCCGGCCGCGCGGCATGTACCGCATCGGCACGCGCATGGGCCGCCCAGAGAAGGCCGCCGAGCGCAAGATGAACCCGCCCGTCCACCTCCTCTTCCCCATCGGCATCGCCGGCGGCCCGCAGCGCCTCCTGGGCGACGCCATGAAAACCGACAAGATCGAGATCGAGGTGGGCGAGCGCGCCTGCCCCGCGTGCAAGAAGCGCCAGGTCGCGTACCGCTGCGAGTGCGGCGCGCACACCGAGATGGTGCGCCGCAAGGAGGGCGAGCGCATCGAGCCGCGCGTCATCGAGGTGGCGTCCCTGGTCGAGGCCGCGATGCAGCGCCTCAAGATGGACGAGCCCCCCGAGACCGTGAAGGCCGTGCAGGGCCTCATCTCGCGCAGCAAGAGCCCCGAGCCCATCGAGAAGGGCCTGCTGCGCGCCAAGCACAACCTGTTCACGTTCAAGGACGCCACGGTCCGCTTCGACATGATCAACATCACGCTCACGCACTTCAAGCCCCGCGAGGCGCACGTCTCCGTGGAGAAGCTCAAGGAATTGGGCTATCTGTTCGACGCGCACGGCGAGCCGCTGGTGAGCGACGAGCAGGTGCTGGAGATCAAGGTCCAGGACATCATCGTCTCCACCTCGTGCCTGGAATACATGCTGCGCGCGTCGCAGTACGTCGACGAGCTGCTCCAGAAGCTCTACGGCTACAAGCCCTACTACAACTGCAAGAGGATCGAGGACCTCTACGGGCACCTCTTCGTCGCGCTGGCGCCCCACACGTCGGGCGGCGTGCTCTGCCGCATCATCGGCCACACGCGCGCGCAGGGGCACTACGGGCACCCGTACTTCCACGCGAGCAAGAGGAGGAATTGTGACGGCGACGAAGATTGTGTCATGCTGCTCCTCGACGGCCTCCTGAACTTCAGCCGCGTCTACCTCCCGTCGAACCGCGGCGGCCTCATGGACGCGCCCCTCACGCTCACCATGCGCCTCGACCCCAGCGAGGTCGACAAGGAGGCGCACAACGTCGACACGGCGTTCTCCTACCCGCTGGAGTTCTTCGAGGCTACGATGAAGCACCCGGGCCCCAAGGACGTGGAGAAGCTCGTCGACATGGTGGCGAAGCGCCTCGGCAAGCCCAGCCAGTACGAGGGGTTCGGCTTCACGCACGACACGCACGACATCGCGGAGGGCCCGCCGCTCTCGGCGTACAAGACCATCGGCAGCATGATGGACAAGATGACCGCGCAGCTGGAGCTCGCTGCCCGGCTGCGCGCCGTGGACGCGCCCGACGTGGCGGCCCGCGTCATCGGCTCCCACTTCCTGCCCGACATGATGGGCAACCTCAAGGCGTTCAGCAAGCAGGCCATGCGCTGCACCAAGTGCAACACCAAGTACCGGCGCATCCCCCTCACGGGCAAGTGCCGCAAGTGCGGCAACGCGAACCTCACCATGACGGTCCACGAGGGGTCGGTGAAGAAGTACCTCGAGGTCTCCAAGGAGGTCTGCGTGCGCTTCGACGTCTCCGAGTACGTGCAGCAGCGCATCGAGCACGTCTCCGACTCCATCGACAGCGTGTTCACCAACGACCGGGTGAAGAAGGCGAAGCTGAGCGACTTCTTCTGAGGCGCCCCATGGAAAACCGCCCCTCCTGCGAGCGCTGCGGCGCGCCCACCCCCGTCGCGGGCGTGGCGTTCATCTGCTCCTACGAGTGCACCTGGTGCGAGGCGTGCGCGAAGGGCTTCGCCTTCGTGTGCCCGAACTGCCAGGGAGAGCTGGTGCGGCGACCGCGAAGGGCCGCCGCGTAGGATCAAAGAAAAAAGGAGTCGCTTCACGCCAGGCAGTTGTGGCAGAGGCGGTTGATCTCGCCGAGCCCGGCGACGCAGGCAGTGTACTCGGGGTGGTCGATCTCGTAGATGCCCGTGAAGCTCGGGTTGCACGCCACCGCGGCGGCGGGGGGCGTGGCGATGACGAGGGCGGGGATGAGCAGCAGGGCCAGGATGAGGATGGGGGTCTTGTTCAAGGAGATGCCTCCGGCCCGCCAAGCCGCGACGCGGACGATCAACGTTGCGCCTGGGTGGACCCGTTCAGAGAGAATCTTGAAGACCGCCCCGCCGGTTCGGCCCCGCGAGGCTTGGCAATGTCCCGCATCCTGCTTCTGAGCGCCTTTTCCCTCGTGGCCGCCGCATTCCTCTTCCCCGCCGCGGGGGCCCAGGCGGGCGACACGTGCGTCGAGTACGCCTACGTCGCGGACTACAACTGGTACTACCTCTGCGTGAGCACCCGGAGCGCCTGCCCCATCTACGAGAAGCACGTCAGCGGCGTCACCGAGACGCGCACCTGCCTCGTGAGCCTCCCCGCCGTGGGCACGTCGATCCACGAGTGCACGCCCTACACCGGCGACATCGACCACCAGTTCCGCTTCTGCGTCGTGGGCGACACGGACTGCCCCGTCTACGAGGAGTTCACCAACGGCACCGTGAAGTGCTACGCGTAGGCGCCTGGCGACCGGCCTCCCGTGGGGCCGGTCCCTCCCCGGCACGGTGATGCATCTGGGCGGGCCAGCCGGCCCGTGGACACGCGCTTCGTGAGGACCTGGCGCCGCGCGGACTCGCGCCGCCGCGGAGGCGAGCGCTTCGACCGCGTGCTGGCCAGCATGCCCTCGGCCCACCTCGTGGAGGCCCTCGCGGGGGCGGGGAAGGAGGACCCGGTGGCGGCCAACGCCATCGCGACGGAGATCCTCAACCGCATGCGCCGCGCGCGCCTCTTCGGCGCCTTCCTGGGCGTGACGCTCGTGACGCTGGCCTGCGGGCTCCTGCTCGTGGGCGTGGACTTCGCCATGACGCGGACCATCGGCCTCCTGGAGACGAGCCCGCTGGGGCTGGACGTCGCGGCCGTGGGCGTCGCGAGCCTGGTGCTGGCGCTCCTCTCGCTGGTCGCGGCGCTGGTGGCCTGGAGGCGCGGAGGGCCGCGGCTCAGGACGAAACGCACGACGCACGCGCTCCACCGGAACGGCTCCCGCCCCTGAGGCATTCCCGTTCTCCTTAAGCCGACCGCCCGCCTCCCCCGGAATGGGATGCCCTCGGACACTACCCGCTCGCTGCTAGCCCAGGAGCGGGCGTTCTGGGGCCTGGAGACCGCCGAGGGCCGGAAGCTGGGCCCTCGGCGGTACTCCAACGGGTCCTCGCAGCTGGACGTCGTGGCGGACGTCGTGCGCGCGTTCGACGAGGGCGCCTCGGACGTGTTCTTCCACGCCAACCTGGGCAGCGGCAAGTCGCTGGTGGCGCTCCACGTCATCGCGAACATGGGGCGCGGCATCGTCGTCGTGCCCACGAAGAACCTCCAGGACCAGTACGCGGACGACTACGAGGGGCGCTACGTCATCCGCCACGCGCGCAAGGGGCGCCTCATGCGCATCCGCGTGATGAAGGGGCGCAAGAACTTCTCGTGCTCGTTCCACGGCAAGAGCGCGGCTTCCCCGGACCTCGTCTGCACCAAGGAGCTTCCCAGCGCGACGCCGCGGTGGCGCAGCGCCCTGAAGTGCCCCGACTGGAGTCCGGTGCTGCGGGCCGAATCCGCCGAGAAGCTCACCGAGAAGACGTTCCTCCACGACGGCGCGGAGGCCGAATGGGCCTTCCAGCAGGAGGTGGGCGAGCACGCGCAGCCCTACGAGGGGCTCTTCCACGAGCACGTGTTCGTGCCCCGCGGGAGCCCGTGCCCCTACTTCGCGCAGTACGCGGCCTACCGCGACGCGGACGCCATCGTGATGAACCAGGCCAAGTGGGAGGCCGAGACGACGCTGGGCCGCAAGCCGCGCCTGGACGTCGAGGTCTTCGACGAGGCGGACCACTTCCTCGACTCCCTGGGCAGCACGGTGGAGATCACCGAGCACGAGATCGACACCCTGCTGCGTCGCTTCGTCTCGCTATCAAAAAAGGCGCGCCATGACCCCGACGCGAAGCCCACGGTCCGCGACAAGGCCATCGTGGCGGAGCTCCAGGAGGCGCGCAAGGCCCTCGCGGACAAGACGGTCCTAGGCGACGTGGAGCCTCCGGTCGCGGTGATGGCCGCCGTCGCGCGCGTCTACGAGAGCATGGAGGGGGACGAGCCGGCGCGGCGCGCCGGGCAGATCCGCGACGCGCTGGAGCACCCCGAGGCCCTCGTGTGCGCGAAGAAGGAGGACCGCTTCCTCGTGGCCGTGGGCGAGCCGCAGGTGATCCTCCGCTCGCTCCTGGCCAAGAGCGGCCCGCGCCGCCTCTGGATGAGCGCCACGCTCCAGGACCCCGCGATCCTGCGCGACGTGTACGGCTTCCGCAACCCGGTGGTCGTGCAGGGCGAGACCGCCTACCAGGGCAAGGTCCTCCTCTGCACGCCCGACGACGAGAGCCTCCGCGACGCGGGCCCGGTCCCGGTGCGCTGGGAGGCGTGGTATGGCCCCGGCGGCCAGCCGCTGCGCGAGGGGTTCGACCGCGCGCTGTCATTCATCCAGCGCCACGCCAAGGGGCCCACCGCCTACGTCGTGCACGGAAAAGGATATCTCGAGAGCATCGCGGGCTGGAGCGCGGCGGCCAAGAAGGTCGTGCGCCTCCTGGAGAAGGAGCGCGAGAGCGACGAGACGCTGGAGCGCTTCCTCGCGGGCGAGACCTCCGAGATCGCCTCCACGCGCATGAACCGCGGCGTGGACCTCAAGGGGGACCTCTGCCGCGACCTCGTGCTCATCAAGTTCCCGCTTCCCGACGTGAGCGACCCCAAGCTCCAGGCCATCAAGCGGAAGTTCTGCGACAAGTACGGCCCCGAGGTGGGCGAGGGCGCGTTCTGGCGCTACGCCAGGGACTGCGCGCGGCGAACGCTCCTCCAGCAGGTGGGCCGCGGCCTGCGCGCGCCCGACGACTGGGTGCGCGTCTGGACGACGGACCAGGCCGTGCTGGACTTCCTGCGCGCCCGCTTCCCCGACAAATCCGTCGTGACCGAGGTCCGCGTGCGGGCGGGGCAGAGGAAGCTGCCGCCGGCGTGACGCCTACTGGTACGCCTCGCCGGGCGAGCGCACGAGCCCGCGGAAGGTGCGGGTGGCGCGCACCGCGTCCACGTAGTCGCTGACGAGCACGATGTCCTGCTCCAGCGTGCGCGCCTCCGCCGCCGTGGCCAAGCCCCCGGGCCGCTGCTTGAGGAGGAACCGCCGCTTGAGCCCAGGGCGGTAGCGGTTGGCGTAGCGCGCGCTCCTCCGGATGTGGTTCCACTCGGCGGCCTCCGCCCAGAAGCCGGGGTGGAAGACGTTGACGTCGCGGAGGAAGCGCGGCACGCCGAAGAGCGTGCGGCGCTCGGACCGGCGTCGCGAGATGCGCCGGCGCAGGCGGCTCACCTCGCCGGGCCACGACCGTCCGCGCTGGCGGGGACCGACCCACCGGGCGCTCGCCCGGTCGTAGAGCCGCTCCAGGGGCGCCCAGATCGAGCCCACGAGCGTGATGAGCAGGCCGAGGACGACGAGGGTCCCACCCCAGGCGAGAGCGTCGGTGGCGGCCTTGGCGAAGTCCGCCGTGACGGCCGGGCCGTCGTAGAGCCGCGCGATGAGCGCCGTGGGCGAGGCGGCGTAGAGGTCGAGGACGCCGTGCAGGAGAAGATAGCCCCCGACGGCGAGGCCCGCGAGGGTCAGCCATCCGGAGAAGAGGTGGAAGAACGAAGCGCCGCCTGCGGCGTATACGAGGAGGATGGCTGCATAGATGGGCGCGAAGAGGAGGAGCGTCGTCGTCCAAGCGGGCCCCACGTGATGACCATGGTGGATCGCCACCAGCATGCCGAGGCCCAGCAGCGCGGCCAGGAGCGGGACGGGAAGGAACGGGTCCCACCCCGCGCGCCGCGCGATCGGGTTGACGACGAGCCCCGAGAGGATCCCGACGCTGGCCCAGAGGAGCGCGGAGGTGGGCAGGAAGAGAGAGCCCTTGGCGCCCTTCGGAAGAAAGGGGCCGCCCGAGCCGGGGACGCCGCGGGGATCGACGGTGGCGTTCTCTGGCGCGGTCCTCCAGGACAATGGACCGAACACGGCCGTGTCGGCGGGCCGCGAGAGGTTGGAGTAGAGCGCGAGGCTCAGGTTCCACGACGCCAGGAGCGTCCGGGCCGGGGGATTCGCGACGCAGACCATCTGCGCGGCCGCTTCGGGCGTGGCGTTCGCCTTGGCCCGCCCGCAAAGATCGTAGGTCAGGTTTCCCGTCGTCGCCACGGCGGCGGCCGTCTCCGGCATCGCGCCGCTGGCCTCGGGCTTCTCCGCCCGGACGACCTTCACCACGAGCATGAAGTCGGCCCCCGAGGAGACCTGCGCCGTGGCGTTGCCCAGGAGCTTCGCCTTGGCCTCGCTCCCCAAGGTGCTCAATGCTCTGCTCAGGTTCGCGAGGATGTCGTCCCCCGAGCGGCGCGTCTCGTTGCAGTCGTACTGCTGGCAGATGGTCGAGCGGAGCGGCTCGCCGACCTCGGCCGGCAGCCGGGAGACGTTCTCGGTCAGGTTCACGGCCGCCTCGAGGCCGCGCACCTGGGCCTCGCCGCGCGCGTAGAGCACCGTCGCCAGGTAGGTGCCGTTGGGCGTGTCCAGCACCACGGTGCCCTGGAAGAGCTGGTCCTTCGCCTCGACCGCCTGGGGCGCGACGTCGCCCAGGAGGCCCGCGGCCATCCGCTCCGGAACGCCCAAGGCTCCCAGCACCACGACCAGGATCGTCACGGCGGCCAGGAGGGTGACGAACGCCTTGTCTCGCACGGGCAGGCAGCGGAAATCCCTCTCTTAGCCCCTTGTCCCGCGGCGGAACGGCTTTGCCGCGGCGCGCGTTGAACGTTGCGTGTCGCAGGAAAAGGAGCAGCTTCGCGCCGAGGCGCGCGAGCGCCGCCGCGCGATCCCCGAGGCGGAGCGCGAGGCCTTGAGCGAGCGCATCGCGGAGCACGCGCTGGCGCTGCCGGAGCTGTCGCGCGGCGGCGCGGCGGGCGCCTACGCCTCCATGGGTTCGGAGGTCTCCACCTCGCTGCTCCTGCGCGGCCTGCTCGCCAAGGGGCTGCGAGTCGCGGTCCCGGTGACGGAGGGCGACGAGCTGCGCTTCGTGCAGGTCATCCACCCGTGGGCGCTCGTGCCGGGCCCTCGCGGCGTGCCCATCCCGCGCCAGCCGTGGACGGAGGTCGACGAGCCCTCGGTGGTGTTCGTCCCTGGCATCCTCTTCGGCCGCGACGGCTCGCGCCTGGGGCAGGGGGGAGGGCACTTCGACCGCTGGCTGGAGGCGCACCCTCGCGCGCTGCGCGTGGGGCTCGCCTTCGCGGCGCAGCTCGTGGACCGCGTGCCCGTGACGGAGCCGCACGACCAGGGGATGGACGTCATCGTGACGGAGGAGGGGCGGCTGCGCATCGGCCGGCCCGCGGCGCCCCCATCGGGATGAAGCATCGGGAGCGCCTTGCGGCGCCCCATGCCCGTTCGCATCGTCCACGTGACCGCCCCCGGCTGCTCCTGGTCGTGGGGCTACGAGCCCGTCTTCCAGCGCATCCGTGCCGTCTATGGCGAGCAGGTGCCCATCGACCTCGTGGTGGACTGCCCCTACGCGGACTTCGACGAGTGGATGGTCCACTACGAGATGGCCTCGTGGGACGAGGCCTTGGCGTTCTTCAACGAGGGCGTCGAGAAGATGGGCCTCCCCATGGTCTCGTGGACCAAGGAGACCATCCCCCGCAACGTACTCCCCGCTTCGCTCGCCGCCATCGCCGCGGGCCGGCAGGGCCCTCCCGGCGCGGGCCGCTTCCTGCGCATCCTCACGCGGCGCATCAACGTCGAGGGGCAAGACCCCGGCAAGCCCGAGGTGCTCCTCGCCGCCGCGAAGGAGGCGGGCCTTGATATCAAGCGCTTCGAGAAGGACTTGGCGGACGACGAGGGCCTGCGCGCCGAGTACGGCGACCAGGGCGTCAACGTGCCGCACCTCCCCATGGGGTTCTACAACCTGATCCTCACCGACGACGACACGCGGACGCTCATCCTGGACTACGCGTTCGACCCCGCGGTGGTGGAGTCCGCCATCGACTGGATGTCCGGAGGCGCGCTCACGAAGCGCCTGCCCGCCGACGTCGTCGCCTACGCCGCGGAGGAGGGCCCCGTCTCGCAGGTGGAGGTGGAGCGCGTCTTCGCCCTGAAGCCGCGCGACGCGCTCTCCAAGCTGGAGGCGGGCGAGAAGGCCGGGCGTCTCGCGCGCGTCACGCTCGCGGGGGCTCCCCACTGGAGGAAGGCCGCGTGACGTGGAGCTACAGCGACGAGTCGTACAAGCGCTACACCCGCGACACCTGGAACGAAAGCGCCGCGCACTACGACCCCATCCTGCGCAACCTCGACCTCGCGAACCCCGCGCTCCTGGAGGCCGCGGAGCCCCGAGGGGGCGAGCGCGTGCTCGACGTCGCCACCGGGCCCGGCGAGCCCGCCATGACCCTCGCCTCCCGCGTCGGCCCTTCGGGCAGCGTGCTGGGCGTCGACCTCTCCGAGCGCATGGTGGAGATCGCGCGCTCCAGCGCCAAGGCGCGCGGCCTGGACCGCGTGCGCTTCGAGGTCATGGACGCCGAGGACCTGGGGCTCCCCGACGCGTCGTTCGACCTCGCCGTGTGCCGCTTCGGCCTGCAGATCGTGACGAGCCCCGAGAAGGCCGTCGCGGAGCTGCACCGCGTCGTGCGCCCCGGCGGCCGCGTCGCGGCGACCGTGTGGGGCTCTGGCGAGCGCTCCCCCGCGCTCCACGCCATGGTGGGCCCGATGCTGGAGCACGCGGAGCCCGACGAGACGGGCTACCTCCCCACGCCCTACGAGATGGGCGGCCCGGGCGAGCTTGCCGGCATGCTCCACGCCGCGGGCTTCCAGCGCGCGAGGGAGTCGCGCCACGTCATGACGCAGCGCTTCCCGGGGGTCGAAGGCTATCTCCGCGCCATGCTGGAGGGGACGCCCCTGGGCCACTCGCTGCGCGAGGAGGACGAGGACGTCCAGCGCGCGGTCATCGCGAAGACGCGCCGGAACCTGGAGCCCTGGAAGGAGCCCGACGGCTCCCTGGCGCTCCCGGCGGAGTTCGTCGTCGTGGCCGCGGGCCGCCCCTGACCGGGGGCGCGGCCACAACAAGATAGATAGGACCCGTCCGGGTGAGGGCCGGACATGAAGGTCCGCGCGCTCGCGCTCTGCCTCCTCGCCCTCACCGCGCCCGTGATGGCGGGCTGCCTCAAGTCCGCCCCCGAGGCGCCTGCCGCCGTGCCCGTCGCGGCGCCCGCCCCCTCCATGAACGTCACGCGCGAGGGCGTCTTCCACGAGGCGGGCGGCCTCCCCGTGGACCCCGCGCTGGTCGCGTCGATCCCCCGCGCGGTGGGCGGCGAGTTCCTCATCGGCTACGACGCGTCGGAGCCCAGCATCGCGTCCGACAAGGACGGCGGCGTCTACATGACGGCCACGGGCCCCTCGGCCGTCGGCCCCTCGGAGCCCACCATCGTCGCCACCTTCGACCACGGCAAGACGTTCAAGGACGTGGGCCCCAAGGGCGCGAACGGCGTCCCCCACCCCGCGAGCTTCGACCAGATCGTGGCCGTCGATCGCGACACGGGCCGCATCTTCATGGACGACATCATCCCGCTCTCGTGCGGCACGCTCTCGTACAGCGACGACAAGGGCGCGTCGTGGACCGTCGACCCCTACTCGTGCGGCAACACGGACGTGAACGACCACCAGACGGTGGGCACCGCGAAGCCGCGCATGCTGCCCACGGTGGCGTATCCCAACGTCGTGTACCGCTGCACCAACAACGGCGTCTACTCGGGGTGCGCGACCTCCCTCAACGGCGGCCTCAGCTTCCTCCCGCAGACCTTCGCCTTCGAGCCGGGCTACGAGTGTGGTGGGCTCACGAGCCACCTGCGCAGCGGGCCCGACGGCACGATGTACCTCCCCAAGGCGGACTGCCCCAGCGGCCCCACCGTCGCGTACTCCAAGGACGACGGCCTCACCTGGCAGAAGCTCGTCATCAAGACCGACCAGGCCGCCACCGACCCCGCGGACGACCACGAGATGGGCTTCGCCGTGGGCAAGAACCACGACATGTACGCGCTCTGGGAGCACAAGGGGCAGGTCTGGTTCAGCGCCAGCGTGGACGACGGCAAGACGTGGTTCCCCGCGCGCAACGTGACCGCCCCCGGCGTCACCGCGACGATGTTCAACACCCTGGCCATGGGCGACGACGGCAAGGTGGCCTTCGCCTACGTGGGATCGACCGTCCCCGGCGGCTACGAGGGCAAGGGCGCGGGCAACCCCGGCCTCAGCGGCGACCTCCAAGGCCAGCCGCGCCTGCCCGAGTGGGACAACGCGACGTGGAACGCCTACCTCGGCGTCATCCTCAATGCCACGGACCCCAAGGCGCCCATCCAGACCGTGACCGCCAACGACCCCTCCGACCCCATCGCGCGCGGCCTGTGCGGGCGGACGCGCTGCCACGGCATGAACGACTTCATCGAGCTCACCATCGACAGCGACGGGCGCCCCTGGGCGTCGTTCGTGGACACGTGCACCAAGGAGTGCGTGAAGGACCCCAAGGTCCTCTCCGACCAGACCCAGGGCATGATGGCCACGCTGCTGGAGGGTCCGGCGCTGCGCGGCGCGAACGCCACGCTCCCCATCCTCCCCGCGCAGATGCCCAAGGCCTCGGGCTGAGCGGGGCGAGGCGAGCAACAAGGTTCAAGGCGCCCTCCCCGGGGATTCCGGGCGATGTCCGCCCGCGCCGCCGTAGGCCTCCTTCTCGCCGCCAGCGCGCTCCTGGCGGGGTGCGTCACGTCCCCCGCCGTGAAGACCGCGTCCACCGACGCCATGGGGATGCCCATGGGCAACCTCACCGTGGGCACCGCGGGCGTCTACCACCTCTCCCACGAGGCGCTGGCCGACGCCGCGGCGCTCAACGCGACGTTCCCCCAGGCGCTGGGCGGCGAGTACCTGCTGCCCGCGTCGGCGACGGAGCCCTCCGTGGGCGCGGACAAGGCGGGCAACGTCTACATGACCGGCATGGAGGGCTTCGTGGACGCGGGCCCCGAGAAGCGCAGCGCGCCCACGGTCTGGGCCACCTTTGACCACGGCCAGAGCATCAAGAACGTCGGCCCCAACGTCGGTCCGGTCCCCGAGCACCCCAACACCAACGACCCCATCCTCTTCGTGGACTACGACACGGGCCGCGTCTTCATGGACGACATCCTGCCTCTCTCCTGCGGCACGCTCTCGTACAGCGACGACAAGGGCGCGACGTGGATCACGAACCCGTACTCCTGCGGCAACACCAACGTCAACGACCACCAGACGGTCAGCGCCGCGAAGGCGCGCTCGCACCCCACCGTGGGCTACCCCAACGTCGTGTACCGCTGCACGAACAACGGCGTCGAGAGCGGCTGCGCCATGAGCTTCACGGGCGGCCTCTCGTTCACGCCCCAGGTGCCCGTCTTCGTCAGCGCCGCCGACGGCTGCGCAGGCCTCACGGGGCACCTCAAGGCCGGCCCCGACGGCAAGATGTACCTCGGCAAGGCGGACTGCCCCGGCGGCCCCAAGATCAAGTACACCGAGGACGACGGCCTCACCTGGCAGGCCATCCAGATCAAGACCGACCTGAAGCCCTCCGACCACGAGCTGGGCTTCCAGGTGGACAAGAGCGGCCACATGTACGCCACCTTCCAGGCCAAGGGGCAGGTGTGGTTCACCGCCAGCGCCGACGCGGGCAAGACCTGGTTCCCGCCGCGCAACGTCACGGCGCCCGGCGTCACCGCCACCATGTTCAATGCCCTCGCCCTGGGCGACGACGGCAAGGTCGCCTTCGCGTACCTGGGCAGCACCGTCCCCGGCGGCTACGAGGGCAAGGGCTCGGGCAACGGCGGCCTCTCCGGCGACCTGCTGGGCCAACCCAAACTCCCCGAGTGGGACAACGCCACGTGGAACGCCTACATCGGCGTCATGACCGACGCGCTCAACCCCAACGCGACGATCCAGACGGTCACCGCCAACGACCCCCTGGACCCGCTGGCGCGCGGCCTCTGCGGCGGCACGCGCTGCCACGGCATGAACGACTTCATCGAGATCGCCATCGACGGCCAGGGCCGCCCGTGGGCCTCCTTCGTGGACACGTGCACGCAGAAGTGCGTCACCGACCCCACGGTGAAGTCGGACGTGGTCATGGGCATGCTCGCCACGCTGCGCGCGGGCCCGGCCCTGCGCGGCGAGAACCTGTCGCTGGAGCTCCTCGCGCCGCAGCCGGCCGGGAAGACCTCGGGCGGCCAGGAGGCCCAAGGCTCGGCGATCGTGGCGGTGCCGGCCCCCCTCGTGCGAAAGTCTTATTGATGCGTACTGATGCATACGTAGGTATGAGCGAGGCGAAGATCGGGCGAATGACGTTCACCGTGCCCGAGCCCCTCAAGGAGCGGGCGCAGGCGCGCGGCGACGTGAACTGGAGCGCGGTCGTCTCCAAGGCCATCGAGCAGAAGCTCGCCTCGCTGGAGTTGGCGGACCGCATCGCCCAGAAGAGCGGCCTCACGCCGGAGGACGTCGACGAGATCGCCGACCTCATGGACGCCGCGATGGCGAAGCGCTTCGGGGCCCGCAAGTGAGGATCGTCCTCGACGCGAACCGCCTCTTCAGCGCGCTCCTGCGCGACGGCTCGACGCGGCGCACCCTCTATGACACCTCGGCGACGCTCTTCGCGCCCGCGTTCCTGAAGGCCGAGCTGGAGAAGCATCGCGCGGAGCTGCAGCGGCGCAGCGGGCTCTCCGTGGAGGACCTCGGGCGCCTCGTGGAGGAGATCTTCGCGCAGGTCGAGTGGGTCCCGGACGAGATCATCGGGCCGCACGTCCCCGCCGCGCTGGCCGCGCTGGGCGCCGTCGACCCGGACGACGTGCCCTACCTCGCGGCCGCGCTGGCCGTCGAGGCCGACGCCATCTGGAGCGAGGACAAGGGGTTCGACGAGCAGAGCCTCGTTCCCCGGACCCGGCATCCGGATCGCGTCGGGGCAAACCCTTAGTGGCCGCTCCCCGCTGCGCGCCCCATGGGCCGAGGCTGGGCCGTGGGCGCGTCCGCCGCGCTCGCCCTCTCCGTGGCGCAAGGCGTCCTCCACGTGCGCGAGCTTGGGCAGGGCCCCGCGGGCCTGGGCGAGCCCATCGCAATCCTGGAGACCTTGGCCGTCGCGCTGCTCTACGGCGCGTGGGCCTACGCCATCGCCGTGGGCTCCTACGGCTCCAAGGGCGCGCTGGTCGCGCTGGCGGGCTACACGCTGGTCTTCTCGCTGCTCTTCCAAGGCGTGCTGAGCTGGCGCGCGAGCCCCGCCATCGTGGGCGTCGTCGCGGCGCTCAACGTCCTCGTGGGCGGGGCCGCCACCGTGGGGCTCGTGCGCGAGATCGCCGCGCGCCGCGGGCCCGTCCAGTGGGGCACGGCCGCGTTCTTCCTGGCGCCGCTGGCGCTGATGATCGCCGTGGGGCTCGCCGCGCAGTCGCTCACGGCTTGATGGAGCGCGCCCACGCCACCATGGCGTCGCTCACCGCGTCGGGCCGCTCCAGCGTGGTGAGGTGCGCCGCGCCGGGCACGACCACGAGCTTCGCGCCCGGAATCGCGTCCGCCATGGCCTTCGCGGCCTCGGTCGGCGTGATGGCGTCCTGCTCCCCGACGACGATGAGGGTGGGCACGCGGATCGCCGCGAGGGTGGAGCGCGAGTCGGGGCGCTCGCCCATGCCTTCCAGGGCCTGCGCCATGCCCTCGGGCGGCGTCGCGCGCATCGTGCGCTCCACCTGCGCGCGCAGCGCGGGGTCCGCCGCGGACGTGAGGAGCCTGGGCAGCATGCCCTCCACCACCGGGCCGGGACCCTCCTTGCGGACACGCGCCGCCGTTTGATATCGCCCTTGCCGCGCCTCTGGGGAGTCGGGTTCCGCGCGCGTGTCCACGAGGGCGAGCCCCGCGACGCGGCCGGGCGCCTGGCGGAGGACCTCGAAGGCGACGTAGCCTCCCATGCTGAAGCCCGCCAGCGCGAAGCGGCGCACGCCGGCGCGGTCCAGCATGCGCAGCGCGTCCGCGGCCTGGGCCTGCATCGTCGCGGGGCCGTGGCCCACGGGCGCCTTGCCCTGGCCGCGCAGGTCGGGCGCGATCACGCGGAAGCCGGCGCGCTGGAGCGCCTCCTTCTGGGGCGCCCACATGGCGTGGTCCAGCGGAAAGCCGTGGAGCAGCACGACGGGCATGGCGTCCCGCGGGCCGACGTCGAGGTGGGGCAGGTCGAGGAGGTCCATGGCCCCCGATCGGACCGTGAAGGTTAGAAAGAGATGGCTGGGGGCATGGGACTCCAGGGGTTCCAGCCCTCGGCGTTTTTCGCCTTCTGCTGGGACGGACTTCACGTCAGGGGGCTGCGCCCCTGAAACCCCCCTGGGTAGCCGCGCTGCGGCGCGGCCGGACGACGCTGATCTCTTCCGCTTCAGGCGTGCGCCTCGCGACCCGGCGAAGCAGACGCATCGGCCGGGTAGAGGAACGTCTCGCGGCCGCGCTTCTCCAGGCGGATGAGCCCCTGGCGCTCCAAGGCCTTCACGTGGTAGTTCACGGTCTGCTTGTTGGCGCCCAGCGCGAGGGCGAGGTCCGTCTGCGAGAGGCCCTGGCGCCCCTTCACGGCCTCCAGCACGTCGGCGCGGAGGCCCTGGGGCCCGGCGGTCTCGAAGACCTCCTTGCGGGGCGCGGTGCCCTGGAGGTAGAAGCGGCGGTAGAGGCCGTCGCGGCGGTCCACCACGAAGCCGTGCTTCTCCAGCACGCGCAGGTGGTAGGTGAGCGTGCCCGTGTTCCAGCCAAGCTCGCGCTGGAGGGCGTGGAAGTGGACGCCGGGCTGCGCCTCGATGATCTGGTAGAGCCGCTCGCGCTCCTCGTGGCCCAGCACGTCGGGGCGCGCGAGGCGCGTGTAGAGGCCGATGCCGACCCAGAGGAGCTTCTCGCGCCACGGGCGGTGCGCCAGCACGAGCGCGCCCGCGCCCACGGCGCCCAGGCCCGCGGCGAGGGCCACCGCGGCGCCGCTCACGCGGGGCGCGGCGTCGGCGCCGGGCGGCGTGGGGGGCGCGACGGTCGCCTGCGCCTGCGAGGCGGGCGAGGTCGCGGGGATGCGCAGGTCCAGGGGGAGGTAGCGCTGGAGGCCGTCATCCGTGGTGGCGGTCACGGTGGCCTTGGCGGCGCCGTCGCGCCCGGAGGCAGCGCTGGCGGGCGTGTCGATGGTGAGGACGACCGCGCGGGAGGCGCCGGCATCCAGGTCCATCTCGTTGGGGACCAGCGTCGTGCGCCACGAGCCGTCGGCGGCGCTGCCCGCCAGGTGGACGTGGAGGCGCACGTTGCCCGTGTTCTGCACGAGGACGGTCTCCTGGGAGGAGTAGCCGGGCGTGAGGTCCTGGGCGTCGCTCAGGCTCAGCGCGAGGTTGGGCTGCGGAGCGGCCGGGGAGGAGGGCGCCTCCGTCGTCGGCGCGGGCGTCACCGGGGTGGGGCCGGAGGAGGACGGCTGCGCGGCGGGAGGCGCCGCGACGGCGGTCACGTTCCACACGACGACGAACTGGTAGGAGCGCCCCTGCACCGTGGCGGTCGCGGTGATGGCGAAGGCCTGCGTGCCGTTCTGCGCCTCCGCGGGGATGGTGACCGCGACGGGGACCGTCTGGGGCGAGCCCGCGTAGAGGCGCGCGAAGCTGGAGACGGGGAAGCTGGGGTGCCAGGAGGCAAGGCCGCCGATGGCGAGGTCCACGTCAAGGGGGGGCGAGCCCGGGTCGCCGTTGACCAGGGAGAGCTGCCCCTCCACGGTGGAGCCCGCGTCGCCGGTGTCGTGGCCGATCTGGATGCGCAGGTTGGGCGGCGCGACAGGGGTGGGCGGCGTGGGGGGCGGGGGCGCCTGGATGGTCACGTTCACAGTGGTGGAGGCCAGCGTGCCGGTGGCGTCCGAGGCGGTGACGGGGAAGGAGTACGTGGCGTTGGCCGGCGCGTCCGCGGGCGCTTGCAAGTCCAGCGTCGCGTTGGCGCTGCCGCCGGCGGGGATGGTGAGGTTCTGCGGCGTGACGGAGCCGACCCAGCCCGCCGAGAGGTTGTAGCTCAGCGTCACGGAGCGCGCCAGGAGAAGGGAGTTGGAGACGTTGAGCGCGAAGATCGCGTGCGCGCCGGGCAGGACGACCTGCTCCGTGGGCGACGCGGCGAGGGTGAGCCCGCTGCCCACCTGCGCGTCGGCCCAGCCTGCCCACGGCGCCGCGAGGGCGAGGACGGTGAGGACGCACGGCAGCAGGCAACGCGGTCGGATGGCAACGCCTCCGGCTACGGGGCATGTTCGGCCGTGGCCCTTTAAAGCTTGCGACGGGGCGGGCCTTTGTCTCCCTGGCGACGCGCGCTTTTGGGACTCTTCCTCAGAGGGCGCGAGAAGAGGGGATCACTGCCCCGGCCGGCCCAGCTTGTGAAGCTCGACCAGCTCGCGCTCCACCGTTCCGGAAGCCGCGGGCACGGGCGCGTTCTCGGCGGCCTCGTTCAAGGGGATGCGCTCCACCTCCAGCTCGGTCGCGGTGGGGTAGCGCTCGCTGAAGTACGCCGGGAAGGGCACCTCCTCGGCGAACTGCTCTAGGAGCCAGGGCGCGATGAGGACCTTGCCGCCGCGCGCCTCCATCATGTCGGGGCCCACCTCGAACGCGGCGGCGATCTCCTCCATCATCTCCGCGGGGTCGGGGCACTCGATGACGCCGCGCACCAGCGTGCCGTCCTCCGTGGCGACCTCGTAGGGCTTCGCGCGGCGCTCCGCCTGGCGGGAGAGGCGCTGCCGGAGCTGCACGCGGTCCTTGAACGGGCTGCTGCAGAAGTGGATGGCGATCTTGGCGCCCTGGTGGCGGCGCATCACCTCGCGGGCCACCTCCTCGCTGTCCATGGCGCGGGACGTCTCGGTGTCCTTGATGCGATAGCCCCTTGATAGCATGGCCTCGTAGTTCGTCTCGGAGAACTCCATCTCGTTGAGGTTGATGAAGCGGAAGCGGTGCCGCTCCAGCCACGAGACGAGGGCGCTCATCTGCTCCTGCGAGCCGGGGATGCAGGGGATCTCGAAGCCCACGTCCCAGAGCCCCGCGTCCTCCATCTCCTTGGCCTTGAGCCACAGCCGGGTGTATGGCGGCCACTTGTCGGGCTCCGGCCACGTCTCGTCGGGCGGATGGAAGCGAAGCTCGTCCAGCCCCGCCTCCTGCATCGCGGCGAGCCACTTGATGTCGAAGGGGATCTGCGTGTAGAGGTGGACGTGGTGCTTCGGGCCGAACTCGGCCTTGAGGAAGCGGATCATCTTCACCGTCCGCTCGGGGTCGTAGAGCGGATCGCCCCCGGTGATGCCCGTGCCCTTGGCGCCCAGCGAGCGCACCTCGTCCGCCAGCGCCGCCAGCGCGGAGGCCTCGTCGGAGAGGTCGAGCTTGCGCTCGTTGGCCCACGCGAAGCGGCTCATGCGCTTCTCCTCGCTGATGGGGCAATAGAAGCACTTGTAGTGGCAGACGCCCGTCACGAAGAGGACGAGCTTGGCGCCGGCCTCGCAGAGCGCGCAGCCGGTGGGCAGGGGGCCCTGGATGAAGCTGCCCGCGGGGCGGACGCGCAGCGCCGGGATGCCTGCCACGGGCTGCACGAGAGGCCCTTGCTACTTCAAGGCACCGGAGGCGCGGGCCCCCTTTCGTCGTCGCCCGCCGGCGGTCCCTCCTCCGCACACGGGGCTACCGCCGTCTCCCTCTCCAGCGCACCCCCCGCCAGCCGATCTCGAAGGAGGAGGCGTCGCGCTTGAGCAGCCACACGAGGAGCAGGACGACGATCCCGGCGCGCCAATCCCAAAGCCCGGCGATCCCGTGGGCCCAGCCCCAAGCCGCGCCGCCAAGGGCCGCGATATCATCGATCTTCAGATGCATTGCCCCTCCATAGGCCTGGAGAGCTATTTAGAGCCGGGTTTGAGAGCCTTGCATGGTTAGGAAGTCCACGCGAAAAGCGCGGCCAACCCCGGCTTCTTGTGACCAGCGGGCCCGGGCTTGTGGGGGGCCGTGGGCGCGCTGCGGCGATGGCGCGCCGCGTTACCCTCCATCCACCGGAAGCCATGGGGAGGGGGTTTCGGCGGCGGCTACGTCCCGCCCTGGGGCTCGCAGCCCCCCACCTTCGCGACGTGGGGCTCCGCCCGGAGCGCCTCGCTGACCTTCTGGCACGCGACGTCGGTCAGGCCCGAGACGATGAACTGGGGCGGGAACGACTCCAGCATCTGCATCGTGCCCCCGTGGGAGGCCGCGATGCCGCTGGCGCGGTCGTAGTCCTGTTGCGTCGCGTTGGCGTCGAAGCTCCCCGAGACGCGGAAGTTGGAGTTGTCCCCGGGGAGCGCGCCGTCGGGCGCCTGCGCGCAGCCGGCGAGCAGGGCGACGAGCAAGGCAAGGGCGAGGAGGCGCACGCGGGGCCAGCGCCCCCGGGCGCCTGAACCTTTTGCGGAGCACCCCCTGGGGCCGGCTTGCATTAGCGCAGCTTCCTGCACTCAGAGCCTCTGCTGCCGCCCTTCGAAGGGGCGGTCCAGGAAGGCGCTGATCTCCCGCGCCCGCAGCTTGCCCACGCCGGGCGCGCGCAGCAGGTCGCGCTCGCCCGCCTCGAAGACGCGCCGCACGGTGCCGAAGCGCTCCAGCAGGGCCTCGCTCACCACGTCGCCGATGCCGGGGAGGCCCTGCACCGCGAACTTCTGCTGCGCGGCGATGCTGGGCGCGCGCGGCCGGAAGCGCACCTCGGGCGCGGCGCGGCCTTCCCGCAGCGCGCGCCGCGCCAGGACGGCGAGCATCTGGGCGCTGGCCTCGCGGTCGGGGACGGGCAGCACGGCGACGCCGAAGCCCAGGGTGAGGCTCGCCAGGGCGCCCCAGATGGCGCGCGGGTGGCGGCGCTGCGCGAAGAACGCCAGGTCGCCCTCCAGAAGCAGCGCGCACGCGTCGTAGGTCGCCACCATGCGCGTCATCTGCTCGAAGAGGCGCTTGTCGATGAGGCTCGCGTGGAAGTCCCCCACGCTCTTGCGCTCGACGGCGAGGCCGCCCACGACGAAGTCGGCTGGCGCGAGGACGCGGCGCTCCACCTCGACGTCCTGCGCGCGAAGGAGGTCCACGAGGTCGGAGGGCTCGCGGACGTCGGCGACCACAAGGGGCTGCGGCTCGGGGACGGAGACCGTAGGCTCGCCCGCGGCGTGGGACATGCGATCGATCCCTCGGCGAGCCGCCTCATCAAGGGATTGGCCGGTTCGTGGCTGGCCTCACTTGCCGGGCCCGAGCTTCGGGCGCGGCCCGCCCACGATGCGGCTGGCGCGGAGGCGCTCGCGCGCGGCGCCGATGGACGCCTCGCTGCCGTAGATGGTGACGTGGTCGTCGGGCTCCAGCACGACGCGCGGGCTGGGCGCGAGGTACGTGCCGTCGCGCTTCTGGATGAGGCCCAGCCGCGCGCCCGTGCTCTCCATCTGGAGCGCGGAGAGGGGCTGCGCCATCGCGGGGCTCGACGCCGGCACGCGCACGTGCTCCTCCATGACGGGCTCGCTGCGCGGCGAGAGCCTCGTGAGGTACGCGGCGGCCTTGGCGATCTGGTCGCGCTTGCCGATGAGGATGACGCGGTCGTGGGGCAGCAGCACGACGTCCGGGTGCGGGTTGGGCATGACCTTGCTGCCGCGCTCGATGGACAGCACCGACGCTCCGGTCTGGTCGCGCAGGTTGAGGTCCTTGAGGTTCATGTACGCCGCGGAGTCGATGGGGCGCACCTGCACCTCCTCCACGTCCATGCCCCAGGGGAGGCGCTCCTTGAGGCGGCGGTTGCGCTCGTCGCCGGGCGCGAGGTCCGCCTCGTGGCCCATGAGCTCGTTGAGCGTCTTCTCCATGCCCAGGTAGAGCCGCTCCAGAGGGTGCCAGAAGATGGCGCCGATGGCGGTGAGCACGACGAGGATCGGGATGAGGAGCCAGAGGTTCGGGATCGCCAGCGGGTGGATGCCCCACGCGATGCGGATGGCCGCGCCCACGAGGACCATGCTCGCGAGGGCGGAGACGAAGCGCGACACGAACTTGGGTCGGCGATAGCGCGCGTCCTGCTTGGAGAGGTGGCGCGGGTTCATGGAGCGCGCCTTGGCGCCCGCGAAGATGTAGGCCTCGGTGGCCTTGGTGAACGCGACGAAGAGGGGCAGGCCCGTCAAGCCCAGGAAGCCGATGCTCGCGGCGCGCGTGAAGTTCTCGCCCACCGGGAGGCGGTCCTCCACCTCGGCGCCGGCCCACGCGGAGACGAACGCCGCCATGATGAGGAGGCCGAAGAGCCACGCGGCGTAGATCACCATGCGCGTGCCGTGGCGCGCGCGCTTGTGGTCGGGCTTCGTGAGGGGATCGATGGGGCGGCTGGTGACCTTGCGGACGGCGTGCGTGTACCAGGTGAGCGCGCGGACGTACCAGCGCGGCGCGCGGTTCGCCCCGGCGTCCGCGGCCTTGGGCCCGACGCGCGTGAGGATCGGGGTGCAGAGCGTCGTGAGGGCGCACACGGCGATGGCGATGGGGTACAGCTCGGGGCGCACGACGTTGAGCGTGAGGACGCCCAGGCCCGCGATGATGAAGGAGAACTCGCCGATCTGGCCCAGCGCGGTGCCGGTCTTGACGGCGGTGCGGCCGTCGTAGCCCACGGCGAAGGTGGCCAGCGTGACCGCGACGACCTTGCCCACCACGGTGGCGGCGGCGATGATGAGAATGGGCTGCCAGTGCTCGACGAGCATGCGCGGGTCGATGAGCATGCCCACCGCCACGAAGAACATGGCCGTGAAGAGGTCGCGGATGGGCACGATCTTGTGCTCGACGCGACGCACGGCGCGGCTCTCCGCGATGATGGCGCCGATGAGGAAGGCGCCCAGCGCGAGGGAGAACTGGAGGCTCTCGGCGAGGAGCGCGGCCCCGAATGCGAGGCCCACGACGGTGATGACCAGCACCTCCTCGACGTGGAACTTGGAGACGGAGTCGATGAGCCGCGGCACGACGACGAGGCCCACCGAGACGAAGACGAAGACGAAGAGGATGACCGCGCCGATGACGCTGGGCACGATGCCGATGTCGAACGTGTGCGTCGTGCCCATGGCGGTGAGGAGCGCGACGATGACGACGGCGAGGATGTCCTCGATGATGAGGATGCCAAACGCCACCTCGGCGTACTCCTCCTTCACCTTGCCCATCTCGGTGAGGATCTTCACGATGATCGTCGTAGAGCTGATGCTCATCACGGCGCCCAGGAAGATGGAGTCCATCTGGTTCCAGCCCAGGACCAGCGTGCCGACGTAGTAGCCGATGGCCAGCATGGCGCTGACCTCCAGCGCGGCGGCGATGGCGGCGGAGGCGCCCACCTTGCGGAGCTTCTTGAGGTCGAACTCCAGCCCCACGGCGAACATCAGGAAGATGATGCCGAGGTTCGAGAGGCCGCTGATGCTGTCGGCATCCTTGATGAGGCCGAGGGTGTGGGGACCGACGACGAGGCCGCCCAGCAGGTACCCGAGCACGACGGGCTGCTTGAGGCGGTAGAACAGGATCGTGGCCGCCGCGGCGATGATCATGACCACGACGAGATCCTGCAGAATGGCCGTTCCCATCCGATCTGTGGTGAGTCGTGGAGGGCTCAAGAAGGTTCGGATTTGGAAATGAAGGGGCGGGGGGTTCGGGGGGCGAAGCCCCCTGAAGCAAATCGTCCGGCCGCGCCGCAGCGCCGCCAAAATGGGGGTTTCAGGGGGGCTCGCCCCCCTGACGTGAAAGAGCCGTTCCAGCAGACGACCAAACGTCAGGGGGCTGCGCCCCCCGAACCCCCCGCCCCCTTTGGAGCCTCAGAGCCGCGCCTCGGCGGTCTCCATCAGGCGCCCGTACCCCGCCTCGCGCTCGGCCACCACCAGGACGAGGATGGTCCGGTCGTCGGCGATGACGGCGTACACCACCCGGTGCGCGCCCACGCGAAGCCGGTAGAGGCCGCCGTCGGCCAGGTCCCGGAGCTTGCGAACGTCCACGCCAGGGCGGGCCCGGAACGGGTCTTCGGCCAAGGCGTGGAGCTTGTTCCGGACGCGGGCCGCCCGGTCACGTCCGAGCGCGAGAAGCTCGTCGAACGCTTCCTGATGGATCTGCAGCGTCCACGTTCCTTGTCCTGGCTCTGGCATTTCCTTTCGCCTCCCGGGGAAGCTTCTGGATCTCGCGGTCCAGGTCGAGGAGGGAGCGGGCCTTCGCCTTGTGGGCCTTCAGCGCCGCGAGGCGCTCCTCGGCCAGCGCGATGGCCTGGTCGAGATATTCGTCTGCGACCTCCTCGAGGAAGTCGTCCCAGGACTTGCTGCCCTTCGCCTGGGCGAGCCGCTCCTTCACCTCCGCGCGGACCGTGATCGTCGTCGTTTCCGGCGTCTTGACCATCTCCAATTGTTCAATTGGAACCATGAAGCATGAACCTATCGCCCGACCCCCGTCCATCTGAAAAATCGAAGTGCGCCCCAGGAGGACGCCTCATTTGGGCAGCCGGGGCAGGAACTCCCCGTCGCTCATGCCGCGCCCGTCCACGATCCCCATGCGGAGGGCCTCCTCCTCGACCTCCAGGACGAGGCCGCGCTCGCCGCGCACGTAGTAGGCGACGGCGGTCACGGCCGCGATGAGGACGCTCATGACGACCTGCACCAAGGTGACGAGGCTCTCGGCGATGGCCTGGTTGGAGTTGGCGCCGCTGCGGTACGCGAGGTTGAAGATCGCGACGAACGCCACGAGGATGAGCGCGCCGTTCGAGACGCGCAGGCGGTCCGCGTAGCGGCGCGCCATGGGCTGGATGAGCCAGCGCACGGGGTCGATCTGGCGCAGGCCCATGCGGCCGAAGACCCAGTAGGGCACGATGAGGAAGGACGCCCAGAGCGCGACGAAGGTGAAGAGGCCCGTGGAGAGGAGCCTGAGGCCGGCGGTCAGCTCGGCGGTGCCCGGCTCGGAGGGGATGAACGTGAGCGCGACGGTGAAGATGATGGAGGCGCCCGCGGAGAAGCCGACGACCTCCACGATGCGCCGGCCGATGGAGACGGTCACGTCGGGGCGGTCCGAGAGGAAGATCGTCGGGTGGTTGGCCTTGCGCGTGTTGTAGCGCAGCACCATGCGCGCGATCCTGCGGCCCCTGCGCGGCCACGTGCGCGTGCCCAGGTAGCGGCCGTAGAGGTAGGCGATGAGGGCGACGAAGGCGAAGCCCACGGCGCGCCCCACCAGCGAGACGCCGGGGCGGTTGCCCAGGGTGAACTCGAAGACGAAGTCCGTGGCGACGGCGATGAGGATGGGCAGCGCCACGGGCACGTCGCCCACGCGACCGGCGGATGCCACGCGCCCCGCCTTCGACCGCACGTCCACGGGCGCCCACGCTCCGCGTCGGCCTTCAACCTGCCGCCGAGGCCACGTTCCCCCCGGTCATCTCCACGAAGCCGAGGCGCTTCGCGTCGGAGGCGACGCGCTGGAGGACCTTCTCCTCGTGGCGCTTGTAGAACGCGGTGGCGGTGCCCATGGCGACGATGGCGATGGCGAGCATGAACGCGACGCTGACGACGACGAGGATCCAGATCTCCAGGCGCGTCGCGCGGCCCGCGAGCGCGCTCACGCCGTACCACGCGCTGCCCAGGAGCATCGTGCCGTTGGAGACGCGCACCCAGCCCGTGTAGTTCTCGGCGAGGCTGCGCACGACGAAGCGCCGCGGCTCGGAGACGCGCAGCCCCAGGCGCGCGAAGGTCCAGTGGGGCACGAGCATGAAGGTGAGGACGCAGGAGAGGACGAGCCCGCCCAGGGAGAGCCACGGGAGCGCGCTGCTGTCCTCCTCGGTGACGAAGAGGATGCTGGCCGCGGCGAGGAGCGAGAGGCCCGCCGCGAAGCCCATGGCCTCCCACGTCTGGCGCAGGCGGCCGGGGACGAAGTCGGGGTAGGGCGTGATCATCATGCGGGCGCCGCGGCGGCGCGCGAAGCGCGCGTAGACGCGCAGCACGAGCCGCGTGTACCAGGCGCCCACCACGGTCCAGACGTACTCGCCGATGAGCCGGCCCGCGAAGGCGCTGCCCACGATGAGGGCGAAGAAGTAGAGCGAGAGGCGCGTCTCGCCCGTGAGCTTGAGGATGGTGTAGCTCGCGGCGCCGGAGAGCACGACGACGAGGGCGATGGTGATCCAGATGCTGCGCTCCAGGCGGACCTTGCGAGGCGCGGGGGGCTTCCACTCGCGCAGGCGCGGCGCCCTTCGCCACGACGAATGCCGCCGAGGCCAGAGGCTCACCAGGACGATCCCATCCAGCCCGAGGAGCCTGCGCGGCCCCATTTGGCCTTTCGCATTCCGATCTCAGAGAAGCGCGCGACCCAGCGCCGCCACGAGGCCCCGCACGTCGTGGACCACCTCCGCGCAGGCGCCCTCGGAGAACGGCCCCTTGGCGCGGCCGTCGGTGGCGTACCCGATGACGGGCTTCCCCGCCGCGAAGGCGTAGCCCAGGAGGAACGCGACGCCCTCGTCCGCCTGTGGGCCGTCCAGCACGGCGACCACGACGCGCGCCTCCTGGAGGGCTTCGAGCGAGCGCTGGAAGTAGGCGCTCGCCTCCACGTCCACGCCGGGGTCGCCCACCTGCAGGTGCGGCACGAACACGTCGGAGCCCTTCAGCGCCCCGCCCGTCGCGACCTGGATCTCGCGCAGCAGCGCCTCGACGAGGGCGAGCGCGCCGGCTCCGCGCTCGGGAGCAGCCAGGAAGACGGGTCGGGCCACGCGGCGCCAAGCCCGCGACGATTTATGAAGCCTGGCGCGGGATGCGGGCGCGTTGCAGGCGTGGGTCGTCGTCGCCGGGTGGGCCCTCGTCGCCGCGCTGGTCCTGGGCGCGCGGTGGCTCTGGCGCCGCCCGCGCCTGGACGTCGAGCTGTCCCTGCGCGGCACGACGCGCGGAGGCACGCTCTACGTGCGCGTCCACAACCGGGGGCGGCGCGCGGCCCGCGGCGTGCGCGTGAGGACCGAGTGGGTGGCGGGCGGGGACCGCGCGCTCGTGCAGGAGGCGCTCGTGGAGGAGATCGAAGGGCGCGGCGCGGCGGCGCTTCCGGTGCGCGACCTGCACCGCGCCATCGAGGGTCGCTCCGAGCGATGGAGCGCGCTGCGCGTCGAGGCCCGCGCGGCCAACGCGCTCCCCGCGAGCCGGCAGCTGGTCCTGGAGGCGCGGCCGGTCGCCCAGGAGCCCCCCGCGGAGCCCGTGCGCTACCGCAGCGCGGACGCGCCCTGCCCCGGGTCGCCCGACGGGAGGCACCTCTACCGGACGGCGCGGTTCCTCAACGACGGCGTGATGGAGACGTGGCACGTCTGCGAGCGGTGCCGCCACCTGCGCCGCGATCCGCTGACGCCGGCCGAGGAGCAGGCCCAGGCGCGCGTGCGCCGGGCGCGGGCGGAGCGCGAGCGGCAGAAGCTGGAGGAGGAGCTGGACCGCCTGCGGCACGAGGAGGAGGCGCGCCCGCCGCCCCGCAGCCGCGCCCTGGAGGGCGACACGATGCCCGTCGCGGTGGCGTTCTGGGTGCTGGGGCTCGACGAGTCGGCCGGCTGGGAGGAGGTCGTGCAGGCGCACCGCCGGCTGGCGCGGGAGACGCACCCCGACCGCGGCGCGGCGGACGACCCGGCGGCGCGGCGCCAGCGCGAGGAGCGCATGGCGGACGTGAACCGCGCGCGGGACGTGCTGCGCGAGCACCTGGGGAAGTAGAAAGAGGAGCCGCCCGACCGCAGTGGGGCGGCCCACGCGCTCAGCCTCACGAAGGCGCGCGGATGCCCCCGCTCCGGACCGAACCGGGAGCGGGAGCAGGGGACCAACCGATGCTTGTGATGGGGGCTCAGCGGACGCGGTAGGCGCCGCCCACGCTGAGGTTCTTCGTCGCGCAGAAGGCCAGGATGCCGGTCATGTTGGAGAAGCCGGCGAGGGTGGAGGAGGGAACGTCGGGGTGCATGAGACG